>BNJU01002165.1_pt1 | contig 363676 bp, 401 predicted proteins | sample 8539281 | NCBI WGS metagenome assembly BNJU01 (sample SAMD00202456, study PRJDB9452) | human saliva metagenome | isolation source: human saliva | place: Japan | reverse complement strand
GCCGCGCGCAAGGCAGAGGAGAGAGATATGCGTGCGCGCGCGCGCACGCGGCGCGTACCCAGGCGCGCAAGGCGCGCGGGGCAAGTGCGCGCACGCGCGCTGCAGCAAGGCCGCCAGCGCGTTGCCGCCGCGCGGGTCACGCGGCGCACAGTTTCGCGCAGTATAAGGGCATCACCGCTCTCCACACACACACGCAACGCGTGTGCAGGCCTCTCTCCGCAGGCAGCCCGCCCGCAGCCCGCCACGCAATGTAATGCTGCCGCTTTTCTCCATGCAGGCAGCCTCCCTCCTCCTCCTCCTCTGCAGCCTCAGCCGCGCCTCCCGCCTCCTCGCCCAGGCAGTAGGTAGGCCCCTCCTGCCACCAGCCTCCGCCCTCCTCCTCCTCCGCCCGCCGCCAGCCTCCTTCCACTCGCCGCAGCAGGGTACCGCAGGCCCTGCAGCAGCAGGTGTAGCCGCCGCGCGTCAGCCTCCTCTCCTGCCAAGGAGCGGTGTTATGCATGGCGTATATACAACAACATCAGAATATATATATATTGGGCACAATGTCCACCGGCCACAGGGCGGTGGCGCAAAGCGCGCTATGGGCAGCAGGCGTGCGTAAGCAGGGCTCAGCAGGGCGCGTGCGCGCGCCGCTGCGCAACACACACAGGGCGTCACCACACAGAAGATACATCATCTCAGTGTCCCGGGAACTTGACGAGATACTGTATGATTCACGCAATGCCTACCTGGCCAAGCAAACCAGGTGGAAGAATAGCCACATTACGCCATCCCAATGAACCTGTCCGCTACGGTTGCAATGTGTCCCAGAAGCAAGGCAGCGTTCTGGCTGCGGCGCCAATAACGCAGCAATGCCGAATGGTCAGCTGGTCGACCGGTACACACGGTAAGGAACCGCAGTGCAGGCTGAACGCTTCGGGCGCGCGCGCTAGTCTGGTGTACATGCTGGTTGCCAGTTTTTCCAGCGTAGTGCGCAGGCATCCAGATAAGCGAAGAAAACATCGCTCCCGCACACCGACGTTAAGTACGCGCAGATCCAAAATAATAGATACATTGTGCAACTCCAGGCCACAGCTGAACCCACGACGAGAGAGAGAGAAGCAATTTCAACCAGCGGGGCCGCCGCTGCTGCAGAACAACGTCTCCCAGTGCACCAATGGTCTCCCGAAGATAAGGAGCCTTCGGCCGGTATGCCACGTATGCCGCGCGCTGTAGTCGAATGCCCATCCCCTGACATCGGCGCATTACGAGAGAACGAACTAAAATCCCGGCGCGTCGACGTGAGAGAGCCTTTATATGCCCCTGGAAGCGGCCTCTGTACGGTCTCCAGTAAGCATCATCAAAACCGGCGCGTACCCAGCATGATCTGCACCCAGCACTACCCAGCAAAACCAGGGATGACAAAAAGAGAAACGCAATGAGGCAAATTCAACAGGCGACGGGCCAAGCGAAGGCAGGGTGGTAGCGTTGCATCGTCAATTGCCGACAAATAGTCGGCTGCCACCTCGGCCTCCGTCCAATCAGTACTTTATTCCCCGTCCCATGGCAGAACCAAAGCCCGTCAACACGAGACGCAGGTCTGGTGCCGCATGGGATGACATACAGCCAAAAGATGCGCAGGCAGGCGTCTGATAGAATCCAGAAATTGTGAGACTGGCTTGAGGTCCGGGCTCAGCATAATAAGCGTTGACACTTTTAGTACGCTGGATCAGCGCAAGGCAGAACACGTCATCAATCCAATCCACCCGCGCTGCCATCAGTAGGCCCAACCCAGCGCGTTTTAACAAGCCAGATAAAAATAACCATTTCATCCAGACTGCCCAAACCCTGCCAAACAGACGTGTGTGTGGCAGCAGAGCGCCGGCAGCGTGAATCTGTTTATTTCTGCAACATTTGTACTGGAAGTCCCAAAGTCGTTCCAGCCGCCTGGGGTCGTCTGGTTGTCCGTAGAAAATATTTCCACCAATGATGGCGATAAATGCGAGAAGCGCATGCCACACTGCCGAGAAACCACGGAATCCATGAGTCCAAAGAGCGTCAAGTGTATCTAAGTCTTGGTGACAAATGACAGCACATCCAGATGAAGGCTTAAATGCCGTATCCGTCTGCAAATATACTGCCATCAGGAGAGAAACTGTGGATTGAATGTCAAACCAGATGGATTTGGAAACCCTTCAGAAATCTGATTTCAGATGATGTAGACCTCAAAGTCTAGATGGGTGCAAGCCCCAGCTGGTAGAGTCCATACAAATTGCCAGACACAGTGCCTCCGCCTGCTGTGGGAGTCTGGGCAGAGAATGCAGGTGCACGGCTGAGCCTGCAGAGTAGGCAACGCCCACAGGGCCATGACTTTGAACTGGACCCACTGAACTGTCTGGGGCTGACATCCATAGCAGCAATATCCTCCCCACCAACAGGGCTGACCTGCCGAAGAATGCTTTCAGCGAAGCAATGGTCCCAATGACGAGCACCCGGCGCCCGTCACAGACCCCTGCAATGAAGTCATCCGGATTCTTTTAATAGATCCAGGCGACAAGTGCAGAAGTACTTATCAGGGTAGAGAATCAACACGGCCGAAACCACTAGACCATCAGTCCATAATTGTCCCTTCACGTACAATTCTTCCAATTATCAATCCATGATCAGTCTGGAAATGGCAACAACACCACAGCTAGGAGGAAACGGGGTTTAACCTGTCACTGACAAACAATATGGTAGGCTCTTTGTTTCCTTAATCGCTGGCAATAGCTCACCCGGTAAAACAACTTGGTTGGGCTGATCCAAGTAAAGCTGCACCACTGATACGTCCGACAGCCCACAGCCGCTGTCTGACGACAAAACAATATTGTTTTTCTGAATCATGGTTCAGGTAGCTGGAAAGCTTTGGAATTTGCCATTACCAAAGCCGTAACTGCTGTGCTTTATTCCGCTATTATCGGCGTAGGCGCCGGAAATTTTTGTGCGTAACGGCGTATAAATTCAGTTCTCTTCTTTGCTGACTTTCGCGCTGTTCTTCCATCTGTTGCTGTACCGCTGTAATGCAATATGCACAGCGCCGCGCGGGAGCCGCGCGAGGCCGGGCCACCTTGATTGGCTTTGTTCTTACATCACCGCGCGGCGCGGCGCGTTAAGCTTCGTCGCTGGCTGCGAAGCATCCACACAACGCTGACATAATGGCGTGAAATGCATCAAAATAGTAGAAGTTCATCCCATGATGAAATAATCATTAAACATATGCAATAAGAGGCATCACCACCATTTATTTGTTGTTGCTGATCGGATGTTCCATTTGATCCATCTGTAATCGTAAACCGTGAATAGATTACCAGCACCGCAGAAGAGGATAAGCAGGTCGCCGATAAGTGGTCACCGATGAGCTAAATATTATGTCCCATCATTCCCAAATTAATGCAAGTCGACAAGTTCATCCAGCGAAGCTCTCCACGAAGTTGAGCTATTAGCATTTGAAGAAGCATGAAAACTCAATTACATCTGAATTAGCATGGGTGCGCATCCCGACAGCGGACCAACGCCATATTTGCATACATTCTGCCATCATCGCCTGTTGTTTCTGCATTTGATCCCTGGGTTTATTGTACCGTGAGGTGGCTGCATCAAGCTTAGGGCTTAAACACGTACCCAGTGAGCTCATATAACTTTTCTTAACCGCGGATAAGTAAGCATTTTGAGCAGCAAAGTAAGGAAGGATTAATACAATCCCCATGTCAAACCAAGGTTGTTGCTGATGCAGTCGGGTACATGTAAACCATCGGTTGATGTAATGGAAGAGAGGCTAGCCTAAATATGTTAACAATGCGCTGACATTCAAATGTCCAAAGGACTTCTTTCTACATTCTTGAGATGTAGAATATTAGACTATAATAAATTGAAATCGCTTGCGTACGCCAGTTGGGTCGAATTTCAGTTTAGCTGACAAACCTTAAGATAACGTACACAGGTCTTTCGCTATCTTGAGATACCTTATCATAAGCCTTACTACTTAGCATCGCAGACCTTTGCCGTGCTGTCACGTGAAATCATTACGGCTGAGAAAATTAATTTTTGCAGGCAATCCAGCTTATAGGCTCTTTCATCTACTTGCTTTTCTCCCGCTTCACTTAGTTAGTGGGAGTCACCATCCATTTTATAGCTACCGATTTCGAAATTAAACTACGCCTATGCCAGAACTTCGTTCCACTAATGCTTAATATGGAATTATTTGGATCGCCAATCCAGACTCATTGGCTCTTATAAGATGTAGCATATAGCCTGCCCTGAGTCGATAAGAGACTTGCTGCACTTCCTGCATTTGCAGTAAAGGTTATGTCAGCGTAACAGCAGAAGGCTGGAAAATAGAGATCTTGGGTGTTGATATTATCTTTGCTACCATGTAGTTTAATTGCTGATCATTTCCACTAAAAAGTGTAACGCAGTCCATATTTATCATGTTTCAACTGGGTAATATCATGTCCAATATAGCGTTTTAAGTAACTTTTTATTTCGGATATATGCTTTTGTTATGATAGCTCCTTTTTCAAAGAGTGTTAGCTCAAGACAGTTATTCTTAAGAATAATGTCTTTAGTTGCACCCAGCAGCCTATTGAAGCAGGGCGTTGCTATCGGCGAAGCAATACTCTCCCTTTGTTATTTTTGTTTTGCTTTAGTTACAACAACTGTGCAGCCTGTTCCTTTTCTCTTCCTCAACTTGTACTGAGTCCTTTTTGAGCGGCTCGTTGTTGTTCCTTCGTTGTGTTACACTGGCTGAGACCACCAGCTAAACCCTATTAGTGATACATGCTATCAGCACAAACTTATAATTGAACTCTGTCCATATATTAATAATGTACTATTTTTCTATTTCTTTGCTGATTTTCAATTGCCAGCCCTTTTACAAAATCAACGTGCAAGCGTATGGATGGCGACTGCACTTGATATTCTGATGGAATTAAAGTCCTGATATACCATTTCAGACTTGGGTATCTCAACACCAACTAAATTGCTTTCTAGGCTGGACCTTTACAATACTGCCCGTTGCGTTCAAACCTTCTCAATCATTATTAAATTCATATCGATGACGATGGCGCCTGCATGTGTTCTTTTTTTATAAATATCCAATACATGAGGAGAGCCTTGTTTAAGGTCGCATTCATAAGCGCCTAATCGCATTGTCCCCCCATGTTAGTAATATTCTTTTGTTCTCCATGAGCGTCAGTCGACGTTATGTTTCGTCTTTCATCAATTTCCCTACTATTTGCGTCTTTTATAACCCAGAAAACATTTCCTGTAAATCTGATGACCACCACTTGCATACTGAGGCAAAATACCAAAGGTAGGAATACTGGGCAGTGTTCGCATAGCGCTGTAATAATTTTACTCTATACTGCGTTGTCCAAATCAGACAGATTACAATACCGTCCTGACCCTTCAATTTTCTGCAACGTTTTCTTCTGTGATGTATTCCTGAATTGATAAATGATTTTAGCTTTTAGAATGTTGTACCAGCCCGTGAAAGACTCTCGCGAATACTCTTATAGGCATCCCCTAGCAGATCATATTTTCCAACAAGACTGATATGCACTCTGCGTGTGGCTTTTTGTCTGGGAGGAAAGCCTTCCATGAACCCAGCTCCTGAGTGGGGGCCACTAGGCCTCCTGTCTTTCTCAAAATAGCAACATCAGCCTCGTTTCGCATATTCATAGGTACTTCATAGATACTTGCTAAGTCTGCCACAACACAATCTAACCAACATTACAGAAGGTTGCCACTTACGCTGAACATCATCGTCCAAATGCTTAAACAGCAGGAACAAGAGATTAGGTCAGACCCTACACTTAAAGCTCCTTAACACTGTTGAGTAGGCTTGGTTTAAGTTCTCCTGCTTAAATAAGTGTTGCATAGGTGAGGAAGTTTGCAGCATTTCGTCCTAATTCCCATTTCATTTGGCGTTAGCCTCCAGAAAAGGAGTGCACTTTTGATGTCGCCGATAGTTCCTCCAATCTCAGTTATAACAAAATCGTTTGATATTTTTTCCAAGAAGGCGGGCTATTATGCGTTTAATTTCATCTGTAATATGGGGTACAACTTGTATGGTTTTCCTAAATAATCACCGCGATGCCTTTATCAATAACCGACGAGTAAACGCATCCGTTGTCGCCGAATTGGCTTTGGTTAATGGTAAACCGCCTGTAATGGCTGGAGGTCTAAATCGCTTCCATGCCGTCAACCTTTCGACGTAACATTCTCCGTGTTCATATGGATTGAGCGTGCCCGGCCAATGCTTCAGTGGTTACTAGTCAAACTTCTGAATTATCAGCTGCTGTAGCCCCTTGCCTGCTGGAGCTACTAATTGATGATGAGATGATGCTCATCAAGGAAGATACTACCTGCCTGTGACGAAAAATATACTTTGTTTCTGCCACAACCCAGGAGTTAAAAAGTGTTCAAAAAAGGTTTTGTTGCAAAGATACTGTTTTTAATGGGAAAGGTCCAAATATTTCCATTTTGGTATTTTATGGTATATTTGTTACCTTTGCAAACGCTTATTCATAAAGAAAAATATTTATTATGCTTAAACTGAAATACACAATTGTCTTGTTGTATTAGTTTTATTGCTCACATCTGCGGGCCCAAGGGTAGGGCATGACAAACCTCGTCCTGGCAACAGAAAGTACGATATTAAAGAATTATACTGATTCGCTTAGTAAGTTTGGGGACTTATTTACAATGATAAATGCCTGTTCAGCAGGAACCCTAACTGAATTCGACATTGCTCCTTTCTTTCTTCCTCTTATTACTTTACAGCATGGTAACTCAGCGTGCTTTTTTGGTATTGATGAGCACTTATCACCCATCGATTATCGCTTCATACATCTTGCTCATCCCAAACTTGTTATCAATACGCAAAGTCAGTTAAAAGCACAAGGGTTCGTTATTGCACCGCATACTGTTACTGATGCAACGTGCCGATGGCACATAGAGAAGACTGCCTCAGAACCAGATGTACTGCCTGTTGATGTTGTTGTTTTAAAGCCTAATTTCTGGAAGTTTGGGGTGACTTCCACATTTACAGTTCTTACAGAATTACCTTACCAATAACTGGTATCAAGGCGAAAGCAACTATTCCATGGTAGGGTTGCCATTTTATTGGCAATTACAATAACAAAACAAAAAGGTAATGGGAAAACAAGGAGATGGTTTGGTATGCAAACCACACAGAGTGACCTGAAATATATATGCGAACATCCGAAGACCTTATATGATATACGGTGTTTATTCCCAGGGCTACAAAAGGCTGGTATTATACTATCTAGCTGTTGGCACAAACGTAGGATAAGGCATTTCAGAAACCAATAGCCGGAGGTTCAGTCAGACTTCTTTCACCCCATTTAATGCCAATCTCTCTCTCCAGGTATGGACTATCTCTGTCAATCATTGAAGGACCAACTGACAGAACGATCCACTCTTGCGCTCTTTTGCATGTACAACTTTAAACATAATTGACTGTCTGGGTCTTTCGATGCAAAACGGCATCCTCTTGGCGATCACTTCACTATATGACTTTGGCTCCTGGGATACCGTTGACTTGAATTGGAAGATAATAATAATATGAACTGGAACACTCCATTTATAGGATATACTACCTATAAACGCTGTGAAATGGCATGGAAAACACATTCACGTTCCAATTAACCGTTATATTTCTACAAAACTGTCGGCCATCCTCGCTTTGACGATGGCAGCATCCCTGACAACAAGCTGGCTACTTGGGATGTTTAAGGAGTCGTTTCGCTAGGTTTTCTCTTTATAGTTTCTTGGACGTGTTACAGCCTGTTTTCGATAATCTCTTTATATTTATGCCTTCCTCTCATAATGAGGGAGTGCATACAATTGTTGTGCAGGTGCGTTGCGGTTCTCAAACCTTATCTTGGTATTGAAACATCTCGTCCTGTAAGATAATTGGTACCGCAACCGCGATTGGCAGACATCTGTTATCCAATAGTATGAGTTTACATTGTGTTACCAGCGCAAATTCAAACAGTCAATCTCAGCCAAATGTTCTTAAAGATACTCTTTTCGATGCCTGTCTTCGTTGTTTAACAGACGATAACTCATACCAATATCATGCGCGTTGTAAGCAGGCGCACGAAAATTGTTCCGTTCAATTTCACGGTGAGGTGCTGAATGGCAAGCGTCGGCATAGTCAGCTTCCAAATTCATAAGCCAACGTTGGTCCCTGTGGAAATAATCGGTGAAATAAAGCGTAAGGCGTAGCGCTGGTCGGTTGGCAGAGGAACAGACAAAACCGTTAATTTTCATTCTGGTATTCATGAGCGATCAGCGACAGCCGTGAGTCGGTACCGCACAAATTGCCAACAGTTTCATGTCAACACGCTGCATGCCCGTTGCAACGTTGTTCCATAGTATGTAACCTTTACATTATTGACGCTATATGGAATAAGGTTGGCCAGAATCTAGTAAAATCTCCGTTGTAAACTTTCAAACGGACGCTGCATCATGTTGAACCTGTATTCAATACCGCAATCAGATGCAAGGAACGTTGACTTTAATTTTATTGTTAAGTGTGGCATAGTCATGCCATTACGTGTGGTTGTGTCGCGTAATTCCTTAAAGAAAGGCGACTGATAATACAGTCCTGTTGCGAAAACCTCAGCTCACGTTTTGATTTCGAAATGATAATGCTTAGGGATACACGTAGACAGTATGCTTTCGCGGTTGAAATTCCAGTGTGCAAAACTCAGCCCAGAGTTTAAAGTGTAGAGCGTTCGTCACTGTCGGTATCGGTTCCTGACCTGAATCGCCACGGTCCTGCAACAAACCTCCGTGCGTTTGTATTGCTCGCTGCGCGCAGCGAATATATCATATTAAGGTCCTTTCCGATGGGTATGCTGTATCCGGCCGAGTCGCGCATCCTCATATTCGGCCGAGTTTCTCTCCAATATGTCATCTTATGGCAGCTAAACCTTCTATATCATGCTGTTTTTGCTGTATGGTGCCATTAATTTTAAGCTCCCGACGCGTGCGCTTTCAGATAGTTTCGCATGCTGAAAGTAGGTCCCTACACCCTAAATTCTCCGATGTCTCTGCTTTGTGTAAGCCAGTATTGTCCCTGTATATCATACTTCCTGCCGTTTGTAGAGAACGCCGAGCCATATAGGTTACAGGGATGTAGAATCGCCAAGGTGGCGCGTTATTCAGCGAGCCGAAGTGGGCACGAAATAAATTCCTCCTGACCATCGAAACATACCCTGAACGATTTTACGTCCAGTGTTCCACGCGGTGTTTCACGGTCGTGCGTACCATGTGGTAATGTCTCGATATATTTCACGAAATCAGTGCTCCATCTGCTGTCTCGGACGGTAGCGCTTAAGATACGTCTCGTAGTCAAAAAGTCGGGCTTATACTCGCCGTCGTTTCTAACGAACCGAGCAGATAAGCGATTGGTCTTTGTACCTGATTCCATTGCCTGTGCCAGCTTTTGTCGAAAACTGATGTAACTGCCTGCACCTCTAGCAGGAAGCGTCAGCACTTGCCTCAAAAGCGTCGCCGATGCGCGATAAGGCCCGGAGTGCCGACGACATTTTATCGCCATACTTTTGCAGCAAAGCCTCGTCGAAAAACCAATCATCCACTCATGTCGGGGTTAATAACCGACAGGCCTCTTGCCGTCCGCTTCGCACGTAGAGCGCGGCGAACACTTCTATATTATTAATGAGCACACTGAGTTTTCGTCAAAGCTTCCTCCTCTCACATTGTACTGAGACGACAGCTCTGAGGGTAGACATCACCGCGGCTGTACGACTTCAACGGCGTTGCCACTGGCGACGATATTTGCTTTAAGCCGCTTCGTACTCGAAAGCTCTCCAGTGTCTGTCCCGGATTGAATCTCTTTTGGTCCCGTCACACTCATTTACCTGAGGGTTCTGGAATCGCTTAAAAGTATCACCGCAGGGCTTCCACACCTGGGATGTTGCAAAATGCGTGTCTTTTGTACGATAGCCGAGCATCGACTGACGACAACCGAATCGGCTGAGCGCAGTAACATCTTGTATTCGCCCTTAGCGACGTTACCGTTGCCACACCCCTCGCTCACAGGCATGACACGCTGGCGAACTCTATCGGACTGTTGTTTTCATCACACGCGGCCTTTTCAGTGTGAACAACGTTTGTGCCTTGACCGAAAGCAGTACATTGCTATGAAAAGAGACAGAATTACACTTTGCTTTGCATACAACAACAACGTTATAAGGGCGTTAATATTGTAAACAACAGCTCAAAACGATATGAATATAGTGAAGTTGCTCCTGATAGTTTTAAGGGATGTATGACGAGTAGCGAAGCCACGAGGCGGCAAGAAAGTGATCCTTGAAAACCGCCGCGATCGACGTAAAATGCCGTGTATCTGCGAAAAGCGATGGTGGCGAGGGTTTTCCGTGCCATGCAACCCGACGCCATTTTTGGCATGCCGTGTGCACGATGCCGCGATGCGCGTCCCACACAAGCACAATGGGGTGTAAAACACTTTTGCCATACTGAGGCTGTCTCAGGGCAATGGTCTGGAGCAAAATTGAACCAGATTTGCGCAACCTTTTGCTGGCAAACCAGTCATGCTGCGGGCAGCGAAATGATGGATGGATGCGCCGTCGAAAGGCTTCAGAAATTTATTGTAGGCTGGGTGGCAGTGCCGTAAGCGATTGTCGACTGGGCTGAATGAAGTGGTTTGAAAACCATGTCGGCTGCACGCGATAATGGCAGCATGTGGTAACATAGATGACCTTTCATGCTTTGAGAACTTACGGTTATTCTGGCTACGGATGTCGATAATCTGCTGCTGGGGGCCGCATGGAGTTTTCTGCGCGCCGTTTTTGCGCCACAAAAGGGTGCCAGTGCAGACATATAGATAAAGAAAATTAGAGCGACGTCGTTTACTTTTCACGCATGCAGCATGCGCGACATGAGTAGTAAACACAGCAGCCGGGCAGCGGTGAAGGATATGCCTTCATGCAGTTCACATGAAACGCATCGGTAGAAAGCGGTGAGAGCTTCGTAATAAGGATGCTCAGGAATGGACGATACTCGTCAAAAAGGCCGACTCTTGTTATAACAGGTGAGGGAGTGCCGACGCCCAGACTTCTGATGTGACGCCATCTGTGGTACTTCTCATGCGCAGGCGGCATGGCGCGTTCCCGCATTTTACCATTGCACGGGTTGGTGCATAAAACGAGGCGCCGTCTGTGGCGGCGTTTCGCGCAAAGTTATAAATATTACAAGCGATTATGCGTGTAAATCTGATGGAGGCGCCGCTGAAGGAACGGCTCTGGCCCGCTCCTTGCCGTGGCTGCAGCAGAACTGGCACATGATAGTCGTTGTTGTATTTTATCTGATCGGTCGTATTCTATGGGTTAACGATATAATGAATCTCCAATTATCTCGTAAGGCTCAACCGGTTTGATGGGCTGGCGGTGTTTTGATTTCGGTCGAAATTTCATTGTTCGGCGGTCGCCATACTCCGTTGTCCGGATCGATCGCCACACCCATCGTCCGGACGACGGCCGCCGCCGTGCGTTGTTGACGGCCGCCGAACAATCAGCAAAAAGCCTGTAATCGTGCCAGACATTACATGCTGTTTTTGCTAGTATTTGTGATGTTATCTGTTTAATTCAGCAATATAAGGGTTTGCACAAATCATTAATTAATCTGAATGTTTTGGCATTTTCAGTTATATGATTGTAGTTTTTTCCCTCATTGTGGTTATTTTGATAATTATTTTAACTTTCGAACATCGGGTTTTCAGTATATTTGACAATCGAGTCTATGGCATAGGTCTGTTTTCGTCAACTGCTCTTCTTGTGGCGTGTAACAGCCGTGGTTAGGTAAAACGCAGAGTTCCAGCAGATACTGTAAATCACGCGTATCTGCGCTGAAAGAGCGGACGAGCTTTCGCGACGCTCTGTCGATATTATTGGTGGCACGTAAGAACAAGGGGCTTGGCGTCTAATTCATTGGGAGTATTGAGCGGGCAGGCTGCTGCGTAACATACTCGGTGGGTAACGGCGTATGGCTGCGCTCAATCGGTTCGCGTTCGCGGAACAACGCCTTGACAGGAGGTAACCGAATCCTCGTTATTATTGACGGTGTGTACAGCGATATTGCTACGCTTAACAGTATTTTACCCGGCCGATACTGAAAGCTTTTGCTATATTAAAGAATGCCGCCGAAACCTCACCTTATGGTAGTCGTGAAGCTTCCAGGCGTTATCATTGTGACGACAAAGAGAGCCGTCAGCGGCGCAAAATTCTCATATCTCCGCGATGGCACGTCGGTCGGGCTGGAAAGGCTGCCGCAAGAATAAGAAATGCTTAGTACATGCTTACCGTACAAACGGCACGCAATTGGGAAATAAGCTTTATACCGATGGTAAGCTTTTATTACCACTTTTCCTAATGCCACATGACGCGCGTAATATTCAGAACCATCATGTGGCCTTTTCTGCGGGAAGGAACATTTGCACCACTGCGGCATCGGCTGCCCATATGTATGGCAACAATACCATTATCCAACTGCATGGAGGAGAAATGAAACTAGTGCCAAAATGGACTTGGCAGCAAAAGGCTTCGATAAATCACATATTAGGCATTGATCTGCAGAGCTTTGGGAGCAGTGGCATGAATGCCGATCACATCTTTCGATTATCAAAACTATTCTATTCAGCTGCTGCCCAAAACCCCACATTCCCCAAAGGTGGCGTCATGATGCAAACGATGGAATAGAATAGTGGACAGGCCTCGTGCAAATAGCTACAGCACCAGGGCACTTCTTTGTGCCTGAACAGGACCGAGAGCAACCGCTGAATTTTGTCCGCAGGCGAAAGCTGTTCGAGACCCATCTCAGCCCTGCTTTCATGCTTGTCAGCATTTGTTCTCGTTGTAGCCACAACTCAACGGGTAATGGCCAGACGACTAACGTGGATATGGGCACAAGGGCTTACTCAGCTCTGAAAATGAAAACATGAAAGATCTGGCTTGCCAATATAGGCGCAGTATGGAATCAGAGAGTTTCTGGAGAAACCAGACAACATCATCCGCAGGCTATCATTGCTGCGAATATCAGAAGCGGTACATAGCGTGACGGTTCTTCACTTACCGCCAAAGGGCTGCGTTTTAATTCAGCACGGTTACTGACAACCCGCAGCAGGCAGCATCTGCCCGGCGGCGGTACGGGACGAAGCAGGAAAATCCCGCAATGACATCGTTGATGGAGAGGTTGATAGAGCTGGCGCCAATACCGTTACATATTTACGGCCAATGTCTGCGCCGACGGGTCGTCACAAGTTTGCCCACGCAACAGCTGGGACTCTTTCCATCGGTTGCAGTAAATGCGGAATGCTGCAATGTCTTTCTGCACATGAGCCTTCCTCTTTGCATCGTCAAAGTTTGCAGTGCACGAGTTACGCTGATCGGCACACCGCGTAGCATAACGCTTCATATACCTTCTGCTCGTTACTTAACCCCACCGGCTTTATTTCATGTGAATGACAATCCAACAACTACTGGTGGGGATTTTACGTCAAATGTAAACTGACGGAAATGGGAAATACTGCAGTTCTTTTTATTGCGTGCTGATATAGCAGGAACGGACGTTGCCAGCTGACCACCGATTACTAATACCGCTTTATCCGCCACATGTTGTATGTGCGCGATGCACTGTTCCGCCGTTTGTCTTCACACAAACTGCTGGGCACAATCTCGCAGTAGCGCGTATATGGCCTGGAGTATCAGCAGAGAACACACCCGTTCAGCACCGTAATGGTGAGCTTAATGTAAATATTAATGCTTCGTTTCAGTCGAATAGTTTGTCTTTAAGCGGTAACTATCGGGGTAATCATTCGGCTTCAGAGATAAATAATTCGTCGGCAATTTGAATGGTGCCGGATTTCATGGCGGAGCACAATATCGTATATCAGATTATTGGACAGCCGCTGCGTTTTCTTTATCTTCTCACTGCACCGGATCAAAGAGGCAGCGACGGCAGGCTGCATTATGAACAGCCGACCCGATAACGACGGCAATTAATCTGGCTGACGGTAAGGATAGGTATATTGCGGGCAGGCTACGCCCAAAATGACACTGGGTTCTGTATCAGCCTGTGTATACTAATTTTGATATTGCACTGCAAAATGAACGGTGCTATGGTCACAAAATATATACGGTTCGTCGTTTACCGGCAGGAACATGCGCTCTTTTCCCTGATTATAATGTATCACATGGCACCATGAAGTAAACATTGCGACTGTGTCGCAACCGATTATTAGCTGGCGGCAACATCTGAACTAATTATCTTACTATTGGCTGGAACGTTCCACGCCGCTTGTCCTCGCGTTATCGCTGCGATGCGATTATCGTTTCTGTCAACAATCTGGCTACGATAACAGCGCATAGTGGACTAACCTCTATGATTAACAGCTAGTGTTTCTGATGGCACACTGGGTATCGATGATACGTGTGTCTTATCCACCCCATCGCAGCTTCAGCGAGGTCAATCCAGTTTTAAATATATGTATGATGTTTTTCTGATGTTTGTACGAGGTATTTCAAAGTCAGTCAGTATCAGTTTAAAATGAACAACATGATGAAAAAGATATATTTATAAGACAATATTCATTGGTCATGCTCCTTGTTTTTCCCGGCATGCCGGTCGAAAACTCCGAGTCAGATTGATGAGCGGAGGCTTACGGCAAGTGCTGACGACATCGAAAGGAACTTTCAGGGCGACCTTTTACAATTATATCGGCGGCTCTTCGACAGTCATAGGGCTGCAGGGTACGTTCAGAGGTGCCGATTGAACTCATTTACAACCGATGAACAGATGTTACCGTGCGCGGTGGCGATTGGTATGACGGAGGATTCTGGCAGCGTCTTTTATTATCATACATGGGAACTGAACGATGTTGCCTTTATAATACTCGTGTTATCTGTATAGTGGTGATGCTTTGAAAACCGCGTCACAAATTATTATTGATAGAAAATCGCTCGAAATTAAACAATCATCACTATGCGTTTTTACGTCGAGGTACGTGCCGTCAGAGCAATGATGTACAGTTACTTGCTGGATATGTTCGCAATGTGCCGTTAGTCACCAGCGCAACATACCACCTCTGATGAAACAGGTGCCAAGGAGCAGGCTTTTTGGTTTTGTTGACGAATTGCAAAGTTCTCTGCCTTACTTTCAGGCAAGGACGGAGCAACGGGAGGGCGTAAATTGCGGTCGTAACTCGCGTCCCTGTGGCTGATTTTATGCTGGCCGTTGTGCTGAACGCTGAAATATATGCTGATGATGACTGACAGACAACGTCCATCCGTCAGGAAGTACACTGTTTTTCAACGTAAACGGGCAAGTTTAAAATGCCTGCAGGCAACCATTGTATACTGCGACAGTATCACCAACGCTGGTTATATTCTCGAACAAGACCCTTCTTCGAACTTCTATTCACAATGAGACTTCTCAGAAAACACATTTATGATACCAATGAACAAGGAAGGAACGCTAATCAGTCTTGATACCTGTTCCGTAGTCGCCAACATGCACATGGAGAGCATTAAAACTCGGTCTGGAAACGGCACGTCGCCACGCTTTCACCGTCCGCGCGTTCGGATATGGCACAGCGACAGCATTGACAAAAGGCATAAATTGTGGTTCTATTCCTGATACGGCCAGGGTGAATAATCAGGTTGCGTGATGGTACCAGGCAGCCGTTGGTGTGCACCGTCCTCTCGAAATCAGGCCCTGATTTTATCGCGTTCGACTCTACAGAAACGGCAGGCGCACTGAAAGTCAAGCAGAAATTGATCCTTTCAGCCTATCCAGACGGGCGACCAGAGACAACGATATTGTTCTGTTTCGATATGCTGATGCTGCTGATGAAAGCAGAAGCGGTAATGCAACGGCGAAAACGGTACGCTGAACTTAACGAAGCGCGCCAGGCATGCTGTTGCGGTACAGGCACGCTTTACCACCAATATATTAGGAGCGTTTGTTAGAGTTGATGGGAAGGTGAAGTCGAATGACCTCGCACGCTACGGTTTATCGCCAAAGCCTCACGACTAAACCGCAACAGGAAGTTATATAGCGTATTCCCAATAATTTCACAGGCTGTTAACAAAGACGGTAATCTAAACTGAGAACAGCGGATAGCGATTAATTGATACTCGCTATATTGGTGGTATAGAAACGTTTTATTAATCGTTTTGCGTCATCCATTCGTTGAGAGCTCAGTATTGCTCTGTCTGGTCAACGAAAAGTCATATGTCGTCGCCTCTCCATAAGTCTCAACGGCATGCGGTATGAGGTCTGACATACTTTGCAAGCAATGGAGTGCACCTGTCGTTTGTACCATTGATAATTAAATACGGCGTATTTATTTTCGTGAAGACGGCTCGCATAGTGAAATTTCTCGTTACCGAGCGGCGCATACCTGTTAGGCCTGGCAGGCAGCAGTACGATTCGATACCAAAACGCTTTTACGGTCAGAGACCCGGACGTTCTCCGTCCAACCGCAGGCATGAAGTACCGGTACGGTCGTTCGCCGCCAGATATTCTGGGCTTTTCCAGTTGTTCAGACCGTTCAGCTTCGGCAATGGCAGCCTGCTCTTTTTCAGGCGTAAACGATATAAGACGGTGCTGTTCACGGCTCCAGCGTGCGCTGATGAGAGCGTACTCGAGAGAATTGCCGACTGTATTCTCTCTGGACAGTGGTCAATAAGGTAGGCTATCAGCATCATTCCTCCCCACGATTGCCCCAGAATATGAAAGTCACGATTAAGATTGAGATGGCGGCGTAATGCTAATTCCAATCCATGTTTCCATATTCCAAAGCTCAGGATGCTCCTTCCACAAACGAGTTTCACAGCCGTTGATCGTAACTCAATCACCATTCGCCCGTCATTAGCCAAATCATCGAGAAGCTCAAAATAGTTATGTGTGCTTCCCGCCCGCCATGGAGCAACAGCAGAGAGTTTTTGTGATGAATTATCGCCAACAATGCGGTAATATGTGCGGTAATTCATAAAGGGCATATAGCCTTCTTGTATCTTCATTATTCTGATTTTAAAATTCCTGAAGGTTATTCTTCCAGCATCATTTTGATTTGTTCAGGTCACCATCGTTCGTTGCAGGCCTATTTTTCAGCAATTTACACAACAACGATAGACGTCAACATTACGAAAATGTGGTATATTGCAATGACGAAAATCAGGTCCAACGGCACGGAAAAATAGCTGCATTTCTGGCACTCAGGGTCAAAGCCATGTGTTCCACCTGCTTTATGGGTGTGTCCTGATTACATAGCTTATCTCCGGGTTCACAATTACATCGCTCATTCGCGGGTTTGACCGATAATGAAGGGGCACATCCTTTTCGTTTCCAAACCCGCACGGATCCGTGTTTTATGTAGCAAACCTTCTGTTGCATCCCTTTTGTACGTAAATGTTGCATGGAACAGAGCCACTAATCTTCCTAATCCATTCAGGGTTCTAGATACTTTTAATAGCAATGGTATGCTCTTGTGGCACCCAGTGATACCGTGATCAGAGACAACGTCACAAGATGGATGTCCGAAAAGTGGGGGAGATGGAGATGAAAGTAAAGCATATTGAGTAATGAGTCGACCTGTTCAACAGCCTTTCTGGCAGTGTTTTGATTGTGGACCAAAGTCGTCCGCTGGCATCAGGCTGCTCAGTATGCTACGACAAGGTCGGGACGTTGATCTTCAGGCAAAACTCATTTCACACACAATACCTCAATGCGCTGGTTGGTCGTTAAAATGAGGCTTTTATCGTACTAGAAAAACTTGCCGGGTAGCGGCTATTCACCTTAACGCCGAGCTCGCCAATAGAAACCGACACGCGTTTGCCCTGACGGTGTGCTGTGATTCCATAGGCTCGCCGCCATAAAACTGTGGATCGGTCTGCCCAGCAGCAGCCAGAGAATAAAAGCCCTGTTTTCAGTCAAAACTCATTTGCCACAATGCCATGGTTTTGTCAGGGTAAGGCCCTGTGGCAATAGTGTAGTGTATAGGAAAGGTTTTTGACGGATAGGAAGCGATTAAACCAGCTGAAACCCTGTCGTTGACATGAAATCAAAAAGGGTGTATCATACCAGCAGGTAGTCCCAGCGAATCTGTCAAGCGAAATGATCTATTGTATAATGTCGGGCCGATAAGTTCACCACAAAAAGCATCAGAAGAAAAAGTTTTGTGGTTTTAAATTTATTCATGTTTTTATGAGTTATTTCATTTGCAAAGTTATTTAATTTATTAAAAGATAAGGAAATTCCGCAGGTTGTTTTCGCACGAAATAATATCCGCTAACCAGATTCAATACGTAATTGATGTACAACCAGTTGAAATGCAATGGGTTTTATGATGATTGAACGTTTTCAGATCAAGGCTCTTATCGTTTGACGGCCGTCAGCAGCGCGGTTGACGATCGTCATACATTGTTCGGCGGCCGCTGCACGCGTTGCTGACGGCCGTCGAACAGCGACCGTTTCAACGTTGCGTTTTCACAAACCGTTTCAATAGTTTCCAGAACTCGATGCAAATTCGTACATCGAACAATAATAATTAATGACCAGCCGCAGATCTGCTCTTGATTACGGTTTAATGATTTGAACGCAATCGGTACTGACTGATACTAGCAATAGTGTATACTTCTTCTACTCGGGAATTACTGATATGGTCACAGAATAATCGTTGCTGTTGTAAAATCTTATAAAGCCATTATTTATTGTCTATTTCAATTTAAAACAGTTAACTTTGCAGTTAATAATACAACGTAAACATACAAGCATGCCGGAAACATCAGCGCGGTTTGAATGCTCCAGTCGCCTATTCGCAAGCTTGCTCTTTGGCAAATGCAGGAAAGCCTGTATCAAGGTATTCCACCTGAATATAGGACAACCTGACGTTCATACTCCACAAGAAGGACTCGATGCTTTTAAAACATATTGATCGTAAGATTTTAGAATATTCGCCTTCACAGGGTTTTTCGTATCGTGAAAACCAACTGAATTTTACAAGAAATTCAACATAAAATGTTACGCCCGACGAAATAATTATCACCTCCGAGGCTCTGAAGCCGTTCTGTCGACCTTTGCGAGCCGCCTGAACTCGTGATGAAATTATTATCCCAGAGCCCGCATACGCCAACTATATGGCCTTTTGCGGTCCTGCCGCGCTACAAAATCCGAACCATTGCAACCACTATTGACGAAGGCTGCTGCCAAAGGTTGAGAAATTCGAGGAACTGATTAACGAACGCTACGTGCAACTCATGATATGTGAATCCCTAACAACTCATGGGTTACCTTTTTATACGAGGCGGGAAATGAATCAGATTCGGATCGGTAAAGAACATGACTTGGTACTTTTCTGATGAGGTTTACCGTGAATATATTACAGGAAGTCCGTACATCAGTTCCATGCACCCGAAAGGCAGAGAAAACAATGGATATTGATTGATCCAGTGTCGAAACGCTATCAGAGGGTGGTACCGCGTGGTGCTTTGATCACCATAACGCAGAAGTTAGGTAGGCTGTCATGAAATTCTGTCTAGCCCGATTGTCTCCTCTTGCTCGACAGATTTCAGCCGAAGCCTCTGATGCTCCTGCTGAGTATTACCGTAGATGTTTACGACGAGTATGTGGAACGACGAAATGCCTTATTGATGGTTTCGAATCGTATTCGGTGTTTATCCCTATCCCTATGGAGCCTTTCATACGGTTGCGGCAGCTTCCCTGTTGACGATTCAGACAAATTTTGTCTGTTGCGTTTAAGAATCTAATTATGAAGGCGAAACAGTGAATGATGTCGCTCTGTCGGTTTTATACCACCGCGCAGGAGTCAATCAGGTGCGTATAGCTTGTGCTAGGACGATCTGGAACGCGTCTCGGCTACAGGGCAAAGCATTAGAGGCTTATCCCGTCGCGTATAGTTTGATAATTCAGATAATAGGTTTATAATGGTCATGAATTTCCTCTGTTTATAGCTCGAAAACTTTTGAGAATGGCGATCAAAAAGCACGTCCTGCAATAACAATAGCTACCGCTGGTGCTGCGCTGGTATTACGGTTATGATTATATCAGTGTTTGTTGCAATGGTTTTAAACATGTATCCGTACATAGGTAATAGGCTTTCGGCCTCATACTCAGGTAACCAACTTCATGACGCAGATGTCGTCAGACCAGTATCCTGTTGCCATGAACGACAGTATGATGACAGTTATAAAGGTATTCCAGAGAGTTAGGCATGCTGAACGTTTTCGCTCGGTATAAACAAGGAACATTGAAAACCGACAACGATTTTCTGGGTACGCTGAAGGGGTAGGCCTGAATTTGATTCAACATTTATCCATCATGAATCTACCCTCAGCGGAACTATTCCCCAATCCTTTCGATGACAAAAGCCAGTGACAAGATTATCATTTCAAAAATATTGCTGATAAATTAAAAATCAAATGAGGCCAGCGGTATTTGCCTATTTCATTGATAACGATGGTGTGCGTATACGTCGCTTTACAATAGCTGGTATATATCAGACTAATTGAATCAGTATGACGACGTGATGTGCTTTTACTGATTTGTATACAACCACAAACTTAACGGATGAAGGTTGATCAGACTTTCGTGCTGATGTTACTGTAAATGATTTTGATAAGGTGAATACCATTGAGAGCCAAGTTTAAAGAAAATAAACAAAACAACTGACCATTATGGAGAAACATACACTTCGGCAAACCATACAAGACCTTAACCCGCAAATTCTTCCAGTGGCTCGGACTTGTTAGACATGAATGAGCGGATTATACTGGCACCATGACTTTCGGTAGCCGTGTAACAATGGTATCGGGTTTACTTATTATTATATTGGAAACGTACCACGATGATTGGTGTTTTTAAAGCACCGGTGCACGTAATTCTACCATCCGTCATATGTTCTTGTGGTTTGCTACCTTTATTATAGGCTGCGGTTTACTTATTGGAATATAACAGGCATAGGCCTTCGCTGATACAAAGAGCATTTTGGTGTTGTAAACCAACTCGCGCTTATTATGTCAGCAGAGTTCTAGTCGAGTTTAATATCACAGATTGTTGTTACTAATACTTACTGCTGTAATTAGTGTTTGTACTTATAGGTCCCAGTTATCTTATTTCGCATATACATCCGGCAAAGAGCATGCGTTACGAATAATAATAACGGCTTTGAAAAATATTTACATGGGGTTGTTGACGTTAAAAGTCGGGAAACATTGTATTTTTCCCTTTATTATATAAGATTGTTGTCTCATAACGCAAAAATACTGTACATTTTGGGTTGTGCAGATACATATTACCTTTTGCAATAAAAATAAAGATTCTTGTGCAATGGCTAAGATACCCAGTTTTAATGAACTGATTAAAGCCTATTCAAAGTAATTGGGATAAGGATGCCCTAACTGATTACAAGGGAACAACATTACAATACCATGATGTAGCACGTAAAATAGAGAAGCTCCATATTATGTTTGAGCACTCTGGATTGCGTCCCGGCGAGGCGAAAGCTGCTGCGGCGTATAGTTCGATGTGGGTATGTGCGTTTTTGGCTACCATTACGTAGGCCGTTGTTGTTCTATACAGCTATGAATTTACTCCGGAGCAAGATACAACATCGTAAATCATTCTGATTCAAAACTTTTATTTGTTGGTGATGTTGTGTCAACCACGCTAGACTATGATCAGATGCCCGATTTAGAGGGTGTTGTATACCTGCCCGATTGCTCGTTGATAGTTAGCAGATCAGAGAGTTTAAGCTGCTCTGCGCGAGCATTTAAATGAAATTTTCGGTCAGAAATATCCCAAATATTTCAGAAAAGAGGACATCACTTATCATACAGATAGCAGCGAAGAGCTGGCTATGATTAACTATACCAGTGGTACTACCGGCTTTTCGAAAGGTGTAATGCTCCCCATCGTTCGTTGAGAAGCAATGTTGAACATCTTATACACGCCATAGGAAGCAGAATAAAAAGAGCAGCAAGGTATTGGTATTTCATGATGGCTCACATGTATGGGCTGACTTGGTGAATTTATTGGAATTTTGTATTGTAATCATATTTATTTCTTACACGATTGACCAAGCCCAACTATAATACAAGAGGCGTTTGAGGAGATAGCATCCCAGTATAGTTGTTTTGTTCCATTGCTGTTGAGAAAACTCATAGGGAAGAAAAGTCTTCCCAAATATCAACAATTATTCCCATCTCTAAATTATTAAATGAAGGCGCCTGTTGTAGGCGAGCAAAATTGGGTCGCGCTATGTAAGACTGGTACCGGATGCGATGGGCGGAGTAGCTTTGTGAGGTTATTGTTGGAGGAGCGACTTAATCAAAAGAAATAGAGTCGTTCCGACAAGTATCAATTTCCCATAACAATTGGCTATGGAACACCAGAGATCGCCCGATGATTACGTTTCAGATTTTCAGTGATTTTGTGTTCCCGGATCGTGGCAGGCAGTAGTTGATAACTGGAGTAAAAGTGGTAAGGATGATCCTGAACACGTAGCTGGTGAGGTTATAACGCGTGATTTTGAACGTAATGACTGCTAATAGCAAAAATGAAGATGCCACTGAGCAGTTATTGATAAGGGATGGATGGTTTCATACAGGCGATCTAGGGAGATGAGTGACGATGGGCACCTGCTTTATTCTGGACGTATTAAAAACTTGCTGTTGGGTCTGAATGGCCAGAATATTTACCCGGAGGAAATTGAAGACAAATTGAAATTCAATGGCCATGGTGAATGAAAGCCTTATTATTCAGCATGGAGACAAATTGATAGATTGGATATCCTGATATGGAAAAATGCGACATCGTTAGATCTCTCTCACTGGATGATTTGAAAAGACTATTATGGAGCAGAATCGCAAGGAACTCAAAATGCACAGCTTCCATCTTTTTGTCGTAATATGAGATAAGAATAAGAGATAAGGAATTTGAAAAACGCCAAAGAAATCTATTAAAAGATACCTTTACATATACCATCGAATAATTCTATCTAATTTAGATATAATGAGAGATTATTGGTAACAATAATATAGAATGATGAGAAAGATACTGAGTTTTAATAAGCTTATACAGGATGCATTATTAATCATTGGGATAATGACGCCTTAACAGATTATAGGGGCGCTACCCTCCAATACCACGATGTAGCACGAAAGATAGAGAAGTTGCATATTGTGTTTGAAAGTTCGGTATAAAGAAAGGAGATAAGATTGCATTCGTGGACGCAACAGCTCTTGCATGGGCAGCCTCTTTTCCTCGTCTGTGTTAGACTTGATGGCAGTAGCGTACCGATATCTGCACGAATTTATGCCCTGACCAAATTCATAATATTGTCAAACCATTCAGCTCAGCTTCTTTTTATGTTGGCGATGGGTGGCAACGCAAATTGATGCCACAAAAATGCCTTCCTCGCTGATACGGTATTATTTATATTCCAGATTATTCATTAGCGCTTTTCGTACTGATAAACTTATTTATGCTCGTGGGAGATGAAATGAAATGTCTGGTCAGAAATACCCCAAATTCTTTAGAAAGGAACACATACATTATTATATAGATGAGAATCCTGATGAGCTGGCATTGATTAACTATACCAGTGGAACAAACAGGGTTTTCTGCAAAGGGTGTACGATTCTCACCGCGCTTTATGGAGTAATGTAGACTTCTGGTCAGCATGTTCTGAGTATTACATAAAGTTGGAGACAGTATTATAAGTATTCTCCAATGGCCCATATGAGGAATGGCATTCGACTTTTTATTTGAGTTTATCAAAGGCGTCATATGTTTTATTTAACGAGAATGCCTTCCCTGCCATCATTGCAGCGGCTTTTTGCAGATATAAAACCTGTTATTATCATCTCGTCCTCTTATTATAGAAAAGATTATCAGAAGAAAGTCTCCAAAGATAGGATCCCATGAAGCCCCAAGCAAAAATGTCCGTATAAATAACAAAGTATATGGTAAAATATAGCTCAGGTAACACAGGCTTTTTGAGGTAATCTTTTATGAGGTTATCATTGAGGCGCATTTAGTCTGTGAAGTTGAAAAGTCTCGCATCGCATAGGTTTTCACTATACTGTTGGCTATGGAGCTACTCGAGTGTGCCCCATAATCGGCTGTGAAGACTATAGCTGTTTTGTACTGTGCTCATGTGAAAGGTAGCCTTTACATATGCAGGTGAAGATTCTGTCTGATGACCTACAGAATGTCCCCTCGGGAAATTATTTGTAAAGGTCCTAACGTAATGCTGGGCTATTATAAAATGAAGAGGCAACAAAAGCAGCAATAGATGATGACGGATGGTTCCATACGGTGACCTCGGGTGTCGATGGATAATGAAGGAAATATCTTATTAAAGGCCGTTCAAAGAATATGCTCTTAGATCGAATGGACAAAACATTTATCCTGAAAGAGATAGAAGAGTAAGCTCAATTCTGTCGTCGTTTGTCAGCGAAAAGTGTCGTAACTAGGTTGGGAACAGTCTTGTGATTGGTATCCCGACCATGAAGCAGCGAGAATATGGGGCTCAAATGATAATGATTTAAAATGTGATGGATGAAACCAGAGGAACTGAATGCCTCACAACCTGCATACTGCCATCTTTCTGAAAATAAGGATTCATGAAGAGGAATTTGAGAAAACTTCTAAAAAGGTCTATCAAACGATTCTTTATACTGAGTAAAACATACCTGTTGTGACATTCTTTCAATTGAATAATATTATAAAATTGCTGTTCCTACACACTCTTTCTTTTGTAGATAATGAAAACAGAATGAGTTTGTTATTTTGATTGTAAAAACATTTCACAATCAAAAAGATATGATACCAAAGTTTTATTTTCATTTATCAGGAAAGCGAAAAGGTACAGTCGTCAACAGCCGGAACTGCAAGAGGTAGAACCCATCAGAAGCAACACCTGCCTCCCACCTTTCCTCTGTCCTCCCTCTGCCTCGCGGAGTGGGGCCGTCCACCGCCGCAACCATCTTACGGCGGTGCGTCTGTTTGTCCGCTTCGTGGCGGAGCGACGCCGCCGTCGGGCATCGACCGCCCACGGTGGCCCGCTACGAACGGTGGCTGCACAGCCGTGGGTGCCCCAACACCGTCGTGCTACATCCGCTCGCTGCGTGCCATATAATAGCGGTGGCGAGGCGCGGCGATAAGGGAAACCGCCATCCTTCGACGGTGCCTTCACGGCAATGCGCACGGCGAAGCGCAGCCCTCACGAGGGCCGAACCACGAAGCTGCTGCAGACCCGTGCTGATGCGGGAGGGGCGGTGACCTGCCCGCGACCTGTTTCTCTTCCTCATTCTGCGCCATGGGCATGCCATTTGCCGACATGGTGCACCTGCGCCGCTGCGTCAGAGACGGCACCCATTACGTACTGCCGTCGAAGACGCGCCGTCCTGTCAGCGTAAGGATTGAGTCGAACCTCCGGCCATCATCAACCGCTATGCCGCGGCACGTCCGATCTATCTTTTCCTGTTCTGGTCAAAAGATGGAAATAGTGAAGCTATTCCCGGCCCTCGGCTGGTATAACCGCTCAGCTGAAGCGGCTGGCCGCGCAGGCCGGCATCGGCACCCCGCTCACGCGTCGTATACCGCCCGCCACACCGGCGGAGCTCGCCTACGCCGCCAACGTCAGCCTGCCTGTCATATCGAAGGCCCTCGGCCATACGAGCACGCAGACCACGCTTGTCTATATCGGTGAAATCAACGACAACCGTGTGGCAGATGCAAAAAAGTTGCTGGACAGTCTGATAACACTGCCTCTTCGCAAGAGGTGTGCGGCTTTGTGTTATCGGCTGTAAAGATAGGTATTTTTAAGAGAATACGGCAAGCATTTTCACCGGATATTTCCAACCGTCTCAATGCTCAGAGCAAACCGACTGTCGGTATCCTTTCTCCATTGGCCACATGGTGCGTTTTCCATCTCCGCCGCACACCTCTTGCGAAGAACGGCGTCGAAAAGCCCGAAAAGGTATCTGCCGCCCAGATTACGGGCGTCCGCGTCCGCTTCACGCCCGAAACCCATTTCCGCCGCGCATCGGGCAGCCGCATTGCCACCCGCGTGCCTGTCCGAGTGGAGGTCGACTGGGAGGAATGGCGCGCCAGACAAGAAAGCCGGAGAAGAAAACTGAGCCAGTGACACGCCCGAACCCTGACCGCAGTCAGGCTGTTCTGAAGGCACCGCACGCCGGCCGTCCCCGGCAATCCGCAACATGAAAGATTTAACCCGCCCGCGCAACACATCTTCCTCGCGTTTTCAGGGAAACATGGAGCGCAAACAACAATACATATGAAGAAAAACAGAACAGAAAACGAAACAGGCGTACGTAAGGCCTGCAGTGGCAGTACGCTATCGACGCCGACAGTGAGATTTCTGCGCCAAAGCCCGAACGTTCAGCCCGGAGGCGGCGGCGGCGGCTACATTTCCATCGTTCCGCTGACAGAGGAGCAACGACGACGACGAAATGATGGAGCCAAGAAGTTCTGACCTGTGGGAAGAGGAATGATTTAAAATTAAAGCAATTAAAAAATTAAAAAGATTAAATTGGCAAAGAGTAAAAAGAGAAAAGCTCACGGCTTTTGCGTAAAAGCTCTTGCTTTTAGTAAAACGATTAGACAATAAGAAACAAGACGATCCACGCCGCAGGCCGAATCGATCTTGAAAGGCAAACCATTAGTAATAAAAACGGTTAGTAATAACAAAGCTTTCTAGTTAGAATAAACTATTGGCAGTAACAAATCAATTTAATTCAAACAAAAGATGAAAACATCAGGAAACATATTGAGAAGTCACGGGCGCAGGGCGATGCTGGCACTTGTCAGCCTTGCCGCGCTGACATTCGGCTCGTGTGCCGACGACGACGTGACCAGCGGCACCGACGGCGACAAGGGTGCCAACGTATCGTTCAACGTGTCGCAGGCACAGGACAACGCGCAGGCCGCAGCCAAGGGCATGCCCGTAACGCGTGCCCTCGTTCACCAACGAGCTGGGCCCTTCAGGGCCTCACCCCGCCGACCTGACTGCACAGAAACTTCCCGTGAGCGGCATGTCCGGCACGTGCCTCATCGAAACAACCACCGCGGGCATCGACAACAACGCCCTGCATGCTCCCGCAGCAGCTACGCGCGCCAACATAAAGGGAGAAGGCACGAACATCTTTTGCCTCCAGCGACCATTTTACAACCATCGGTTACCGCGGCGAAACAGCTTCGACCATCACCACAACGCCGTGGTTTTACAATAGGACACCAACCACGACGGCACGCTCGTCAACGCCGTTCCATGGCGATGGGCACAGCCTTACGGCAAATTCTACGCCGTATATCCGCGCCCTGCCGACTATACGAAGCTGACGCTTTCGCCCGAAAGCTACACGTCAACGCCTTATGTCGACTTTTGAGGTCGACCCCGACGTAACGAAGCAGACTGACCTCATGACGGCCTACTCGGGCACGGTGCAGTATGCCACGCGCTTCGTCGTCTTTACAACTAACCTCCAGTTCACCCACGCCCTGACCGCCGTACGCTTCAAGGTAGGTGCGAACCTGTCGTACAGCCACAATATTACGAAAGTGGAGATAATCAACGCCATGAGCAAGGCGCGCTACACGCTTCCCACCACGGCAGGCGCAGCCGGCACGTGGGGCACGCCTTCGACTCCCGCCACGTTTACCCTCTCGGGCGTAAGCGTCAGCACATCGGCAGCCGTGAACCGTGTCATCATGGGCAGAACAACGACAACTATACGTTCTACATGATTCCCCAGAGCTTCCGGGCGTAAGCGTGAAGATTTATTTCGACAACACCCTACGCCGCTGTTACGGGCCAGTCTTTCCGTAGCATGGAAGGCGGCACGACCAAGACCTACGCCCTGTCTCAGACGAACTCTGACTGGCAGTATACCATCACCGTTACAAACCCCGCCGCCGTTGCATATAACCAGACTACGGCCGGCAGCTACGGTATCCAGAGTCTCTGCAAGGATGCAGCCTCCAGTACGCAGCAGCCGTGAAGTGGAGCGGTAGGCTATCAGGAGAGTGCCGACGGCGGTAACACGTGGACGGCACTCAGCACCACAAAACCCGCGATGGCTCACGGCCCTGAGCCTCGACCACGGCGACGGTAATGCGTGGGGCAGCGAGTATGGCAACGCCACCTCCAGCAGGGTACGCTTACTGACCGGATGGCAAACACAACAAGGAACTGCATCGACGCACCGCTGGCAGGGCCCGGCCGCGGCTCCTCACGACCTGTCTACGAAGGGTGGTGCAGTATTGCGCAGCACCGCCAACTCATACCTCATTTCCTCACCGGGCTACTATAAGATACCTTTGGTTTACGGCAATGCCATCACGGGCGGAGCCACCAACACCAGTGCCTACATCAGTACTGCACCTGCAACGAATTACAATGGTTACGACATGATACTCCATCACTTCAAGGACCACGCGGGTCAGGACATTACCGACCCATGGATTACGCAGTCGAACGGCGGTGCGAACGTGCCCGACGGGGCGAAGCTGGTATGGTCTGACGTGAGCGGCGTGGTAGAGGTCAGCAGCGTCAGCCTCACGTCCGACGGCAAGTACCTCCAGTTCCATGTTCCGCAGGACAAGATCAAGAACGGCAATGCCGTTGTGGCTGCCGTTAAGGGCGGCGTGGCCGTATGGTCGTGGCATCTGTGGTTTGCCCACGACGACGAGCTGGGCACCGTTGCCATCGAGAACTATCAGGGACACACCTACAACTTCAGCAAGCAGTCGCTCGGCTTCTGCCTCATCAAGTGGAAGGGTACAACCTACAACAAGCCCCGTGTGGCCCGCGTAAAGGTTGAGCAGACAACGGGCAACGGCGGCAGCAGGGCATTTGCCTATGTAGACATTACCCAGAAACCGGGCAGTGAGAAAGAGAGCAGTGTCACGCTCTACCAGTTCGGCTGCAAGTGATGCCCTGGCCGGTTTAAAGACCATTGCCGACGGAATATTCAACTACTTTCCCAATACCAGCGACTTCGATGACCTTATACAGCACCCGGAGAACCTGTATATTGGTAGTAGTGTGTTTAGTGACTATTCCTCCCCTACAAAATATTGTTATTACAATCTCTGGTCTGCCAACAACACAGAGCTGACCTACAACGACAACGCCGTGGTGAAGACCGTCTACGACCCCTGTCCTGCGGGCTTCAAAATGCCGCCCTCTAATGCCTTCACGTTCTGGTCAAAGACAGGAATGAGCGGGGGTGATATAAACATTGTAGGCGACAGGTCTATGGATTGGGATTATGGCTATTGGTTTGAGTCGCATTCGGGTACAAACACCGTCTTCTTCCCGGTGACGGGTTGGATTCATGGTTCTTCTCCCGCCGACCCGTCGAGCAGGCTCGGTGAATATTGGACGGCTACGCCAAAGGATTATGGCTCTGGTATAACCCCTTACTTTTATCAATATGGTGTTCCCTCCATCCAGTATACCTTTACCCGCGCCTGTGGCTTCGGTGTACGCCCTATTGCGGAATAGTCGGACAGACAACTAGACAAACACAGCATAACCTTGCAGTTCACGTATCAATGAGAGCTGCATATTCATGCCTCGCCAGCAAACAGCCGTGGGGCTTTTGTTGTCAGCAGGCAGTTCAATCCTATAAACCATGTTACTTTTTCTTGTGCAAAGAGACAAAAAATGATAAAAGGGGCTTCCTTTATGGTGTTTTTATTATCTTTGCGCACATATTTTAAGGTATAATATATATTATTAAATTCATAATTAGGCCAATGGTAAAGGTAACAAAAGAGGCTGCCCTCGAGTATCACGAAAAAGGGCGTCATGGAAAGATAGAGGTAAAGCCTACAAAACCGTATCGCACACAAACCGATTTAAGTCTTAGCGTACTCTCCAGAGTTGCTTATCCCTGCTTAGGAAATACAGAAGAACCCAGACGATGTTTATAAACACACCGATAAAGGTAATCTTGTAGCTGTTATCTCTAACTGCTACGGTTGTCCTTGGTCTAGGGTGATATAGGTGCCATGAGTGGGAAAACCTGTCACGAAGGAAAAGGCCTGTTATTTTAAAATTTTATGGTGGCATTGATGTCTTTGACGTAGAGGTAAATGAGAAAGATCCAGAGAAATTCTGTGAAGTTGTTGAGAAGATTGCTCCTACATTTGGTGGAATCAATTTGAAGATATAAAGGCACCTGAGTGTTTCTATATTGAGAATCGTTTAAAAATCTCGCTTGATATTCCTGTCTGGCGCACGATGATCAGCATGGAACTGCCATTGTATCAGGCGCAGGATTATTGAATGCTCTGAGGTTGCAGGACATACAGATGCTAAAATTGTAGTTAACGGTGCCGGAGCTGCAGCAATAAGCTGTACGAAGTTGTATTGTTTACTGGGTGCCAAGCATGAAAAATATAGTACGGCTCGATTCACGTGGTGTTATTTACAAAGGCCGTGACCATGTGAATGAGGAAAAATTGGAATTTGCTACCATACGAAATGATGTCCATACACTGAAAGAAGCGATCAAAGGTGTTGATGTTTTTGTAGGTTTGTCAAAAGTGAATATTCGATACAGCTAAATGGTTCAGTCAATGGCTGACCATCCTATTGTTTTTGCATTGGCTAATCCTGTTCCCGAAATATCGTATGAGGATGCTATTGATGCCCGTCCCGATGTGATTATGTCAACAGGACGCTCCGACTATCCCAACCAAATTAACAACGTTATAGGTTTCTATATCTCCGTGGTGCTCTTGATGTGCATGCAAAAGCTATTAATGAAGATATGAAACTTGCAGCAGTGAAAGCTATTGCAAGTTTAGCAAAGATGCCCGTGCCAGACGTTGTTAACCAAGTTTATCATGTGCAACGATCTTTCATTTGGTCCTCAGTATTTTATTCCAGCCTCGTTGACCCGCGTCTTATTACAGAAGTCTCGGCTGCGGTGGCTAAGGCTGCTATAAAAGCGGAGTAGCACGTCCAATTACCCACGATTGAGTGCTGAGAAGACCATTTACGTCAATTGTTGGGACAAGAAACAAAACTTACCTGTACATCGATGCTACGGTTGCACTTCACCCACAACGTGTTGTGTTTGCTGAAGGTGGACACTCTACCGATGATGAAGGCCGCCGTCTGTGCTCTTCAGGAAGGCATCTGTACACCCGTTTTGTTTGGCAATGTTGATCGTCCTAATCGCTTGGCCAAGCGTCTGAAGTTAGACCTACAGGTGTTGAGATAGTAGATATGCGCGCGATAAAGAGCAAACGTAGGCGGGCATAACATATGCTAAACACCTGCAGAGAAACGTGCCGCCAAGGTGTAACGCTTTGAAGAAGCTTACGATAAAATGGTGAACGCAACTATTTTGGTATGTCGATGGTTGAACAAGGTGATGCCGATACTTTTATCACAGGTCTTTATACCAAATATAGCAATACTATTAAAGTTGCAAAAGAGGTTATTGGTGTTCGCGATAGCTATTCTACTTTTGCCACAATGCACATCCTAAATACAAAGAAAGGAGTCTACTATCTTTCTGATACACTTATTAATCGTCATCCCGATCAAAATGTTCTTTGATGATGTTGCGCGCCTTACGCATGCGCACACGGTTCGTTTCTTTAATAATGAGCCAGTAATGGCAATGATAAGCTATTCTAATTTTGGAACTGACGAAATAGGTCTCCTGTTAAAGCACATCAGGCAGTTGAACATATTCAGAAAGATTTCTGACCTAGCACTTGATGGTGAAATGCAAGCAACCTTTGCTTTTAAACAAAGAACTTCGTCGGGATGTAAAATATCCCTTTACCCGTTTAAAAGGAAAGATGTAAACACACCTGTATTCTCGAATATGAGTTCGGCTAATGGGAGTTATGTTGCTACAAGCCCTCGATCCTGATTGTGAAGCGATAGGTCCGTGCAGATGGGGCTTAAAATAAAACCAATCCACTTTTACCGATTTTGAAGCAAGTGCAAGATAAAGATCAATATAACAGCCGTAGCTGTTATTGATGCTATGTTGACAAACCAAAGAAAATGGGATGATTGAATATTCTTTATTCGTATATCTTTCTATTTATAATTTAGTAAAATATATTATATCATAACCTCATCTCGATACAAAGATGAGGGTTATAGGCATAATAGCTAAAGGTTTATGCTTTGCCTTCAAAGAATTTTATTTTGTCTGGTTACTTTTTGTGTCTTCGAGCTGAGCTCAGTTAAGAAATTAACACAGTCCTATCTCGAAATTATATTGCGCAATATAAAGATTTGGCAATAGAAGAGATGAGACAAAAATCATATACCCGCAAGTATTACATTGGCACAAGGACTGATTGAAAGTGCGGCAGGTCAGAGCAAGCTAGCCACCCGTGCAAATAATCATTTTGTATTAAATGTCACGATTGGCGAGGACGGTATTACTGTTGATGATGATGCTTTAGTTGAATGCTTTAGAGCCTATGCGACAATCCAAGGCAAAGTTTTAAAGACCATAGTTTATTCCTTAGCGAATAATGGACGATATGCTCGTTTATTTCAACTTGCACCAGATGATTATCGGCTGGGCTTTCATGGCTTGAAAAATTGTGGTTATGCAAACCAATCCGTTGTGGCGGTGACAAATCTTGTTGAAAATAATAGAACTATATCAACTTTATCAATATGATAACGCCTCGTTCGTACGACCGTTATATGGCTTAACATTTACGATGCACAAAATAGGGCTGTTGTTCTCAACCACATATTGTATGTATGTACAATAAAAACGATTATATAGTGGCTCGTGAAGAGATACATGGGTTACATAGCCAGCGAGGCTGGTGTATCATGGAGAAAATTGGCCAGATATAATGAAATTGACCGGCATGCAAGGCTGTCATGAAGGTGATATTATTTATCTTGAGAAAAACAAAAGCATGCTATTAAAGCTTTTTAAACACGTGCCACATATAGTAAAAATCTGCAGAGCATGTGTACACTGCCCAAACGTATGGTATTCTGCATTAAGAATTTATATAAGATGAACTATGAAGCTCCTGAAGATGGTATTCGTGCTGGACAATCATTAGAGTATATTAAATCAATTTCTGTAATCTCGTCAATGAAAGGACTACCCTGTATAATACTCTTTGTGCCGTTAAGATTGTATGCGCAAGACTTTAATGTATTCTTTTTAGATCACTACTTTACGTATTGATTATATCTTCGGGTAATGTTAATGAACAGCATATATCCTTAACCAGCTTTTAAAGAACCCTATTGGTATGGAAAGCGTACGCGATTATCTGAAATCCTCATGGAAGGCAAATGGACAACTAACAGTTTTCGACCATCACCAGGTAAAAATTATTTATCGTAATTTTTCTACTTTTTCAGGAATGGCTGGTTAAGGATGAAGCAAAAATCGCAAACACGTAGTTTTTGAGAATGTCTTTTGATTCCAATGCCGAAGGATACTGTTGATGTAACTATCGACTTACTGTAATAACCGGAGATAGATTACTGCATCGCTTACACATCAACATGTTCCAAACGACATTCTTATACGCCATATAGGTTATTGTGGTAACACCTCACCCATTCTCCAGCAAGCAAAAGATACTGACTCATTGTATCCATATTGCCCATGTAGCCGAAGGTTATACAATGCAAGAAATGGATAAATTCCGTGAAGATGCACGTAAAGCTATGTATCTTTTCTCTTATGAACTATTTAAGAGTATGCGTAATCGCTTTCAAAATTGTAGCTGTTGAATCGCCTTCACAAGAGAGTGGACAAGGAACCACATAAAAGGAATATGGAAGAATACAGCTTTGCATTCTCATTTTGATACATTTTATAGTGACCGCTATTTGACGACATTGAATTTGAGTGACCTTTCATAACTTACTTGCAGGTGTTCCTTATGAACATATTATAGTATTGGTCAACACTAATAAATATGGAGGTGGCGGTATTTTGAACAGCTATAACCTGTCAATGACGCACCACCCTGCATTTCGTCCCGTTGTAGTTCATGAGTTTGGTCATAGTTTTGCTGGTCTTGCCGATGAATACGCATACGACAATGAGTCCATACCCATGTATCCATATGATATTGAACCATGGGAGAAAAATATTACAACCATGGTCCGTTTCGAAAATAAATGGGAAAACCTTATAGGGCAGATTCTCCAAGTAGGTTTTTATGAAGGTGCGGGATACAGCTTAAAACATATTTACAGAGCATCACCTGACTGTCGTATGCGCACTAATGATTACCCAGAATTCTGCCCGGCTTGTCAATCAAGCAATTCAACAAGTTATAGATTTCTATACGAAATAGAACCTTGATAAAGTTTAAGATTGTTATATTCTCTATTTTATTTTTCGCTTTTTCCTTGGTGGCAAAATCCATATCTGACGGTGAAAGATTAAGAATAGCTCTGGATTATTTCCAAAAGTGGTAAGTATCATGAAGCTTTGCTTTATCTTTCAGAAATTAGATTCAAATTATCAACTTAATCCCCTGTTTTTATTGCATATACAGGTGTGTGCTATTACTATGAATGGGATTATCAGCATGCAACTGAGTGTCTTGATAAAGCTATACCACAGTTAAAAATCATTTTGCCCCTTCTGAACTATCCTTCTATTATTTTGCTGATGCAGAGAGCTATTTTTAATTTAAATAAATATAATAAGGCGATTCCATTATACAAGGAAATGCTTACATTATGTCAAGAAAGTGAGAAAGCAGATGCCTATTATAAGTTAGGATATATCTATTCTTCTCGTAATGAATGGATCGATGCTCTCTGACAATTTACATATGGCTTTACTTATTTTCTTCATTTCGAGCTCAAAGAGCAAGCTCGTATTACGCAAATAAGAAAATATGATTATTGGATGTTGTGAAAATGATAGATAAAGGTTCATGTAAATAATTTTATTTGAAAGATTTAATTTTTATACGAAGACACTCGCATTTTATATATAATTATTCGATAATTATATATTGTTCTTATAAAAATGAATTTATATTCGTCAATTTCTTTTATAAGCTGCATACTCAAAGCATATTTAATCATAGTGTTAATAAACTGAAAGTCTGTTCGAAATTTCAATGCGATTATTTAAATGAAACAGACAGATAAGAATAATACGGATAGTTTTACTTTAGAAAAGAAGAGGGCTGATCTACATCGTAATTGGCTTTTAGATTACGATGTAAAGAGCGAATGATTACGATGTAAACGGTTGATGATTACGACGTGAAAGGACTAACGATTACGATGTAAAGGGTTGACGATTACGACGTAAAGGGTAACGTTCCTGCTGTAAAAGGCTGACGATTACGATGTAAATGACAGGAGATTACGGCGTAAAGAGAACTTGATTATGCCATAAACGTCACCACTCTATTTAGATGATTATAAAATAAAAAGTATATATTTTATATGATTAATGATACCATCAATTTTATTGATAGTCTTTATTACAAATAAACTATGGTAGCCTATAACGCAAAAAAGCATACCTCCTTTAAAAGGAAAGTATGCTTTTTATTATGTTTTTGTGTAGAATAGAATTCGAACATAGAATCTATTACACAACTTAATCAATAGTTATATTCAAATTAGTTAAAGAAATATTTCAAACCAATTTGCATTCTCCAGCACTGACTGTATACTGATTGTAAGACCATGTCTTGGTAGGATAAGCACCATTCAGTTTACGCATTGAGAAATAAGGTGTTCCATTCTGAACTTTATCAACCTTAAGAATCTGACCATTGCCTGAATTTGCCATGTTTTGTGCTACGCCCCAACGTGAATTGAAGAGATTACCTACATTTTGTATATCGAGAGAAGCCTGAAGTTTATGATTTGTATTGCCAGCCTTCAGTGTAAAATCGTGTTTCCAAGAGAAGTCAAACGTATGAACCCAAGGTGCACGAGCTGTGAAGGCTTCTGCATATTCACCCTTATGATTTTTGAGATACTTGTCCTGATTAACGTAGTTCCAGAATGCGTCACGGTCAGCATTATTTGTAAAGTTAATTTCGCTATCGTCACGAGGAATATACATTAAGTCGTACTGTATACCATCACCGTTGATATCTCCTTGATAATAGTAGCTATAACCATATGGGCTATATCCCTGGTAGAAGAGACTAAAGTGATCATGTTTCTTCCATGTGTATGTGATGCTTGCAATAAGGCGATCGGGTATTACATACTGTGAGTTTTGTACAGTTGACAAGTTTGGACCGTTAACAGTAAAAAGACCTTGCCATGCCGACAATGCATTTGAACCGCATACCGCTTACTTCTTTCATCACAGTATGTGTATAAGAAGCCATCAGATCAAGATTCTCACTAGGTGTAAGGGTTGTCATGATATTAAATGTCATGCCATGACCTTTATGAGTATTGGTAAGAACACAAGCATCGTTAACGTTGATGTTGTTGAACTTCATGCTGTAATAATTAAACTGTGAAGGATAACTAAGACGGTTATCAGCCCCATTCAGGCGCGACCATGTTGAAATATCACTGGTATTAATATTATAGTTGGTGGCAATACATCATTAAGCTTCTTAGTGTAGATAAACTCACTACTAACTGTCCATGGGAAAGATGTAGAATAACATAATCTCACTGCAACAGATGACTTCCATACTTGTGGCATTTTGAAGTTGTGATCAACGCCGGCAATAGATGATGGCAGAGTACCTTGTGCAGGAGTAATAGTTGTGGGAGCACCTAACTTGGCAATACTATCAGAAGTATTTGTTACTATTCCACCTGCAAACTGTGCTAAACGAGGATCGCTATAAGTGACAACACCATTTTTGTACCGTGTTACAGCAGTAGCTATATTTTGAACCATGCCCGAGTTGGTTGGCATATTTGTAAAGAATACTAATGGAAGACGTCCGGCAAAAAGACCTGTTCCTCCACGTACCTTTAAGCTCTTATCTCCAAATACATCCCAGACAAAGCCAACACGAGGCGAAATTTGAATATTGGTTTTAGGCCATGCACCAGTATCTATCTTACGCCCTCCAAAATCAAGATTGTAGATTGCGTAAGTACATGCATGACATCATGTTATTGAAAGAGATATTGTCGAACCTGATACCACCTGTCAATTTAAAATTATTAGTAGCGTTCCACTCCATCTTGCAAATATAGTCCAATCTGGTTAAATGCAACTTGAGCAGCAGGATTTGTTTCACCGTTATAACCATAAGTGAGAGCTACTGCTTCTGGTGCTGCACCTGTCGGGAAGTCATCAAGGAACGATAGCGATAATATCCCGTACCGTTACGCATGTATGAGTTGAAAGCTGTTTGGTGTTCAAAGTTAATTCCTGCTGTAACTTTTATGAGCTCCAGCATACCATGTGTTATCAGTCAAGTTGCTGTTACTTTTGTTAACAACTTCATTGTTATAGGTAAGCTCATAACCCTAAACTCATATAAGGTTCAAGAGTTTGTGTAATATAAGATGGAGCAGCCGCTGTACCAAAAAACAGCGTCCCCGCAACAGAAGACGTTGTTGATGTGACTATAACTCATCTCATAATATCAATGAATGGGAAAACAGATGACTTAGTGCCGCGAACATCTGCAATGTTTGAATAGGTAAAAAGTAATTGATTGGCAAAATGCTCTCCAAAACGGCTATTTAAATCTGCACTTATAGTTGTAATCTTATTGTCAACAGAGTACATACTATTTGCAAAAGACATAGAATATTCTGATAGACGGTCCATTCCATTAAGTCGGAAACCTGTATTACCAGAGTTACCATTTGGATTCAGCCAGTTTGTATTTTTTGTGTGATTAAAACGACTAGCCAGATGATGATCCTGGGTAATATTCCAGTCCAGACGAGCAAGGAGTTTATAATTGCTCTCGTCAGCTGGGAAACTTGTGTATGAACCTGTATTATAACCATATTGTGTAGCCATGAAATCCTGTACCTTTTTCATATCACTGATCTTGGTACGCGAAATAAATTCATCAGGTTTTGCAACACCATTCGTAGAGGCGCGCCAGCGATTCACAACTGTTGGAATCTTACTATACTCACCATTTACAAAGAAGAATAACTATTCTTAATAATCGGGCCGCCAAATGTCATGCCATAAGTGGTATTACGAACTCGCCAGATCTGGAAGCGTCATATCATCAACACGGTTTTCGGCATATTTTTCGTTATTGTGATAGATGTAGCTGTACCACGGAATCGTACAGTACCTGATTTTGTTACAGCATTAATCCACCACCAATACTAGAGCAAGGAACATCAAAGGGCGAAACAACAACCTGTATTTCATCAATAGTATCCATAGAAATAGGGATTTCGCACCTCTCGCAACTTCGATGATAAGCCGAAATTATTATTCATGTTGGCACCATCGAGCGTAAAGTTGGTAGAACGACCGTCACCTCCAGCGAAACTCATTCCATTTGAATAAGGTGAGAGTCGTAAGGTCAGTGATAGAACGACTTACCGTAGGCATACTTTCTATCTGTCGTTGTGATATATTCGTTGTTGCTCCTGTTTTTTCAGCAGCAAACTTTGAAGCCTGAGCACTACTAATTACTTCACCCAATTGTTGTGCATCCTCTGAAAGCCACACTTCAAGGCTGTAGATTTCACCCAGTTGAAGTTTAATACCCTTAAAGACTTTGGTTTGATGACCAACGTAACTAACGGTAACCGTGTGCGGCCCTCCCACACGCATACCTTGAATGTTAAAACGGCTCATTTGTGTTTGTTACTGTGGCATAGCGTGTACCAGAAGGTTCGTGCACCGCTTGCACAGTAGCTCCAATAATCTCTTCATTGGTTCCTTGCAATACAACCTTTCCACTCTATAGAAGATGTTGTGACTTTGAGTGCTATCATTGTTGTTGTCAACCATAACAACAATGAAACCAGAGAAAGTAATCTTTTCTGCATAAGATTAATTAAATTTAGTTTAAAAATAGGAAATGAGTACTTGGGTTATCTTTCCGACACAAAATTACTTAATTTTTATCAATTAAGCAGCATCTTTGTATAAAAAGTAAGATAGGAACGCTTTTTCTTTTTCTTACATAATGTAAATTGAGAAAAAGATAGTATCCATGGTTTATCTTTCAAATGTATAAACAAGGATACTATCTTTCATTATTTTAATAAAAAGGGTGAAGGGTAAGTTTTTAATTTTTACTGAGAGAAATCTAATCTCAGCCCTTTATCTGATGCTATATCTTTTATCTGTTGTAGCCATATTGTACTTAAAGCGTCTGTTGGCATGCGCCAATCGCCTCGAGGACTCAAACTTATAGATCCTACTTTGGGACCGTCAGGTAAACAGGAACGTTTAAATTGCTGACTGAAGAAACGACGATAGAAGGTATAAAGCCAGTACAGAATAGTTTCGTCATCATATTGATTAGCTTCTGAAGATGTTGAGCTATTGCTATTAAATGCTTTTTGTGCAAGAATAAATATCTTTTTTGGACAGAAACCATAACGCAGCACATAATATAGAAAAAAGTCGTGTAGCTCATAAGGGCCAACAAGATCTTCAGTTTTTTGCTTTATATTTCCATCTTCATCTGCCGGAATCAATTCGGGAGAGATGGGCGTATTGATAATATCAATAAGAGTTTGTGCAGAATCGGGATTAGTATTTTGTGCAATATAATGTAGCAAATACTTAATTAAGGTTTTAGGAACAGCTGCATTTACTGCATACATTGACATATGGTCACCATTGTATGTAGCCCATCCCAATGCCAGTTCAGACAAGTCACCTGTACCTATAACCAATCCATTGAGTTTATTTGCTAAGTCCATTAAAATTTGCGTACGCTCTCGGGCTTGTGAATTTTCGTATGTAATATCATGTACTTTTTCATTCTGCCCAATATCTTTAAAGTGCTGAAGCACACTCTATGAGATATTAATCTCTTTTATAGTGATACCCAGACTCTGCATTAAATTTAGTGCATTTTGATATGTACGCCCAGTAGTACCAAAGCCTGGCATCGTTACACCTATTATATTTCTATGATCATATCCAAGTTTATCAAAAGCTTTTACACAAACCAATAATGCAAGCGTCGAGTCAAGACCCCCACTGACACCCAGCACAACTTTTTCTGCATGTGTGTGTAATAAACGTTTTAGCAACCCCATGGACTGAATATTTAATATCTCTGCACAGGATTCATCCATATTTGAATGATGAGGAATGAATGGATGTGATTAACATTTCTTTCCAGTAAGAAATGTTCATAAACCGCTTCCTCTACATCTATAATATGCAATTTCTGATTTATAATAGATTGGTGTGCATTTACAAAAGTTGTATTATTCTGCCGATCTGAACGAAGACTATCAATATCAATTTGAGAAGAAATGAATTGTCTGATGAATGCTAAAGCGTTCTCCTCGCACAACTGGGTGTCCATTCTCATAAATTAAAGCGTTGCCTCCGTAAACAACATCTTGTGTACTTTCACCGAAACCTGCTCCGCTGTACACATAGCCACACATCATTCGTGCACTTTGCTGCGAAAGTAAACTTTTTAGATAATTATGCTTTCCAATGAGTTCGTCACTGGCTGAAAGATTAAATATAATATCAGCTCCTGCCAATACAGAGATTATTGCTTGGCGGGACTGGAGCTCAAACATCTTCACATATTTCAATCCCGAACATAGCCCCACCATGAATTTGAAATAACTGTGGAGCTGGCGTTATCAAAATTGATTGTCCTGCAAAATTTATAATTTGTTCCTGACAATCCTGTGCAGATGCAAACCAACGCTTTTCATAAAATTCATTGTAATTAGGAAGATAATTTTTGGGTACAATCCCAAGAATCTTCCCATGCTGTATAACTGCTGCACAATTTAACAACAGATTATCGACACTTATCGGCAGTCCAATTATACTAATGACATTATTTTGTTTACTAAATGGGCAATCTCCATAAGGCAATCTTTCTGCACTTTGCAACAATAAACGTTGCCTAAACAGATCTTTGACAGCTATACCCTGTAATGCACAATTCTGGGAAAACAACAACCTCAGTTTTCTGTTCTTCTGCTTTATCTATAAGAGCTTTTATTTCTTCAGTATTCCTTTTTACAATCAGCTACGTGTACAACAGGAACTGCGCTGGCTACTTTTTAATAAATCCGTATTTCATAATAAAATATAGAAATAATTGTTTACAATATAACGAGACTCTCCTACACTTATGTTTTAGGGCATTAATAAACTAGAGTCTCCATAGCTCAGAAAACGAAAATCATGACTTAGAGCATATTCGTATACTTTACGCCAATCGCCATTAAGAAAAGCACTAACAAGCAAAAAGTAAAGTACTTTTGAGGGTTGATGAAAATTAGTAATTAGTGATTTTACTATTTTATAAGTATAACCGTGAGCTATAATAATTTGTGTACTGGAATGTAATTCATTCAATAGAAATCTATCTAAATAATCTAAAATATTCCGTATCGACTCAAGTGGACTTATCGTTTCTTCCGTTTATCACAAACCAATCCTTCTCATTATGTGGAAAATCGTATGGATCCCATTGTGCACCTAGAGAGCATCCCTCATTACTATTAAGATTTAATGCTAATTTTACACCAATATAATATAAACTTTCTAATGTCCGTACACTTGTAAACCATTTACTGCGATAGCTTCACAATTATGTCACTAGATTTTTTAGTATGGCGTTGGACTATATATATTCAGAATGCATAATATGTCCTTCTATTTCATTACTCTAACAGGCTTAAAATGTTCCTGCACCAACATGCAATGTTACTCATCGCGAATTATATTCTTATTGTCTAATGATAAAAAACATCTTCTGTAAAATGTAAACCTGCTGTAGGAGCAGCAACACTACCCTTAATTTTTAGAATAAACGGTTTGATATGTCGTTTTGTCGCTTTCTTCTGTTTCACGTTTTAAATATGGAGGTATTGGTAATTCGCCAACGTTCTCAGAGAATATCTGTAAAAACTTATTTCAGAGTTATTCCATGAAAAAGTTTACCCAATAATTAGTCCCCCCTATTTTATGGGAAGTGTGATTACGCTCTAATGAGGCCTCCAATGTAATTTGTTGACCTTTAATCACAAAGTTACGGGAAAGTGTTTCTTCCTTCCATTTCTTTAGATTACCAACCATACATAACCAACTGCATTGACCTTTTTGTTTGAAAACATCTGTTCATAATCAGTAGGAAATGCAGGTTCCATTAAGAATACTCTATTAAGGCTCCTGTCTCTTTTCGAAAAATGTATCCTTGCTTGGATAACACGAGTATTATTAAAAACCATCAAAGAACCTGATGGAATATAGTTTGACAAGTGAAAAAAAACATCTTCAGAAACTTCACCATGTTTATAAAGTAGTAATTTACTTTTATCCCTTTGAGGCAGTGGATATTTTGCGATCTTATTATCTGGAAGATAGTAATTAAAATCAGAGATATGTATATGTTTTGTATCCATAATTAAAATAATCCTACATTTAAAAATGATATGATAGATGTTGTCAATGTTGTTAATAAAAATACTACAAGTACAACATCTATATCTTTTCATCATCCTGAACTTGTATATTGAGATGAAATAACGTTGTTTGAAAACTCATTTCAGAATATAATCGTTTATAAAAGAGAAAATAAGAATACCTATGACTGCACCCATATAAAAAAAGCCAAACAATACATCACTAGGAAAATGTACGCCAAGATAAAGTCTACTCCATCCATTTAACAGAGACCACCCTATCATGACAATCTTAAATATTGAGTCTTTAATTAATACATAGGAACACAGCTAAAGACATCGTATGTTGCATGTGCAGAGCTAAACCTGACTCAACCTGTCCAGTAATTAAATTTAAATGTGTTAAACTATCAGGGGCTCATTACAGGACGAACTCTTCCTATCCATGGTTTTAATAAAAATATCGTCAATTCCTCCTGTCAAAATGATACAAAGTATTATACTTCCCACTATCAACATAATTTGCCCCATAGTATCATTATTTTTCATAACTAAATAAAATAGAGCTATGTATAATGGAATCCATGTCATACCAGAAGTTAGCAAAGACACTAACCCATCTTCAAATAAAGAGTTGCTCCATTAAACCAATAAAGAATATATTTGTCAATTCCTGACAGTTCTGTTATACTCATAGGGAATTTTTATAAGTTTAAAAATCAAATTCTTTCTCGAGGGCTTTTTCCAGAAACCCAGCCACTCCTACCATCTGAAATGTGTTATAGATATCCCACCCTTTTACCCCTTCATCGATTATATTTAACAGGTTCCTTCGTGGAGGATAAAACTATTTTTACCATCATATGATGGGGTTTCTTTACTTCTACTGAATGAGACATAATTACCGCACCTCTGTTATCTTCAAATGTTTTTGATTAAATGCAAAAACCATATGAAAAATATAAAAAGTATAAACATTGGAATACTAAAAAGAGGCCTAATTTACGTAAAGGTAAATTGGGTGAGAAGAAATAAATTAGAATTGAGAATAAAGCTAATGTAATGGTGAATAAACTGATATATGCCCACTCATCAGTATTAAACAAATTCAATAAGCTTCTATAAAGCCTCAAAAATAACATCATTTTGTGGTACAATCTTATCAATTGTTTTTGAACTGGCTAATTCTAAATTAAATATAATATCTTCGTTATCTGGTGCAAATTTTAATGCTCCGACTATAATATAAAAACCGAATGGGGAAAATCATTTATACGATAATAAGCATTACCTAAATTATAATTCAGTTCAGCAGAAGGATTCTGTTTCAACAGTTCCTTATATTCTATTATTGCCTGACTATAATTTTTCCTTTTTATAAAAATTCATTTGCTTCTTTAAAAGTAATAGCATCGAGAGTTAAACTGTAACATAGCATTACTATGAATAGTAATATGTACTGTACCTGTTTACTCTTACAGATAATATATTCGCTAATTTTATAGCTTATCAGTAAATTCATCATCTTTTTGCTTTATTCATTACTTTTTCAATATTTGTTATTGCTGTGAATGCAGTATCAAATGTTTTATTCATATTATCAGATAGATTTCCGGAGCATATCTTTTCATATTCACATTCATCTAAAAGCTAATATAAACTGAGCTATTATATCTTGATCTATATTTTGAAAGATAGTTTCTCAACAATATTCTCACGCGATAAAACTTCAACAGATATATTTAATTTATAGCTACATAGACCCATAAAGCCCGAAGAACTTCATTATAAAAATTCATCCTGTTTATTTTTGCATTAATTGTTTTTGCTTTCTTTAAGCGTTTATAAGCTATCTTATTGGCATATTTCTCATTCATAAAAATAATATCGGCATGCGTGAGGGAACGTCTATGGAAAAATAATAAATAAAATGGATAAAAATAGCCCACAGAGACAACTCCAATATAATGAACTTCCATAGAATAAATTATTACCATCTCTATGACTTATGTCATTGTCATAATATCACGAATGTCATTTTCTTTTTGTGAGTTCATCGTGGAGAATAAGTTTCAGATCTATTTCCTTTGTTGACAACAATATTAAAGGATTGACTTCTAATAGTTTTATATGCTCTTGATTTTATATCATAGTAGGTAAATGTAGCTGATGGAATATTAAATTTACCTTGATGACGTGGAATAAAAAGAAAATTATAGATCATATCTCCTCAACTCCATTATTCTGATAATTTAGTCTTATCTATAATCTTTGGATCATACTTGTCAAAGTCTTTTGGAAAAAGTAATTTTGGGTTGATTAATCAATTTTAGGTTACCACTTCCACTTATTATTACGCTCATAGTAACAGGATCACCCGCCTTTACTACCGACTTATCTAATTTTTGCAGAGATGCTAACTTTACCAACACCACCTGAAAAATCAACAGGCTTATTAGGTAAAACCATCAACATATATTTCAAGCGCCGGGAGCTACAACATTTTTAATCTCAACATAGCCAGAACCACCATTAAAAAGGCTTGAAAGGATCAATAGAACGATTTTGTTGTAAACAATACCTTTAAAAAGTGATTTCAGGTATACTAAGTCGGCTCAGTTATTTGTGGAAACATTAAATATTGATTCCATGTAACAGTTTTATAAAGCTTTACCGTTTTATTCGTTCTATATGGAAACTTTTTGTTGAGGGAGAGGTATTTCTAGAGTATGAAAGCCTGTCAGTTCAGGCATTTTACCTTCAAGTTGTGTTAAATCAACAAGAGAATATACCTTTATAAGTAAGAAGTACAGGCTCTTGTTCATAAACTCTTCGTTTATTTGCTGAAACTTTTTATAAATCAAAATCTTTACCTGAAATACGATTACTAGTACTTTGTATTTGTGATGAAACGTTATTATTCTCATACTGGTACGTTTGTGAACTATTATTATTTTTCGTTTTACACCAGATACTCTTTATCTTAATCGTTTTCGATGATACGATTTTACCATTGATTTTGTACATGAGCTGCTGGAATTATAAATGTTCCATTGTTAGCAGCATATAACGTATAGGTAAATGTAATAGATGACAAACTCGACGTATGCCCATTAATCATCTGATAACTGGATTGTCGTGAAGTATAGAGCCAGCTAAGAGTTCTAAGCCTGATGGTATATTTCCAAATGGAAGTCTTCAACAGATTGATTATTAATAGTGTGCGCTAAACGAAAGTTTTCTCAACCTCCACTTGTGAAGGGGCAGAACTCGGACTTGCGCTCTAATTCTGTATGCAAAATGAACTATACAAATATAAGGAAGCATATATTTATACTATGACGATTCATTTTAACTCATTTACCAATTATCTCGAGTTTGCGTGATTGTGTAGTACTCTTATTACGATTTAAACGTTGCTGGGTTGACTTTTTCTTCTTGAACAGCATAGTTAAGCAACTTTGCTCAACATTAACTTTTATTCATTTTCTTCTGTTTTTGCTGCTCTTGGTACTTTTCCCTTGTTTTACCTGATTTCCTTCTCTATTTTTGAGACTGAGGTTTTAAATTATTCCTGCTTTTTATTTTTCATCTTTATCCTTATTTTTATTGTTCTTTTCTATTATTACTCGGCTTACGTTGCCTCACACAAAAGAACAAGATTATATCGTGTTTCATTATCCAAAGGGTTATTTCCTTAAACTTTCTTTGTAAAGCTTTCTAGGCTTCACCAAAAAGATGATGTCTTTTGGCATATTACACCGATATTATGAAATATCATAGCTTTTTTCTAATTTTCGATGTTTCTAACTTGCCGGCATATTGTAATTGTAGTATTGCTAATGAATCTGTTGCAGCAAAGGCAACCTAGGTTATACAGGGCTTGTGGATTTTGTGGGTTTTATTTAATGCCTCCTAAAATTCTATTTCTGCTTTAGAATAATTTTCCTGTCGATAGAAATTATTCCCCTGACCTAATATATTGTCGATCAGACTGAGCACTTACATTCTGCGAAAATAGATACGTGCACAACAAAATTATAAGATGTTTTGAGATTATATTCATTTGGTAATCTTATTCGTTTTGAACAATATCAGATGTCTAAAATGGGGGTTCCTAATCTCTAAAAATACAGATCTCTATAAAGAGAAGAATTATAACTATGATTCCAAAAACTTTTGGAAATTGTTCATTATAGTCACTATATACTACTGAACTGGTTACTCTCTCTGAAGTCTGAGCAAACCATCATTTAAATCTCTTTGTGCATCAGATGTGTTGTCAACATGGATATATGTCCCATGACCTGCCTTAGCAATCTCTTTTGTACATACTTTCATTTAAAGAAGATAAGACAGTATGACCTGTAGCATCTTTCTATGTATTCTCCATTCCCTATTGGAATAGATGCCCCTGAGCTACCTATTCTCAAAATGAATACTATTAATGTCATTTTTACTTGCAATTTTTGCGGCTTCCAAAGCACCTCCTTCATGGTCTTCCCCATCTGTGATAACGATAATGGCTCTTCCCACGCCTTGTTGTTGAGAAAAACTATGACTTGCAAATTTATAGCACCTGCAATATCCGTCTCCTTGCGTGGCAATAAGAGAAGGGTTGATATCTTGCAGAAACATCTTTGCAGAAAACATAATCGCTAGTAATGGGTAACTGTACAAATGCCTCACCAGCAAATACTACCAAGCCAACTTTGTCATTGGTAAAATGATCTACTAAATTCTCAACCAATAATTTACTTTTTTCTAATCTATTTGGAACTACATCTTCTGCCTTCATTGAATTAGATATGTCCATACAAATAATAGTCTCTATACCTACTTTCTTTTCTGTGATATTTTTGTTCCCATTTGTGGGCGGGCAAGCATGAGTATCAAAAATCCCTAATGCGAAAAATCAGTAATATGAATTTAATAGTAGGTCTGAAACGTACATATCAGGCATTAAGATTTTAAGTAAAGATACATCACCTCAATCTTTTGCAATCCCTTCTTTGTTTATGCCAATAAATTAGTCTTATTAATACCAAAAAGGTATATAATAATAGCTATAGAAATATAATGTCATCGAATCTAAACATTTCAATTTTATTTTTAGTGTATACGACGTAAAAAGAGTATTTCTCAAAAGTATCTCTAAGAAAAAGAAAAATAAACGCCACGAAAACAAATAGTTGATAAACTTCATTATGCTTTAGAATACTTCTTGACTTTCATCTTAGTCTTCTCAACTTGTCGATATCCCGATAAATTTGTTTTAACTCATTTGTATTTGTTGCACGATAAAAGTTTCCATCTGTCACAGAAGCTATATTTTTTTAAGTGTCTTTTGTATCAATATCAACAGGAATATTAACATATTGTATTGTTCCTCCTATGGGCATTGGATATGGTGCTATTTTATTTGTTCCAACAGCAATCGTATAAACACGAACGCCTAAAGATTGTGCTATCTGAGCAGCTGTCATTGGAGAACATCTCCCATATTATTACTTCCATCCGTTAACAGAATAATAACTTTACTCTTAGTTTTCGAATTTTTTTAATCGTAATTGCGTTAGCTAATCCCATACCGATAGCTGTTCTGTCTTGTATAAGTCCACGCGAAGCAATATCGGTTCTAACATTCTGCAACAAATTGAGTAGAGATGTATGGTCTACGGTCATTGGACATTGTGTAAAACGCTTCTCCGCAAAATATGGTTAACCCTATATTATCATTAGGACGTCCAGATATAAATTCGGAGCAACCTCTTTTGTGGCCTCCATTCTGTTAGGTTTTTAAATCTTCTGCGCATAGAAGTTGAAACATCCATACTAACATAATATCAATTCCTTCTACAGTTTTATTATTCCATGAGTTATATGTTTGCAGGTCGTGCTAAAGCGAAAAACTATTAAAATATATACAATACATCGTAAAGCATCGGAACATGTTTTATCCTAACACGCCAATTATACTGGGCATTTAGATATGCATTGGTGTCGCTTTATACGCATTGTAGGTATACTTTTTATACTTAAGAAAATACCATAAGATATATGGTATTATCAACACCAACAAGAAAAGATATTCTTTGTTTACAAACCCATTTTCTATACTGTTCCTCAAATAAACAATAAGTAAAACGTTAGAGAGCACGTAGGCTAATAGTCCCAAAATTGCTAAACCACAGCACCATATCAAAATTTTTGATCATTATCCTATTCTGCTGTAATCTTTTTCATCTTCAAAAGACTGGGCATGATCCTTTCTTCAACAGGTTGTCCCTCTAATTTAGTTTTTGTCTATAAAATCTATTGTTTTAACAAGATGCAAATCATTTTCATTTAATAATGTGGAATATTTTTGCGAACTTTACAAGGTCTGCGGTAATAAATAAATCTCTTTAACTCGTTTATCATCGGCCCATCTCCTATTTTTGAGGCAAGTAATAACTTTCATTAGAGGTCATTTCCTTTTGCACTGAAACCAAATCTTTCCTGAATATATTGTCGTAAGGTATCAGTCAATTGCGTATAATATGTTTTTTGATCCCCATTAGATTGCATCTGCTCTTTTTTAATCTGGTCAATTGTAATCAATGCCTTCTTATGTGGTGGAACATACTTTATAATTCGAATTTTCGTTACAATGGGCTTATTCTGCCGTAATCTCATAATGAGATAACAAGTTAGGACACTCAATATAACAATAAATATCGAGAGCCAAAGATATAATGCAATTTCTGACCACAAAAACGGATTGTCCTGTACACCTTTCGGAGGAAAAAACTGGTTTGGATGTAATGTGTCTACTTCAATGGTTATCACTTTTAGAGCACATGACGTTCCGCTATACAATTTGTGATTTACATTTACATTAATAGGTGGAATAGCATAAAGGTTCTCTTTAAATGAAGTTAGCGTATATACTTTTCTTATATTCAATAACGCTCCATCTTCACTTCATAGTATCAGCAGGCGTCGTATATACTATCTCTAATCGGGTACTAAATTTTTGTCGTTCCCTCAATAAGGGCCATTTAAGTTTAGCTCCTTTAGGTATTGTCACATTCAATATAAACTTCGTCTGTTCTCCAACGCGAATCTCAATAGAATCAACAGATTGGTTTCACTTTTAACTTGAAAGCTAAAGAATTAATAGAAATAAAAGTAAGACAAAAAAAGTATTATGACACGAACAAATCTTCTCATAAAAATATATGTGATTATGAACGTCGTTTGAACAAAATCATGAGTGATCTCACATAATTCTCATTCGTTGACACGGATATCCAATCAATTTTACTTTTTGAAAAGATAAGTTTCAATTTCTCCTCACGTTGACACCAGTACGAGTAATGAGCTTGTCAAGCTTCTTACTGACGTATCAATTAATAATTCCGTCCTGATTCCGAATCAACTACATTTAACAACCCTACATTAGGGAGTTCTTTTGCAAATTTATCATATACTTGTATTGCTACAACATCATGCTTTACGATTGGCAATTTCATTTCTGCAAGAAAATCTTTCTGATCGTAGAAATCACTTAAAATGAAAAGCCGTACAAATGTCGTTTCATCACTCTTGTTAGATAAGCTGTAACCATAGCTAAATCTGTGATGATGACTTTTAGGACGAAAATTTTAGAAGTCTCTGATAATATATAAAAAATATGTTTACGTCCTTTTTGCCGGAATATATTTTTCTATACGGTCAGAGAAAATAACACCTATTTTATCATTGTTCTCAATAGCTGAGAAAGCTAAAGTTGCGGCTATCTCTGCAACCAAATCTCGTTTCATCTGAGTTACTGTTCCAAAAATCAAGAGACCCAGAAACATCTATAACCAACATTACTGTTAGTTCGCGCTCCTCTTCAAAAACTTTTTACATAAGGGCGGTGAAAGCGTGCTGTAACATTCCAATCTATATCTCGAACGTCATCTCCAAATTGATATTCCCTAACTTCTGAAAACTCCATGCCTCGTCCTTTAAAGGCAGAATGGTACTGCCCTGCAAAGATATTCCGACTTGAGACTCTTCGTCTTTATCTCGATCTTTCTAACTTTTTCTAATAAATCAGAAGTTTCCATGTTAGCACATACTTAATTTATGGCACTTCAACTTGGTTAATGATCTTGCTGATAATCTCGTCACTTGTCATATTAGCAGCTTCGGCTTCATAACTTAAACCTATACGATGCCGCAATGCATCGTGAGCACAGCACGCACATCCTCTGAATGACATATCCGCGATGCTTAATGAAAGCGTAAGCTTGAGCGGCTTTAGCCATGCTAATACTGGCACGGGAGAGCCTCCAAATGCAATCATACTCTTTAATTCTGAAAGTTTATAACGTTCAGGAAAAACGAGTTGCAATACAATATTGGCAATATATTGCTCAATTTTTCTCATCAATATATACTTTCTCTAATCACTTTCACGAGCATCTATAATTCCTTTTTCTGATGTTACAGGTATTACAGATGGCATCTCCCCTTGAAGGTTTTTCGTATAATAGTTTTTCCTCCTCAACAGTAGGATATTCTATTATCGTCTTCAACATAAAACGATCGACCTGCGCTTCTGGTAGTTCATAAGTCCCTTCTTGTTCAATTGGACTCTGAGTAGCCAAAACAAGAAAAGGATCTGGTAGCTTGAAGGTAGTCTCACCGATGGTTACCTGATGTTCTTGCATAGCCTCTAAAAAGTGCACTTTGAACTTTTTGCTGGAGCACGATTTATTTCATCTGCTAAAATAAAATTCGAAAAACAGGTCCTTTCTTTACATGAAAGCTTTCGTCTTTCTGTGAATAGATTAGAGTCCCGGTAACGTCAGCCGGAAGAAGATCTGGAGTAAACTGTATCCTGCTAAAATCTGCATCTATTAATTGAGCAAGCGTTTTTATTGCAAGTGTCTTTGCTAATCCAGGTACACTTCTTCAAGTAGAATGTGCCCATCACTTAGGAGAGATATTATCAGCGAATCTATTAAATGCCTCTGTCCCTACAATGACTTATTCATTCCTGTTAGCAATATTTGTAACAAAAGAGCTCTGTTGTTCTATGAGCATATTCAACTCATGAATATCAACTGATTCTGCCATGGTTATGCTTTTTACTCTTAATTTTTAATTTGTCGCAAAAATACTATTTTTCCTTCATTGTAATGGAGGGAATGCAACTAAATTATAATAAAAAGCCACTTAAAACCTTTTTATTTTAAGAAACTTTTAATCATACTTTTTCTCTTACACCTATTTATTTATATTTCGAGAAAAAGAAATGGATGAAATTAATTCACAAAACAGAAGCAATTACTATTCAAATATATTAAGTCCTTCTTGTTTAAGAGCCGACTTGGCTATACAGTTCTACATGATGCCAAGTTCTGAAAAACGTAATATAGCATTCAGCAGCATGCCTTACACCAACAGATCCATGCTTAAGAGCAGTTGTAGCCTGATCCACAAACTCATTAATCCCACGTCTCATTAGGCTCTGTCCTTTCATAAACAATCGGGCACTAATATCATATGCACAAATCTGATAAACTCTTTATCTGATGCCATCCATTGGTAAAGCGATTACAGGTGCATAGCTTACGTACTGATAAAGATTAAAAAGCTTGCATTTCAGCTATTTCCTGAGACCTTGTTTGTTCCATCCATATTTCGAGCCACCTCTGTGACATTTTTCTCAGGAGGCATCAAAAGGGTTGCTAAAATTTTACATTCCTGATATTTTCTTTCCACAAGGCTATGGCTAAATGATAATCTTTTCAATATCTTTTGACATCATTTTTAAGTTGTGTAAAAGGCACTCCCAATTTAGATGATAGTCTAAACCTTTTCACGCATAGACTGTGACGCCTGGTCCATTCATTATAAGACGGAAGCTTTGTTTTATTTCTTTTATTTTATTTTCTATATTAGGTGACATAGATTTAATCTTTATCTTTTTTTATAAAACCCATATTCTTCAGAATATCTGAGCATTTGATGTGTAAACGATTCTGTATAATCAAGTTTGACATCTATGATTTCTGCGACTTATTGAGAACTGGTTTCTATGTACGGATTGATAAAAACCTTTATATGGTAATGTTTAGTTTGGCATAACGATTAAGTACTTCAGTGCAACTTATCAACTGCTACACTATATTTCTCCACTAACATACGTGCGGAATTATAGTCTCCTTCACTTTTAATTGCTGATCTCAGCAAGAAGTTGTGCAAAAACAGTTTCTTAGAGCTGGATAATTTTTGAATATTGATAAAACTTTTTATTATTATGTTTTTACTAATTCAACAATGCCATGCCCTGTGTGCCAGACACCATCGTGCTATTAATGCTCTGTTTCGCATATACGCTTCTCAATCTGGTACTCAGGTTTAATACGTAGCAAGTTGAGTACAGTCACCATTCATGATATACGAATAATATTGACTTTTATAGCTTCGTCATTTGGAACTAAACCTAACTCAACGAGCTTTTGATCCGCTAATAATAAAGTGCAAACAGTTCGCACGGGCTTCTTCAATTGTGCTTGAATAAGCCTTAAGCGAATCTGGGGAAACGCCTCGGCAATAACTGACCGCCTCCTGAGCTCTAAACACTCATGAAGGTCAGTATGAAGATTGTCACACAGGCTTCCATATTTTGGCTATCAATCGATTAGTAGCATCAGTTAATACAAACTCTTGATAGAATCCATTACCTTGAGCAACCCTATTATAAGCATCTGTTAAATTACATGGTAACGCTCTTGAGCCATATTCTGCACTGAATCCAATCTGCATTTGGTAAATTTATTCCAATAGCTGTTGAGGGATATTCATCACCTCCCTAACATGGCTGCACAGATTACATTGGCTGTAACACCTTTTAACGCACTTCTTCTGAAACGATTATCAACAGAAGAATGGTCTTCGAACCACTGTGCATTGTCAGAAATCATTCGGAGTTCTACGCGTTGCAGCTTTCATCCTTATATTCAACAAGTCCTTCCCAGTGCCTTTCAATCCAAGTGGATCACCATATACTTTCAATAAAAACCATTGATAAAATCAACTGTTCCTTCTTGTTCCTTCAGCCATTCTATATTATATTGGTCAAAGAGCTTTTAAGTCGCCCGTTTCATAATAAGATATAAGAATCTTAATATCTGTTGTTCATTTTCAGCAACTTCACACGCTTTTCTTTTAACCAATATACTACTTTGACGTATCATCACGTATAAATACCATTTATAGAATAAACTTTTCTTTATTTCATCTCCTCTTTTTACTAAACGAGAGTTCAAACCCCAAGACGGCTGTCTGTCGCTCTTTTGACTTTTCCTGCATGCACTTGTGAAAAAGCTTTCAGCTTCTTGTTGGGTAACATTTTCATAGAAATTGCATGCCGATGTACAATTCAATCGTCTCCTTCTGCTTGATTTACTCAGCTGGCTTTTACTTTAGGATCAAAAATAACAGGACAAATAATATCTAAAAGCTCATCCACACTATTATTATATCTTTGAATAGGAGAGATTCTGGAGTAACTCTTTTTAATTTCGTGTCTAAACCATTCTTCAGTAAAGTCCGGAACAAATTTATCTATATCCGTAATGGTGATAAATTCCATTTGAGAACCATACCCTCTTTAAATAAATCTCATCGCTTCAAAATTAGATGAAGCTTTTATCTATATGATTACTTTTTACAATACTTCAAGGCATTTTCTAATATCAATATTATAGAAATTCATTTTGGTCGGTTGTGATATCACGACCGACCAAAGTTGCTTTTTGATAAATAATAGATATATTTCTTTTGTTGTATTGTCAGGCTTTCGAAGTTCTCCAACTTATATCGGAGCATTTGTATATCAGCAAATTCTTCGTCAGCATAAACAAAACTTTTTCTATTCATTTTTTGTTAATTATTCAGTTACAGCGATTGCATCTTCGACGCAACTTTCGCAACGCTCTTCTGTCCTCGTTTTTGTCTTCTCGGTAAGAGCTGGACGGTTTTTAAGATGCTTCATCACGATACTCACGTGCGTTATACCATTAATTTTATAAAATGAGGCATAAAAACGACTGCCTGTTAGAGAAACCTACCATATCTGATATATCCTCCATGTTCAAATCCTGATAACGTCTGGTCCACTAATAAAGACATAGCTTCCTGTATCCTGAATTTATTGACATAAGATGTGTAGTTTACATGAAAACCCTAACATTTACAACGGCAGATATATAACGTGTATTGGTATTCAGATCTTCTGACTAATTGTTTTGCAGAATAATTTTATCCTTAAACTTTTTTTCTGGATAATGATGATGTTATTGATTTTCTCTTCTAACTCATCCATTAAACCGATGACTGACAAGAGACCTGTACGCAGCTCCTTCTCACTCTTAGTAGTAATATTATACTTTACCATATGCCTATAGAATTTAATTGAACCTTACGTCCTCTAATATTAGCTATACCAATGCCTACTTTTGTAAATGTAACATCTTTAGTGAAAAAGCAAAATATTTAATCTGATTTTTAATAAAATCCTACGCTAAAATGACAAACCCTATTTATTTAATAAATACAATATTTTTCTTTCAAAATTTATGTAATATAAAATTATCATCGATGATATATCGTTTAATAAAGGCTCAATATATAAGGCGTTAAAAATAGATTTTTACTTTTACTTTATTACCATTTTTGATTAAATTATTACATTAGAAAAACAGTATTAATATAACTGTTTGAAATAAAGTATTTTATATTACGACATATTAGTACATGACACCTCCTATGTAACTCTGTAAAAATAACGATAAAATTTTACAATAAATATTACCATTTCAAAATCTTTAAAATGCTACATCAATGGAACAATATATATTACATTTCTTTACTACGGAATTACAAATGTTAAATGATAATAATTAACAGCTGTCATCATGAAGTATCCAAGGAAATGATGAAAAATAAAGATTAATAAACGAAAATACTTATCTCATTCCTCCAATGTAATTCTTATATACTTAGGGCAAATTTGATATTACTTTAAAATTATATGATTGACGGATAAGTTCCATAACCATACCGTCACTCAAGGCTGTTAAGGCATAGGTCGTTCCAGTGAACCTTAGTTTTAAGTGATATGCAGGTTGTATGCTTTCTTCATGTTCACGAAGTTCTGCACTCACTGCTGGTTCAAGTTTTTACCGCACATCTCGGTTCGGGAGAATCCAACCAAATATGAAGGAATATCTTACCTTCGATACGAAAACCACCCAAACTGGGGCCCATAGGGCATGTCATCTCTGTAACACCTGCTTAAGGAAGAGCATAACTTTGACTCTGCTCATATTCATTTTTAAAGTTTTATATATTTCTATTTACATAGAATAAAGAAAAAGTCGCTATCTTGTGCAAAGGCAAATTCAATTAATAATATCCATTTTTATCTATTATGAAACGCTCTTCATTTCCTAGGGTTTTCATTCCTCTGCTTTATACTGAATATGCCTCTGCGTGCAGAAAGAAAAGCAAGCCTCCCGTTAAAAAGAACAGCGGACACCTGCCCGTGAGGGGCTTTTTAACGCAGTACTGGAAAGACAAGTATTATTTCCAAATTCCCGATTCGCTTTTGGGCCGTCTCTTTATGGTTACTACACGTTATGTCTCCACACCTGTCGATGCTGGATTGTATGGTGGCGAGCTTGCCAATGAGCAAGTTCTCTATTTTGAAAAGAATGGCAACAAATACTTCTGCGCGAGTACAAAATGTATGATGTCCGCGCTGATTCTGCTGATGCAATCTATAAAGCCGTGCTTAATTCTACTGAAGATCCTATTATGGCTTCAGTTAAAATCGATTCTACTATCAAAAGTAAGGATGGAGCCTTACTTTACAGTATTGATGTAACAAGCTGGTTTAATGGCGATCAAAATGTCTTTTTCACTAAGTAATGCTAGCAAAGGACCGCATGTTGGTGGCATCAACGCGACCTTCATACATTAATTATATACACACCTATCCCTATCAATCACCGAAATTGTTACTACTAAAACTTTCTCTGCCGTCAACGAGCAAGCTTCCTGCGGCTCGTACGCTGGCAATGTAACATTAAGAATGAATACGTCTTTCGTATTGTTACCGCAGTGAACTCTATGCGTGCCCGCTACTTTGACCCGCGCGTTGGCTATTTTACTGAAGAATTTGCCGAGTTTAATGACCATCAACAGGATGTAAAACGGCGCAAGGTGATTACACGCTGGCGTCTTGTTCCGAAAGATGGAGGCTTATAAGCTGTGGCGAACTCGTTGAACCCTGTAAGCCTATCGTTTTTACATTGACCCAGCTACCCCCAACAGTGGCGCAAATATCTTATAATGGGTGTAAACGACTGGAATAAGGCTTTTTGAAACAGCAGGTTTTAAAAACGCCATTGAAGCACGCGAATGGCCTAACGATTCAACGATGAGCCTTGAAGATGCACGCTTTACAGCGTTATCCGATATTTGGCAAGCGATATTCCCAACGCTTATGGGCCCTGATGTTAGTGACCCTCGTTCAGGGTGAGATTATTGAAAGTCATGTAGGCTGGTACCTCACAATGTGATGAGCCTTTTACATGGTTGGTACCAAATTCAGGCGGGCATGATTGATGCCCGTGCCCGCAAACCGAAGTTTGATGATGAGCTGATGGGGCAACTCATCTCGTTTTGTAAGCTCGCATCGAAATTGGCTACCCTTGGGTTAAGACATAATAAAGGTGCATCGTGGGCAACACCTGCGTTGACAGTCTCTCGCAACAAAGTGGGTAGAAAAGTGCAGCACATTACGGCGTCTATCATGGATTATGCACGATTCAATTATGTTGCAGCAACCTGAAGATAACATTGGTGAAGCAGGTATCTTCCCGCGCATCAACGACTATGACAAATGGGCCATTAACTGGGGATACCACTATTTCCTGATGCTAGAACTGAAGAAGAAGAGTCTTATACTAAACAAGCTCAATATTGCACAATTGAAGAAAGGACAAAAATACTGGTTCGAGGCGAAGGTAGTGACAATGACCCAAGAGCTCAAAGTGAGGATTTGAGCAACGATGCCATGAAAAGCCAGCGATTGTGGCACTCATGAACCTCAGCGAAAATCAACAACTACCTGAATGGAACTATGAAGAGGGCGATATGGATGCCAATCTTCTGACTGCATACAATGACCTTCGCGATCAGTTCGCACGTTATTGCAATCATGTACGCAGCTATATCGGTGGCATGTACCACAATTATAAAAGTTCTGAAGAGCAAGGCCTGTCTACACTCCTGTTGATCGTGCCACACAACGACGAGCTTTCGGCATGGCTCAATAAGAAATCTTATTTAAAGAACCGCTATGGCTTATCAGTCCGGGCTTATATACAGCGTCTGATCTCGCGTTCCTGAGAATTTTATTCTTATTATTGGCTGTGACGTTATCGATGACCTTACATCTGCCATGACCTTTAACCTTATCAGCAAGCATAGTTATGCGCTGTGAAGCTACAAACCCATGGAGTATGTAAACGACTCTTGTAGGCTATATCTTCAGCTCAACTACCAGTAACATAAAGGTAAATTTATGGACAAAACACTTCAAAGACGCACTATTAACCTTGCAAAGCGTGCGCGTCACTTTATTAGATGAACAGCGTCCGTATTGCTCACCGGGCTGCATAAAAATAATCAGTATGCTACTGCTGCACATCCTGCAGATACCTGACACACGAACACATTATAAAAGACCTTCCTATGCAAATTGCTGGCTATGGAAGGCAAAATGATGGGAAAAGCACAAAAATAATTTGATATTCATTCTGATACAACAACAACTTATAAGCTTTTTAATCAATACTTAACTCGTTATAACTCATTTGCGGAAGAGATGAAACCGTTCATAGATTTCACTCTCCTGCAAATTATTCAAACCCTTATAAATATATTGGATTTGTACATTATAGATTAAAACTGTCAATAGTTATTTTTATTGATTCGCTTTTTGTTATTAACACCATTAGCTATGATAATGAAGGCACATACACCGTCAGCTATGTTGATACCTTTTATTATCACAGAGCTGCTTAATAGGCAGCATCCCTACTCGTTTCTCCCATTTCATAGGCCTTCCAAAAGTCAGGGATGCCATCCAAATACATTATCAGGATAGTTATAACGGTCGGCGCTACGACGAATAAGGCTCTGATTTGCCTTGCACTAAGTTCTTGGCAGTGCGACCAGAGGCTGGCTACCATGCCGTGCACATTACAGTCGACGCGAAAAGATGTACCGTTTGCCTTTGTCATACTACCGCTACCATCAATCACCGTCGTTTGTCCGCCCATGGCACATACGTCTGGCTTCACTCTCCCATCTTGGGAAGGGCCTCACGCTTGAAAACCAGTGTTAATGCCTTTTTACGATTCAGCGCACCTACGGCAGTGATGTCACGGGCATCGGCCGGCACTCCTATCTTGTGCCATACCTCCTCCCTTCATTACCCGCACTGCTGGTAGGCATGATACCTTTCGAAGCAAGCATAGAGGCGGTTTGAGATGCAAAGGGCTGTTTTTTCCGTCGAGATCTACGGTAACGATAGCCTGTCGAGTCGCCGTCAAATTTGTGATACCCCAACGAGGTACTGATAATATCGGCACCAATTGAATCGGCAAACCTGCACCTGCCGTCCACGAATCTTCCTCGGCATGGGCTCAGCTGTTCCGGTCTTCTGTACGAATCAGTACGAAATCAGCATCGGAGCTGTACCAATCATGGTGTCAGGACTATTTGGCGCCATACACGACAGCACCATTGTACCGTGGTAAGCATTCGCAAATATGGAATGAACACGACGTGGTGCAAGTCAGCCGTAGTATGACACGAACGCGACGCAGAGCCTTTATGCGGTCGGCATTGTGAAATCCGCCATCCATCACGGCTATTAACTCACTTTTTGTCCGCGGAAAAGCCGGCTTCGTGAAGCCGAATACCATTGCTGTGAAATTTGGTTGTAAGCCTCCATATCGTCCCTTTTGCAAAAAGAATCGGTGCGCATGCTGTCTTTCAAAGCTGTATGAGGAACTTGTAAAAGCTGTCGGGCGAAGCATAAACACGCACAACATCTTTCACAAACTTTAGCCCTTTTGCCGAATAGCCACATCGTCGGTAGCCGATTGAACCCAAACCAGTGTGCCATTTGCTTTTCCCCATGATGCTAGTCCCATCTCGACGTAACTGTCATCAGATATACCGGTGATACAGGAAGGTCTGATTCGTCAACAGCTATTCCTGACGTGCACGGCGTTCGAGCGACCGCTTTCGAGAGGAATTCTTCTAGGATGTTTCAGTGAAAGGCGACCCATCTCGTCCGTAAGAAAAATACGATACTGATAAACCTTCTGCCCATAGGCACTCTGGTTCGCGGGACGTGCAAAAGCACCTGCAACAACAAGGGTAATGAAGAATAGTACGAGATAATTAATCATGAGATATAAGAACTTAATCGCAAAAATTATAATTGATTGTCAAATACAGTTTGGAAAACAAACCGTCCGAAACCATACTGCTGTAAAAGGTACACAAAAACATATATATTGTTTTCAAATGAAAGCTAATATTCGTAACTTTTGTCCCTGATAAATAACTATTATATAAAAAGATACAGCTTTATGCTTACACTTAAACCTCACTCAGTGAAGAGACTGACCGTGTTATTAAGGGTCTTGAAAAGAAACACTTCAAACAGGTGCCCGTGAGGCCATAGAGAAAGTTTTAGAATATGACAAGCTTCTGCCGGAAGCTCAGCAAAACTCGATGCCAACAGCAGCAGCAGAACTTGCTGTCAGAAGCAGATTTCGGCGGCCTGATGAAAGAAGGAAAGAAAGATGAGGCCGAAGCTATTAAAGAGCAAGTAGCTGATTTAGAAGGCTGCTGACAAAGCGTTGCAGGAGATAAACGAAAAGGCAAACGAAGACATGATACATGTTCTTCTCGACATACCCAACATACCAAACGACAAGGTTCCCGAAGGAGCCGACGCATCAAACAACGTTGTTATTAAAGAAGGTGGGGTTATTCCTGAGCCTCCCGAGGACGCACTTTTGTCACTGGACTGCTGAAAAGTTCAACCTTGACTTTTGACCTCGGCGCTAAAGATAACAGGTGCAGGGTTTCTGTATACATTGGCAGCATGGCCCGCGCAACGTGCTCTCGAAGCTTTCTTCGATGAGGGTACGCAATGGCCCGTTATCTCGAAATCCAACCGCCTTGGATGTTGTCAATGAGGCTTCAGGCTACGGCACATGACAGCTGCCAGACAAGGAAGGACAAACGTCGCTGCCAACCCTCGACAACCTTTCCTACACCAACAGCCGAGGTTCCTGTAACCAATATTTTTCAGAGACGAGATAGCTTCGGACGAGAAAAGGCAACTCCTCATTAAAACGCCAGTGCACTCGGCCTGTCGCAGAGAAGCCAGGTTCTTACGGCAAGGATGTGCGCGGTATCGAACCGCTCGCACCAGTTTGATAAAGGCTGAGGCCAGTTCGCAGTGGACACCCCCGAACATTCGTATTACATCGCGGCATGAGATGCTCGATCGCGCGGAAGGCCTGCTCAGCTCGAACCCCTACCATTTTGCTGCTGCTGGCGCGGTGGTGAGGCGCTTTTCGCGATCGAGACATTTTGTGTCGATTTCGAAGCAATCGGCGGCACAAGCGCTGAAAGCTGAGGTTACAGTTCGGTATCCAATTTTGAGAGCTATCAGGCTAACCTGCGTCTGCACTGGTCGTTACCGCCATGCCGACGATAAAGAGATGGAGTGTGCCATACGCTGAATGGCTCTGCATAGCATCTGTCACGTAATGTGGCTACAATTATAGAGAATAATCAGGACTCGAGGAGGTATCCGTGTGTACCAGAAAGTACTCGGCACCTTACTGTGGTTTTGAGATGATTGATGACCGAGATGGACTAAAGCAATACAATCATATGATTTGATCATCAAATATATTACAAATATAAAAGCACTGTTAGTTTAGTGGTACAGTATAAAGGCATACTAAAACTTTTGTTTTAGTATGCCTTAATTCATCTGGCAATATGTGATAGGATTATATCGTAATTCAACAACCATAACTGCTCATTGATCATGTAAACGCATTTTCAAAAAGGTACAGCCGTTATGGCGTATAGCTCACCGTTCGACGATCGTCAGCAGGCTACGTACGGCGGCTGCCGAACACGGGTATGACGGCCGTCAACAACGCTGCTGACGGTCGTCAGCACACTGAGAAAGTAAACGCAAACAGAAACGGAATCAGCAGAAAGGATGCAACAGACAAGCGTACTTCTACAACGAACACATCCTTATTGGTTAGCCCTGCCGATTGCTGACCTCAGACGAAAAAGGTTACCATCTTCTGATGGTAACCTTTATATTATTCATTATTATGCGAACCGGTAAAAACAAAATTACACGCTGTCCACTGGTATCAAGACATCGACAGTGACTTAATACCGCCCCATGCCTTAATATCGTCATCATCCAACGACAATGTACAGAAAGCATGGATAAAGGTACTGCGGCAAGCTGCTCGTTGTTGGTAATTAGGGGTACATTAAGTGATAGCAGCACGCCTGATTTTGTAAACGCTTGTCAATCTACGTCAGTGAGGTTCTTAGTATACTGACAACCATATCAATCTTTCCTCTCATGCAACAGCTCTACCGCTTGTGGCGCTTCGCCTTCGTCTGATGGCCAGTGAATCAAGGCATTGTTAACGCCGTTCTCAACAGGAATCGTGAGGTCTGAGTGGCATAAGGTTCATAGCCAGAGATATAAGCTCTGGCTGCGTCCAAAGCATTCTCGGCCTTTGCTTGGCCTCACCCGATCGACAGCAGTACGGTATGGGCTGGTATCTGCTGGCCTACTGAGAGCATACTCTTTCAACAAAGCCTGATTGTACCATCTGCCCAGACAACCCTACCTCGCCTGTAGAACTCATATCAACGCCCAATGACAGGATCGGCCTTTTGCAGGCGTTTGGAACGAGAACTAGCTCGCCTTAACGCCCACATAATCCAAATCAGACAAATTTGCTGGGCTTTTTCACCAGGTATGCTCACATCAACTTTCGTGGTGAAGGTCTGCCAAAATTCAGCTTCAATACCTTGCTGACGAAAAAGGCAAAGAGCGGCTTGCCCGAAGGTTGCATTCAATAACAAGAATGTCGTTTTCACGCGCCAGGAACTGGCAATTGAACGGTCCTGAGATATGAAGCTCCTCTGTTATTCCATGGGCGACGCGCTTAATGCGATGCACTGTTTCCACATAGAGTTTCTGTGGAGGGAATTGTAGCGGTAGCGTCGCCAGGAGTGAACGCCGCAAATTCAATATGTTCGGATATGGCATAAGCAGTATGTCTCCGTCTTTGCTACGGCATCAAACTCAATTTCCTTGGCATGTTCAATAAATTTTGACACCACAACAGGATGGTCTTCGCTTACGTTGGCAGCCAGTTTCAGGAAGCGTTCCAGCTCTTCTCTATTTGAACAGATATCATTTGCAGCCCCTGAAAGTACGTAACTTGGACGTACAAGTACCGGAAACCAACGCGATCGACAAACTTTTCAATATCATTCATCGAGGTTAAAAGCGCTCCATTCGGGCTGGTTTATGCCGTTACGCGAAAGCATTGCCGAAAAATTTTGCACGGTCTTCGGCATTGTCAATATCCTTGGCCGACGTGCCCTAAGATAGGTACATTTTCGGCTGCAAGATACATAGCAAGGTTGTTAGGGATTTGCCCGCCCGTCGAAAACGATGACACCATGAGGGATGTTCAAAGTCGATAATATCCATGACACGCTCGAACGATAAGTCGTCGAAGAGAGACGGTCACTACATGTCATAGTCGGTCGATACGGTTTCAGGGTTATAGTTAATCATAATAGAGCGGTAACCCTGACGGCGAATTGTTTTCGAGGGCCTGCACGCCACACCAGTCAAATTCGACTGAGCTCCAATGCGATATGCTCCAGACCTCAGCACGATAACAGCAGCGGCGGTCGTTGCTAAAGCTCCATCGCTTGCGGTTCCTGAATAGGTAACGTAGAGATAATTGGTTTGAGTGATACTCTGCAGCCAGTGTAATAATCTGCTTTTGCAACGGAAGTATACCGTAACGCTTCCTAAGTTCCTCACAACAAGCAAGGCCTCGGTGCATGTTAGGGATAGTCGTTTTCGAGCTTTAAGGCCCGTGAATCTGGAAATCAGTAAAGCCATATACCTTTGCATCACGCAAAAGGCTCGCATCTACGTGTTGATGTTATGACGCTTCAATTGTTCGTCAATATCAATGATGTGCTTGAGCTTGTACAAGAACCAGCGATCAATCTTAGTTAAATTGGTATCTGGTCAACTGTATAGCCTTTTTGCATGGCTTTCGAACATACAAACACACGCTTATCTGTGGGTTCTTTCAGTGCCTCGTCAATACAAGGAATCTCCAATTCTTTATTTTCTACGAAGCCATGCATGCCTTGTCCTATCATCCTCAGGCCCTTTTGAATGGCCTCTTCAAAGTTACGGCCTATGGCCATAACCTCACCAACCGACTTCATTGAGGAACCAAGCTCTTTGTCTACGCCGTGAAACTCGACAAATCCAGCGCGGAATTTTTACAGACTACATAATCAAGGGCAGGCTCAAAGCAGCAGAGGTTGTCTTTGTAACTCGAGTTTTTCAAATCGAAAAGTCCATAACCCATGCCCAATTTTGCAGCAACGAAGCCAAAGGATAGCCTGTTGCCTTAGACGCAAGCGCAGAACTGCGGCTCAATCGTGCGTTAACTTCAATCACCCTGTAATCTTCTGAATGAGGGTCAAAAGCATATTGTACGTTACATTCGCCAACAATTCCGATGTGTCTTACTATTTTTAATAGAGAGCGCACGGAGCTTATGGTACCCGAATTGGTAAGCGTTTGCGAAGGAGCAATAACTATTGACTCGCCGTATGGATGCCAAAGGGGTCGAAATTCTCCACATTACATACGGTAATACAGTTGTCGTACTGGTCGCGCACAACCTCATATTCAATCTCTTTCCATCCTTTTTAAGCTCTTCTCTACGAGTACCTGCGAGAGAAAGAGAACGCTTTCGCATATTTTCCCTAAGTTCTTCGTCGTTATTGGTAGCTCGATCCAAGCCCTCCTAAGCGTAAGCAGCCCTGATAATGACGGATAACCCGTGTCGTGCGCCGCTTTGACAGCCTGTTGCTGAGGTTTTCACATGCCTCGCTTTTTGATGGTTTTTACCTGTATTTTCGTCTAATTTTTCAACGAAACGCCTCGCGGTCTTCTGTATCCATTATGGCTTTAATGGGCGTACCCCAGCCACGTACACCATTTCTCTAAAACGCCACCTCATACAATTTTACACCACAGTTGAGTGCTGTCTGGCCACCAAAGCTCAGCAAAATGCCGTCGGGGCGCTCCTTTTTCTATAACCCGCTCAACAAAATAAGGCTGCACAGGCAGGAAATATATTTTGGTCGGCAACACCTTCTGACGTTTGTACCGTGGCAATATTAGGATTGATTATACCGTTTCGATGCCCTCTTCACGCAGAGCTTTCAATGCCTGGAACCAGAATAATCAAAATTCTCCAGCCTCCTATTTTTGAGCGCCGGAGCCTAACAATAAAACCTTTTTAATATTTGGATCTTTCATAGATTTACGCACGATTGTTTCCTTTAGTCTTGAATTACTATTTCAGAATAAATTGATTAAGCATTGAGCGCTTCTATAAACTTGTCAAACATGAACTCTGTGTCGACAGGTCCTGAGCATGCCTCTGGATGAAACTGAGATGAAAACCATGGATTAGTCTTGTGTCTGATGCCTTCGTTAGAACCATCATTCATATTTACGAACAATTCCTCCCAGTCTTTTCCCAAGAGTTTGGGGCATCAACGCATATCCATGGTTCTGTGAGGTAATATAACATTGATTGCTTCCTACAAGACGAACGGGCTGATTATGCGAACGATGGCCGTATTTCAGCTTTGTAGATATTGGCCCCCAGCTGCCTTCCTAACAGCTGATTACCCATACAAATACCACAAATAGGTTTGCGAGAAGTGCTGATTTGTTTACGAATTACGTCAACTGCTTCTTGGCATGTGTCAGGATCGCTGGACCATTAGCCAAAAAACAGGCCGTCAAAATCCATGTCGGTATAATCATAATTCCATGGAACACGGATTACTTCTACACCCTGATTAATCAGACAACGGATGATATTGGTTTCACTCCACAGTCAACGAGTACTACTTTCTTTCCTGCACCTTCCTGATACCTGATAACCTCTTTTGCACGAAAACTTAGCAACAAAGTTCACTCCTCATAATCAGCCTGGGGCATTTCATCAGGAACGTCGTCAAAAACAATGCCTCTCATGACTCCATGCTCTACGAAGCACTTTTGGTTAGCTCGCGCGTGTCAACGCCTGTAATGCCCGGGACGTGCTCTCTTTTTAACCATTCTGACAGACTTTCGACGGCATTCCAATGGCTATACTGTTCACTATAATCGGAGACAAAACCACTGCAGACACGTAAATCTTGTTGCTCATAAAGGTTAGCAAACCCATTTGCTTCTAAAAAAGTAAAGGGTGAACGCCATAGTTACCAAGCAAGGGATAGGTAAAATACAAGAATTTGTCCGCATAAGAAGGGTCTAGTAACGACTCGATAGCCCATCATGGCCGTGTTAAACACCACTTCTCCGCCAACTGCATGTTCATATCCAAATGATTTTCCATGGAATTTTGTTCCATCAGACAAGTACCAAGGTAACATTCTTCATCTTATATTTTCTCGTTTAATAAGGTTTTTTTGTCAAATGATTGTTCTACATACTCAACGAAAGCCTGATTACAAAGCCTTGTCCCACTGTGCGTAGGATAGTTACCTGAGAAGTACCAGTCGCCTCATTATGAGGTATTGCCTATGCAAACCTTCTAAAGACTGAACACTATTTCCTACAGGAGCAATCTATATCGTGAGGTCGGAGCATCTCAACAAGCTTTTCATTGATCTCCTTTACTGTAAAAGGCTTTGTATATGTCCTGCACATGATTAACCATCGTTGCTTTTGGGTTTCTGTAACTCTTCTTTGCAGGCCTTATAGGTTTCATGCACCAAATATTCCATATTTCTGTCGTGAAAGGCTCATCACTGCCCTGAACACAGAATTCCTCCAATCTCGGCATATCGATACCATAATAATCGGGGTATCTTAGTTTGTGGAGCAGAACTGACAATAACGATTTTCTTTGGGTGCAAACAGTCAAGAATATGGTAGGATACTTTTCTTTAGTTGTTCCTCTCACAATGCTATCATCATAATTCACCAAATTATCCTCTCCGGATTAAGGCTTCGTAGGTAACATCATAGACGTGAGCCGCCAGATCATCACGTGCACTGCCTTCAGTTATAAACGTACTGAAGCTTTAATATCCTTCCATGATACTTTTCTCCGATCTTACCTTAGACATAAGAATTTTTCTCAATTCCTCATGCGAAGGGTTATGCCCAAGATTTTTGATTGCACTTATTTTCTGTTCGTTTACATAGCTCTGGAGGCCTTCTATCAGTCCGTAGTAGGCCACTTCTGCGGTATTGGGGATAAAATGAAAGCACTGTATGTCTCAGTATCATAATCAACTGCACGCAAGATGTCTGGCGTGTTGTTCGCCCAATTGTTTGCGTTCTTTATAAATATCCTGATCGGAACCACGTGAGAAATAGATGCGTTCAAACGAACATGCTGCATTTTTCCCACTGGAGGAATAATCTCTCAACTCGCCACCTCACCACTGCTACGAACAATCAACGACGCCGGATAAGCTCTTTTATGTCTTCATATTCAAGATCAAAGGTGGTTTGAAGAACAGGTCGTTCCGATGCGAGTACTACAATCTCGTCATCTTTGTAATAATAGGCAGGGCGAATACCATTCAGGATCACGCATGGCAAACATCTCTCCACCGCCTGTTATACCACATTACATAAACTCACCATCAAACTTATCCATTGTGGTTTTCAGCACATTCTCCACTACTGAACATGCCCGTCAATGTAGTTAGTAACACCGGTTCCCGTAAGTCCTCGTTCGGTTGCCAGTTGAAAATTACGTTCAACTTCCCTGTCAAGGCGGTGTCCCATCAGTTCCAAAGCTATGTAAGTATCGCTGTATATTCGAGGATATTGCCCTGTATGGTAAGATGTTCAAACACTTCTTTCAACATTAGTCATATTGAAATTACCACAAATACACAGGTTCTTTGCACGCCAATTGTTCCTGCGCAAGAATGGATGTGCATATTTTACCCCTACTCTTTTCCACGTTGTTGAATATCGAAGATGTCCCATGTACAGCTCACCGGCAAAGGGCAATTCGTCGTAGGCATCAGTGTTAACATCCTCTTCTTTCATCACCTGTTTAATTTGTTTATGAGCTGAACTAAATATTTCGGTGATGGCATTTGAACCTTCTGCAGGCGTCTGCGGAACATGTATTCATGTCCTGGTTTGGCATCAAGTTTCAACAGAAGCTATTCCAGCTCCTTCTTGTCCGCGGTTGTGTTCCTTCCATCATCAGATAGAGTTTGTTGAGACCATACTTCCATGTACCATATTTCTTTTGATAATAGCTCAATGGTTTTAGAAGCCTAACAAGTGCTACACCACAATCTTCGTGGATATTGTTTTTCCATTTTAGGTACTGTTCAGAATAAAAATGAGATAATCATGCGTAACTTTACCAACGTTTTGATTACCTCATTTCATATATTATATTATTTCTTTGTTTTTCTGTTCTTGTTAGCTTTTTATTTGCGTAAGATACTAAGAACCAGCGTAGCCACCGACGTAATAATTCCTACAAACGAGAACCATAGGTTTGTACTGCTGCCAATTGTCGAGTTAGTTGCCTTAACCTTATTAGGTTCTACTACACACATATCGTTTTTGCTGCAGATAATAGTCAAGGTGAATTAAACAGGTTTGCATCATTTAAATTCAAGCGGTGTGCACTTTTCTCACCTGCTGAATCTTCACGAATCAATAACATTTTCGCGCTTTCCATATATTGTAAGGTCACCGCCTCGCCAAAGCTTCAATAATATTCATCTTTTCAGTAGTTACAGGAACAACTCGACCGCCAACTCGCCGATAACCGTTACCCGATAACTCGAAGCACGTACTCGTTACGATAGGGTCGGTTTTAGCGAGGAATGGTGTAATCTTCCTTTAATCATATCCTCACATTCTGTCTTGGTTAAAGCTCGGCACATGCAGCTTTCCTACAATCGAAGTTAATATCTCCATCGTTATCAACAAGATACCCCCGGAGTGAACCGCTTCCTGAACTCATCTGTCCTGAGCTGCCAACCTTGCTGTTTACCGTTAAATTAAAGGAGCAGAGACCTCCGGATTTGTTGTCATACACGGTAATTGTAAGCTCGTCTTTGGGCATAATTTTTGCATCATAAAGACCTCTGACGCCGCAAGATTAGAGAGTATCAATATTCTGAAAATAAGCGATATGCTTTGACTTGCAGCAACTCCCATCAAGCATACAATTGCAAATAATAAAAAGGGGGACTATCAACTTTTTCATTTTCCCTGCAGAATTGAAATTTATACGGCCACAAAGTTAATGCTAATTTTCCATTGATGCAAACAAAAACATTGAAAAGCCATGATAAATTTTGCCTGCCCGCAGGTTTTAATTACATTTGCATGAAATAAGATACGCAGATGAATAAGGTGCTATTAATTTATACTGGCGGGACTGTTGGCATGGGGCAGAACCCGATAACGGGGACGTTAGAGCCTTTAGACTTTAATCATTTAGAGGATTCTATGCCTGAGTTTAAATTAATAAAGACTCACATTGACATTTATCAGTTCACACCTCCCATTGATTCACGTCGACATCTCGCTCGAAAAATGGGCGCGTTAGTACGCATTATTTCAACCAATTACAACCATTACGACGGCTTCGTTATTCTGCACGGTACCGATACCATGGCTTATACGGCATCGGCTTTATCGTTTATGCTCGAAAACCTTACGAAGCCGGTTATCCTTACTGGTTCGCAATTGCCAATAGGACAACTTCGCACTGATGGCAAGGAAAACCTGATAACGAGTATAGAACTGGCTTCATTGAAAGAGTGAAAAGGGCATGCACGTGTTCCCTGAAGTGTGCATTTACTTCAGCGGAAGATTGCTCAGAGGTAACCGCGCTACAAAAATAAACGCCGATGGTTTCTACGCTTTCGATACCTTTTAATTATCCTCATCTGTGCGACGCGGGGGTTACATTTGCGTTCAACGACCTGCAGTATTCTGAAGCCTCGACTTTTTCAAAACCCATGGTGCCTCATACGGCAATGAACCCGGATGTCGCTGTTTTCAGTCTGTTTCCGTGCATACAAGAGGGTGTCGTCAGGCCATATTACAGGTGAATGACGTCCGTGGCATTGTAATGCGAAGCTTTGGAAGCGGCAATGCCCTCGCAATGTTTATGGTTCAAACGCTTGCTGCCAACGCATCAAAACGGGGTGCTGTTATTGTAAATATCAGCCAGTGTGTGGCAGGCAGCGTTGAAATGACACGCTATAACACAGGGTATCAGTTGCAAAAATACAGGTATTGTGTCGGGCTACGACAGCACCGTTGAAGCAGCTATAACCAAGCTTTATGTTCCTCCGGGCGCATATAGCGACCCTAATGTTATAAGAAAGCTGATGAATACATCTCTTGCAGGCGAGCTGACTAAATAATTTTTGATTGTCTCCCCACCTACACCTTATTATATTATATAGCGAGGGTGCACTATTTTGCACTTTTGCAACCTTTCAACTCGCTTTTTATCGTTATAAAAACAAAGTCGAGGACTGGATAAAAAGCAACCCTATACAGAAAAGTAATCCGCCGAGCCAGGCCGCCCATGATGTAGAACTACGCAGAGAACAGACACTAATCTACTCAGCAATTTTTGTTTCCGTTAACTACCAATCCTTCGGTAGCCTACAACAGTTTTATCGTTGTCAGCATCAGCTGTATGGCATGCGCCGAAGGAGAAAACTCTTTTACCTTCTGCATCTTTTGATTTGATGAAAAAACGTTACCGTATCGCCTTTGTGTGAAATAACATTTCCTTACCCAAATGCTGGAGGATAAAGTAAAAGGCAAAAATAATTAATGTCAGTATCCCTGCCAATATACGGTTGCAGTGTCTCCTTTTAACCTGAAATTTATTTCTCTGTCATAGCGTCCGTTCAAAATGATAACCTGATTTATAACGCCTGTACAACGGGGTAAAATCCTTATTTACAGCTGTCACCCTGATGACCGTAAAACGTAACTGCTGCAACAATTGCACCAACAAAACGATACTACCTTTGCCGAATCCCCAATATTGAGTAAACGGTCTTTCCTCTAAATAGATATTTCATTTTTATGACAGTTTTACTTTAACTGATTGATTACACCTTCTTCAATATGGATGAGGTAAAATATACAGAAACAAAATTACGGATAATATTTGAAAGCGGCTTGTCGCGTAAAACAAACTAATTAAGCCTTTTCATTACAGCATATGAACAATAATATTAACGTCGTTTGGCCTGCATGGTAACATCAATACATCGTAAAAGCTTTGCATCTGCGACGGCCGTCAGCAGCGCGTACGACGGCCGTCACACCCATTGTCCGACGGCCGCCGAACACGCCGCTGACGGCCGTCGAACGATGAACATTACACAAATACCCCGGGAACAAATGCCTTGAAACATCACAACAGCATCCGTCTCGCCGAAGGCCTCACGTCGTTATCACTCCCATATGCTTCCTGTTATTTTAACATGAATACTCCTCCCATATCATCTGGTAACTTGCCATCAACAAAAACCCTTGTCAATGGATAAAGGGGCATTTAATTTCAGAGAATGAGAAGATCTGGCCATGTTTTAAAGATTGTATTTGACTTTTATTATTAATTAATTTTCGCCGATTTCATCGCATGCTGCCGACAAATTCGCACTTTTTAAGTATGGAAACTTCGATACCTGGGTGGTGCGTCACGTGCACGAATCGGCTGTTATCGGCGGTGACGACAAAACATTATATGGGCCAGGCCCGGCCCGCGAAATTACAAGCAACAACCCCTATGTAAATATTGGACGGCTCGCCATGGGGCACAAGCAATGTAATGGCAAAGGTTATGGGCATCGTTAAAACCAATGTTTCAGTATATCGTGACGCTCATGGCTCCGGCCATTGCGCCAAATTAATGACACATATTGAAACCTGCAAGGTGCTCGGACTGATGAATATTAAGGTGCTTGCTGCGGGAAGTATATTTCTTGGCGACGTTCGTGAACCCATTACAGGCACAAAGGACGGTCCAGGCACTGAACTGAGGGAATACCTTCACACTTAAGCCCAAGGCTCTGCGCTTCGATTACCGCGTTGAAACGCCGGGTTCACGCAACCGTATTCGCCAAAACGGTTTCTCAAAAGCCACTACGGTAGCAGGCCCCGACTATTGCATTGCAACACTTTATTTGCAAAAGCGGCACGAGATGCAAATGGAAACATTACCGCACAACGTGTAGGGACGGTAGTTATAAAATACGGACAATCGACAAAAGGATGGGTTGATGGTGCCATATACGAAATACACTATGGCAATATCACAGCAAGCCTTTTATGATGCGGCTGCTAATGGGGCTTCGCTCGATTGATTATGCACGCAATTCTAAAGGGAAAGAGCGTTATTATACGCGAAACCGGGTGGCTGCGCCAGTGCAAACGCTCACCCATATTATCCTGCAATTCTCGTCAAGCCATGGTGGAGCCTATATGTAGGCACACCGGAAAATACCCTGTGGATTGACAATGTAGGATTGGTTTATTAATGAAAAAGACAACTCGTTTTCTTTGTTATTCTTTTGCGTCACAATATGGTCTGGCGCACGAAACATCGTTTTCTCCGTCTGATTCTATCACGAAGGAGCAGACTTTAAAGAGCGATACAATAATCACAACGAAAAACGAGTTTGTTTTCACGCTCTTAAGTATTTTGAAGAAAGCAATCGGGAAAAAGAAACAAAAGAAATTTGATATTTCTTTTCATCGGCGAGCCTCATTATAGCACCGATACAAAGCTGGGGGATTGGTATTGTAGCATCGGGTATTTATCGCACATCCGCCTCCGACAGCCTGCTTGTTCCCAGCAACGTTTCGCTATATACTGATTTCTCTATCGTTGGTTTTTGTAAGATTGGAATACGTGGAACACATATCTTTCCGGGCGACAGGCAACGTATTAATTACAATACCTCTTTCTCATATTTCCCCAATTATATATGGGGTGTGGGGTATGACATGGGAAATGACAACAGCAACAAGAGCAAAATAAAATATTTTCAGTTTAAATTACAGTGCCAGCTGGTTGTTCCGGGCTGCCGAAAATCTTTTTGCAGGATTCCTCTATTGCCATAAACAGTGTGATGGCAGGTAATGTTGAACGTCCCGAATTGCTTAACGGGCAACGCCGTAAAATAATTAACACGGGAATTGGTTTGTCATTGCTTTATGATACACGCGATAATCTTACAGCTCCCCATCGTGGTGTATGTATGGAATTACAGCAATACTTTCGTCCTGAATTTACAGGCAATTATTATAGTTATCACACCACCAGTCTGCGTGTAAGCAGCTATCTCCCTATATGGAACGGTGCTGTTTTTGCTACCGATTTGCGCTCGTCACTTAACTTCGGGCATCCCTCATGGGCTGCAATGGCGCTGCTTGGCAATAGCGATTCAATGCGCGGATACTATGAAGGACGATACCGTGACAAGCATAAAATTGAAGCCCAGTTAGAGATTCGGCAGCATATTTGGCACCGAAACGGCATTGTTGTATGGGCAGGGGCTGGCACGATATTCAATAAGTTCAGCAAGATAAGAATAAAACATATGCTGCCTGATTACGGTATAGGCTATCGATGGGAGTTTAAAAAGAACGTGAATCTCAGGCTCGATTATGGCTTTGGCAAAGCCGGGCAAGGCGGTTTTATATTTTAATATCAATGAAGCTTTTTAAGAAAAGGGCTTTGAAATATGATGATGTTCGGTAAACATTATAACTTTTTCGACACTGCGCCAGTATCTTTTTTCTAGCGCGGTTCCTTTTATATATATGGTATTAGCCATTGCGATTCCCTAACTTCACTGGCTTTTACAAACCCAATACCGCTGTTGGCAAAATGGTTAGCACTATTCTGCCTCTGGCTTTCTATGTCTGGCTCATGGCGTTATCGCACAAAACAGGACGGCAGGTGTGGCTGTTGTTTCCACTTGTATTCTTTTGCAGCCTTCCAGATGGTGTTGGTTTATTTTGTATGGCGGTGCAATTGCGGTAGATATGTTCCTGAATCTGGCAACAACACAGACCCTGACGAGGCACTGGAGTTACTGGATAATCTCATTCCCGCTGTAACAGGGGTTGTTGTGCTTCCATATCCTTTACTTGTACTTGCTGCATGGCAACGTGGAAAAAGAAGACGTTATTAAACACAGATTTCCAGCACCGTATGCGCCGTATGTCACTTCGCATTGGGGGTGGTATGCTGTTATTAACTGCCCCGCTCTATGCTGTATATCCGCAAGGGAGAAGAACGCAGCGGCGGTTCGAATACCATGTGAGAACAATGTTTATCCTGTAAATGTGTCTCTACAATCTTGGTCTGGCGATATCGAAAGCTGGCTTTTCGGCTCATTATCAGGAGCGTGTAGCCCACTCAAATTTGGCGCAAAGGCTACGCACAACGCCCATTCGACCGAGGTTTACGTGCTTGTTGTAGGCGAAACGGCACGGTCGGGCAACTTCCAACTCTATGGATACGCGCGGCCTACCAATCCCTGAACTGTCGCGTGAAAGCCGTTTAATGGTATTCAAAAACGTAAGATCGCAATCGAATACGACGCATAAAAGTGTGCCCATGCTGCCTACGGCAGCACGGGCCGACGACCATCTCACGCCTGTATCATGAGAGGAATACTGGCCGCTTTTTGGTGAAGCGGATTCCATACCGCCTTTTTCTCGAACCAATTACGTAACCATTCGTACATCGATTTCCTTGAGAACAGGCCGATGAGGTTTGTTTCATACGCGAAAAACAACCTCACGCCGTCCTGATGACGAGCAATTGCTTACCCGTGTAACGCACGAGTTGAGCAAACGCCCGAAGAAACTATTCATCGTTCTGCAGCATGGCTGGGTCGCATTTCACCACTGCGACCGGTATTCACGTGCAAATGCACGATTCTTGCCTGACGAACCCACCGGGGCTAAGGCAGAAAACCGTCCGCAATTAATCAATGCTACGATAACACCATATTGCACACCGACCGCATTTTGAGCGCGATTGATTGACATTTTACGTGCACGGCACTGTATTTCTGCGATGCTGTACACCTCTGATCACGGCGAAAACATCTTCGATGACAAGCGTCGTTTGTTCCTCCATGCGTCGCCAAGGCCTTCCGAATACGATACGGATGTGCCGCTTTTACTGTGGACATCGAAACACTTTGACCAACAATATCCTGATATTGTAGCAAGTACTGCATGGCAATTTAAATAAGGGTGTTGAATCGAATGCTTCAATATTTCCTACCATGCTTTCCATAGCGGGCATACGTGCACGCGCTTGTGACGATAGTTTGTCGCTTACAAACCGGTCCTATCGCCTTGGAAAGCGTTACTATCTTAACGACCATAATCACGCTGTTTTGCTGTCAACGTTTTTCAAATAAGCAGTATTCGTTGACAAAAAAAGAAATAAACCAAGTGTAGGAATGCTGTTTTGCTGCAATAAAACGCGTATAAAGACGGCAGCCAAACATCATCTTCGCATAGTAAATACCCTGTGTTGCTTGTACGGAATCATCATATTGCTCCATAAAACAATCATGTTGTACAACAAAAACCAAAACAGGGACAATTTAAAGATTACGGTATCGTAATATCATTTAATGATTTACCTGTAGCAAGAACAGCATTGGTAAATAACATTCTTTCAAAAGAGGCATTGCCTTAAGAGCGGAATACGGGAATCGAACCCGCCTCCCAGGCTTGGGAAGCCCGTGCACTACCGATGTGCTAATTCCGCAATGAGAAAGTGCTTATATTACAAAAGAGCGTGCAATTACTTTTTGAGCCGATACTCGGACTCGAACCGAGGACCTACGCAGTACGAATGCGTTGCTCTCACCAACTGAGCCATATCGGCAATGCGTTGCAAAGGGTACATATTTTTCTGAATAAACCAAAACATTCCTCTTTTTATATATACTGACGGCACAAAAACATGGAACCATTAAACTACAGGCAACGAATTATTCCAAATGGCATTTATCAATTCGTGTATTGGTTTCTAAAAAGTTATATTGTCTCTTTTTCTCACTTTATCCCTCCACATAGTTTAAACGTCCCGCGCGCCTATGCGGCTTGCGCGGGACAGCGAGATAGAATTAAAAAGTAATAAAGAGTAATCAATATGAGAGTAAAAAGAACTGTCGTTTATTCTGTGAAAGTAGATTCTTGTTTTTAAAGAGTAACAAACCAAAAGTTAAGCCTGTTCCGTAAGTAGATTCTTGTTTTCAGGATTTGCCGCTGCTTTATAGGGCTCCGCTGCACTGACCTTTTGCAGAACTGAAATTTGTTAAAAAGCTCGTGAGCTTTTCCTTTTTACCTTTTTACTCTTTTTACTTTTACTCTTAAAAACTCCTAACCCTAAAAATTTTTCCTCTTTATTTTAATTCTTTAATCTTTTAATTCTTTACTTCACAATCACGGCTCCGGGTTTTCTTCTCTTCCTTCTTCCCTTCCGTCTTTTCTTCTTCTTTTCTCTCTCCTTTCCACTCTTCCCAATCTATGTCAACATCTGACAAGCCACGGGTGGAAACACGACCCTTACCAGCACCACGATAACGGGTCTCGGGAAGGAAACGAACACGAACGCCACGAATCAGCGTGGCATTGACGTCCTCGGGCTTATCAACGCCGTTACTCGTTGTCACTGCCGTGAAATAAAAAGAACCAATGCCATCGAGCTTCACCGAACGACCCTGAGACATATAGTCGCCCATCACGCCGCCAAGGGCTGTCAGCACTGCACGAACATCGGCAGGACTAACCGTCGACTCAACTGCAATGCGTTTTGCTACTTGTTCGGTCGTTGCCGGACTTACCACAAGAACGGACTTGGGATACCACTTGCCGTTCACCTTCATTTTTGCTTTCTTGTAGAATGCCATAGATAAAAGATTTTTTAATGCTGCAACACTGTTTTCACCGTCCAGCGTGATCTGTCATACTCCCGTCATTGACAATATGTACTCCCGTGCTCGACAATATGTACTTTCGTGCCCCACAATATGTACTATTGTCATCGACAATATGTACTTTCGTCAGGCTGACGGTTACAACAGCATGCAGCGTGTTGATAATTAGATTTTTATAACCTCCACACATAACTTGCGGATTCTTTATTACATTTTCTTTCCTAAATAGCCACTAAAGGCTCACCTCCTTACCTCCTGTTGGTTCGAGAGGGACGGGGAGTGAGGTCTACTATTCTGAGACGGACGCGCTGAGAACCCACAAGACCGAGGGTTGAGGCTGCCCAGCGGGTACACGCTGCCCGAGAAGAAGTACAAGTAGCAACAGCTGTACGAGCCGTTCGGGACTGCCGACCAATAGCCACCGTCGCTGCCGACGAAGTTGAGCGAACCATCGTTTCTGTCGCGAGAACCCGAAGCAGGGGAAGTTGATAGTGGCAGTCTTGCTCTGCTTGTCCAGAAATTATGACCAAAGTTATTTTGGTAAAGTCTGCCATCGCTTGTACCGTCAACATTCATGTTGCCTTCGTTCAGACCATTTGTAGTAAAGCCAGTAAAGGCATTGTTGGCAGGCATCTTGGAAAACCTGCAGGACAAGGATCGTAAATCGTCTTGACGACAGGGATTATCATTACCAACATCATAGCTACCAGTAACAGTGTTATCGGCTGACCAAAGGTTATAATAACCGTAGTTGCTATTCCAGTTACTACCACTTATATAGAACTTGTCAGGATTAAGAATACCATTCATAATAGACATGTCACCAGCATTCTCGGTTATACCACCAGCCTTTTTAAATCAGCTTGTAACATGATTGAAAAGGGCATCCTTACGGCCAAACTGATACAAAGTTGTAACACCCTTCTTAACACTCACCGATTCTGGGTAATGTTGATGACGGTATACGCCTTTGTTCCATTGTTAGCAACAGTCTGCTCCACCTTTACCTTTACAGTACGTGCCTGATCATAGGTAGTCCCAGTCCACTGCGTCGGCTTCCAACCTAAGGCTTCCTTGGTGAAGTTATAGTCCACATTCTGATGATTGGTAACCTTTATCTTATCGAGCGCATCCTTAGGAGCAAACCAAAGATGCCATGACCAGACAATGGTTCCACCCTTCTTGACGGCAACAACGGCATTACTGCTCTGGATGTCGCTTTTGCCTGAACTTCGAAGTCGAGGAAGGCATCGCTACCATCATGTTTGATAGAAAGAGAAGAAGGAGGTTGGCAGCATCTGCCCAGACAACCTCGGCACCATCAACACTCGCATTGGCACCGCTGCTGGTCTTCTCTATCCATGGGTTATCAATATTGTGGCCCGCATGGTCTTTAAGTTATACAAAACCTTTGAATTACCTGTAGGCGCATGGCTGATGTACGACTTATCGTAAGTTGCACCGTTCTCAATGGCATTACCATAAACGAGTGGGGATGCGATAATGGCCGAGCAGAGATAAGATAACTGTTGGCAGTGTTGCGATGTTGTATTACCATTGTGGTCGTGCAAAGAAAGGTCGTAAGGAGCACTTGCAGAACTTGAGATGGTTGCCTCCCTGAGTGCCTTGTTACGCTTAGCGAGCAGGTCGGTAACATCCTTGGTAAGGGTTGCTGTACCTGGGTCGGCAGCAGTGCCTCCATCGCCCCTGGTCTTGCTAAGGCTGGTCAGCCATGCCGGCTTCTCTGCCATAGAGAATGTATTATCGCCATCGGCATCGTAACCAACGACTTCCCACTTCACGGGCTGCTGAACGTGCGTTACAGGGTCTTCACGGTAACTCTGAATCGTATAGTTATCGGATGCAGTTTGGTCATAAGCAACAGCAGCAGGGCTCGTGCTGGTGAGCACATAGCTCCAGTCGGACGTGTTCTGCGACAGGGCATACAACTTGGTCGTGCCGGGCTTCCATTCGCCTTTAAGCGTGGCGGTGATGGCGGGAGTGGCGGCACCGTTAAGCAAACCTTTACCTGAACGCCCGCGCCCGTCAGCTGCTGAGGAATCGCGTAAAGGTATAGTTGTCGTTGTTTTTGCCCACGATGATATTGTTTACTGCTTCGGACGTGCTCACGCTAAGGCCGTCGAGGGTAAACGTGGCGGGATTGGACAGACTGCTCCATGCTGCACCCGTACCGTCGGCCTCTGTGGAGGGAGTGTAACGTCCCTTGCCTTCGCACCTACAATCTCTATCTTTGTAATAGTCTTGTTCCATGAAAGGTTCTGGCCTACCTTAAAGCGCACGGCGGTAAGCGTGGCGGAACTGGAGGTTGGTTGTCTGAGCAACGAAGCGCGTGGCATACTGCACAGTGCCCGAGCAGGCCGTCATCAAATCTTTTTGGTTGCTACATTCTGCTCTGCCTCAAAGTCGATGTAAGGGCGGGAAGTGGAGGTTGACGGCGAAAGCGTCAGCTTGGAATAGTCAGCCGGACGCGGGTAACTACCGAAAAACTTGCCGTAAGGCTGTGCCCATCGCCACGGAACGGCGTTGACGAGTACGCCGTCGGCCTGGTGTCGGCATCGTGGAACATGGTTTGCTCGCTATAGTTGCCACGCTGGCTGCTGTTGCGCCGCGGTAACCGATGGTTGCAAAAATGGTCGCTGGAGGCAAAGATGTTCGTGCCTTCTCCCTTTATGCGTTGGCGCGCGTAGCTACCACGGGAGCTTGCAGGGCGTTGTTGTCGATGCCCGCGGTGGTTGTTTCGATGAGGCAGGCTCCGCTCATACCCTGTGCGTCAATCTTCTGCGAGGGCAGGTCGGCAGGTGTGAGGCCCTGAAGGGCGAGTTCGTTAGTGAACGATGCGCGTGTTACAGGCATGCCCTTGGCTGCGGCCTGCGCGTTGTCCCTGTGCCTGCGATACGTTGAACGATACGTTGGCACCCTGTCGCCGTCGGTGCCGCTGGTCACGTCGTCGTCGGCACATCGAGCCGAATGTCAGCGCGGCAAGGCTGACAAGTGCCAGCATCGCCCTGCGGCCGTGACTTCTCAATATATTTCCTGATGTTTTCATCTTTCTTATTAATTAATTTATTACTACTAAATAGCCCCTTGGGCTTTTCTTTTTACCTTTTTACTCTTTTACTTTAATCTTTTAATTCTTTACTTTTAAACTACTCTTCCCACAGGTCGAACTTCTTGGCTCCCGTAATTTCCCTGTCGTCGTCGTTGTCCTCTGTCGGCGGAACGATGGAAATGTGACGCCGCCGCCACCTCCGGGCTGAATCGTTCGGACTTTGTGCCAGAAATTTCACTGTCGACATCGATAGCGTACTGCCATCTGCGGGCCTTACGTACGCCTGTTTCTGTTTTCTGTTCTGTTTTCTTCATATGTTTGTTGTTTTTCGAACCCCGTCCGTCGTTCCTCACATCTGGAGAGCTGCGTGCTGAAAGGGCAGGTTAATTAATATATAATGGTTTGTTAAATGCGGCTTATTTCTCCTTGCGGCCCGTTCGCCGGAGGACACGAATACAGGGCAAAGGAAACTTTCGGAAGTCCTTTGCCTGCTGGGGTTACGCCACGCTTCGCGCGCGCGTATAAGGAAATGAAAAATGCGGCGGTTACGCTAGGTAGATGAGAGAGAGAGAGAGAGAGTACACAAATTATTTGGAACTGCCAAATAATTTACCATCTTTTTCTCATTTTATTTTCAGGAAATCCTGCATCTTTTTAGAAAGCTGTGGTATTCTTCAGGAAAAACTACTGTTCCTTTTCCCGGCTTCTTCCAAAGCACTTGCCGTCTTTGTCAGAGAATCTGCGTCTTTCTTCCCGCATGCTTTCAGGAAATCCGTGGCTTTCTTCCTGCATTCTTTCAGGAAATCATCCACGCAAAATCCCGAGCCTATACCTTTATTATATAGGGCGCATGCCTGCTGAATATGATTCTGATTTCCCGAAACTCTCATTGCAACTTAAAATTAAACGGTTGCAAAAGGTAAAAAGAAAAATTAAAAGATTAAAAGATTAAAGAATTAAAAATGTAAAAGGCAAAAAAAGCTGTTTAAAGGTACAAAAGAGCTATTTAAAAGTAAAAGGCTACTTAAAAAGTAAAAGAGTAAAAAGGTAAAAGTAAACGAAAAAGCTCACGAGCTTTTTAATAAATCTCTTTGATTAAATTAAAGGTAAAGAATAAAAAGTAAAGTAAAGGGCGAAGACGATTAGGCGTTTACGCAAATATTAAGTATTAAACGGCTGTAGGCAATGGGGTACAGGCAAAATAAAGGAATGAGAAGCCATAAACAAGGTGATACTCTACAAAACATGGAGCCGCAATGGCTCCATGTGTATTTTTGATTAAACAATGGTAATGCTGCGTTTAGTAAACCTTTTCGAGCTTCTTCATCACTGCAAAGACAAAGATAAGCTGGCTACACCATAGGCAACAAGTACGCCCCATACGTGCTGGTAACGGAATATTCTTCATAAATAAGCCGTATCTGTACTGTGAAATTGCCGATAGCCGTAGCACCAAACCAGCATCCCATCATCAGTCCCTGATATTTTTGTGGGAGCAACTTTGCTCACAGAGCTGATACCCTATAGGCGAAAGGAGCAGTTCGGCAAAGGTTAAAATAAGGTACGTACTAACCAGCCACATGGGGCTTACGTTGTGTATCGGTAAGGTTATAGCTTAAACCTAATGAAGCTACTACCATAACAACATAGCCAATACCTGCTACAAGCATACCGTAACCAATCTTACGGGGAGCTGATGGTTTCTTTCTTGCGTGAAGCAAGCCATCCGAAAAATACCCATGCAACAGGGTAAGCATCACCACAAAAGCTTGGATTAAACTGTTGGAAAAGAGGTACTTTATCTCCATACCACCTTCTGCGAGTATCAATCCATATTTATAGCCAAGAAAAGAACAGGATGCAACAATAACCAATCCGCAATAATCTTTACCTTTTTACTGTTTTACTCTGGAACAAAGCAAACAGTGAATACACAATAAATATTACGCCAAGAAGGTTGGTTACGTCAAAAGCATAGCCACAAAACCCGTCGCAGTAGTTTGCGTAAAGTCGCGTGCGAAAATAGGTTAACGTCAATCCGTTCTGATGAAAAGCCATCCAGAAGAAGATAACTACGGCAAAAACCGAGAATAAGCAACAAGACGGCTGTGTGTATCAGCCTTTTCTTCTTCAGTCTCAACATGTGCTTTTGCAACAATTTTCTCTGCCATCTCATCTGCTTCCCGCCTTGATGTGCCGTATTGTCAACATGTGTGAACGTCCAGCGGAAACTGTAATAGATTGCAATGGATACTATTAGTGACAAACAAGCCACACCGAAAGCATAATGGTATGCCGTCTGCTCAGAAGCACCTAATGATTTTTGTGCCCAATCCATTAATTTGTAGCAGCTGCTCGGCGCAAAGAGTGCACCAATATTGATGGTCATATAGAGATTGAGAAGCCAGAGTCGCGCTGTTCTTTATATTTGGCATCGTCATATAACTTTCCAACCATTACCTGTAAATTGCCTTTGAAAAGTGATGTCCCTACACAGATCATCAATAAAGCGGCTGCCATCATCGCAATAGCAACAGGACCGGCACCAGCTGGCACCGCAAGGACCAGATAACCCAAGAACATAATAAGGATGCCAAAGGTGACACAGCGACCGAATCCTATCTTATCGGCAACTGCTCCACCTGCAATAGGCAGGAAGTAAACTAACATAAGGAACGTAGAATAAACCGTTCCTGCAAGTCCTTCACCCCATCCAAAATTAGCCTGCAGGAAAAAGCACGAAGATAGACGAGCATCGTATAACAGCTCGAAACGCTCGCCTGTGTTTATCAAGGCCAGTATAAAGGCCCTTAGGTTGGTTCTCAAACATAGTTTTGTGTTTTTATAAATGTTATGTAATTGTTATTATTTCTTGCGATATGATTAGCGCATAATATCGAAAAGATAAGCCATCTTTATGGTAATTGTGCCAAAATTACTCGAACCAAAATAGTCTTTTTTCGAGTCACCATAGATGTTACCTAACCCATAATAGTACCGTGCTTCAACTTGAAATCGGCCTGCTTTAGCTGCAGCATACCCATACCCAGACCCAATGTAATGCCATAGTCGAACTTTTTCTGTACATTCATCGTATCTTGTGCGGCAGTACTGTTGGCACGATCAGCCGTATTTCGATTGGCAAATTCAAAGTTACTTGTTGTATTTTCACCGAGATATAATCCAAATTGCGGTCCCTGCATTTACAAAAATTGAAGCCTTTGTTCTCCTTACCCCAGGGCTAAATGGGTCATAAACGGCAGTTGAACGTAATGTAAGTACGTTCATGCGTCTCGCACACCAGTAACGGTATTTAATAACGGGTTTATTATCGATGGTTTGAATGTCTTCTTTCCATCCCAATTGAGCGAAATTTACCTCAGCCTGCACCGATGCAATGGTAGAAAAATACTTCTCAACCGTATAACGTGCGGTGAAACCTCCTGTAAACCACCTTTCATCGTTTGTACAACTTTAGGTGAAAAGCGAATGTTTGTGAGGTTATATCCGCCATTAAAGCTCTGTTGAAAGCGTGTTACGATGGTCACCAACCTGCGCATTTGCCACAGAAGTCGGACAGAACATTGTAATAATAACAAGAACACGGCATAACAGTGTATGCTTAAATTTGCTTATCATGTTTTGTTTTAAAATCATTTTTCCAATAGATTTTACGCACGATGTGAAAACTCCATTACAAAAATACAATCACACTTCATCCTTAAACGTCAGTCATCGTGCATAACTTAAAGCGTCAATTCCTCCATCTGTACGAAAATGTACAAGCTCAAAATAATCGTTTTGCATCCGCCGAGCTAATTTGCTTAAAGCTTAATAGCGACTGTATGGCACTGATAGCTGCTTTGATTGCTAAGCGTTCAAATTCTTTTCCATGATTTGCAAAAACCACGAATGAAGAATTGTGCCTGGTCATAGCCTGTAATGGCAAAAGCGCGGCAAGGCTTGTTGCATATCCAGTATGAAACCAATTGCGATAGCTTATTTCAAACCGACGTGTACATCGTCATAAGGATTATAGAAGAAAAGTAGCAGGAATATAGGTATCAAACTGATGGAACTTTTCCTGTCGATACCTAAACACATCAACCATTCAGTATATCCCCACAAGCTTTATACGTAGTCCGGGCATAGACGCACGCAAAGTCTGGAGCTTGTTTAACAACGCCGTCAGTTCCGGAGAACGCCCCGTATTAATGATAACGACATTGGGTTCCTTATTACTAAATTGCTTAGCAAAAGCATCTGCTGAGCTTGTCAGGTTTGTAATTCCATAATTCTGTCTAACGCTCCAAGCCTCTGGCGCAGACAAATGTAAAAGCTTCCTTCTTCGATGTTTTGTCATTGCTGTCAACAAACAGCATGCGCATGTGGAAAAGTCTTTAAATAATATTCAATAGCACTGTTAGTCAAACGGTCTGGGCTTTGCCAAACCTGATAAATCTGATTATATAACGACACATTATCGCCATTGATAGAAAATGGTATAATCATTTTAATATCACGGGCACGACAAAATTCCTGCCAGCCCATGCACCGTCCTGAATAGAGCGGGCCAAAAATCATGTTACATCGTGCAGCTGCGGATCGGCCGTTATTTTTGTAATGTCGTCATTAGCTGTCACATTCCATGCGTGAATAGTCCACAGAAATGCCCTGCTGTCGCAAGCTGTCGCAGGCCATTAAGAAGCCTCTGTAATACTCGGTCATACGTAAACCGTCGCCGTCAACGCGATGAAGTGGCAGCATAATGCCCACGACGGATGGCACCTTTTCCTGTATTCGCAGCTGCCAGCCTACCAGATGATGGAGTTTTAGACGCTGACGAGGAGGTAAAAGGTGATAAAAACAAAGTCGTCCTTTTTCAAAACATATCCAAGTGACTTCATTTCAGGATTGGCATTAGCCAGTTCTTCTTCCGTAAGATTATACTTTCGGGCTATACCATACACCGTATCCTTTTTCTTTACCTTATATACATCGCGCCATTTTGTATTCTGTCCGGCTACCTGCAAGCATATAAACACCAAAAACAACTGAAAGAAAATATCTTAAAATAAACTTCACCATATCTTAATTTCTGAACAGTAAGAGTATACTCTAACTGCAAAAATACAAAAATTATTGCATCATTCTTACCCAATCGTACTAACTATATACTATCTTTAAACCCAAAAAGGTTTCCTTTTATATAGCAAATAACTATCTTTGCATATTATTCTTCTATATAATGTCAATTGAGGTATTATTTGCTCTTTGTTTTCTTGCATCTCCGTTTTTCTTAACTCAGCGTGCGCACAGTCGCTCCTTCAATCGCCCTTTGCCAGCCTCATATACCAGATAGCGACGGTACTAACATACAAACAGAAACGGTTATCTCTGAGTCGGCACCCTTTAACGGCTTTCATTTTCATCAGGTGCGAGAGAATACAATCGGGATGGAATGTACATTACGAATGGCATTTCTATAAAGACGCAAGAGAGATCCCCCTATCTTACCAGATACGATGAACAAACAAGCTATACCTTTACCGAAGCAGGCACACATCGCATTGAGTTATGGGCCGTTTTTGTACAGGGAAACGATACTGTGCATATACAAATACATATTGGACAACGGATGCTGCACCCATAAGTATTACCATATCCGAAAGTAAGCTCGAAATGCCAAATGCCTTTTTCGCCTAATGGTGATGGAATAAACGATATTTACAAGGCTAAGGACGGATGAAACAGTATGTAAAATTTGAAGCCGTTATTTACAACAGATGTGGGCAAAAGCTCTATTCATGGACTGACCCGGCAGCAGGATGGGATGGAAAATTTAATGTAAAGATGTTAAACAAGGCGTATATTATGTTGTGGTAAAAAGCTGAAGGGGCCGACGGAAAAACATAACTTCAAACGAGATGTCAATCTGTTTGCACGGATCTACATTGATATAAATCCCCTGCAAAATATATACCAGATACAATTACTGAACTTTTCTTATAGGATGACACATAACTTCCACTACACATAAACAAAACTTACAAACAACAGTTCCTCAGACCAATGGATAAATGTTTATGGTGCAAGGGAACATAATTTAAAGAATATTGACGTCAGGATACCACGAAACTCTCTGACTGTAATTACCGGACTGTCAGGATCGGGCAAGTCGTCTCTCGCTTTCGATACTATTTTTGCCGAGGGACAACGTCGTTATATTGAGACATTTTCTGCCTATGCCCGCAATTTTCTCGGCAATATGGAGCGTCCTGACGTTGACAAAATTACAGGACTTTCGCCCGTTATCAGCATTGAACAAAAAACAACCAACAAGAATCCCCGCTCAACCGTAGGTACAACAACCGAAATTTACGATTATCTTCGCCTGCTCTATGCACGTGCCGGTACGGCTTACAGCTATATGAGCGGTGAGAAAATGGTAAAATATACTGAGGAAAAAGTAATTAACTTAATTCTTGATCATTACAATAACCGCCGTATTTTTATACTTGCACCGCTCGTAAGACAGCGCAAAGGTCATTATCGTGAGCTTTTCGAGCAGATGCGACGCAAGGGTTATCTCTACATCCGTGTGGACGGAGAGATAAAGGAAATAGCAAGAGGCATGAAGGTTGACCGGTATAAAAACCATAACATAGAGGTGGTTATCGATAGCTTTAAAGGGTTGAACCCGGCGAGGAAGAACGCCTGCGACGTACTGTTGCAACAGCTATGAAACAAGGCGATGGCGTTATCATGGTAATGGATAAGGACAATGAAGAGACCCGAAATTTTTCCAAACGTCTCATGGATCCTGTTTCAGGGCTCTCGTATGGTGAGCCTGCACCCAATATCTTTTCGTTTAATTCGCCCGAAGGTGCCTGTCCAAGGTGTAAGGGTTTAGGCCTCGTTAGCGAAATTGATATGAAAAAAGTTGTGCCGGATACCAATTTAAGCATCTATGAAGGAGCTATTATTCCGCTTGGAAAATACAAGAATCAGATGATTTTCTTGCAAATAGACGCCATACTGAAACAGCACGATTGTACACTGAAAACACCCTATAAGGATATTCCGACTGAGGCTATTGATGAAATCTTAATGGTACTTTTGGAGAACATACGCATTGATAAGGACATTATTCATACTTCTAGCGACTATTTTGTAGCCTTTGACGGTGTTATAAAACACCTGAAAACCGTAATGGAAAACCGACGATTCGGCAGCAAGTCGTGCGCACTCGCAGTTCCTTGCCGAAGCCGAGTGTCCCGAATACTACGGTCAACGACCAAAGCGTGAAGCATTATCGTACCGCGTATGGGATAAAAACATCGCGCAGGTCCAATATGGATATTGCAGAACTGAAGAATGGCTCGACCATGTTGAAGAGAATCTTGAACCTCAACAGCAACAAATTGCTCACGAAATAGTTAAGGAGCTAAAAACACGTGTAAACTTTCTGCTCGACGTAGGCCTTGATTATCTGTCGCTTAACCGTCAGTCGGGTTCACTCTCTGGCGGTGAAAGTCAGCGTATAAGGCTGGCTACACAGATTGGTTCGCAGCTTGTCAACGTTCTTTATATTCTTGACGAGCCAAGTATAGGCCTGCATCAGCGCGACAATGAGCGCCTTATCCATTCGTTAAAAGAGCTTCGTGACCTGGGTAATACAGTGATTGTGGTTGAACACGACGAAGATATGATGAGAGTTGCCGACTGGATTATCGACATCGGGCCGCGCGCAGGGCGTGAAGTGGCGGCGAAGTAGTCTTTCGAGGGAAACACCTGCTGAAATGCTGAAAACACAAAACCATTACAGCGCAATATTTAAATGAGTCACACGCACCATTGCTGTACCAAAAGAGCGACGCAAAGGCAATGGAAAGAGCATTAATATTATGGTGCAAGAGGTAATAATTTAAAAATGTGATGTAAAATTCCCGTTAGGTGAGCTGATTGTGGTAACGGGCGTATCGGGTTCAGGTAAGTCTACACTGATTAACGAAACGTTACAACCACTGCTTTCACAGGCATTTTTACAGGTCGTTACAAAGAGCTTTCTGCGCCCCTACGATAAGGCTGAAGGCATTGACAATATAGACAAAGTGGTGAGCGTTGATCAAGTCCGATAGGACGAACACCGCGCTCAAACCCGCCACTTATACTGGTGTTTTCAACGATATACGCTCACTTTTTGTCAACCTGCCAGAAGCAAAGATACGAGGTTACAAGCCGTGGCGCTTTTCGTTTAACGTAAAAAGGAGGACGCTGTGAGGCCTGCGGGGGAAATGGTTATAAAAACCATTGAAATGAATTTTCCTGCCTGATGTAATGGTGCCCTGCGAAGTATGCCACGGCAAACGCTACAATAGGGAAACACTTGAAGTAAGGTATAAGGGAAAGTCGATTGCTGATGTGCTGGACATGACAGTAAATACGGCTGTCGACTTTTTTGAGAACGTTCCCTCAATCCTTTCTAAAATTAAAGCTCTGCAGGACGTAGGCTTAGGATATATTCGCCTGGGACAAAGCTCTACTACCCTTTCGGGCGGTGAAAGCCAGCGTGTAAAACTGGCTACCGAGCTTAGTAAAAAAGAGACGGGAAAAACATTATACATACTTGATGAGCCAACAACGGGGTTACATTTTGAGGACATTAATATTCTGATGGGGGTTTTACAGAAATTAGTTGACAGAGGTAATACGGTTCTAATTATAGAGCATAACCTCGATGTTATTAAGCTTGCCGACTATATTATTGACATGGGTCCTGAAGGAGGACGTGGCGGAGGTCAGGTGCTGGCAACGGAACGCCCGAACAGATAGCCCAAAGCAATAAGGGGTACACTCCGAATTTTTTAAAAGATATACTTCAAAAATAACGACTTTCTGCAAGAATATCATTTTATATACCCTATTGTCTTAAGAGAGGTGTGCTTCTGTGGGCACACCTCTCTTACTATATTGTCATGGGGTTACAACGGTAAATTGAAACAAATATGACAATTTGGTACAGCTATTAAGCAGGAATGTTCATTGTTCGACGGCCGTCAGCAGCACGTACGACGGCCGTCATACACATTGTTCGGCGTTCGTCAACAGCACTGCTGGCGGCCGTCGAACGACAGACAAAAAAGCAAAAACATCGAAACAATCTGATGAAAGAGATAAGGAATAAGGTCATAATTGGAGAGAGAACACGGTGTTATATAACTGAAGAAGAAACATTTATCATTAATCTTCAACCATAAAAAGAGGACGCAAAAATTGCGTCCTCTTCATATTTATCATACTCTTTAGTCTCTAAACAAGGCTAAAAAGCAATCATTACATGGCTACTGCCGCATAACCAATCGTAAAACATAGCTGCATACACCAAAAAATAGATGCCCAATGTGCATACAGCTAATGCTATCTTTGTATTGATACCTGCATTAAACGTTGGCAAAGGCTTGTCGTTATGCTTAATAAACATAGCCTTAACGATAAGCAGATAGTAATACAGACTTATAACAGTATTAACTAACGCAATAAATACAACAGCATACGTCCATGCACCTATGGTATTTGTAATTTGTGCGCCATTGGCTGCAGCCATAAATACAAAGAACTTTGAGAACATTCCTGCAAACGGCGGGATGCCACCCAGCGAGAATAAGGCTATCGTCATGATAAAAACTTAAACGTGGATTAGTTTGATACAAACCGTTATAGGCATCCATTTTTACATTACCTCCATTATGCTCCTCGACTGAAGATATAATGGTAAACACCGCCAGGTTGGCTACAACATATACAAGAATGTAATAGGTTAAGGCCGTAACACCCATTGCAGAATCGCCTATTACTGCCAACATAATGTAACCGGCCTGCGAGATTGAGCTGAAAGCCATGAAGCGTTTCAGGTCTTTTTGGTGGATGGCAAAGAGGTTAGCAATGGTAATTGACATCACAATCACTACCATTAACAGGTATTTTCCAATACGAGGCCATAGAACCAAATACCTTGATTAATATAGCACAGAGGGCAAAGGCAGCGGCTCCTTTCGATACCACACTAAGGTAACCCGTAACCGTTGTAGGTGCTCCCTGATAGGTATCAGCCGTCCAGAAGTGGAAGGGAACGAGAGAAATCTTAAACCCTAATCCGCTAAAGAAGAATACCATACCCATGATAGCGAGCGGAGTTGCTGTAATACGGGGCATCATATCTTCAAAATAAAGCGTTCCCGTAGCACCATAAAGGAAACTGATTCCGAAAAGCATCACACCGCTTGAGAATGTAGCCGTTAGGATAAACTTGGCTCCGGCCTCGGCTGAATTGTGACGATACTTGTCAAATGCCACCAGACAGGCCATAGGAACAGAGGCCATTTCGAGGCCGAGAAAGAAGAGAAGAAAATGGTTTGCACTAACCATCATATTCATTCCAAGCAATGTAGAAAGGGCCAATATGTAGAACTCGCCTCTTTAAAGCAAGTGTCAGGACGATGAAGCCATTCGCGTGCCTGAATAAATACGATAAAGCGTACCGAAAAGCCAATATCGTTTTGATACACCTGGCATGGTCTGTAGCATACATTCCACCGAAACGTTTTCGTATGCCGGCACAGGGAAAAATGTTAATTAATATGTATTAACATCAGTATGCAGACAAGCGGAGTTAAACCATTTTGCGCGGCTTCGACTCAGCAGGTCTTAGCTGCTGAAAACAGATCAGCAATGAAGACAATCACCAATACTGCCGTCAGTGTAACTTCCAGGCAGCATGAAAGAGAATTGACTATAATCGATATTCATCATGAATTGTTATTCGTTAATCGTAAAACTTAAACTTTATCTTGCATTACATCACTGACGAAGGCAGCCCGAACTCACGATATGATGAATCATTGAGCTACGGCGTCGTTGATAATATTTTGTATCCACAACGGCATCATACCTAAAGCGGCAACACAGAAGATAAGTCCGCCAACGGCAATACGCTCATCCCACGAAGCATCTGTGAGCTTAAAGTATTCAGGGGTTTGGAACTTTCTGGTACAGAATTTTCCCTACTACACGGAGAATATAAACAGCTGTGATAACAATTGACGTACAGGCTATAATTGTACAGGCCCTGTGAAACAGGTCGTTATTTTGGAAAGAGCCGACAAATATGTTCATTTTCGGCAACGAATCCTAGAAAAATCCCGGGTAAGCCTAAATTGGCTAATCCCGCAACAACATAGGCTACGGCGAGGAAAAGGCATAATCTTCATCAGCCCGCCCAAACGGCGTACATCACGTGTACCTGTACGGTGATATATCATACCAATAACCGCAAAGAACAATGCTGTCATTAAACCATGAGAGAGCATTTGCAGTATAGCTCCGGTAGAAGCTGTTTGTGTAAGCATCAGAAGTGCGAAAAGAACCAGACCGCAGTGCGACACTGATGAGTAAGCATTAATATACTTAAGGTCGGTTTGTACACAAGCCGAGAGGGCGCCGTACACCACAGAAATGGTGGTTAATATAAGGAATATCCATGAGAGTTGCTGCGCAGCGGCAGGCAATAAGAACATAGCCACACGGAAACAACCATAGCCACCAAGCTTCATCAGTACGCCAGCGTGAAGCATTGATACAGCTGTTGGCGCTGAAGCATGACCGTCGGGTGACCATGTATGGAAGGGAAACATAGCTCCTAACACACCAAATCCGATAAAGATAAATGGGAAAAATATCTTCTGAATGGCAACAGGAATAGCATTGCTGGCCGCAATCTCAACAACACTCATGGTATAGGTACCGCTGTATTCGCCATTAAAGAAATATATTCCAAGAATACCGATGATAAGTAAAGCCGAACCACCCATCAGCATAAGCGTGAGCTTCATGGCACTATATTCCTTAGCACCTGTACCCCATAAGCCGATAAGCAGATACATGGGGATGAGAGCAACCTCATAGAACATAAACATGGTGAAGAGATCCTCACTGATAAAGAAAGCCGAACACTCCTGAAGAAAGAAGAGTAAACCACAGGAAATACTCCTTCTGCTGGGGGTGTTGCTGCCACGATGCAAACGTTCCGGTGAAAACAATAATAGCACTAAGTAATATCATGACGACGGCAATGCCGTCAACACCTGTTCTATAAAATATATGAAGAGGCTCAAACCATGGAACGGCCGTACCGAAAAAGGAACGGGTATTGTGTTGCTGGCATCGTTTGTCGAGCCTCTAAGAACGCGAAAACCAGATAAACGGAAGAGCCAGTAATGCCGTAGAGCCAACCTACCATTACAAGTCGAACCTGACTGTCGTTGCGTGCAAGCCAAAGGCATAGCAACATCAAGACGGGAATAACTACGAATAATGTTAAAAAGGTCATTTGCTTATATTATTCAAATTATTGTATTCTGTTAGCTTAAATGCAAAGCAAGAAAAGGGTCAATGCTACACTTCCTGTAAGGAACCATATTACATACTGACGTACATCCCCACTCTGCCATGGGCGAATGGCTTCGCCACCTTCTTGTGTTGCCCATGCTGAGAAATTGAAAGCACCATCTATAACATGGCGGTCAAACCAGGCAATTGGAACTGAGAAGCAGGCAAAGACAATCTTATGAGTAAAGAACTGCCATGCATTATCAATATAAAAGCGGTTAAGTGCAGCTTCATGTAAGCGAGGCATACGATGCTTTAACATATCAGGAACAGGATTTTCACAGCTCTTGTACATCCATGTAGCCAAACCAATACCAATAAGAGCTACAACAATAGAAGTGTAGGCCACAGGACTCCATGTCCAGAACTTAAAGGTTTGAAGAGCTATATTTTCAGCATGACCGTTGGCAGATACAAAGGTTCCAAACGGAATCATACCGGCAAATACTGAGATAATAGAAAGGAATACAAGCGGACCCCACGATAATAAAGGGAACTTCGGCCGACGACGGCGGTTCTCAGGATCCTGCTCAATAACTCTTTGCCCCAGAAAATAACATAGTAAAGACGGAACATATAGAAAGCAGTCATACCACTTACCAACGTCATGAACCAACCTAAATAAGGAGAAAAGTGGAAACATGCCGACACAATCTCGTCCTTAGAAAAGAAGCCTGCAAACGGAGGTATACCGCTAATGGCAAGGCATCCTATCAGGAAGCAGGCATTTGTCCAGGGCATATATTTGTGTAATCCGCCCATATATTCTTTGAAATTGCTACCAATTATCACAATAATAGCACCTGAACACAGGAAGAGTAAAGCCTTAAACATGGCGTGTGTAAACAGATGGAACATGCCTGCCATATATCCTACTGCTCCCTCTCCGTCGATAGATGTCACACTCCCAATGCAACGAGCATGTAAGCAATCTGTGAAATGGTTGAGAAAGCGAGGCCACGTTTAATATCTCGTTGCGTACAAGCAACCGCAGCAGCATAGAAAGCTGTAAAGGCTGCTATGTAAGCTACATAGTGTAACGTCCCAGGAGCGTAGGCAATCCATATAGGCATTAGCGAAGCTACTTGGTAAACGCCCGCAACAACCATCGTAGCGGCATGGATAAGTGCACTGACAGGTGTCGGGCCTTCCATGGCATCGGGCAGCCATATATGCAGTGGGAACATGGCTGACTTACCTGCTCCACCAATAAACATAAGGAAAAGGGCAACTGGTAAAACCCATGCAGCCTTCTGTAAATGATGTACAAGTGAAGGATCGGAATTAAGATCGTAGTTGAATGTCCCTACATAGAAACTATAAAATAGTATACCTATCAGGAAGAAAAGGTCGGCAAAGCGCGTTACAATAAACGCTTTCTTGCTGGCATGAACAGCAGAATGTTTAGGATAATAGAAACCAATCAGCATATAAGAGCACACACCGACAAGCTCCCAAAACATATACATCTGGAAAGATATTAGTGGCAACAATCAGTCCTAACATCGACATCGTAAACAATGACAGATAGGCATAGAAGCGCTGAAAGCCCTTTTCGTACTCTTCAAACTTATAATTCTTGTCGCGTTCAGCCATGTAACCAAAGCTGTAAATGTGCACCATCAAACTAACTGTTGTAATAACGATGAGCATCATTACGCTGATTGGTGTCAGACGAAAGCCGATATTAAATGTAAGTAACTCTGTAAACTTTAACCATGTGAAGTTAAATACCGTTACTGTTGGGTACAAACCGTCAGCTCCCCTGCCTTGAATGAAGAAATATTCAGCAGCAGCATAAATGCTCAAAAACCCATAAAACGGCAAGCATGCACGTCCCAATAACGCCGGCTACAGGCTTCTTCATCTTCATTCCAAGAAGCCCAAGCAAGAGGAAACTCAGGAAAGGGAGAAGAAGAATTAAAAATGAATAACTGTATTGCATTGTGTATTAGAATTTCATATTTTCAATACTGTTCACCTGATCACTATGGTAATTACGGTAAACATTGATGATAATAGCCAGTGCTACCGCTGTTTCCGCAGCACTTATACCCATGGAAAACAGTGTAAAGAAGAAGCCTTCAAACTGCTCTGGAAAAAGAATCCGGTTGAAAACAGCAAAGTTTAAGTCTACCGAATTGAGCACAAGCTCTATGGAAATAAGCATCGCTACAAGATTACGATGAGTATCAAAGCCAAAAACCCGATAAAAACAGCAGTGTCGACACTGCAAGGTAACAATAAACAGGTATCATTTGTCATCCTCCTTTCTTGCTATCATTACACCGCCAACGATGCAAGCCAGCAGAAATACTGAAATTAATTCAAAGGGTAATACATATCCATATTTGTTAGAACCGACGAGAGCCTGACCAATTTGCTGCATAGGAACTTCAACATCAGCCACCCGGACAGCTTCATCAATGAACTTATTCTTCATTAATATCACTGCAACCACAGCTAAACCAACCAAGCTTTATCAATGCCCCTTGCGCGATTCGAACGCCGTAAATCTCGCAACGAGGTTCTGTAACGAATGTTTTGATACCAGCTGAAGGGCGAAAATATACATGATGGTAATGCCACCTGCGTAAATAGATATTTGTGCAGCCCCGAGGAAAGTGTAGTCAAGCAGGAAATAAAGTCCTGCTATACCAAACAAAACAAATAACAACCACGTTGCGGCACGCATGATGCTCTTTGTCATTACTGACATAATAGCCGAGCCCAGAATGACTAAAGCTAAAATACTAAACATTACAATATTTGCCATAATCGCTTACTTGGTTTTAGTATTAAACTTACCAATAGTTAAAGGAGCGCCACCATCGATCAACTTTGGCAGTGAACCACCCTTATAGATTTCTTTGTCAAGATGAAGCACTAACTTCGAACGGTCAAAGACAGAATTTTTCAAAAATCGTTGGTAAATCTGATGGCATCAAAAGTTACAAGCGTTCACACAGAGCTGGCAAAAACATACAGTCTCCAAGATCATACTGATAATCATCGAGCTGCTTTTTCTTTTTACCATCTTCTAAAGTCTCCATGTGAGCTGTAATCTTAATGGTATCATTAGGACATGCTTTTTCACACATGGTACACGACGTACACTTATAATCGCCCAATTTTAAACCGCGAGCCTGTATCTTTGCATCTTGCAAGTCCTCTTCAGTAACACGTTTAAAGACAAGGCGTCCGCGATGACGCTTGGCAACATGCAGTGTTGTTTCTCGGTTTTCAGGATACTGTTCGGTCGACTTAGGCGTGAAATATTCCTTCATGGTAATCTTCAAGCCGGTAGCCAAAAGTCTTTACAGCCCCTCATACCGCCAAAATATGATTCAGACATATTTCTTATTGTTTTATATTTTTCTTTTAATCTATTGCTTTATCACTCTTAGAAGGTCCAGCCCAGCGCCACACAGCATGTCATAACAACCAGTGTAAGCAACATTAATGGCATAAGATACTTCCATTCAAGCCTCAAAATATGATCTATTCGCAGGCGTGGGAAAGTCCAACGGGCCCACATCAGTATCCAGATAACGAATAAAGTCTTTCCGCTAAACCAAATAAAGCCCGGAATATAATTCATTAATGTATCAAAAGCCATCGATACCAATGTTCAACGGTGCCCACCCTCCGAGGAAGATTGTAGCGGCTAAACCTGAGATAACAACAAGGTTAAGATACTCAGCCAGGTAAAAATAGCCGAAGCCCATACCCGAGTATTCCGTATGATAACCAGCCGTAAGCTCGCTCTCCGCTTCTGCAAGGTCGAACGGACCGCGGTTTGCCTCGGCATTACCTGCGATGAGGAATACAAGGAAAGCCACAATAGCAGGGATATGTCCCTGAATAATAAAGCCATTTCCAAGGGCCAGTCTGAGCTGCAATAATATCTGTCAATTGCATGCTTCCACACAATACAACAGCTGTTACCATGCAAAGACCAAGTGACATTTCATACGAAATCATCTGCACTGCACCACGCATAGCCGACACTACTGAGTATTTATTGTTCGAACCCCAACCTGCAAGAATAACGCCCAACACGCCAATAGAGCTGATAGCCGTAACCATAAACACACCCACATTAAAGTCGAGAACTACCGCTCCCTTTGTTCCGGGGAAGGAACGAAAATGTCCCTACTGAGGCGATAATTGTAAGTAATGGTGCAAGCGTATAAAGAAATTTGTCAGATCGTTCAACGCCAAAGATTTCCTTTATCAGCATCTTTAACACATCGGCCATGACCTGAAAGATTCCCCATGGTCCCACACGCATAGGACCAAGACGACATTGAAACCATGCACATACCTTACGTTCAAAAATATCATAAACATGGCTATAAGGGCATATAGCGTTAAAACGACAGCGCCCACAAGCACACATTCTATCAAGAGTGTCCAAAAATCACCGAGACCACATGTCTGCCGGAGAAGATTATCGACCCACTTTGTAACTATTGAAAAGTCAAACATTGTGCGAATGTTGTTAATTCTTTATTCTTTTATTATATTATTCTCTTTTATGCTACTGCTTATTATCGGTCAAGGTCAGGAATAACAAAGTCGATACTTGCACCCTGTAGCAATAAGGTCAGCAATCTTTTCGCCCTTCAACATTTTGTCAAAGGCACCGCAAGTGATAGTCCCATCGGACGCATTTTGATGCGATAAGGACTCTTGTCCCTCTACTGTCAAGATAAACACCAAATTCTCCAGCACCACCTTCAACAGAAAAAGTACCACTGTCCTTCAGGAACCTTAATAATCGGCTTCTGTTTTACATAGAAAGTCGCCTTCAGGAATGTTATCAATGAGTTGCTCATGATATTCAAACTCTGATATATTTCGTTGATATGAATCATATAACGTTCCATCGAATCACACCCTGTTCCTGTTACTTGCTCCCAGTCAACCTTGTCATAAAGAGCATAAGGATGATTCTTTCGTACGTCATTTTTCCAGCCGGCTGCACGTCCTGCAGGGACCGGTCAGGGCGTAATCAATTGAATCTTTCAAGTTCATGTAACCTACTCCCTCCGGGCGTTGATGCGTAATTACATTGTCACCGAATACGTCTAAGTATTCTTTTTACCATCGGACGCATATATTTACAGAAGGTCTTTACGTTCTGAACAAAGTTCGGATCAATATCATCCTGCAAGCCTCCAATACGGTAATAGTTCTGAATAAGGCGACCACCAGTAGTCTCTTCCATCACGTTGAGCAGGTGTTCACGGTCGCGCATGCAGTAAAGGGAAAGCCGTAAGGGCACTAAGGTCTTGCGCACAGGTACCGAGAAACAGCAAGTGATTATCAATGCGCTGCAGCTCATCCATGATCGTTCGTATGTATTGAATGCGATCTGTAAGCTCTACACCCATTGCCTCTTCGATGACACCTACCAGCGCGTGGCGGTGATGCATGGCACAAAGATAGTTTAAACGGTCGGTCAATGCGAGCGTTTGAGGGTATGTCATGCTCTCCATCATCTTCTCCATACCACGGTGAATATAGCCCAAATGTGGATAAACATGCTTAATGGTTTCGCCATTTACAACGGTTTGCAAACGCAAAACGCCGTGCGTTGAAGGGTGGTTGGGGCCGAAATTAATCACAAAGTCGTCCTCATCAAACAGGCGATGCCCGGGTTTCATAAAGGTTACCTGCTTCGTCTAAGTTCCATTCGGAGGTCCAATCGCTCTCCGGTTCGTCTGTCGTTGGGAAACGATTGTTCTCCGGACTCATGTCAAAGTCCTTACGAAGCGGCCATCCTTCAAAGTCGTTACGCATGTAAAGCCTGCGCATATCAGGATGTCCGAGGAACTTAATTCCAAGAAAATCGAACACCTCACGTTCCAGAAGGTTTACATCAGCCCACACATAATACAGCGAAGGTATTACATAATCGTCTCCTACTTTCTTAGCGAGCTGTTTAACTGACAAGCGTTCATGTGTATCGGTATTTTCGAGAATATAGATACATCCCAGCCCTTCTTCGGACCAAAATCCTCACCTATTATCGTAACAAGGTAGTCGAAATGCTGTTCCTGCTTTAGTTTCGTCATTTCTGAACGAAAGCTATCAAAGCCAAATTCTTATTTTCCAGTTTCATATCTTTCTACCTTATTTATTATTAGCATTGTTATCGCCTTCTGTATTCAGCGTATCCAGCTCCTGAGCAAGGGCTTCAACATCCTTCTTATCAGGTGTACAGCTAACGATAATCGGGTCTTTTATGCCCAGCTTTTCGTTTGAAAGTATTTCGTTTGAAAGGCCGTGAAGCCCGCCTTGTGCCAGACTTCTCTCTTTCTCTTCAGCAGTCATCTTGTGGTTAGCGCCTCCAAAGAACTCTCAATCTTCACTTTACGCTGAAGCTGCATCATGCCATACAGTATAGCTTCAGGGCGTGGGGACAACCAGAATGTATACATCAACAGGAACAAGCTCGTCAATGCCGCGTACCACGCTGTAACTCTTTTTGAAAGGACCGCCACTAATAGTGCAACCACCAACGGCAACAACATATTTAGGTTCGGCCATTTCGTCGTAAAGACGCTTAAAAACAGGTGCCATTTTATTGGTAATGGTTCCTGCACACATAATAAGGTCGGCCTGTCGAGCCGAGTTTCACGTTACCTCAAAGCCAAAACGAGAGAAGTCGTAACGAGAGCAACCTACCGCCATAAACTCAATACCGCAGCACGATGTACCAAAGGTGAGCGACCAGAGAGGTTACTTCTACCCCAGTTTACAAGCTGATCGAGACTGCCCAAAACAACATTCGTCCCTCCTTCGTTCAGCTTTCTGGCTATGTCTTCCAATGAATCGTTATCCTTAAACTCTGTATAAGGAATACTTTTTATATGTGGTTTTCTTTACTCCCATTCCAAAAGCTCCTTTCCGCCATGCGTATGCAAGGCCAAAATACTAAAACAAGAAGAAAGAATCCAATGCTCACTAAGGCCATGGTTCCAAATTGCTTTTACAACTACTGCCCAAGGATAAAGGAATACTGTTTCAATGTCAAACATCAGGAAAAAGGATGGCAAAAGGTAGTAGCCTGCGTGCATAGGGCATCCAGCTGCTACCCTTGTGGGAATACCACACTCAAATGGTTCACCCTTGACCGGATTGTATGAACGGGGACCTATCAGCCGGGCAACAACATAAGCACCTGCTACCAGAGTGACAGCCGTCAATAAAACGGTAACCAATAAAGTGAAATTCATAAAAAATATAACGTTATTTAAATATAATCACTTAAGTGCATGCAAAGGTAACAAATCTTTTGATAAACTCAATCTTTTTAATGGAAAAATATGTCGTGCCGACATTACAAATTGAATATAGAATCTATACTTATGTAGTAAACAATTATGATAACACCTTTACGGTTATTTCTCAATGGCGTTATGCTTTTAAAGATATTGCCTTCATGCAATAACAGTCATTGTTCGGCGGCCGTCAGCAACGCGTACGGCGGTCGTCAAACGTGGGTGTGACGGCCATCGTACGCGTTGCTGACGGCCGTCGAACAATCAGTAAAACATAATAAACCGGGCATAATAGCTCTGTAAACATATTATTTATACGCCACTATGCCTGTCGAATAAGGCAGTAAAGTATGTTTTACACTATAAGAATATTACAATTTTAATCAAAATTCAGAACCGGTGCTTTATCGCTACCTGCCGCTGCTTTCAAACTTAACCATCTTGTCGAAAACCGAACATTCCAGCTACAAGCACGTTGGGAAAACGGCGTATTGTCTGGTTATAGTCCTGCACGGCCTCATTATATTTCTGACGGGCCTCATTGATACGGTTCTCCGTTCCTTCGAGCTGAATTTGCAAACTATGGAAATTTTGATTTGCCTTAAGGTCAGGATAGCGTTCAGCTACCACCATCAGCCGCCCTAAAGCCTGAGCCAATTCTCCCTGTGCACTTTCATATTGCCGAATTTTTCAGGTGTAAGGTTATCGGCATCGAGCTTAATTTGTGTTGCGGCAGCACGCGCATTTATCACCCTCGGTAAGCGTAGTCTTTTCGTGTTTGGCATATGCCTGAACGGTTTTGGCAAGGTTAGGAATAAGGTCTGCACGTCGTTGACAGGTTGCCTGAACGTCGGCAAGGGCCGTAGTTGCCGTTTCCTGCGTGTTAACCATACTGTTGTAGGCATTCACCATAAACATGGCAATAACCACCAAAACTGCAAGGACGACAAGCCATGGAGTCCATTTTGAATTTTTCATATCGATGTTGTTTTAAATTATTATTCTTTACGTTTATTTTCAAATACAGTTTTCTGTCTGAACCTGAATCAGGTTATTTGCTATTTGTTACAATACTACTTACCAGCCACCGCCAGAACCTCCTCCTCCAAAGCTGCCACCGCCGAAGCTTCCGCCGCCAGAACCACCGAAGTTTCCACCGACCACCAAAAATAAACGGTGGCATCCAGTCGTCATCATCATTTCTATGAAACTTCCCGGGCTTGTGTTTAATAATACCTAACCGACTTAAAATATAAGTGATAAAAGCCCAAAGGGGTGCACCAAAGCAAACGAGGAGAAAGAAAATCAGTACAAAAGTACTGCCTACTCCGTTTAAACCATCATCTTCATCTTGTGTACCTGCATCACCTGTACTCAATTTTTCGGAACAGGGCCTTGCAGGTTTCCTCCACGGCTTTGTCTGCATTGTTTTCACGCATATATCGTACAATACAGGCCCGCGCTATGTCATCGCAGTCAACATCCGTCAAATCGGCTTCCAGTCCCTTGCCCGGAGCTATGAAATAACGGCGGTCGTCAACGGCAATTACCACCACCAGGCCGCGTCGTTCCTTACGCGTTCCTACGCCATAATGGTTGCCGATGTCCTGCGCCATGCGGAAAACAGTCGGCATCCTTTACTCGATTTACAATTACAAAAACAGTTTGCACACCACACTCTTTTGTGCAAACAGCCGAGATAAATATCGGCCGAATCGCGTGCCCTCATCACTTAAAATGTCATCAGGATCGCACACATAGCGGTTACGATCCTGCAAGTGTATCATCGGTACATCATCAGCACTCCATACTTTTGCCTGTACCCGTGGAACAAGAAAACAAGAGCAAGACAATGGTGATTATCCTGCATATACACCTTATTTTTATATGTTGTCTTTCTATTAACGGCCTGCTGCATTACTACAAAAAAATAACCTATTTCAGCACAACGGCCTTAATAATTCTGACATCCTCGAGCGGACGACTGTTATCGTCAACAGGCACAGCCTGTATCTTTTCAACCACATCCATACCATCAACAACCTCACCATACACTGTATACTGGCCGTCGAGGTGTGGTGTTCCGCCATACAAACGATATGCTTCACGTATAGCCGGTGTGAGCTTTAACGGTGTTGTCGGTACGCTCGTCAAGGCGCTTCTGCACCCTGTCGAGCCCCTGCTTCGCTAAACGGAGAGCCGTAAACAATATAGAATTGTGCTGCCGACGACTTGCGTTCCGGATTAGCCTTGTCACCCTCCCGTGCCGCAGCCACAGCCCCTCGCTTATGAAAATACTTCGGGAAAACGATTTCAGCGGGGATAGTATAGCTCAAATCGTGATCACCAATACGTTCGTCCCGGCTTTTGCATGACGCGTGGCAGAGTCGCCCGTTTGAATCATAAAATTGGCAATTACACGATGCCATAATATACCGTTATAGTAACCCTTCTTAACTAATTTAAGAAAAATTGTTACGATGTTCAGGCGTTTTCATTATAAAGTTCTATTACAATATCACCCTTTCGTCGTTTGTAAAAAGAACCTGATGTCGTACAGCTGAAGAATCGGTGGCAACGACGCGATGTTCATCCTGTGCCATCGCCGACAATTGTAAAAACAAAAGTAGAGTCCAGATAAATAGCCTTTTCATGCAAAATGTGTATATTACAATTGGTTTATGACAACAAAACTACTGTTTAACCTTTTTAAACTTGTTCTATATGTCACTAAATATATATATTTTTATCATTATAAATCTTTTAAATCAGCTTTGGAAATTAACAGAAATGTCCTAATTTTTGTAAACTTATAAAACCATTCTATTTATATAATTTGTATCATGAATAAAAAGATTTTCATCCCTCTTGTTCTCTTGATACTGTTGCTTGCAGGCGGCATTGCATACCTTTATCATAACCTTAGAGAGCAAAAAGCAGGCAGCACAAGACATGGAACAGCTCGCAGCCATGGACAAAAAGGAGATGGAAAACGAATATCAGCAGTTTGCCAATCAATATAGCGAGATGAAGAGTCAGATTAACAACGACTCGATTATCTGCCCAGCTTACGCAAGAACAAGAGAAAACCCAGCGCTTGTTGCAACAATTAAAGGCAACCAAAAGCACCGATGCCCGTGAGATAACTCGCTTAAAAAAGGAACTTGCAACAGTGCGTGCCGTATTAAGAAGCTATGTAATTGAAATTGATTCACTAAACAGGTTAAACCAAACACTTACGGCAGAAAACACTCGTATAAAAGGACAATACGAAGAAGCCAACCGCCAGATTGCTGGCTTAAACAATGATAAGGCGAGCCTTTCTGAAAAGGTAGCCATTGCTGCACAGCTCGATGCAACGGGGATAACAATGACCGCACTGAACAAGCACGGTAAAAACACACGTCAATTAAAAAAGGCACAGAAGTTCTCTGTTAGCTTTCATCCCGCTAAAAACGTCACGGCTGCAAGTGGAATGAAGACTATTTATGTTCGTATACAAACGCCGGCAGGTGGTTTGTTGGGCAATGCAGGAACATTTAATTATGAGAATCGCACCCTGCCCTGCTCGATGAAACGAAGCGTTGAGTATGGTGGAAAGGAAACTCCACTGACGCTTTATTACGACATTGACCGAAAGCTTTTACAAGGAGGTTCTTACATTGTCAGCATATTTGCTGACGGTAATATGATAGGAAGTAAGACCTTTAGCTTTGAATAATACTTTGATTTTTCAGGATATGAGAAAGGTATCATTTATCACTCTCTTGTTATTAGCTGCAACATCTGCTGCCTATTCGCAACGCGTATTATCGCTTGACAGCTGCCGTGCACTGGCTATACGCAACAACAAACAACTGAACATGTCGCGGCTTGGCAAGGAGGTTGCCATGAATATACGCAAGGCTGCCCGGACAAAATACCTGCCTAAGGTTGATGCTTTGGGAGGATACGAACTGACAAGCCGTGAAATAAGCATGCTCAGTAACGACCAGAAAGGATTGCTTAACAATATAGGAACGGCAGGCATACAGCGTGTAGGCTCGGGCATTACAACAGGAATTACAAATGGTCTGGCCAATCTTGTTCAACAAGGCATACTGACACCGGGAGTCGCTACACAAGTAGGTTCTGCTCTTCAGCAACTGGGAAATGGTCCCATTACACAATATATTGCAGGACTTGGCAACAGCATTGGCGAAGAAATAACCGAGGCTTTCCGTACTGATACACGCAATATATTTGCAGGGGCCATCATGCTGAGACAGCCTATATTTATGGGAGGGTCTATCGATGCGGCCAATCAGATAGCCGACATCGGTGAGCTGATGGCCGAGAACAACCTCAATATGAAGACGCAGGCAACCTTTATTCACCATTGATCATGACTTACTGGACAGTAGTATCGTTACGTGAAAACAAAAGCTTTGCGACAAGTTATCGTGACCTTGTCAAAAAATTCGATGATGATGTAAGCAAGATGATCAGGCAGGTGTGGCAACAAGGGCCGACAAATTAAAGGTTGACGTGAAAGTGAATGAGGCTGATATGCAGATTACACAGGTTGAAGATGGTCTGGCTTTGGCTAAAATGCTCTTATGTCAATTGTGTGGAATACCCGTAGATGAAGAAATAACGCTGGCCGATGAAGACAGTAAGCGAGCTGTCGATTACTGCTGAAACGAACAGTGAAAGTATTGTACCCGACTCTTCATTCAGCAATCGTCCGGAGTGAGAATGTTGCAAAATGCAGTAGACATCAGCGAACAGAATACACGTCTTGTACGTTCTCTTTACCTTCCACACGTAGCATTAACAGGAGGTTATGCCATATCAAACCCAAATGTATTCAACGGTTTTCAGAAGCGTTTTGCAGGAGTATGGAACGTTGGTGTTGTTGTTCATGTACCCGTATGGAACTGGATGGAGGGCGCATATAAGGTAAGGGCATCAAAAGCCGCCACAAGCATGGCACGAATGGAGCTGGCAGATATACAGGAAAAGATTAATTTGCAGGTAACCCAAAGCCGTTTTTAAAGTTAAAGAAGCCTGTAAACGTCTTACGATGGCTGAAAAAAATATTAAGAGTGCCGATGAAAACCTGCGATGTGCACAGGTAGGATTTAAGGAAGGTGTGATGCAGTCGACCGAAGTTCTCGCTGCACAAACTGCATGGCAAATGGCTAAAAGCCAGGTAATTGATGCAAAAGTTGAACTAAAACTGGCACTTGTCAACCTCGAAAAAGCATTGGGAACATTAAACTAACAATAACAGAGCATATAAAAACACATCATATATTATGTCAGCAAAAACGCAACAACATAACATTCTACTGGCTATTGCAGGTCTTGTTGCAGCAGTAGTTGTCGGGGACTCATCGGTTTCTTCACACTTGGACAGACAAAAGAGATCATCCAGGGGGAGGTAGAGGTATCTGAATTCCGCGTAAGCAGTAAGCTTCCAGGACGTATAGTTGAACTTCGTGTGAAAGAAGGCGACTATGTTCACGTTGGTGATACACTGGCAATATTGGAGATTCCCTGAGGCCAATGCACAAGAAAAGGTAGCAAAAAGCCACACAGGAGCTGCTGAGGCTATTAGCAATTTTAACCGACGCCGGCGCCAGAAAGGAGACTATTCTGTCGGCTTTTCAACTCTATCAACAGGCGCAGGCTGCAGCCGAGGTAGCTCATAAAACATACACTCGTATGCAGAATCTCTTCGACGAAGGGGTGATGAGTGCCAGAAGCGTGATGAAGCGCTTGCAGCATATAAAGTTTGTGAAGCACAAGTTAAAGTGGCAAAAAACCAATATGAAATAGCAAAGAGTGGTGCTCGCTCACAGGAAAAGACAGTTGCTATGAAGAATGCAGAGGCAGCTAAAAGCGCTGTTGATGTAGTAAAGTCACTGTTAAAGGAAACAGTTCAAGTGTCAAATGTCGAAGGTGAGGTCAGCGATATTTATCCTAAAGTGGGTGAACTTGTCGGTATTGGGTCGCCAATTATGAGTATTTCTGTTATGAATGATATGTGGGGCAGCTTTAATATCCGGGAAGATCAGCTTAACGGCATGAAGGTTGGCGACACATTTACAGCCTTTTCACCAGCATTCAATAAGAGCTTACGAATGAAAGTGTTTTATATTAAGGATGAAGGTTCGTATGCTGTATGGAAAGCAACAAAGAGCAACGGACAATATGACCTGAAAACTTTTGAGGTAAAGGCCCGGCCCTTAAATAAGTTTGAGGGACTCCGGCCAGGCATGTCATTAATCATTAAATAAAGAAAGACGCGATAATTGCCAGCTTATGGGTTTTAATGAAGTAGCCAGACGTATCTATCGTATTTCATTAAGGGAATTACGTATCATGTACAAGAATCCTATTTATGGGTTCTGCACAATCTTGTTCCCACTGTTAATGGTATGTTTTTTCACAACATTAATGAATGAAGGCAACCCTATTGAACTGCCCATTGGCGTGGTTGATGAAGACAACACACCAACAACACGTACACTTATACAAAAAGCTCGATGCTTTCCAAAGTACACATATTGTCTCACATTATTCTAATATGAATGAGGCGCGCCGGGCTGTTCAACGGAACGAAATATATGGTTTTCTGCTTATTCCCAATGGGACAACAAATAATTTGCTGTCTTCTCGCCAGCCTAAAATATCACTTTATTACAGTAATGTAACTCTTGTTGCTGGTTCAATGGTTTATAAAGATTTAAAAACTATTGCAACATTAGGATCTGCCGGCGTTGGTTCTGCAAAGCTTTCTGCACTTGGCAAGACAAAAAAGAAATAAGAACGTTTCTCCAACCCATAGCTTTAGATGTACACATGATTGGCAATCCGTGGGCCAATTACAATATTTATCTTAGTACAGCAATGGTACCAGGTGTCATCATGGTGTTTATTTTCCCTGCTTGTTCCTTACTCTATCGGAACAGAATTGAAGTTTCACCGCTCACGGCAATGGATAAAAATGGCAGGAGGAAATGTTCATATTGCCATAGCAGGAAAGCTGATTCCACAGACATTAATATTCCTATTAGTTATGTGGGGCTTCGAATTTTATATCTTTTATCATCTCCAATTTCCACACCCAGGAGGCTTAGGACCCATTCTTCTTTTAGGTTTTATGGCAGTTATAGCTTGTCAAGGATTTGAATATTCGCTTTCTCACTGGTACCTTCACTTAGAATGTCCATGTCTGTATGCTCACTTTGGTCGGTTGTTAGCTTTTTCCGCCTGTGGTGCTACTTTCCCAGTCTTCGCGATGTCACCTGTCATTCAAAGTCTTGCACAACTGTTTCCTCTACGGCATTATTACATGTTTTATCAGCTTTGTATTTTTAATGGGTACCCGTTAAAAATATGCCCCGGCTTAATATTGCTGCCCTACTGTTGTTTTTGCATTGCCTGTTTTGAATATCAATCATATTAAAACAGTAATGCTTAAATATGTTTATACACCATAAAAGATGGAGAAAGACAGTTTATTATCACATATAAAGCAAGGTATTCCGATACATGTTATATCATGGTTGAGGAGTTTAAAAACGAATTTAGAGACGAAGGGCTCTTATTTTCTGTGTCCTTGTACCACTACTCTATCCGCTTCTCTATTCGTGGATATACAATAATGAGGTAGTTCATGATGTACCTGTTGCTGTTGTAGACATGTCTCATTCGCATGCTTCACGGCAATTTATTCAAAAATTCGACGCAGGGTCTGACACAAAAGTAGCTTATTATTGCAATTCTCTGGAAGAAGCACGCGAGCTTATTGGTCACCAACAAGCTCATGGTGTTCTGTATTTCCCCCCCGATTACGAGAAAAGGCTTCTCCGTGGCGAGCAAACCACAGTAGGAGTATATTGTGATATGAGCCTCATGCTGACATACAAGGCTATTTATCAAACAGCACTTGCCGTATCACAAGATATTAACTCACACATACAAATTGCCCAAAGCGGTGGTTTTACTCAACGCGATGATGAATTAAATACGAAGCCATTAAATTATGATGAGGTTCCTATCTTCAATACAACTGGTGGTTATGGAAATGCAATTCTGCCGGGAGTGCTCATCCTTATTATACAACAAACACTACTTTTAGGCATTGGATTATCAGCTGGTACTGCCCGTGAGAAAAACCGTTATAAGAATCTTGTACCCATCTCCAAACACTATAATGGCATATTTCGCATCGTATTAGGTAAGTCTGGATCCTATTTTGCCTTATATATTGTGATGGCAGCCTATCTCACTCTTGGTGTACCGCACATGTTTCATTTTATATCTTTGGTTACTGCTGAGACCATAATCGGGCTGATGATACCTTATTTGCTGGCGGTAATATTCTTTGGAATGACCCTTTCGTGCATGGTGCGTTACCGTGAAAACGTTATGTTGTTAGTAGTATTTACTTCTGTTCCCCTGCTCTTCATGTCGGGCATAAGCTGGCCACAAAGCAATATACCAGGCTTTTGGCAGGGTATTTCATGGCTCTTCCCATCAACTTTTGGTGTACGTGGCTTCTTAAGAATTTCATCAATGGGAGCTACATTACAGGATATAGAGGTTGAATATCAGGCACTCTGGATACAAGTTTTCTGTTATTTCCTTACAGCTTGTATCGTGTATCCTACCAGATTATCCTGTCACAAAAACGTGCGTTTGCCCTGTATTAAACAAATGGAGGAGGCAAAAGTAACAAGAGAGGCTATTGAAAACACAAATAACTAACTATACAATCCTATTTTAGAAAGCTTACCTCACCAAAAATAGAGTACCAATATATTATCAATAAGATAATAGTTTATAATTGCCCTTTTTCACACTTTGCAAAAGAAGCAAATCGAAAAATAGGGATAACTATTTAATTAACATACTAATTAATTCAGTGCCAACAGTCACGAAAGTATCGGATAAATTATGTAAACATACACACAATACCTGCTCCTAATATTATATTATTTCATGAATTGTCATAGAACAGCATGCTATGGTGTTTTAAAATTACAGTATATAACTATTTCCTATTACATCCAACAAATACACAGAAAATAGATTAAAAGCTCAAAAAAATAATTTCAAAACACCTGAATAAATATAACTATAAGAGGTCAGTATAAAGCTGCAAGACTTGTCAGAGTAACATATATAACAAAGGCCATGAATGAATATTCATGACCTTTACTAATATAGTAAAAATAAGAATTATTTCGATAATGAAATAAAATTACTTTCCCTAACCTTCTTATTTCTTAAAGAAATCTTTTACAGCTTCGTTAGAGACCATCTGTTCATCAAAGATGTAAGCACCCTGTCTTAGGGCTCTTAACCATCTTAATTACTTTTGAATAAGCACTGACCATCATTGTTACCTTCATGAAGGCTGCAACTGCTTTCTTTGCCATAGTCTATTATTTTATAACTGTTTTAAATCCAGTTTCTATTCTTAATCAGTCCTATTACTTAATCTCTTTGTGAAGAGTCATCTTCTTTAAAATAGGATTATACTTCATAAGCTCGAGGCGTTCTGGGAGTATTTTTGCGGTTTTTTGTAGTAACATAACGGCTTGTACCCGCATATCCTGAGTTCTTCATCTCAGTACATTCCAGAATAACCTGTACCCTGTTACCCTTAGCTTTCTTTGCCATGATTATTAATCTCCTATAACTTTAATATCTTTCCAATCGCAATAACCCTTGGCAACTGCCTGCTTAAGAGCTGCATCAAGACCAATTTTATTGACTAAACGTAGACCGGGCTGCGCTAATTTTTAAGTGAAATCCAGCAGCTTTCTTCTACATAATAGAACTTTTTGCTGAATAGGTTTTACATCAAAACTACGCTTTGTGCGATGCTTTTGAGTGAGACACATTACAACCTATTTGTGCCTTTCTTTCCCTGTGATCTGACAAATCTTAGACATTGCTATTCTTTGTTTTTGATTTCGTTTTTGATACTTATTCCAAACAGAATGCAAAATTATAAAAATCTTGTTATCACAAAATTAATGTACTTAGAATGTCATCTTTTAAGCATTTTTTCGCAAAAAAGCAATTACGACAAGGCCTAAATTACAGTATGTTAAACTATTCGCTGATTTATTCTTCTTTGTTCTCAGCGTGTTTCTCCTTATAAAAGTCAATAAAAAGATGTAGAGCCTTGTTAGTAGCTATCTCAAGATTGATGTCACGGCCAAAATCGTCTGTCAGCTTTCATCGTCCTTACATCATCTTTTGAACCATACCCTATCCAAATAGTCCCTACAGGGAATCTCTGCTGTTCCGCCAGTAGGGCCCGCTATTCCTGTTGCCGATATGGCATAATCACACCCTAATGTTTGGCAAGCACCGATGACCATTTGCTTTGCGACTTCTTCACAAACAGCCGTCTGCTCTTCAAGAACCTGATGAGAAACATGCAATAAACTTTCCTTAACCTCATTGGTATAGGCAACAATGCTACCCTTTAAAATACTGTGAAGCGCCGGGGAACTGCTATAATTGCCTCAGCAATTCTTCCACCTGTACAACTCTCTGCCGTACAAAAGACTCTCATTATTATTATACAGAGCTTCTTGAATTTGACGGCTCAAAACCTTTGTTTCTAATTCCATAGTGTTGGTATAAACGTGTAAACGTTAATATAAAAAGTTGAATTATTGGAATGTAACTTTCGAAAAAGCTGGTGCATCTATTGAGCAAAAAGTCTTTGTTAATGTACTTAAAATACCCAACTATGCCTATCATTGCAGCATTATCAGTAGTATAACTAAACTTCGGAATATAGATTTTCCAGCCATATTTTGCAGCATGGTCCTGAAAAGCCTGACGTAGAACAGAGTTTGCCGAAACGCCACCTGCCAATGCAACATGCCTAATACCCGTTTGCTTAACGGCCAGACGCAGTTTGTTCATTAAAATATCAACGATTGTGTGCTCTAAACTTGCAGATAAATCTTCCTTATGATGCTCCACAAAATCAGGGTCTTCAGCCACCCATTTACGCAGATTGTACAAGAAAGATGTCTTTAATCCCGAGAAGCTGTAATCTAATCCCGGGATATGTGGTTTCGAAAAGGTATAGGCTTCAGGATTACCATTCTTTCCTAAACGGTCTATAATAGGACCACCCGGATAGCCCAAGCCCATTACTTTTGAGCATTTATCTATTGCTTCACCGGCGGCATCGTCTATCGTCTGTCCCAAAACCTCAATATCGTTATAGGCGTTAACCTTAACAATTTGTGAGTTTCCACCCGATACCAGCAGGCAAATGAACGGATAAGGAGGCATATGATTATCATCATCACTTTCCTTAATGAAGTGTGCCATCACGTGTCCCTGCAAGTGATTTACGTCTATCAGTGGTATCTCAAGGCTACGAGCGAAACCTTTAGCAAAGCTTACACCGACCAAAAGTGAGCCCATAAGACCTGGACCACGGGTGAAAGCAACTGCCGACAACTGCTCTTTTGTAATACCTGCACGTTTAATAGCCTGATCAACAACAGGCACTACGTTTTGCTGATGCGCCCTGCTTGCCAGCTCTGGCACAACTCCTCCATAACTCCTATGCACCTCTTGCGATGCAGTTACGTTGCTAAGAAGAACGTCATTTCTTAATACAGCAGCTGACGTATCATCACAACTGCTCTCTATTCCAAGAATATAAATATCTTCCATCTTCTATTCTGCTAATATCTCAACGCCGTTTTCAGTCATCAAAAATGTGTGTTCCCATTGTGCCGAAGGCTTTTCATCGCCCGAAATTACTTCCCAACCGTACGGGTCGTCAGCATCAATGAACACCTTCCAGTGCCCATATTAATCATCGGTTCGATGGTAAAGGTCATTCCCGCGAACCAGCAACATGCCCGTTCCCTTATGTCCATAATGCAAAACTTCAGGCTCTTCGTGCATGGCTAAGCCTACACCGTGCCCGCAAAGGTCGCGTACAACGCCATACCCATAGCGTTCAGCATGCTTCTGTATAGCATGACCGATGTCGCCAACAAAGCCAAAAAGGCTTTGGCAGCTTCGGCACCAATATCGAGACATTCTTTCGTTACACGAACCAATTGCTCTTTTTTCAGGCGTCGTCTTCCCGCCGATAATGAACATACGACTCGCGTCACCGAAGAAACCATCCTTATCAATTGTAATATCAACGTTAACAATATCGCCTTCCTCTAACGTGTCTTCCTTTTTCGGGATACCGTGACAAACTACCTCGTTTATGGAAGTACAAACGGCCTTTGGAAACCCTTCGTACCCTAAACAAGTGGGATTACATGCGTTCTCTTTGCAAAAATCCATCACAATATCGTCAATATCCTGCGTGTTCTTACACTCATTTATTTTTGCAGCAACAGCATCAAGACAACCTGTTGTAAGCTTGCCAGCCATCCTGATACCCTCTATTTGCTCGGGGTTCTTATCATGTCGCGGGTTGGGAACAAGCTTTACCTTTATTCTCCCAAAACATTATTTTTATCCAATTCTGTAACAGGGCCACCAGGCAGGCAATGCCAACGCTTTTTCTTATTGAAAACCATAGTCGTATTTAATTTTCCAAATGCAAAGTTAATACATTTATATGGATTGAGATGCTTATCGCCGGGATATTTCCTTATAACAGGCTGTAACATGAAAAACAGGCATAACGCTCTTCGCGCGACAGCTTAATGACTGCCTCAAACTCTTGTCCCGGCACGTTTTTTATCTCAAAATTCCTTTGCTATAAGGTGCTTTCACTTCTGGCCGTAGTGCTCTCTGATGTCCGGCAGCCGCATTTTTGCACCTCTCTGCTATTTCAACGGGTAAACCTCCGCCTCATTTCTTCACAAATTTACCATTCACAAACGCATACTTCGTGCTGCCGAGAGCCTCTCCCCTGTCTCCGTAGTCACTGTTTTACGCAACAAAATTTGTCCGTTTCCATCAATAAGATAGTGCAGATAGCAGTTTTTCGATGTGATCTTTCCACTCCATATCATAGGCCGTATAGATGAGCAGGCGGTCGGTTAACTGATATTTTCCATTCAGGGCACACAGGAAAAAGTGGCCTTCGCCCATCGAATTATGGGCAAAAACCAAGATAAAGTGATAACCTGCATGCGGGGAAGCCTTGCGACATGGCAATCAGACAAATCGGTATCTGCATCAACAAACGACGAAACATAATGTATATTCCGACTTCTTCAGCGCTTAGTGTCAGGCAATTACAAACAAAGTCGTATGAATACTGAATGGAAGCTTCATAACAGGCAGTGATTCAAAGAATTTCAACAACGTCATATCTTTACAGAAAGATACTTTTCGCCCAAGACAATGCTCAACATAGTAAGTATATGCCGCCTTATTATAGTTAAGAATAACGGGCGAATCAGCATCGTTTGTTATATCTTTCAGCGTATTTTCTTTTGTATTCATCACAACCCAGCCCACTGTATTTGTTGAGTTTACGCCCGAATCGTAAACAAACAACCGGATACGGTATACTCCGTCAGCCTGTTCTTCATCAATTTCAGCATGCAAATTATGCTTGTCAAAGGGCGTTTTGTAGTTAGAACATGAGACAATTAGCAACTTTAGCCTTTCGTCACACGAAACACTGTCCAACCTGCCTTTATGCTCTTCATGGGATACAGACACTGCCATTTTTCTCGAATTAGAGCTGCACGAAGCCATCATCACAACAAGCGAAATGGCTAATATCCGAATCATACATTTGAGTTTACACACCATATTCAATGAAATAGTAAAGTGTTACATACGATCTACCGCACGATTTATTTTGTCGACCAATTCTTTCTGCGTTGCCCCATAAGGAGGTTTCCATCGATATTTGTCACTGTCGCAAAGGTCATCAAACTCTTCTTCTGTCAATTCTTGCTCTATTATAGAGCTGACAAGATTGCGTAAATGAGCCAGTTTATCGAGTACTTTCTCCTCATCGAAGTATAGAAGCAAGGCCAAAGCTGTACTTTTTTACACTGTTATCGCCGTCTTCTGCATCATAAAAAAGCCAGAGCCTACTCGGTCAACAGATGTTACCATACGGTTCAATTCGAGAAACAATATCTTCAGTATCTCAAAGTTTTTACCTTTTTATCTTACTCATATCAGGCATTATAAGCTTCTATTAATAGTTATAAAACACTTAAATGGTTTATTGTAATTTACTGATATTCATTATTATACCACATTAATAGGGTAAGTTACTCCATTCTTCTTCTTTCGTTGATAACGGAACAAAAAGTCAATACACCCACCATTTTCAATATCATTCAGTTCAGTTAATGCAAAGGTCTCGTCGGGTTAAAGCCACTATGACACTCGCCCTATTCGGTCATAACGCATCTCAAATCAGTTCCCTGATGCACCCATAATGCAATAGTTCGTCAAAGACAACATCATTACCTGTTACTCCATCAAGAACAATCATCTTTATAGCATTTCTTTGTGCATCCATGTTCAGACCTGTAAAATTCCTCGGTTTAATCGTGTTACAATATTCGTAAAATTTATTCGATTATACAAGTTTTTGTTAGTTGTTGATGCACAAGCTTACAAAAACTCAAAAACGCCCATTTCATCGCTATTTAAGCTAAAAAGTTTAACCAATTATTTAGCAACGTTATAAGCTTTAACACGTAAAAAGAAGAAAAACTTTTACTACCGTTTTTCTCATCGTTCGGCGGCCGTCAAACCCAGTGTTCGACAGCCGTCAGCAGCGCTGTTGACGGCCGCCGAACGCGTTTACGGCGATCGCCACACTATCAACATTACACCATAAGCCATGTCAGAAAACAGAAGAAAGCCACCACCTTTTGGCAGAAAATCATCGAATCAAATCAGCCTGTTCAACAACAGGCATAATTGTAAAGAAGATAAGTTAAGAAAATAAGAATTGATTTATCACGCAATGCCAGAGTTTATATAACGCGCATTATCCAGATCAGCCATATCGTTACCTTCGTGCTAGTGCCAAAAATTCTCATGAGAATATAATTTAATTGATATGGAACATAACAGTACAAACCCTCTCGAAGGCAACAATATCAGGCTAACCATTCAGCACACCATCCCAATAATGTCACTATAAATGGTTACACTTCGTTGGCTTTCTTCTCCTGAACAACCACTGAAAGCCAGTCCAGGGCTCGTCGAAATTAATAAAGTCATACTTGAAATGTACATGTAATTATCTTGTAACAGGTTAATTACATATGAATCAAAAATAAATTATACTTTCCTAAAATCAGGTCAATACTCTCATTTTAAATTGCTGAAATTTCTTGAACACATCATGTCCAAACGTAAACGAAAAGGTCGTTAGAATATAATTTTATCATCTTCCCTTCTGAACACGCTTAAATGCTGTGCTTTTGTCAACAGGGCAAATGGCTGATTGGAAAACAGTGGACATAATAATTTAAGCCCTTGCCGGGAATGATGACATACTCAACATTGAGTTTTTGCGAAACAAGATTGATGTTATTGTACAGAATATATAAAGGATTCTAACAGTATCAATCAAATAAATTCAGCTTGTTTTTTCTGGCATCATCCAATGATAATATGCGTTGTTGCTCCTGATGATAGCCTTCCCTGAAGAGTCTTATACCGCTCTTGCAGTTGATTCCAGAATGTAGAGCACTCATCGGTATTCATTAATTTGGAAAAGAATTCGGGCACTTTGTGAAGCATCTTTCATCCAAATCACAGGCCCGTTATACTCAGGCGCTATCTTCAATGCAACATGAAGTTCGGATGTTGTCGCTCCACCGATGAGCACAGGAATACGTATTCCGGCACGCTCCATTTCCTTAACAGTATTAATCATTTCCTAATGAGGGTGTAATTAGTCCACTGAGTCCGACAACATCAGCGTTAGTCTCTGAATTTTACGCACAATCTGGTCGGCAGGAACCATTACACCCATATCGATTACTTCGTAATTGTTGCATCCCATCACCACGCTGACAATGTTTTTACCAATATCGTGAACGTCGCCTTTAACCGTAGCCATAATCACTTTACCTGCACTTGAAGCTCCCTTTGTTTTCTCAGCTTCAATAAACGGCTGTAAAATGACAACAGCTTGCTTCATGGTTCGAGCAGTCTTAACAACCTGTGGAAGAAACATTTTGCCCGCACCAAATAGCTCTCCTACCTTATTCATGCCGTCCATCAAAGGACCTTCGATAATATCTACCGCTTTAGAGTATATGGAAAGAGCCTCATGGAGATCGACCTCAAATAGTCGGAAATGCCCTCACGCAACGCATAAATCAACCTGTTCTGTAAGTTTTTCGCTTCGCCATAGCCTGTTCATCGTTCTTTACCGTTGACGTAACCGAAGAAACAGCTCCTGAAACGCCGTATTTTTGTTCTGCCAGTATGCGTTCTGCCAGTGTAATCAGCTCATCAGAAGCACCTTTTCTGCGATCAAAGTACAACGTCTTCCAACACATTTAAATATGCAGAAGGAATGTCATCATAGGTAATTTTGGACGCTGGATTGATAATACCGAAGTCCATTCCTGCCTGTGTAGCATAATAAAGAAATACAGCATGTAAGGCCTCACGGATATAATTATTACCCCGAAACGAAAAACTAAGATTGCTTATACCCCCACTAACATGAGCACCTGCAAGATTTTCACGAATCCATCGTGTAGCCCGGATAAAGTCTTTAGCATAGCTATCATGCTCCTCTATACCCGTAGCGATCGAAAGAATGTTCGGATCGAAGATAATATCACAGAGCTTTTTATACCAGCCTTACGGGTAAGAAGGTCATAGGCACGCGCTGCAATCTCTATCTTTCTGTCAAAGGATGCAGCCTGTCCTGTTTCGTCAAAGCACATCACTACAACCGCAGCTCCGAAACGTTTTACATAATGAGCATGGGAAAGAAAAGCATCTTCTCCCTCCTTTAACGAAATAGAATTGACAATACACTTGCCCTGAAGACATTTCAAACCTGCAAGCACAACGTTCCAATCTGATGAATCGATCATGACAGGAACACGTGAAATATCGGGATCTGAAGCAAGAAGGTTCAGGAAAGTAACCATTTCACTTTGTGCATCAAGCAATGGGGCATCCATGTTTACATCAATAACCATGGCTCCTGCTTCTACTTGCCTGCGAGCAATAGAAAGGGCTTCATCGTATTTTTTTTCGGAAATAAGTCGTAAAAATTTCTTTGAGCCAGCCACATTACATCGTTCTCCGACGTTGACAAAGCCTACTTCGGGTGTAACTTCCAACAATTCGAGCCCCGAAAGCCATAATGATGATGATTTCTTATTCCTGACATGGGGCTTCTTTCCTGCTGCTAACTCACAATAACGACGGATAAAAGTTTCATCTGTACCACAACAACCGCCGACAATATTTACCAGTCCTTCATCGATAAATTCGCCTATTTGTGGCGACATACTTTCGGCAGTTTCATCATAAATGCCCATTGAGTTAGGCAAACCCGCATTGGGATACACTGAAATATAATAAGGAGCCTTACGCGATAATGCCTTTAAATAAGGCTTCATCTGGCGTGCTCCAAACGAACAATTTAAGCCAACGGAGAAGATTTTAAACGAACTGATACTACCCAAAAGGCGTCTAAGGTCTGCCCACTCAAGCGTTCTTCCAGCCAAATCGCTAACTGTAACACTTAGCATAATGGGCAAATGCACGCCACGTTGCTGCATAACCTGCTGAGCTGCATCAATGGCACACTTCGCGTTAAGGCTGTCAAAGATAGTCTCTATCAGAATAGCGTCAACGCCTCCCTGTATTAATCCATCTATCTGTTCAACATAATCGGCCAGCAATTCATCGTATGTGAGGTCACGAAAAGCCGGATTATTCACATCAGGACTCATGGAACAGGTTTTGTTTGTCGGGCCTACTGATCCTGCAACAAAGCGTGGCCATTCATCGGTTGCGTAGTCATCGGCAGCCTTCCGCGCAATTCTGGCTCCTGCTAAAGCCATATTTCGCGCTTCGTTTTCTAAATAATAATCAGCTTGTGAAACCCTTTGGGACGAGAAAGTATTGGTTTCTATGATGTCGGCACCAGCCTCAAGATAGCGACAATGTATCGCACGAATAATGTCAGGACGACTGATATTCAAGACATCATTGTTGCCTTTTAATTGTCCTTTAATGTTTAAGAACTGCTCTCCACGAAAATCTTCCTCGGTAAGATGGTAATCCTGAATCATCGTGCCCATCGCACCGTCAAGCACTAATACCTTATTTTGGATGACATCTTCTATGGTTTTCATGCTAAAAATGTTTGATAGCGCGATCCATTTCTCTCCTATCCTCCTTCTCTTTCAATGTTTGTCGCTTGTCGTATTCTTTTTACCTCTTGCCATGCAATATCAACCTTTGACGTCCATGACTATCAATAAAGACAAGCGTGGGCACAATGGTAAAGCCCGGCGTCTTTGTGTCCTCAGCAAGATGACGTATTTCGCGCTTATTTAGCAAGAGTTTTCTATCACGTTTCGCCGGAACATTAGCAAAAGAACCATAGAAATATGGAGAAATATTCATACCTTTTACCCATATTTCCCCCTGTTGATATAGCAAAACGAATCAACAAGTGAAGCCTTTCCCATACGAATTGACTTAATCTCCGTCCCTGTCAGAACGATTCCTGCCGTATAAGTATCAACAAAACTGTACTCAAACGATGCCTTTTTGTTCCTTATCTGTACCGGACTCTTTCGGCGAAGTTCCTGTTCTGCTTTTATTCATTAACTATCTTTGCAAAGTTATCTATATGTTCATCCACGTAATTGGCAACACAAGTAGTAAAGTTTTCTTCTTCTACGAAAGCATCGTCAAGTCGTCAAACATAGGAACTGTTCATAAAAGCGCATCAAACTCTTCCTGCGTACAGTCTTTTTCTATCGATTCATGGTGAATCATATAAAAACGATGGCATTTACGAATAATCTTATACAAGTCATGAAGTCCCCATTCTCTCATAGCCTTTCCAAAAGGGATTCAAGAAAATAAAACCGCCATAACCATTATGTATCAGCTCTATAAACCCACCGTCCATTACAGAATCACGTAAAATAACATAGGGCAAGCAAGCTAATCTGATCCGAATTAAGCATGCCCATATTCTCTGCATTGAGTTCTCCTCCTATAAAATCGTATATGGCGTCTGTAAATACCTTAATAAACTCGTCCATTCCAGCTTCTGCGGCACGGCGAAGATCTGCATCTTTACAATAACTCCCTGTTGATTTTTCCATTCTTTATTACTTATGTCGGCTACAAAGATAAGTAATTTTATTTCAAAAGCTATGTAAGAAATAAAAAAATCCCAACCATAAATGGTCAGGATTTTAATCGTTGCGGAAGATGAGGGATTCAAACCCCCGATACCCGAAAAGGGGTATACGGATTTCGAGTCCAGCGCATTCGATCACTCTGCCAATCTTCCTTAACAGTAATGCAAAGGTAAAGAAAATGTATGTAAAAAAGAAAAGTGCGTTAAATAAAACAATATTCTTAACGTTTATTAAACAGATAGCATAGCCTATTCAAAGGCAAGTTTCTTCAATTTCGATTTCAACAGCTCTGCCTGACTGGCTCTTATGGAAAGTGTAATATCACAATCGTTATCAAAACTTTTGCGAAACAATGGCAGGATTCATCTCTTTTACTATTCGCATTACACCATTCATCATGGGATAGGTAAAATGAAACTTCACCTCTTCCTTTTGAAAACACTCTATCTTTTCGGCATCGTCAATGGCTGCCGCTGCCGCTGTGCGATAGGCTTCTATCAATCCTGACGTTCCCAAATTGACGCCACCATAATACCTTATCACGCAAACGAGAATGTCTGTCAGCTCATTTTGAGTTGATTTGTCCCATAATAGGCTTTGCTACCAGTAGACGATGGTTCTCCATCGTCATTGGCGCGCCACTCCTGCCTTTCCGGGCCAAGCATATAAGCATAACAACAGTGACGCGCATCAAAATACTTCTTACGATACTCGTTTATCAGCGCCTTGCAATCGTCAACAGTCTCTGCATGATGGGCAAAAAGCATAAAATTTGCTTCGCTTTTTCCGTATAATATCCTTTTGCCCTGTTGAATTAATTGTAAGATATTTATCCTCCATGAGGCCTACTCTAATTTGTGTATTACCAGTCCGCTTCTTAGCTTAGGCTCGAACCATGTAGCCTTAGGCGGCATGATTTTTACCCGAATCTGCAATATTCATAATTTGCTGCATCGATACAGGATACAATGCAAGGGCCCACCGACACTCGCCACTATCCACACGCTTTTTAAGCTCATCCAAACACGCAACCCGCCAACGAAGTCAATTCGATTGTCTGAACGCAGGTCTTTTATTCCCATGAGCTTATCCAAGATAAGCCTTTGAAGATATGTCTACATCCAATACTCCGATAGCGTCGGCATCGTCATAAGTCCCGGGCGTGCAGTCAAACTATACCAACTACCATCGAGATATAGCGAAAATTCGTACAATGCTGTGGTTTATAGTTTGCTGTCCCTTCTTCTCCACTATGAAATCATCATTAAGTTTTGTCAAAAACTCTTCTGACGACATCCCATTCAAGTCTTTAATAACCCTGTTATAATCGAGAATTGTGAGCTGACTGGCCTGAAAGCACACCGCCATGAAGTAATCATGTTCATGTTCTCCACCTCCGCAGCATTGTTCTTCCTTTCTCTGCTCCCACAAGGGCAGCAGCTGCCGTGCGGTGATGCCCGTCGGCAATGTACAAAGCGGGCATAGATGCAAACTCATCGGTGATGGTTTTTATATCTTCAGGCTTACTGATTACCCAAAATTGATGCCGGAATCCGTCAACAGGTGCGATGAAATCGTACAATGGCCTCGGTGTTGCATAGCGCATAGCTAAGCTGATTGAGGCGCGTATTATCGGGGTAAGCAAAAATACAGGTTCAATGTTTGCGTTACAAGCACGTACGTGTTTCATACGGTTTTCCTCCTTGTCCTTACGGGTAAGCTCGTGCTTTTTAATCACACCGTTCACGTAATCGTGAACTGAGGCACATACAACAAGTCCATACTGTGTCCGCCCTTCCATTGTCTGGGCATAGATATAATAACATTCTTTGTCGTCTTGTATAAGCCATCCGCGCTCCTGGAACTTTTCAAACTGCTCTTTAGCACTATCATAAGCCTGGGCATCAAATTCAGAAACCTCTACTCCAAAGTTAATTTCGGGCTTGGTAATATGATAAAGAGACATTTCATTATCAGCAGCCTCCTGACGGGCTTCTTCTGAATCGAGCACATCATATGGGCGCGATTCTATGCGTTCAACAAGATGTTCGGGAGGGCGAATGCCTCTAAAAGGTTTAACAGTAGCCATAAATAAAGATTTTCAGGTGTAACAAAAGTGGGTAGAAAATTAAATATCCCTCCTCTCCACAATATGAAAAAGGAGGAGATATTAAAAATAGATGAATTACTATTTATTTATTAACGCGAAATGTTTCGTCGCCCGTTGCAAAGAAATTATTGATTTGACGGGCTGCTGCTATTCCGCATTGATGTTGGCTTCAGCCGTTTGAGCACCCATTTTCTTAGGCGTTGTAAAATAACGACCGTCGAATTTGGCAAACTCTTCTGTCGCATCGGGCATAATATCAGTTAAGAATTTCAGATCCTCGCGCTCGAGCCATCAGCTTTAATGCCTGCTTCATCTATTACTTCTTGCGCGCAGTATTTACTAATATACCGCCCTTTCTTCATCAGGTTAACCACATCGTAGTTAATACTCTTCAGTGTTTCAGGTGTCGCAGGGATATGAAGTGAAACTATATCGCACTGTTTGAACAGCTCGTCACGCGATTTTACTGCATGAACACCAGCCTCTTCTATGTACTCTGCCGGGCAATACTCGTCGAAAGCATATACTTCCATGCCAAAGCCTTGGGCTATACGGGCTACATTACGGCCCACATTACCAAAGGCTAATATACCTAATTTCTTACCCTTAGCTCAGTACCACTCTTGCCATTGAAGAAATTGCGAACGGCATAAACCAATAATCCAAACACCAGTTCGGCCACAGCATTCGCATTCTGGCCCGGAGTATTCTCTACAACAACCCCTTTTTATCTTGGCGTAATCGGTGTCTATGGAATCGTATCCAGCTCCTGCTCTTACTACAATTTTTAAATTATTCGCGGCTGTAATAAACCGATTTATCTATGACATCAGAGCGAACAATCATAGCATTTGCATCGGCAACGGCAGAGAGAGTTGAGCTTTATCAGCGTACTTTTCTAACACATCAACAGAGTGTCCTCCCGCCTATTAGTTCCTGTTTTATAGCTTCTAATGCCTCTTTTGGCAAAAGGTTTTTCAGTTGCAATTAGTACTTTCATATTTTATTTTTACCAAATAAATTACAGCGTTTAGATTTCGTTACTTATGCAAATAAATCATTTAAAGCCTCAGCCATTGTTGGATGAGTGAATATTTGATTCTTTAATTTATCAGCAGTTAAGTGATTATCTATGGCCATTTTACAGATATTGATTAGCTCATGTGCTTCTGCGCAGAAGAGAGTTACACCCAATATACGATTGGTTTTTCTGTCTACAAGTGCCTTTTAACAGCCCTTTCGGTTTCACTCTAATACCTTTGCTTTGGGTATAGAATTTGCCATAATCTTTTTAACTTTCAAATTCTAACCGCAAAGCATTTGCCTGTTGCTCGGTTAAACTCTACTTGCGCAAGTGTAGGGTATGTGAACACAGAAGTCGCAATATTTTGGCGATCCTGTCTGTTTCTGGTAGAATTACCAAACAGTTGATCACGCACAATTCTATAATCATCTAACGACATATAGGTGAACTGTGGGGTTTTAGCTACATCACCCATTGCCCATACATTTTCACGTGCCCGTAGATAATCATTAGTAATAATGTATCCTCTTTCGTCTGTTTTAATATCAGCTTTTTCTAATTGCAATTCTTCTGTTGCAGGCTTTCTTCCAATAGCAACCAACACTGCTTCAGCATCGAAGTTACCATTTGACGTAATCACCGTTGTAAAATTGTCGTTTTCCTGCAATTCATTTGTTTGGCAATTAAGTGTCACTTCAATACCACGTGCCTGAAGTATGTGCAACATTTCGTCGGCTATATCTCTATCTTCGCGTGCCAGGAAAGTGTCACTTGCTTCTAAAACAGTTACTTTACTTCCAAAAGCCTGAAACATACATGCAAACTCTAAAGAGATATAACCGCCTCCAATAATAACAAGACGTTCAGGAAGTGTTTCTAAAGATAATAACTGTGTACTATTATAAACATATTTTCCGTCTGCACCTTTTACATTTAATGGCACAGATGTACTACCAGTATTGATGAATATCCGTTGTGCTGTAACTTCAATTTCCATCATCTGCATTTTTAATAATACAGTATTCTTATTTATAAAAGATGCTGTCGCATTAATAATGCGTATCCTTCCAAATCGTTAAGCTTCTGTAATTAGCTGCTCTTAACGCAGAAATCAAAGTACTCTTGCGTTCCATTGCTTTGTTGAAAATAAACACTTTCATTAGCATCGAAAGGTTTTCTTTTTCGCTTCAACCAATAGTTTTTAGATGGAATACAACCGATATTAATACAAGTTCCACCATACATAGAGCTACTCTTCTACTAATATAACCTCTTCTCCATGCTTTGCCAAATCAGCAGCCAGTGTTTTACCAGCTTTGCCAAAACCAATAATCAGATTTTTATGCTAATTTTTCCATAATAGTTATAGTGAAAGAAAAAGGTAATGACTGGTATCAACTTTATTTATATATCTTTTACTCCACTTTTTGCTTTATTTTAATACTTTTAGCCTCAAATTCTGCATGCACTTTACAAGAGCTTTTTACGCTTTTCACCGGCTGCGCATCGTAGCAACTTGCACGGAATCCGCCCACCGAGCGGTGACCTTAATACCTACCATGCCATGCCCTGTTGCAAAATCGAGGAACGGTTTCTCCAAATCCTTATACTCGTCGTTCATCACAAAGCAAATGTTCATGAGCGAACGGTCATCGGTTGCTACCGTACCGCGGAACAGTTTATTACGGTCAATTTCGTCATAAAGGATGTGGGCACGTTCGTGTGCTCGCCTATCCATCTCCTTTTACACCGCCTTGTGCCTTGCACCAGCGCATGGTTTCGAGTAGCGAATACAGTGGTACAACAGGAGGAGATAAACATTGAACCTTTCTCAACATGCGTACTGATAATCGATCATTGTAGGCAACTCGCGCGGAGCCTCACCTAATTTATCGTCTTTTCACAATAACAACGGTTACACCCGCCATAGCCATGTTTCTTTTGTGCACCCGCATAGATAGCATCATACCCGGAAAGCATCCACGGGACGGCTCATAATATCCGAGCTCATATCACCTATCAATGGTACCGAGAATCAATGTCCTTTCGCAGCTCTGTGCCGTAAATGGTATTGTTAGAAGTAACATGAAGGTAATCAATATCAGCAGGAATGGTGAATTGCAGCAGATGGGTGTAGTTGCACTACTGGCTTGATGCCACCTCTACGACCTCACCGAAATGCTTTGCTTCTTTTAAAGCCTTCTTTTGCCCATGTACCAGTGTTCAGGTATCCTGCCTTTTTAATAAGGAAATTAGCGGGTATCTGCATAAACTGAAGAGAGGCACCGCCACCAAGAAATATCACAGAGTAGCCCTCTGGAATGTCTACAGTTCCTTGATAAGGGCGGTAGTTTCGTCAACAACTGGCTGAAAGTCTTTTTCACGATGGCTAATTTCCATCAGCGACAGACCAGAACCGTTGAAATCTAAAAATCTGCTTTTTGCTGTGTTTTCAATTACTCTGAGGAAGAATTGAAGGGCCCGGCGTTAAAATTAAATTCTTCATCTCTTCGTGGTTTATATAAGGTTTTAATGACTTATAAATATATCAGTAGATTGCAAATCTACATTTTTATTTCCAACACACAAATTTTTAAATCACATTTAATGGCAACACTTCGTTTTGTATTATATTTTCCTACTTTGCTTTACGACGTAACGTTGTTGTTCGGCGGCTGTCAGCAACGCGTACGGCGGTCGTCATACAGCATTGTTCGACGGCCGTCAGCAACGCAGCTGACGGCCGTCGAACAATGAACTTCAGCCCATAAAAGCAACAGTGATAAATCGCCCACAGCAGGAAACATTTCGGGCTATTGTGTTCTACATTACATCAGCAAACATGCTTTTAGCAAGGAAACAAACACTATCTTATTTCTTCTATAATCGTTTTTATGTCCTTTTATTTTCTGGTTATTTGCCTTTCACTTATTACTTGTTTCGCCTTATCGCGCACAACAGCATACATGCATAATAATCGCGTACATCGATACGGCTACTATCCGACGAACCGATGTCATCGGCTTTTGTTATAAAAAGCCAACCACGTCGCCTTTTGGATATTTTATCTTTCTTTCCTTGCCAATATAGAGGTAGTCATTTTCGGCAAAGGAACTCATCGTTGCCAGCAGCAGGAATAATAAAGCTGGCAACGTCGTCATTTACATATTCAGGAATATGCTCACTATCGTTTAAAATAAAGAATGTTCTGCCGTCTTTATCCCATCGTGCCGACCTTCCTACGCGATGAACATAGGCTTCTGGCGTTTCAGGCAGGGTGGTAATGTATTACATTTTGTATGTCCGGAATATCCAGTCCACGGCTTCCAAGGTCCGTGCTTATCATGACAGGTGCCGACCCATTCGAAAATCTGAAGAGCTGATCCTCACGCTGACGCTGATCGAGTCCGCCATGAAAGACACTTAAAACAAATCCTTTTTCACGCAAAAAGGCAGCTGTACGCTCTACACTTTCACGATAATTCAGAAAAACTATCGTACTTTCATTTCTGATGTTTTCAGCAAACGTTCAAGCGTTTCCAGTTTGTCTTTCGATGGACTAAGCACAGAGAATACCTTTATACGATTGGAAACGGCTTCGTTCTCATCACTGAAATCAATACGTTTAAAGTTTTTGTATGACAGCTCATGAGGCATTTCGCGATCCTTATACATCCATTTCCCCTCACCGTTATTCGCATTGTTCTCAGAATCGGTAGCCGAAAGAAAAATACGTCGTGCCTTTACCGCAGACGTTGCATCAGCGAAGCCATCTCGTTTTTGGAAAACCCATTTCAAGACATTTGTCAAATTCGTCGATGATATAAATTGTATCTTATCGGTCTCGACATTGCCTTGTCATATGATCAATCAGACGCCCGGGGTTCCAAATATAATTTGGGACGATCTGACGCAGAACTGCGTGCTCGTCCATCGTCGGACGTCCTCCATAGCAGGCGCAGGCACGAAGCTGTGTGCCCATATTCTTTAATACTGTAACCGACTGTAGAGCCAGTTCACGTCCCGGAACAACAACGACAGCCTGAATATCATCGCTGGTTTGTTTAATTTTTGTGTAACAGGCATAGGTAAGCCAGAGTCTCACCAGTACCTGTCGGACTTCAAAACAACCAAATTCTCGTCACCTTTTGAAAAGGCTTCATATACTGCCGTCTCGCATATCGTTAGGGCGTTATGCCCAACTTCGCAGTGAGTTCATTCAAATTCATTATTTCACAATTTATCAATCTCGTCAAATTGCTCTGCCCATATTCAGGTTCAAATAAATGGTATATAAGGTTAATGCCCATTTATCCTGACGGTCGGGACATTGCTTTCTGTATTTCTCCAAATAAGGAAGCGCCTGGCGATAGAATTTAAGGAGCTCGCGACGCTGATGCGAACTGACTGTCGGTGCTTTTATCAAGGTCAACCCCTCGGTTAAATAAGGCAAGACCTGCATTGAGGTTTGCTTCGGGCAACTGTCGTTGCGCAGCAATAACGACCTGCAAATTTGATAGCTTCCCTTATATTGTCCTAAGTTTAAAAGCACAGAACTTTTAGCCAATAAGAACCTCTCGTTCAAACTATCCTTCTTCAACGCATTGTCAGTAAGAGCGAGGGCTTCGTTCCATTGTTGTCTTTTTGAGTAATAATCAATAAGGTGAGGGTAGAAAAAAACAGAATGAGGATAACGTGAAAAGCCTTCTTTCAGGGTTTCAAGCATCCGTATAGAATCGTCCTCGCTGATAAGTTGCTGCCAGATATTGCAGCATCATCTCATAATGGGCCGTATCTTTCAGTGCAAGATAAGTGTGATGCAGGGTTTTCTTCGTGTCTTTCAGCTTATAAGCACAACATACTGACCAATAAGCAGCCTCGGGAAGTCGCTTGTCTTTTTCTGTATAGTGATATGCTTCGAAAAGTGGTTGATGAGCGGTTTTCAATATACTGGTCAAGAAGTTGATATGCCAATGCATAATTTTGCTTGCGTATAAAGAACAGCCCGCCATTATATAAGTTAGGACGTAAGCTGTTAAGCATTGCACCATTATCCTTGCGATACCTGGGATTTACCCTGCCATTTTTGTCGGGCAAGGCATCAATGCTGTCGTAAGAAGCCATAACAGTAAACATCCTGGAAGCAATATTGAACAGCGATGCCGTATCATATTTCTGCTTAAGATAAAGCTTTTCGTTACCTGATGCATATTGTTTGCGGAGTGATTCAAAGAGAATATTCCATATCTTTTCATTCTTCCGGTTGGCAGAATCTTTCAGCAAATTCATCATCGACTGCTCTGCTTTATCAAGATTATTGCCCGCCTTTATCCAGCTCCGTGCCATACTTATCTCTTTTTTCTGAGCCATTACAGGCGTAATTGTAAGCAAAAGCAGGAACGTATAAATAATTTTCTGAATCTTCATCTTAAATCAACCTTTAAGTTTTGCAGCCGTCAATATGGGCGTTTATAACGTGCGAAGGTAGTATAAATAAGCGTAACAGGCAAAAATAGCATGCAAAATATATATAAAGCACGTTGAAACAACAACCCCACTCCATTTTCTTCTATTGAAAAAAACGAAGTGGGGGTAAAATTATTCTAACAACTTCTGCGGAACAGTGTTGTCTATGCTAAACGAAATAATTATCGTTTAACCATACAGATGTTGTCTGCTGCAATACGAAACAACCATCAACTAACCGTTCAGTTGCCGTTTTTTCCAAATATTTAATTGCCTTTACAAGGCTCTCCATTCTTTCTGTGCGGGCATCATTGCCACCATACACAACATAATAGCTCTGATAGAGAGGATATGCCCAGTTGCTCTTCTCACGATTTGGGTCTAATTGCTTAGCCTTTTCCAGGAAACCGAGCGACTCTTTAAACAATTGTTTCTGCTGTTCAGGGTTACCATTGGCCTGCGCAGCCTTTGAATTGATAGCAAATCCCAGGTAAGTGAGCACAACAGAATTGTCTGGTTGAATCTCAGATGCGTGCTTAAAGGCATCAATACACTCGTCCCAGTTCGGGTCTTTAGCCGTTGTATTGGCATTAAGTATTGACTGGCCCTTCATCGCCCACGCTGTAAAGTTCTTTCGGATCCTTTGCTATTTTGGCATTGATAACGTCGTTAAGCTGGCTTCCCATGCCCAGTCCGCTATAAACACTACACAATATACTGAATACCGATTCATTGTCCTGATCCTTGTCATACTCTGCCTTCATCTTCTCAGCAAAGGCTAATGAGTCAGCATGTGTTTTTAAATTACGCTCCGCCATAGCGTATTTGAAGGTTTCTGCCTGCTTGCGCATAGCAGGGTCCTGCATGGCAATGTCGGCATATTTCTGCCTTCGCATAGTCTTGTGCCTGATTTGCATAGAGAGCAGAATAGTAAGCTACCTGTCCCAGGAACTGTTTCTCCGAATCCTTACCCTTTGCAAAAACAGGGTTATCATCGGTATCGAGGAACGTTCCCCAGTATTTCAATACATTATTCTGGTCGTTACGCTGAGCATAATAGTTACCAGCAGTTACCAATTGCAGACGAGCATTAGTAAGTAAAGGTAAGACCGTCAGTATATTTTGGCTTAACTCTTGCCCTTTTCATGGGTTCGGCATCATATTTCATCATTCAAGTCCGTTAACCGTAGCGTCATAAGCTGCCCGATAAAAGCCTCAACGTCGTAAAGGAGTCTTTTGTTTGGTAAGCTGAGCTTGAACGTTACTTGTTTGAACAAGATTCTCCTTGTCAAAACTTATCCAAAGCAAGCTTGGTAACATAGTTATATGCCTTTGCTTTCTGCACTGTTTGCCAGCTGGCCTAAGTTTTGTTTCAACAGTTGAGTGGCTTCGGCATAAGTTTTAGCACTTGCTACGATGGCCTTAAAGGCTCACTCATCGCCTGCGAATACTGCCGAGTACCAAGCAACAACGCAGCTGCAATCATTAGTTTTTCATAAATTATGTTCCGTTTAAAATTTATTATTCTGTGTTTTTGTCATAGAAGACTGATTAAACGTCATAGAGTTACTCAGTTGCTTTCAGTATTTTCACCATCAGAAGGTTCTGCCTCTTCGGTTGTTTCGTACGTCATCACCCAACTTATTAAACTTTTTGTCTCGTCTCGTCCAACTGCTGACGACTCTCCTCTTCAGCAGAGCCTAGCTCTGAGCTCATAACCTTACATACACTTGCTATAACATCGCCCTTCTTCGCAAGGTTAATCAGCCTGACTCCTTGTGTAGCGCGTCCCATAACACGTACATCTGATACCGCAAGACGGATGACAATGCCGCTCTTATTAATAATCATCGTCGTTTTCATCCGTTACATTCTTCAACGCTACTAAAACGACCCGTCTTCTCGGTAATAGCCATTGTCTTCACACCCTATTTCTCCACGGTTGGTCTTACGGTAACTCTTCATGGCTGATCGCTTTGCCAGTACCGTTCTCACTAACAACCATTGCCGTCTCGTTTTCGGCATCGTTCACGACAATCATACCCACAACGGCATCATCTCCATCGTCAACTTTCATACCTCTTACGCCTGTAGCCGAACGTCCCATTGTACGAATGGTGCGTTCATCGAAACGTACTCGCACGACCGTTAGCGGTCAGCAATAATCAGCTCGTTCTGCCCATTGGTCAAGACGAACATCCACTACTTCGTCGCCATCAACAATGTTAATGCTATCACTCCGTTTGCACGAGGACGTGAGATTCCTTCAAACCGTCTTTATTTAGTACCATTCTTTTCGTTGCGAAACACAACAAAATGGCTCTGAACAAAAGTCTTCATCCTCAAGTCCGGCGGCCGTGAAGACGCAGGAATGCGTTCACAGCGTCATCGGGTTCTATATTTAAAAGGTTCTGAATTGCGCGGCCTTTTGACAGCTTATCGCCCTCAGGGGATGTCGTAACAATGCAACCAATAGCAGCGTCCCTTTTGGTAAAGAACAACATTGTTCAGTGCATGGTTGCAGATATATAAATCTGTGAAGTCCTTTTTCACGAGTATGTGCACCCTTTGACCCCACACCGCCACGGGCTTGCTCACGGAAATCGCTCAACGGCGTGCGCTTAATGTATCCTAAATGGCTCACAGTAATCACCACTGGGTCGTTAGGATAGAAGTCTTCGGCATTGAATTCGTGCTCATCTGGTATAATCTGGGTACGACGATTATCGCCATAACGTTCCTTCACTTCCTGCAATTCGTCTTTCATTACCTTTTTGCAAAGCTCAGGATTGTCGAGTATCGACTGCAGATAATCGATTTGCTTCATCAGCTCATCATATTCAGCGTGCAGCTGATCCATACGCAAATTGGTAAGCTGGCTGAGGCGCATGTCGACAATTGCTTTCGACTGCAGCTCGTCAAGATTAAAGCGTTTCTCCAGGTTACGCTGGGCATCGGCTGGCGTCTGGCTGCCACGGATAATGTGAACTACCTCATCTATATTGTCAGCAGGCGATGATAAGACCTTCCAAAATGTAAAAGTGCACGCTCCTGGCTTTTCTCTCAAGTCAAACTGTACGACTGATGGTAACCTCATGACGATGTTCAACATAATAGTTGATACACTCCTTTTTAAAGCTCAGCAGCTTCGGGCGCAGCTGGCTGTGGTCTTGCTTCGACGGAACAAGAGCAACACAGTTTACTGAGAACGAGCTTTTGCAAAAGCAGTCATCTTAAATAACTTGTTGGACGATAACCTTGCATTGGCGTCATGCTGCTCACGTCAACGACGATACGCATACCCTGACGGCCTGTTTCATCGTTTACATTTGATATGCCTTCCAGCTTGCCTTCCTTTACAAGTTCAGCAATATATTCAATAAGCTGCTGCTTGTTAACGCCGTAAGGAATCTCGGTAACGACAATCTTGTCGCCCTTTTCGCTGCTTTCAATCTTCGGCTTTGCACGCATAACCACACGGCCACGACCTGTTTCGTAAGCGTCCTTAACGCCTTGCAGCCCGTAAATATAGGCTCCTGTGGGGAAGTCGGGGGCAGGAATATACCGCATCAAGCCTTCGGTTGTAATATCCGGATTGTCAATATAAGCACAACAACCATCGATAACCTCACCCAAATTATGTGTAGGCATATTGGTTGCCATACCTACTGCAATACCGTTTCCACCGTTAACCAGCAGGTTTGGTATCTTTGTCGGGCATTACTGCAGGCTCACGAAGCGTATCGTCGAAGTTGTTAACCATATCAACTGTGTCCTTATCGATGCTCATCCATGATATGTTCTCCCATTCGAAAGGCGGCAGTTCGGTGCACTCATGGCCGCAGGCGAGTCGCCATCTACGCTACCAAAGTTACCCTGACCGTCGACAAGCTTTGTACCTACGTTCCAATCTCGGCCCATTCTGACCAATGCACCATATACCGAACTGTCGCCATGAGGATGGTATCACCAACACCTCACCCACAACACGCGCACATTTCTTGTAAGGTTTGTCGCTTGTGTTGCCCAATCCCAGCACACCATACAGAATACGGCGATGTATGCAGGTTTGAAAACCATCTCTTTACATCAGGAAGCGCTCGAGCAACAATTACCGACATAGAATAGTCGACATAGGAGTTTTCATCTCCTGCTCGATATTAATTTTTCAATACGGTCCTGATCAATCGTCTGATTTTCGTCCATTTTTCTTTATCTATGTTTTTATAAAAATTCGATTTAAGGGCATTTGATTTGCCCTCTAAAGGCTCTGAGCCTTTTTATTTTAATGGCGAAAATTAGCATTTTATTTTGATTTATACAAACTTTCCGGCTTTATATTTGAATTGCAGGCGTGCTATGATATACTACGACAACAGCCCTGAAAACTCACATGTTCGCTACATCGGCTAACCACAACGGGCATACCCGAAACTGCATGCTGTCGCGAACCTGTACCAGCGCAAAGTTTCCTGCATACCGCAGTTTCTTCCTCTCGTTCTTTCTTTTTATTTCCGGCCACCCTGCAAAAGTCATGGTTTGACGGCCGTCAGCAGCGCGTTCGGCAATCGTCTATTGAGTTTGACGGCCGTCAGCAATGCTGTTGACGGTCACACTATCGATTTCTGGACGTATTTATAAACACAAATTGCAATTATACGGCCAGAATATCAGAAAAACAGAGAACCGTAATGGCATAATGAATATTTCATTATCTTTGTTGACAACAATAAATATTGTTTTCACTAACAAACAACGATGTATGACCTTTGGAAGTATTATCTGACAAGAACACGAATTTAAAAGAGTTTGAACAAAAAGTTTGCTTTTGAATTACCTGCGATTACAAATCGTTTCTCTCAAAACACAACGGTATCAGCATAGAAGAAGGCTGTATCAGCATAAAAGATATTGACGAAGAGGTAATGATGAACGTTGTTTAGCAGCGACAGAAGTTTGAGCAGACGCTGACTCGACTCACTGGAACTCTGAATACGGCGAAGATATTCCAGAAAAATCAGTCTGATTGGTGACTCTCAGGATGGAAGCTTTTCTCACTCTAATTACTGAGGGTGAAGATAAAGGCTTATATTATACGATCATGCGTATATTTTAGATGAGTCGGACGACGATTGCAACACTTATTTTCTGGCCGACAGTTTTAATCATTTTATGGAACGCCTGGAAAAATACAACAGGCAAGCTGAAGTTTAGCATCACTTCCACAGATACAAAACCATACAGAGAGGATGGAAAAATTTCTAAACTTGACAACTTCAAAAACGACATATCATAAAAGTATGCCTGTCGAAAAAGAGCCTTTCAAAAAATGAAAGTGAAGCCATTTCTACAAGTCTTTTTCAGAAACTAAACCTCAAAAAAACAGATTATTTTCAGGAAAAGGAGAGCTGCAATTTTACCATAATCGGACACCTGAATGCCGAGACCTACTATATCAACTGGGACGAAGTGTTCCAGAAAATGGAACTGTCTGTACCCCATGAGATTTATATCAATGAGCATAACTTTGAGAATCTCGACATCATGCTGTTTGACAATTTCAAGAAATATTTTACCGATATATGGTATCCCGCAGCTGACGATATAGAGATTTTTGACGCTACGCTGAACTGGATCATCGTAATCAGACACTTCTGGTACAGTATATTATAAAAAGGTATAAGCATTTTTATGGACATAAACATAAGGAGAGTTATATCCCAATACCACTGCATGCAACAGCTGCAGGCACAAGACCGTATATAAAGGAACGCTGCGGCAGAATAATGTTGCCTGAAACTGAAACTCTTCCTTTCGGAAAAGGCAGAACTGTTACTATAATAAAAACAGGCAGGGTATAAATAGAACAAGATGAAAAACAACCTTCAACTTTTATACAACCCCTCTGAACTTTTTGGGCCTTAACGGACATGATGATGCTGGCAATGGTTGCATCGGGTTGTTTAGTAATTTCTGTTGCTCCGCAACATGGCATGATCTCAACTTGCGTTTTGTCTCGAACACGGGGCTTGCTGAAGCAATAAACCCTGCGGGTGAATAAACCAACATGGATAAACACACAAGACTATACGATAGGGGTAAAACTTTCAACACTTTAAAAGTTACCCATACGGCTTTATAAAGGGCCAGAAAAAAGAACAGCTGTCAAAGGGAAAGGCAATATTACATGATTCTTTTATCCTGTTTTTTCACGAATCTGCCATTTATTATCTTATAAACAGAACGGTGAACAACAGTATCGGGCTTCGATTTCGTGCCCAGAATATCTCCGCTTTCCTCATCGTACAGAATGTCATTAACTCATCATCTGTCAATAACGGCAACCGAATCGTTTTACAGAATAGCGTGAGTATATTTGCGTCTCAAAGGTAAAATTCATCTCCAGAATCAAAGCATCTATAAGCGAATCCTGCTTGTATGAGTTGAGTTGGGTAACTAAAATATCAGTATCACTTGTCGCCTGTTATATGATAGACAATGAGCTTATAAGCCTGTCCGTCTTTATATTTATATGTGGCAACGGGGTAATACCGGCCGTCAGTGCTTATCATATTACAGCCATAGCTGTCACCCTTGGCTACAATCTTCTTTTCGCTGTTGGAAAAAGGTATTCAAGATGGTCGTATTCAGGCTTCAGTTGAAAGAGAGCGTATTTTGGTTATAGCACAACAGCGGCCTGACAAGGGCGTTGGTTAAACGTAAAGGCAATGTTTTCCCGTTCTGACAAAAGGAGCAGGATGCAAGCATAAGGATAAAAAGGCTCGATATAAAAGATATTCTCATAACACCTGAAGGACAGAATATGAACAGACTTATTTCAGAAAATCAAGGCAACACGTAGCATACTGAACACCAAAGCTCACGTGCCGTGATATAGAACAGAAGTAAAGGCATAATCCATTTCTTGCATGAGCAAAGACAATCAAATATCTCTGTCAGCTGAGTGTAGGTTGTCACCCATCATACCATAGAACACAGAGAGACGAAACAATCATAAACGAAAAGGCAGGAATTATGCTTGCAGAGAAAGGTCCGGGAAACAAGTTTCCCGTCACACTAAGCAATACTGCATGAGGCATAAAAATTAACAGCAGCATCACTATAAGCTCAACTATCAGCAAACCGGCTGCAACTTCTAACGCCAAAAGCTTCTGACTACTCAACTGATGTGGTTGCAGGTGGAATATATTACGTACCGCTTCGGCCATTCCGCTCTGCAAAAAGGTTCCCAATGCTATGATAACAAGAGGAGCCACACCAATAAAACCGAAGCCTCATTGTCTGGCAAAGGTACCGAAAAACCATCTTATCCCCACAGAAGAGAGCAGAGAACGCACGTCCGATTCAGGCCTGGCGGCCGTCCAAAGCCACGAAGCAAGAATCAGTATGCCCTGAAATAACAAGCATATAACAGCACCGTTATAGCACCACTTTGTAAAAACGCTATGACGTTTATAAGGAAAATTGCCAACTTCCATGCAGGTTTACATTCGTTGTCATGTTAATCTTCGTCAGGCCTGAGATTGTCTATATCCAATATTCTAAGCTAAAGAGCCCTCACTACCAAACGTGTAGCATTGATACTCATACCACCATTCCCATCAGGAAAGAGCTTCTGCGACAACTCATTCTGGCGTTTTTCCAAACTTTTCACACCAAAAGGTATACCGCGCAATGTAGTAATTTGCTCCTTCGTATAGCCTAAAGCCAGGTGTCTGAGGAAACGTTCGTCATACTCATCAATGTCATAGTTGATTAAAGCCTCCTGACGCATCAGCTCGTTATTGACACTACGTTTAAACCTTGCCACAATTTTTTAGAATAGGCTCATTAAAAACAAGTCGCTCGCCACTCATTACGCTGGCAACATCGCCTCTGTCAGGAGTTCACCACTCTTTAATATAATACCGTCACAACCAGCATCAAGAACATCTACCCACAGTTTTTCGTTAAGAATCTCGCCTGTAAAGATCAAAATTTTTATGGTTGGATAAGTCTCTTTGGTCTGACGACAAATCTCTACGCCCACAGTTGTTGAGCCTCCGGCCCAAATCGAGCAGAACAAGGTCGGGAAGCTGGTTCTTTAACAGCTTCCAGTAACTCTGTTCGTCCTCTGCCGTACCAATAATATGAGCCTCGGGAATATCGTTACGTATAATACCTTCTGTTCCTTTTAGCTCCAAAGGAACATCTTCTACAATGATAATATTAAAGTCTTTCATATATTATGCTTTTCTTTTATTTGGTTTTGCAGTATTCTGCCCAACACCTTTCAGGCATGACTATACTGATAAGTGTTCCACCTTCCTAGGTTAATTGATGCCGAAATACCGCATGCTCGCAGGTTTGTTGCTTCACCCATCTCGCGCACTATCTGCCGACAGAGCAGGAATTGCAGGTTACAGGTTTCGGGTGTAAAAAGGTCATGAGCCTGCTTTTCCGTAAGCACTAATTGTTCCATACAAGCTACTAAGGAGACACAGGCTGCGTTTTTAGGCGTTACTTTAAGCACAGGCTTTATGCCATTATTCATTTTTCTTAGAATATCAAAAAGGTAAACAACCATCTCATTGTCCAATCTAATAGGAGGAATCTGCCGCATAGCCTGCTCCGAAAGAATTTGATAAAGAGCATAATAGTATTTCGTTAGTTCTGAAATACCATTTTAAATTCTTGTCCGTTCCGTCAACCAGCTGACGGATTCGTGACAGATAATACATGGTTTCATGCTTTTAAAGTTGACAAACAATTGTCGAGAACACTATTCGAAAACATGCAATCGGTCATCCTCCATCTGCAAGCGACGCAACCTCATCTCTTTTGAGTTCCATCTGCGTTGCTCGTCGAGTTACCCGCTCTATTGTATCATACTAACGCCCGCTCTATTTTCCCAACAATTTCATTTAATGTTTTGTTTTTGGTGCTCCGATATATTAAATTTTTAAAAGTCGTTGAGGCGTTCTATGCCATATAATTTCTTTTTCGTCTGTACATCCGACAATAACAGGTCATTCATTTGGTTTACACGGTCAACACAAAAACTGTAATTGAGCTTATGACGATAATATAAAAATAATATGCAGGGAAAAATAATGATAAGCAATATAACCAGAAGCACCACAGCAACAGTCTTATTGGTCTGGCTCCTTTGCATGGTGCGGACATACTCTGGCAGTGAACTGTCGGCACTTGCTTCACGGAAAAGTTTTGTGTATACCTTATTATTATAGCGATATACATCCCATTTGTGCAGGGCAAGAGCTGCAATAGCCGCTTCGTTACTAACATCAAGCAAAATGGCTGTGTCGCGTTTTGTCAGATATTTACGACAACTATCGGCAAACAATAAAGTGCGCTCATAGGATCCATTAATATTAGAGAAATAGGCACTGTCGGCAAATTGTGCTGCTTGTTACAGCAACAGAGCGGCAGGGACGACGCCGCAGAAACAGAAGACTGGGATGAAACCCATAGGGAAAGCAGGCTGGAGAGGAAGAAAACAATAAGCACGGCAATACCTTTAGGCAATCGAAACGATATTTTTGGTGCCATGCCCTACCTCACTTTCTGCCTTTATCTGGCATACATTAAATATTCTACTTACCTTCTTATACTTCTCAATGATACCGTAGCAGTTCTTTAAGCCGAACCCATGCCCTCCTGTATAGGTACGGTCAAAAATGTGATCAAGTTTATCTTTGGTCATACCGCAACCCGTATCACATACGGATACTTCAACGCTATCAGGCTTATCCTCGGCCTCAACAGTAACAGAGTCGCCTTCTTGCGTGAATTTTCGTGCATTGTCTGCGATGGTATTAATCATGAACAACGTCAGGGTCTTGTCGGCTTTTACGACACAATCAGTAGGTTTTACGATAAAGATTTATCCCTTTTTAATTGAAAAACTCATCCTGCTATGCGACACTAAATCGAAAAGCTGCTGAAGCTTAAAGCTCTCTATTTTCAGGCTAAGCTCACCCTGACGCATCTGTATCCACGGGTCAGTATGTCGTTATAATTGTTAATGCTGTCCGTTAATTCTGCAATATATTCATAGCGTTGCTGCCTACCTCTGCATTATCATTACATAATAACAGCCTGTTTTCTTCATTAATCATACGGTCAATAAAAGGCAATACGCTGTTAACCAATTGTATTTTGGCCCGCTGTTCCAGATTACGACGCTTACTTTGCATCAGATGCAGCCTGACAACATCCATCTGTTCCTTAAGCAAACTGTACTGTTCGTTTACCCATCGTGCACGTTCATCGTTGCGTTTCTGCCAAAGATTGAGAGGTGTAAGCAGGGCCGTCATGGAGAAACGTTCATCACTTTGTTTCCTCATTCGAGCAAAAACAACCAATAAAAAGACAACTAAAACAATCATAAACAACACCGCTAATATCATAGCATTAAGTTGTTTTGACGATTCATCAAGCTGGCTTGCACGGGCTTCGAGCTGTCGGTCTTGTCTTGTTTGCTCCTGAAAATCCAAGTAGATATTTCGGTTTTGATCACTAAGCTTCTTATCATTCACCGCAGAGTAAACTAAACTTAACTGTTCACGAATGGAGGCTACAAGGTCGGGAGCCTGATTTACCAACGCATTTTTGTTTAATGCACGTTGTAAACAAATTAAAAGCTGAACGATAATCGTGTATAGACCAGTAGCATTCGGCAAGCGTTCTATACGAGCCTGCCGTTTGATAAACATCGCCATAGGCTGTAAAAATAGTAAGAGAGCGGAGTGCTAAATTACCTGCAAGCAGTGAATCGGGCATTAAATCAGAGTTCAAAAACTTCATTGCAGGCAAATTATCAGCAATTAATTTCTCACGCTGTACTTTGTTTTCGAGATGCTCGCTAATCGCCTGCATCGACTGTGCCACCCAATATGAATAGTTGTATTGTCTGGCAAGCTCGAAGCATTTTCATCAAATAATCGAACTCTTTCTGAGCTATTTCATCTGGTGTTCCCTTAGTAATGATCCCCCCTGCACCTACACTGTACCAATAATTAAGCAGCTGTGCCGTATCTTTCCTGATAGAACCATAAGGATCTATCATGTTAAGGCTGTTTATGGCCTGCCGTGTAAGCCCAAGATAATAGAAGTAAGCTGAGGTAACTATGCTGTATTCGGTTCGGGCATAAACAAGCCGACGTTGCTGATGTGCGGTTAAATCTCCCCCTTCTTCTGTCAGACGACGCAGACGCTGACGGGCTTTTTCCCAGTAAACATAAAAAGTCCTTGTTATGCGACTGCCTTTGACAAAGTCTCATTTGCTGTATATCAGCAACAAGCAATTCTATTTGATTATCCGTCAACCGTTCTATAAGCTGCAAGTTTTCATGTGCTTTACGATATTCCATTCTGGCTATATCCACAAACGCTAAGTTGTTTAATGCCTCAACTGCACCCGCACTATAATTCTTTGATAGGGAATAAGCTTTATTGGCATACCATGCAGTAGAGTCTAAATTACGATAATGCCATGAATAAGATACTTCATTAAGCCGGTCAATATTCACGTCAGCAGGTCGATCACATGCCACTAATAGTGCTGTGATTACGCAGAGAAAGGTTAATAATAATCGTTGTAGAATATTCAATGAATTACGATTTTATGCGGACAAAAATAAAGATTATTCTTATAAGTACGAAATTATTTTCGTAAAAATAACAACAGAAAAGCCAAAATAATAACAGCACATGTACTTTTCTAAACTATTTTATATACATTTGCATACAAAAGGAATACGCAACAAATGCCTGATAAAATAAGAATAAAAGACATTGCAAAGAGTGCTGGTGTTTCAGTAGGGACCGTAGATCGAGTGCTTCATCATCGGCCAAATGTTTCGGAAATTGCGAGAAAGAAGGTTGAAAACGCACTGAAAGAATGTAATTATCGTCCAAACGTTTATGCGTCAGCGCTGGCCTATAACAAGTCATATACGTTCTGTGTACTGCTGCCAAAGCATGACCAAATTGCCTATTGGGAAGAGATAGAGGAAGGAATCAGAAAGGCAGGAGAGGCTCGAAAGGACTTCAATATTCACGTTACGATTCTAGTATTTCGACCGTTTTCAACGACAGTTCGTTCAACGATATAGCCTCTAAAATGCTTACGTCAAAGAATCCCAATGGTGTTGTAATCGTACCTACAACAAAAGATGTTACACGCAATTTTACCGACAAATTACACGAGGCAAACATCCCTTTTGTCATGCTCGACTCATATATGGCCGAACTGAATCCGCTTGCATTCTTCGGCCAGGACTCAATATCAAGCGGATATTTTGCCGCACGAATGCTATGCTTGTGGCTAATAATGACCACGAAATTATGCTTATGAAAGTAACTAAAGACGGTAAAGTTGTAAGCCAGCAACAATGTAACCGCGAAGTTGGCTTTCGCAACTATATGCGTAATCACTTTCCATCAGTCAATATTATTCAGCTCGAGCTTCCCTTTTACGGCAATAAATCAACATATAAACAACTTTTTGAACAGTATTTTAAATCTCATCCCCAAACACATCATTGCATAACGTTAGGTCGAAAAGCTCATTTGCTGGGTGACTTTATTTAAAACCAACCGTCAGAATATTCATGTTGCCGGATATGATATGGTTGAAAAGAACATTGATTGCATGCGTCGGGAAGTATTTCGTTCCTTATTGCACAGCACGCTTTTTCAACAAGGTTTCTCCTGTATCGATACATTATTCAAGGCTATTGTATTAAAAGAAACTGTTCAAACTGTTAATTACATGCCCATTGAGTTGCTGATGCAAGAGAATGTAAACTTTTATCGACGAACCCAACTTTAGGATTCCCGATATGAAGGCTGTGAAATGGTTTCCTCAATTCTCTATTTTTCCTGTTCCCAATCATGGATATTATTACGCGTAACTTCTTTAGTCTGCTTCGTTCAGGAGCATTGAACGAATACGAAACCATCGAACCCATGTCAGAATTTTAAATGGAAACGATTAGAACAAATGGTGGTAGCCCAGCACGTTGAAGGCTCAGCATGGAAAGGTATTCGTAATCATCAGTATGATGAGATGATGAACATTCCTCTCTATTTGGTCAATGAACATCAGCCTTCAGAGCAACCCGTACCTCCTGTACAACTCAGCAACCGTATATTAAATGCCAGACTGCAGCGTATTATACGTAATGAACGCCATGCCATAGATACAAATATGGGTGCCATTGACGTACTTAATATTATTGTTAATAACATTTCAAGTATGCTCAATTACGGTTCTATGCTAAGCGGTTTGATTCGTCTTGGCAGTTATTTAAGGAACAAAGGTGACAAGGTTGATTACGTAAAGGTTGAAACCCGGCTTAACAAATTGCATATACGCCGCATGGCACAGCTCCGAGGAAGCATGCTTATATCTGTCTTCAATTTTGAACCATCCGAGCTTCCTTTCGTCGTTCGCATTGAGCCAGCAGCATATAATCTGGTATTGCGATCGGTAGAACATGCTGCAAACGACACTGCTGAAGAATGGCATTTTCGCCAAAAGCAGGTCAGGATTTGTTACCAATAACTCAGCACTTCTTCGACGTAACCTGCGCCGAAGCCTGCGTTATATTGTCTACGCCCCCATTGAAACTGTTAGTAATTATTTTCAGCAGTTTTGCGCGCTCATTGCAGGAAATAGAAGAATAATAAATAAAATATAATTATAAATAGGGCGTATATAGTTTTCTGCTACTTTTCATTATCTTTGCAATATGAAGAATTTTTCCTATTGATATTCAGTATATTTTTCTTCACATGTGGCTTTTGCACAGTCAGACCGTGTTGAATGTGAAGACACTTGCAGTCATATTCATGGTATTGATTTGAGCCATTATCAGGGCAATGTTTTCTGGGAGACCGTGGGAGATACCAAGATGGCCTATGTTTATCTGAAAGCAACCGAGGGCGGTAACAACATCGATGCCAAATATAAACAGAATATTGATCTTGCTCATCAATATGGAATTAAGGTAGGTTCTTACCATTTCTATCGCCCCCAAATCAATCAGGAAACACAGTTATCGAACTTTATGACCCAGTGTCGTCCCGGCGACCAGGACCTTATACCTATGGTTGATGTTGAAACCAGAGGAGGATTGTCGAAGGAAGAGTTCTGTGACTCGCTGTTTAAATTCTTAAATCTTATCGAAAAAGCGTATAAACAAAAGCCATTAGTTTACACATACACCAACTTCTATAATGTAAACTTACTTGGCAAACTAAAAGATTACAAGGTGATGATTGCCCAATACACCCGTAGAGAACCCGTTACTAACGATGGCTTAGAGTATATTATGTGGCAGTATACCGGCAAAGGGCGACTTAATGGCATCAATGGTTTCGTTGATAAAAGCCGCTTTATGGGCAATCACCAGCTAAGAGAAATAAGATTCAGACATAAATAACCTTTTAAAATAATATCATCATGTCAATCGATAAAATGTCCTGAATGCGGACACCAAATTAGTGATAAAGCACCTGTTTGTCCCAACTGCGGTGTTGAAATAGCAGGTAAAATTACCAAATGCCCACTATGTGGCGAAGTATATTTTAATGATCAGGGTACATGTCCAAATTGTCATCACCTTAATCATAACACGTGTTCAACAAATAAAGATGCTGGCAACCAGGAACCGTCTGCACCTTATCATCATATCGTTTCTCCCCCACCCGTTCCACCAACAAGGGCAGCTGTCAGCGAAGCCCGACCAAAAGACAAACCTGTTACCCCAGACAAGGGTGCAAAAGATGGCGAACCCGGACTGCCTGACCAAAAGCAAGAGAAAAACCATACCCCGCTCATCATCAGCTTTATCTTCGCTTTAATTGTAGCAGGCGTATGTTTTTACTTTTATAAAAATGCAGAATCGTCAAAAGAGCAGGAAGCATACGAATATGCAATGAAAAGTGACGACCCCATGGTTCTGCAAACTTACCTCGACAATTACCGTGGTATCGACCGGACACATTGATTCTATTACCGCCCGTCTTGCATCATTAAAACGCATTGACAACGATTGGAACAACGCTTTGGTAAGTGGTTCCAAACAAGCATTGCTTGATTATCTGAGTAATCATCCCGATTCGGAACATAAATCAGAAGCTGAACACAAAATAGATTCGATTGACTGGGCTCGAAGCCCAAAAGGGCAAACACCATGGATTTATTGCAGGCTTATCTCAGCGAACACCGAATGGAGAATACGTTGACCAGGCCAACGATGCACTTAAAAAGCTGAAAGCAAATACCATTCAGCCCGAAGACAAAGCTCTTGTCGCTTTCTGTTATGCGGCATTTCTTTCAGGCAATCAATACCCGTAGCCAATCAGGCTTAGAGAAAGTGTGTCGCAAACGCTTATGACAAACTTCCTGGAAAACAAGATGCTACCAAAGCTGATGTTGCCACTTTCTTAGATAAAAATATACAAAGACGACATTACAAACATGAACTGGCGCATCAATAACGATTATAAAATTGACAAGAAAGAGGTAGGCGATGAGCAATATGAGTATACCGCTAACTTCTCTGCCGTTCAGCAAATAGAGCGTACCGACCCTAACAAAAGAAAAAAGAAGCACGCTATAAAAATAAAAGGCAACCATTAACCCTGACGGGCTGATAACCTCTATGAGCATGACGAAGATTCTCGAATAATACGATATTACTGATTAAAACGAAGGTCGCATAACACCTGTTTATGGCTGTTATGCGACTTTATTTTTACCAGAATTTACACCTTATTATATATAAGGGTGCTCATCATTATATGGAGAAGTCATGATCAGTCATCGGGCTTCCACTACACGTCGTCGCAATCGCCCAGAAAGGAAACAAAGATACTACATATTCGGGCATTTAGCAGGTTCTCCCTTTTCATAACTATTCAACAGGATGCAAGATTCTAGTCTCTATTTCCAGCCATTATTTCTGTATTTAGGATTTACCGAAAACTCGGCAGCACCAATATCAAGGTCGCCACAGTTGGGGAATGCGATACAAACCCCAGCCACACGGCTTCGTTCGATGCGTACGAAAGCTCGTCCATGTACCTGAAAAAGATTATTGCAATAGCCATCTGCATAACTGTCAATATCGTCAACGTGCAACCTACCGCCTGTTCCCGTATACCAGAAAAACAAGGAATAACCCCGGAATATACCACTGTCACGTACACGCCGTTCCTCATTTAGTTCAAATAAAGCCACACAACATCCGCGCTTGTCAAACTTACCCTTCATCTCATTGTCTAAACCATACCCCGGATTCTTAAAGACACGTGTCTCAATTATTTTAAGAGAGCCGCGAAATGAACACGTATTGCCCTTTACCCGGGTATATCCATCTACACCATATAGTAAATTGTTTATTCTGCGTACTGACGTTATGCAAACTTCCATTTTACGGTAATCGTGCCCGATGTAACCTATAAAACCGGAGAATTATAGCTGATTACCAATGAATAATCTCTTTCGGTATTTACTTTTACTGAGCCCTTTGTCATAGCTGAAACCCATCTGGGAACACGGGGAGCCGATTTTCGAGCTTCAACCACAAAGGGCAGAAACACCATCAGAAATATCAGAATATATCGTTTCATACATATTTTACTTTAGCGTATAATGCTACGTTTACACTATTTTTTACAAATATAATTGTTTTTGTGTAACCCACAGCACTACATTAGCACAAAACATATCTTACTTTTTAAACATAATATGTAAAGCATCAGCCCACTACCTACATGTTATTATTGAATATTGCTCATTGTTTGACGGCTGTCAGCAGCGCGTTTGGCGGCCGTCAAACGTATTGTTCGGCGAACGTCGTACGCGCTGCTGACGGCCGCCAAACGATAGCCCTAACACAAATATGTAGCACGAAAGGCCTGTAATTATCTTGTCGTCAGGGCTCAATCCAGTATAATTACCATCGTAATGTTATAAGCCAGATAACGCCATACCTCCCTGCAAACAAAACAATACCGCAAAACTAACGTCAGGCCTACAATAAGAATATACAAATAAAAACGGACAACCTCCTTTTAAGAAGTTGTCCGTACATCAGTCGAGGCGACAGGATTCGAACTTGCGACCACCGTCCCAAACCGGAGCGCTACCGGGCTGCGCTACACCCCGCTGCAAATTGAAAGAAACGTTGAACAAGTATGTAACCTTTTTCTTCGTTTGCGGGTGCAAGATATATATATTATTCATGATAACCAAAAGATTTTGTGCTGTTTTTAATTTAATGCTTTAAATTTAAAGCTTTACAACAAAAATTATCACTGTTACCCTTTCCTTAAATTGTTTTTGCTACTTTTGCACCTGATCATATCATAATGACATATAACACTAACATATTACAAACTGAATGAAAAAAGAATCTACTAATTGCCATGCTCGTTTCGGCCATGGCAGTAACCTCTAATGCCCAGAACAAATATCCTTCATGGATTGACAATTTCAAGGTATCGGGCTATATTATGTCGCAATACCAATACAACAGCCAGGAAAATGCCAAATCAAACAGCTTCAATATACGCATGGGGCGACTGATTATCGATGCAACGCCATTGAAAAACTGGAGTGCAAGGGTTCAGTTTCAGTATAATGGCAACACCACTAACCTCGGTAATTCATTTAGAATGGTGGATGCTTATGCCGAATGGCAGAATATGAATTTGCACGTATCAAGGTAGGACAGTTTAAAAGAGCCTTTACTTTAGAGAACCCCATGAACCCGATTAATCAAGGTTTCATGAGTTTTGGTCAGAATATAAACAAGTTAGCCGGCTTCGTTGACCGCAATGGGGCACACTCGAGCAACGGTCGTGATATTGGAGTACAGTTGCAAGGCGATTTCCTAAAGAACACGGAGGGACGTAATTTAATGCACTACCAGATAGCTGTATATAACGGTCAGGGAATAAATACAAAAGATGTTGACCATCAAAAAGATGTTGTTGGAGGCATTTGGTTTATGCCTGTAAAAGGCATGCGCCTTGCATTGTTCGGTTCTGAAGGCTCATATTCGCGCAAAGACCCGCATACAGGCCTTGTAAAACTGCCACAACATCGCTACGCCATCTCTGGCGAGTATGCAGCAAACGACTGGACTTTCCGTTCGAATACATACATTCTACGGGGCAGGCTTTCAGTAAGACCTACCAAAAAAGTGAGGATTTAAACGACGCTACCATCAACACGGCTCTCGGTAACAAAGCCGATGGTGTGTATGCACTGGCTATTGTGCCTGTTATCAAGAAAAAATTGCACGTAAAAGCACGCTACGATACCTACCGTGAATCGGCTACATGGCATACGGCAAGGACGCAATATGAAATAGGCGCCGATTATATGTTTGGCAAAAATTTGCAATTAAATGTTGAGTGGGCATTTGTAAACGATAAAAGTATGGCCAACAGAGCCAAAAGCAACAAGCACAATTATAACATCTTAGATGCAGAACTCGACTTTAGATTTTAAAGAAATATGACCGAAGAACATCAGCACCGCCATCACCATACTTCATCAGGGCATCACCACCATCACCATCATATAGATGATGCTGAGCGTTTTAAACAGCACCAGCTTAGGGCTGTAAGACGAAAAAAGGTTTTTAGCAAGATACTTTTCTGGACTCTAAGTGGTGTGGCCGTGGTCATGTTATTTACAGTTTACTGGTTGTATACTCACTAATAACAAAATAAAAAGGTGCATCATGGCTGTGATGCAGAGGATATTTTCAAGCAATAATCAGGCGCAGCCGTAATGTGCATAAGTTTGCCTTCCATCGATTTATTGCGTGAGAGAGCCAGTGCTACGTGCCCCATCGTTGCACGCAGATTGAGTTCTACACACGGATGAAGTAGCCATTTACTTTCATCCCTCACTATCATCATGTCTATACCCAGCGGTCCCTGGTAGCTTTTGTGAAGCCGTGATGACAGCAAAGCTACGGCCTCACGGGCAACTTCGTGCAGCAAATCAGCACTAACAAAGCGGCATAACCTGGCTTCAAGCGAATCTTCACTGCCAAGAATATTACCATCATACACCCCGTCGGTAGCATGGAACAGCGACAAACCACTATATTTTATACTGCCGTTGCCATACGCATAGAACTCCATGCCTAAGTCAACAGCCTTATCATACCATGGTTCTACCATGACGCAGGCCTGTTCTTTTATCACGTTCTTTATCCATCCCTTTAAATGAGATGTCAGCGAATCATATCTTTTTCGCGATACATTACACCGTTTTCCAACATATCTTATACCACGCCCGCTCCCACTCCATGGTGCTTTAAGGACAACCGAACCATGTAATGACAGCAATTGCTGCACCTCATCTACGGTAGATGCTGCACATGAAACGCCCGTCGTTCCATTAATATTCCGAAGAGGCGAAAGCAAATTCTCAGAAGCCCAGCGCCGGTGACTTGTCTTTCGTATGGCATCAAGGCTGGAGGAATCAGGCAGAAGATCAGATTCAATACCATATTGAAGCATAGCATTACGGATATTCAAGTCCCACCCCCACGGACAAACGGCATCAAGTACCAAGCCTGAAAGCAACTGCTGCTGAAGCATATCACGGGTAAAGAATTTACCATTATAATCGATATTCAATTGTCGTTCGTGCTTCGGCAATGGTATTATCTCAACTAATATAATATCTTCTGGCTCAGCCCATAGAGAAGGCAGGAAGTCCATATTGCGGCGAATAAGACATGCTGCCCGGGGTGGTGTAAAATGCAGAAGATTTGACGCAAGGGCCATATCGTGTTCGGGATTAAAAACAAATAATTTCATCGAATGCTAACTATCTTATTTTCAAACAACAAAATTACAAAAGAAAACCGAAAAACAATACTGTAAAAAGCTCTAAACACACCAAAATTGCTATCTATACTTTTGCATTTTTAAAAATAATCATTAACTTTGTAAGGATAATAGACGCATTATGGAATTATTGAAGCTTTCTTTCGCACCCACTCCTATCTAATAGAGCATACTAATGCTTCTGTGCGTCGTGGCCTTATGGACGAAAATAAACTGGAACGACCGTTTAATAGGCATCAAAGGAACACGCGGAGTTGGAAAGACTACCTTCTTACTTTCATATGCTAAGGAAAGATTTGGGAAAGATAACCGAAAGTGTTTATATGTGAATATGAACAACTTTTACTTTCAGGGGCACGTTTTCTCAGAGTTTGCAGGTAAGTTTGTGGCACAAGGCGGAGAAGTTTTGTTACTCGACCAGGTTTTTAAGCTAACCGACTGGAGCAACGAACTTCGGAAGTGTTACGAATTATTCCCAGAACTTAAAATTGTTTTTACAGGTTCAAGCGTAATGCGTTTGAAAACAGATTATCCTGCAATTCGGGATATTCTGAAGTTTTATAATTTGCGGGGATTTTCGTTCCGGGAGTATCTTAACCTTATGGCCGGGACACACTTTCAACCTTATACGTTTGATGAAATCGTGAATAACCACGAGCATATCGTCAAGAAAATTCTGCCTTATCTGAGTCCTTCACAATATTTTAAGGATTATCTCCACCACGGTTTTTACCCCTTCTTTTTAGAACACCGGAACTTTTCAGAAAACTTACTTAAAACAATGAATATGATGGCCGAAGTTGACATCCTGTTCATTAAACAGATAGAACTGAAATATCTGGCAAAAATAAAAAGCTTTTTTATCTTCTTGCTGTTGACGGACCTCAGGCACCCAACATCAGTCAGCTGGCACACCTTATTGATACAAGCCGTGCTACGGTGATGAATTATATAAAATATCTTGCCGATGCACGCTTAATGAACATGATTTATTCGCTCGGTATTGATTTTCCAAAGAAGCCAGCAAAGGTGATGATGCAATCCGAACCTGATGTATGCCATATATCCCATAGCAATTAATCAGCAGGGATATAATGGAAACGTTCTTTGTGAATACCGTTTGGAAAGATCACATTGTGAACGAAGGTAATAAACCGCAGTGCTACATGATTGACAATAGCAGAAAGGTAAGGATTTGCGATGCACATTCAGCTAACAAATTGCGGTATAATTCAGAAACAATATATGCCCTGCTACAATACTGAAGTGAGGGCATGATAACCAAATACCTCTATGGCTATTTTGGATTTTTATATTAAAATACTACGAATAATTGACAGGCAATATTCTTTTTAAATATTACAAGAACATTATAATTAAACATTAATCTTTAAAGCAAAATGGCAAAAAGTAAAAGAAATTTATGACATGTGATGGCAATACAGCTGCCGCTCATGTGAGCTACATGTTCACAGAGGTAGTCTATTTACCCATCATCCGTCGTCACCAATGGCCGAGCACATTGACGAATGGGCAGCAAAAAGGTCGTCAGAACCTCTTCGGACAAACAGTTTTTGTACAGGAGATGGAATCGGAAGGCGGTGCTGCAGGCGCTTTGCACGGCTCACTTCAGTCAGGGAGCCCTGACCTCAACTTATACAGCTTCACGGGGTTTGTTGCTGATGATTCCAAACATGTATAAGATAGCCGGCGAGCTTCTTCCTTGTGTTTTCAACGTTTCAGCACGTACTTGCAAGTCATTCACTGTGTATCTTCGGCGATCACCAGGATGTTATGGCATGTCGTCAGACAGGTTTCGCCATGTTCTGCTCGGGATCTGTACAGGAAGTAATGGATCTTTCTGCAGTTCCATATTTGTCAACGCTTGAATCACAGGTACCTATTTATCAACTTCTTTTGACGGTTTCCGCACATCTCACGAATATCATAAAATTGAGGAGATGGACATGGAGGACATTCGTCCTTTAGTTAATCCTGAATGGATAAAGCGTTTCCGTGATCGTGCTATGTCACCGGAGCGGCCTGTTACCCGCGGTACTGCTGAGAATCCAGAGACTTTCTTTACGCACCGTGAGGCATCAAATACTTACTATGACAAAGTTCCTGAGATCGTAGAAAAGCATCTTGCAGAAGTGTCCAAGATTACAGGACGCGAATATCACCTCTTTAACTATTATGGTGCAAAGGATGCAGAGAATATCATTATCCTGATGGGATCGGCAACTGAGCCTGCACGCGAAGCTATTGACTACCTTACAAAGCAGGGCAAAAAGGTAGGTATGGTAGCCGTTCACCTTTATCGCCCATTCTCAGTAGACGCTATTCGTAAGGCTATTCCTGACACAGTTAAACGCATTGCTGTATTGGATCGTACAAAAGAACCAGGCGCAGAGGGCGAACCTTTGTACTTAGACGTTAAGTCTGCTTTGTACGAAGATCCGAGAAAACCGCTTATCGTTGGTGGACGTTACGGTTTAGGTTCATCAGATACAACGCCTGCAAAAGATTATTGCTGTGTTTAAAAACTTAGAGCTTCCTGAGCCTAAGAATCACTTTACAGTAGGTATTGTTGACGATGTTACATTTACATCGCTCCCCGAAGAAGAAGAAGTTCCAATGGGTAGTGATACCGTTTTTGAAGCGAAATTCTATGGAATTGGTTCTGATGGAACGGTTGGAGCTAATAAGAACTCAGTACAAATTATTGGTAATAACACCAATAAATACTGCCAAGCCTACTTCTCTTATGACTCAAGAAAGTCTGGTGGCTTTACCTGTTCACACTTACGTTTCGATGACAATCCTATACATTCTGCATACCGGTAAACACACCTAACTTTGTAGCATGCCACGTTCAGGCTTATTTACATATGTATGATGTATGTCGCGGCCTTCGTAATGGTGGAACATTCTCTTAAATACAATTTTTGATGGCGATGAATTAGTACACTTTATTCCGAATAAACTTAAACGTTACTTCGCAAAGCATAACATAAAAGTCTACTATATCAACGCTACAAAGATTGGACAAGAGATTGGATTAGGCAATCGTACTAACACAATCCTCCAGAGTGCATTCTTCCGTATTACTAAGGTTATTCCTGAAGAGCTTGCTATTGAGCAAATGAAGAAGTTTATTGTTAAGTCATATGGCAAGAAAGGTGAGGACATTGTTAAGCTGAATTATGCAGCAGTTGACCGTGGTGGTGAATATAAACAGCTTACTGTTGATCCAGCTTGGGCAAATCTTCCTGATGATCAGGAGAAGCAAGATGATGCACCTGCATTCATAAAAGAACTTGTTCGTCCTATGAATGCCCAGGCAGGCGACTTGTTAAAAGTGTCTGATTTCGTAAAATATGGCACGGTAGACGGCACTTGGCAGAATGGAACAGCAGCCTATGAGAAACGTGGTGTAGAGACATTTGTACCCGTATGGGATAGCGAGAACTGTATGCAGTGTAATAAATGTGCCTACTCTTGCCCACACGCTGCTATTCGTCCTTTCGTTCTTGACGACGCAGAGTCTGCTGATTTCGATGGAAACACGATTGATGCAATAGCTCCTAAGACAATAAAAGGTATGAAATTCCGCATTCAGGTTTCTGTACTTGATTGTCAAGGCTGTGAAAAACTGTGCCGACATTTGCCCGGGCAAGAAGGGTGAGAAAGCTCTTAAGATGGTTCCTTTCAATATTGATGAGCCTGAAATGCAACAGGAAATTAAGAATTGGGAGCATCTTATTAAGAACGTCAAATCGAAACAACATCTTATTGATATTAAACAGAATCCGAAGAACTCACAGTTTGCAACGCCTTTGTTTGAGTTCTCTGGCGCCTGTGCTGGTTGTGGGAAACACCTTATGTTAAAGCTTTATATCTCAGCTCTTTGGCGACCGCGAGATGATTGCCAACGCAACAGGGTGTTCATCAATCTATTCAGCTTGGTTCCCTCACGCCGTATACTACGAATGAAAACGGACAGGGCCGGCCTTCAACAACTCTTTATTTGAGGATTTCTGTGAGTTCGGTCTTGGTATGGCACTTGGAAACAAGAAGATGCGTGAGCGTATCACCGTACTACTTAATGAGATTATTGCCCGCGATGACACACCAGCAGGCTTTAAGGAGGCTGCACAAGAGTGGTTCGATGGCAAGAATGATGCTGAGGCTTCAAAAGCAGCAGCGGCCAAATTGAAGCCTTTCATTGACGGAGGCTGTTCTAATTGGTTGTGACATCTGCGCAGAATTGAAGACCCTTGAGCATTATCTTGTAAAGCGTAGCCAGTGGATTATTGGTGGTGATGGCGCTTCATACGACATCGGTTACGGCGGTCTTGATCACGTTTTGGCATCTGGTGAGGATGTAAATATCCTGGTTCTTGATACCGAGGTTTACTCTAACACTGGTGGCCAGTCTTCTAAATCTACTCCTCTTGGTGCTATTGCACAGTTTGCTGCCAGCGGAAAGCGAATCAGTAAAAAGGATCTTGGCCTGATGGAAACAACCTACGGATATGTATATGTGGCTCAAATCGCTATGGGTGCAGATAATAATCAAACTCTAAAAGCGATACGTGAGGCAGAAGCTTACCCAGGTCCTTCTCTCATCATAGCCTACTCTCCATGTATCAATCATGGTATAAAGGGTAAAGATGCTGAAGGTAAGCCACGTAGTATGCACCGTTCACAGCACGAGGAAGCTCTTGCAGTTGAATGTGGTTACTGGCATTTGTGGCGTTATAATCCTGCTTTAGCTGAAGAGGGTAAGAACCCATTCCAGCTCGATTCAAAAGCACCGAACTGGGATTACTCGTAATTATCTCGTTAGGGTGAGGTACGCTTTGCCTCTCCAGAAGGTTCGTCCTGTTGAGGCAGAGAGCTTTATGCAGAAACAGAGAAGGCAGCTAAGCGTCGTTATCAGGCATACATTCGTAAATCACAAGAGGATTGGAGCGAACAAAATTTAATCAAGTAAACAACAATCTTCTATAATAAAAGCCCGAGAGTATAATAATAGTCTCGGGCTTTCCTTTATAATTGCCAAAATGTTTAAGCCTTAACACAAACTCTTTATAAAATTCTGGAAAACTTCTGTTAGTGCCTTATACAAAGGACTTCGGGAGAATTATCCGATTTTGTGGTAAAGACTTGAAAACTATGCAATCTACTGCGTTCTGCCTTGATTTGCTTTCTTGGCATCTCGTTTGTGCTAAAGCTAATACTTTCTCTCTAAAAACACATCAACGGACAGATAAAATATGTACCTTTGTAAGTGAATTCTGCATTTAAAAAGAACTGATTATAATGATAATACCAAAGCCTAATAAGTTTTTATTCTCAAGTAGCTATCGAAGGCAAATCAAATAATACTCCAGCTGAAAATGGTGATTTTTACAATAGAAACTCCCATCATTAGAATTTAAAGAAGAAAAGCTATGCTTTACTAAATGTCGTAGGGTCGTCAACTACACAATGATGAAAGGTTTGGATTTTGGTAATATAGAACTTGTGCAAATTGAAAGTTATATGCAAACAAGGAAAGGCTCTTTATCATGGATTGCCCGAACTTAAGACATATGAATATATTATGACCCAATATCTATACGATGTAAATGAAGAATAGAAAACCTATGATTTACATGGTACGGATATTAGTTTCTTGTTATATACAATATTGCGGCTTATAAATTTAGCATTGAGATGGCTGCCTTATTTGATTGGTTAGAATGGCAATGTAATGCTTGGGAATGGGGAGAAGCCAATGATCAAGGTAGAGGTTTTTCTTTTTAATGACGAAGATATTTATAGTATAGAAAGTCTGTATAAACACCTCAAATCTTTTAAGATTGAGGCAATTAAACAGTCCTTATACAGAAGAGGTGGAGGTGTATATTGGACTGATGTCAGCATCTGTTTTAGATATATCGATAACTACATTTCTAACTTAATAAGCGATGCGCTTGGTGTGAATTTATCATATCTGGAGATACCACAAAAATTGTAAGCAATAAACTAAAAATTAGATAAATATGAATGTGATGGCTATTGTCCCAATAGTAGTTCCATACTTTGTAATAATGGAAGCCGAAAAATATAGAGAACATGGTATGAAAATAAAAACGACAAAAGAATTAAATTTATGGATTTTATAGGAGTTGATATTAGAAATAAAAATTAAAGAGCTTTGAGGATTATGGAAAATTATCAGGAAATCGGCTAAGTGTATCTATTGATATTTTAAATTCATAGGGATACTTTGATTTCGAAATGGGCTAAAGATGAGAGTATGCTCTTATTATAAGAAAAGGCAGCAGCAGAGGACAAGAATTTACGCATTCCTCAGGAGAAAAGTTATAATTTCCGATAATACATTTGCCTTTATGGGTGTACCGCAATGTTTTAGATGGGAAAAACTTATAGCCTATTGGAACTGAAAAACAAATTAAATAACAATGAAATACCAATGGTTTATGCTTTATCGAAAGAAGATAAGAAAAAGCAAAATACACCAAGATATTAGGTAAAGATGCGCTATCAAATGCAAATGCAAATGGAAATTATGTCACATTGAGCCTGTTGGGCTAAATAACTGTAAAAATATTGAGGATTTAGATATAAATGAGATCTGTAAAGTATTTTTGTGAGATATGCAAATCCTATAAATATGTTTATATTACCGAAAAGAAATTGGAGGGTTAGGAGAAATTCAAGAATTTATAGATGAACAAAGATATTAAATAATCAAATCTTGTTTAATATCTCTTCATACTCTTTCAGTACTTTATTAGAACACTCAACAATATTTTTGAGGATAATTCTGAAAGTATTGTATATAATCCCAGCATTTCTCATACCAACGAAAGAAATCTTTCCAGAAGAACGGAAATCTATGATGCTATTGATATATTCTTATTCAGAGACAAAAGACATCATTTTATAAAAATTTCAATATCATGTTTCAATAGTCAAATTTATTTCTTTGAGCGACAATGTTTTTCGTAGTTTGATATAATGTCATTTGAAAACCGTATAAGAGATAGTGATTTGGCTGATTTCTTTCACCTTCCTTTTTACGATATGTAATTATTCGATGCTTAGATAATACAAAAACATCTCCACATAATCATCAAAATTCATCAGGACTCCCTTTGGGATCTCCTTGAATTCCTAGGCCACAACATACAATTGGTTTAAAAGAAAACAGGTATACCCGTATTGATAGAATTATTTATAACGTCAAAAACATATATGTAAAAGAAAGGAATTCGCTTATCAATTGATGTCGGAGAAATATTCCATTTAACAGCCAATTCCATGTTCTTTTTGCTGTTCAGATAATCATTCGCTATACATAATCTAATCGCTTGTCCCTTTTCACAGAATAAACTTTATACACAAAAACAGAATCTGAGCATAAAGTATAGAAAAGATTTTGCTTCTTTAGAGGAACAGGACATATGTTGGGGGCGATATAATTACCATATTCCCCTATCAAATGGGGAAAAACTTGTAAATTTCTACATTTTTATAGCAAGGAGAAACTAATGCCGAATAAATTTCTTTCGGACTCATTATACGAATACTATCTATTTGGGTCGTAAAATAAAAAGTGTCCATTGAGTGATCTATTGACAATGTATCCTTTTCTAAAAGATTTCTTTCTTGCTGTAACGCTCTATAAGAAATCCTTCTATCTTTACCATCTCTTTTTGACTATATGCATAAAATTGATAGTTCGTAAAGAAGATTAATGCAAAAAAATATTTATCCATAACCGTTATCAAAATTAGAGCCACAATTACCTTTTGACAAGCAAAAAGCAATGTCAAAGGTAATTTAATTGGCTGTTTATTTATCTAGACCTAATAATTCCCAAAGAACTTTTTCTGGGTTTATTTCTGTTGTCCAGCATAATTTTTAACTCCTCTAGTATCTACCTTAGGATGAGTAATGGTAGGTGGGCTGGTAGTAGTACCTCCTGTATGTTGTCAAACAAAAGTGCATAACTACAAATATAGTTATTTACTCTGATATTTCATTGTTTTTATTATCAAAAATTCTTTTTGTTGATTGATTTTTGCTTTATAAATTCTCTTATCTTTTTAATTTTCTCCTTGTCCTAAATATACGTCTTTGGGTGTGAGATTATCCAATGATTCATGAAATCTTTTTCATTATAATAGTCTACCCACCTATCAATAGCCTTTTTCCAATTCAGAGGACAAAAATAATGATTTAGCTTAATTACATTTTTCATCGATCTGTAATATCGTTCTATCTTTCCTTGTGTCTGCGGATGCAATGTTTTTGCCATGGATATGCTTTGATATTATATTCCTTACAGAGATACTGTTTGAGAGAGGACGCAATATAGCATAGTTTATTATCTGATAAAAGACAAGGAGGGTTCTGGAATGTAACTCCTGCCTTTTCAATCGCTTTATCTATTGTTCTAGATACATCATCAGAAATCATACTCGAACATAACTCCCAATGGATAATATACCTGCTGTAGTCATCAATTACAGTAGAGAGATAATACTCAGCTCCAACCCTTGACTTTGAAATAGGTAAAATCGGTCTGCCACATCTCATTAGCGAATTTAGTCTTATGATGGAATTCATCAGCTGCAAAGATAAAATCATGCTCCATACGTTCCAATAGACCTCTTTTCGTGCAAAATACGATAAAAGCTTGACTCCGAAACAAATATCTGACTCTCTTCCAATAAAAGAACTGATAATTCCCGAGGCGTGAACTCTGTATGCTCTAAAGACAGTTCAATCACTATTTGTCAAATATTATCAGGTATGCAGTTCACGTTGTCATTGTGCAAATATACGTTTTTATTAATAATTAAAATTCGAAAATCTGTAAACACATCATGTTTACATCTTTAATAGGATCAGCATATCACTTTTATTTTAAAAATCAAGAGTTATATTTTGTGTTACTCTTAAAGACAGAATTCGCAAATAAATATGTTCAACAAAAGAAGCCTCTATAATATCACGATGTATATTACAGAGGTTTACTTTATAGATAGAAAAAATATATTTTAAAATTACGATTTTAAGATATTCCGACTGAATTTTTATGTTGTGATTCCCATCTCTTTACACAGCTTTAGAAAGGCTTTTCCACCTGTCACCGTTTGGGCATAAAGCAACTTGTTAACTGGCAAAAAGCAGCTCTCGAGATGTAATATCACTTGTTTTTTTCTTGTCCCCAATACTGATCTTTTTAAGCAGTTTTGTGAGTCGACTAAGTGGGAAAAGCCCATGCTTTTAGGAAATTTGCCAATATCTCTCCTATCGAATCCAGACGAATTGCAGGCTGTTCTCCGCAGCTCTGTAGCCTGCGTTCCATACACAAATTCCATAGCTGAAACGCGCGTCGTTGCCTCAGAAGAAGCTATACAATATGCCACAAAAACAGATAGAATACCACGCACCGGAAGCTGCGATTCATGCAAAAATGCAAGTCCATAGCCCACCCACATTTTATCATCAGCATGTGCATTGCTGAAAACACCATAGTTATGAAGTATCGTTGAAAAGAAGAGGTGCGGGAAATGCAGGGAATAAACTTACAACTGTTTGCGCAAGGTAATGCGACCAAATTCCCCGTATATCAATGAAGTTTTGTATCAACTGCTTTTTACGTAAAGCAGAAAGCCCATTGCCTGATGCCACACGTAAAAACACATCTTGCCCATACGATTTTCTCCCATAATCATTCCATTCACGATTTACCTTCGTAATAATATCCAGTTCTTTGGTTAAATCAAAAAGAAAAAAATCGCCATGTATATTCTCACTTGCTTCTCTTATCAGCTTGGCCTGTGTCCATGCAGTATCAAGCGTAAAAGGCTTTACCGGTTCCTTTTTCTCTCCAAGAAGATATAACATCAAGTGTAACAGTTCGCCTTTCAGCATACTGTGAGCATGCCTTAAAGCTAAAGCCACATCATCAACAGCACAGCGAAGCAGTGCCAGTTGTATGTCGAAAGACAATGGTTGTACTCCGGCCTGTTGCCATTTAGCTAGCTGTTCTATCAACACATCAATATCAATCCACGATGGTTTATGTGTAGGTGTAGAGAGAATGGGCAACGATGTGTTGAACGAAAGTATTTCAACATAATCTGCTAACAGATATTTCAACAAGGCTTCCACCACAGAATTGTAGCCTCTTACCTTGTACGACTTTAATCTTGTAAACGATTGAGCTTGAAAATTACCCAATCCACGAGCAATGTCAGCAAAACGCATAAGACGCGATTTCATCGAAGTTTCGTCAACTTTAAAGCGTTGTTCAACAGCACTACCAAACTCAAGGAAGAACAATCCCAACAGACGGTCCTCATCAAGAAATGCATCTGATGACCATTTACGGGCCTCTTCAAACAAACTTTCAAGCCTGCCGAGATCATCAATATTTAACTGTGGTGCCCACTCTACGGCTGCTGCAAAAGCAAGTTGCAACTGTAACGAATCCATTTTAAACAATGCCGATGAAAGCAAAAATATGGCTTCGTCCTTATCTTTTGGCATAACAAGCCTGTTATCTTCACGACATCGTTTCAAAGGCATAATGTCAAAAAAGAAACTTCTTCCGCAATGTCCAAATCGTCATTATGCTCCTGAGGTATAAATGCTGCGAGCATTTCACGAGGCTCCTGCCTCATTTCCGCCTCATAACTACGTAATTCCGAACACAGCGTTTTATCATTTTTATCTCCGAATTTCGCAATCAACTTTGCGGCTCGCTTCTGTGCTGTCTCTGCCTTATTCATGAAAACAAGACAAAGTGCACGACAAATATCGGGACGAGCATTCGCATGTTGCTTTGCGATACTTTCAAAAGTAGCACAAACTATGCTCATATTTGTCTGCGCCATATCATATAATAGTCCTGAAATAGCAGCGATAAAAATCGTTATAATTAAATGTGGGCTCGTCAGCCAATTGACGTAAAAAGGCGAAGTAAAAAGCTTCAAAGAACCAGATAATTTCGTCGTAAGGCCCTGAAGAATTAGGTCTTGATGAGGTAAACAATTCGGCAGAAGCAGGTTGCAATCCTTCGATAATGCCAATAAACCAACTGCCTTTACTCTTCCCATTACTAAAGCTTCGAGCGACGATTTCAACAAACGGGCGCGATCAATACGCCCATCTGCCGCACAGCTTAATAGTAAACCTTGAAAGCTTCCATTGATTTTTGTGCGCCCTTCTTTAAAAGCGGTAATGGCATTATCGTCATTCCATGCGATGGGTGTGTCGTAACGGAAAAGCAACCACACGTGTTCCTCAAGCAATTCCTTATGTTCAAGAAATATTTTTCCTGTGTAATCGCGATTATACCATGGCAATTGCCCCACCATATTTGCCAATAAAGGCTCTTCAATCGTTTCGGTAAAACCACGCTTCGCAAGCGTCATGTAAGTAAGATATGATACGAACGGCCACCTTCTGTGGGCCTAAACTTCAAGTGTTTAATCCATGAAGGACAATATATTTCCAGCAAATCGCAGAGTAAAGACAAATGATTATCGAGAGAAACAGGTAAATAAGCAGTACGAGGATTTTCGATTAGCAACTGCATTGACGACAAAAAAATAAAACAATCTTCGCCACATGGTCGCCATTCTATGATTTTCACCATCTTTATTTTTCCCGTGTTCTTACAAACAAATTACTGGCTGTTTCGTGCAAGGCATAGCGCTCTTTTGCTGGTAATTGCGATATTTCTTTATAAAAAGGAAAAAGTATTTCAGTCCGATTTTGGGGAGAATCGGTATATGAATTAGCCAATTTTGTAAAAACGCTCTTTTTAATTGTTCTTCCATTTTGTCAGTATTTTTAGTTGCCAGAATATGTTTACATTCTCCTCTCTTCCAGCATTTCGCCCCATCCACTGGCACGTACAATAGCATTGTCCAGGGCTTAAGAACTACTGAATATGCGGTATTGGTATCTCCCATTACACGCGCTTCCACACGATCAATTGTCTGCAGCACCTCGACACGCCCCTCCTCTATCAACTTTTGCGCCGTAACCAAACGAGGATTTGACTTACCAATATGCTGAATATTGAAAGGAAGCCTGCGATAAAAGTAGCTACCCTCATCAAGATCAAAGCCTAAAAGCCCCATCGATGCAAGGCGAGCGGTAAGCTGTGGCATAAGTGACGCTGGCAGATTATTAGATAATGCAAACAACTCAGCGTTGAACCAACCATTCGATGAACAGTAATTGTTCAAACCTACTGTCCATTCTTCTGGAACATCATCAACCAATCGGCAATGCTGCGCCCTCACCCGAAAACCCTCTACTACATTCTTTTCGACAACGAAAGACTGAAACGAACACCGTCTTTAAAAATATAACTGCCACACAGTAGCTCTGTCCTGACGGATGAGAAAAATACGCGAAGCTCATCAGCATGCGGCAACAACGAATCGAGAAGATGTAAGCGTCGTGCTCCACCAACACTTATAGCACCTGCTCTTTCCGCAGGCGAAAAGACAGGGCGCGGACTATTTGTTGCGAGAAAAAGGTCTGTATTTGAACGTCCTCGTGGCAGACTGTGGAAAAGTCTAAGCAAATCAACACGACCGATACTGCACAAACATACTGCCTTCGACTGATAAAGGGGAACTGTTGTTAGGCCTCTTACCCACTTGTCGGGCAAAGGAACTTTCTTCTCAACCACGCTATATCCATTGCCATAAAGGCCTACATCGCGAGCACCAACATGCATGACAAGGCGGTCTTTGGGAAGAAACGATGACAGAGCCTGCAGCATTCGTTCATTGAAATCGACATTTGTCGTTCCCTCTGCAAGAAATTCGCCATCTAAACCATCAGGTAGAATATCAACCCTTGCGTAAACACCGGCACACTGTGAAAACCCTTCGAAGCGCAAACAACGATTACCTGCCGTAACAACAGGGTCACGAGTCGGGCCAATTCTGACGGTGAGAGATAGAAAGATGAGGCCACAACCTGCGACAATGCGAGCAAGCAGCGTGAAGCCACAAGCGGATTTTTATTGTTCCCCAAAAGAAACAAGGAACTTTTTGAGCATCAACCCCATTATACTGTGAAAGCAAAAGCGTTTCCTTACCCGCTTCGCGCAATAGCGTTGAGGGTGCAGGATAGAGGTATGAAAGCGTCTGCGACATAAGTTATGGTTTAAAATAATTCAGTTTTTCAAGAGTAACTTGGCAGTCGATTTCTACCTTATGTTATGTTTTTAAAAACATAACATACGTAGCAAAGATACATAAAGGTAACAAATTGCACACTTTCAACTGCGCAATTATTATTTTAACTCAAAAACTTTCTTCCACAACGCATTATGAATTACAGGCTTTCTTCAATAACAAAATAAGCCCGACACTATTGTCGGGCTTATTATACAATATAAATAAGGTGTATAAAACTTTCGGTTATCTAATGCGATCCATTGACCTTACAAGGGCTTCATCTGCTTTAATACCAGCACGAGCCATCACAAAGAACACAATAGCAACCACTGGTAAACAAAATGCAAAATGGAAATGTACGTCGCTGTTTGTTGAGCTTAGCCTCAGAAACTGTTCACCAAACCAATAAACATACCAAAAGCGTGCACAACACGATATTAACCGTACACAGACGGGCTTGTACCATACGCCTTTTATAAAGGAAGATGTTACACAGTGTTAATGCACCAGCAATTACCAATCCTACAAAAGGAACAGGGCTTATCTGTAAGTTACCCTCTTGCATACGCCCCAGATTATACCATACGTAATCGCTACCCATTCCCTTTATACTCATACGCAGCTGTGGGCAGACAGAGGCAGACGATAAGGCAGACAAGAGCCAGCAACAGGTAGATTGTTTTGCTTGCGTTGTATCATCAGGCCTGAGCTCCTCTGCATTATCGCGTGAAGGATCACGCCAATAGATGTTACCATCCAGAAACTCTTGTGTGGCCAAAAAGGGTTGGTTTGGGCAACTTTTTCATAGTATCGGCTGATCTCAATCTGCTCACGATTCTCGAAAACCTCTTCCAAAGAGTCGTTATAAGATGCAAATTCGGCAAGCTTTTTACTAAGATCATTCTTTATCTCTACCGAAATTTGATTTGCACGTTTGCCAATGATAGCAACACTTTTCGTAAACGTTTCCAGTTTCGCTACACAGGTCCATGATGTTACGTGTAACTGTATTTACTGGTGCTTTTGACTTTTTATAATCCATTTATATTCGCAAATTATTAAAGTTTTCTTTTTGTAACATTATGCCATAATGCTGACGAAGCAAAGGGAATCTCCCATAACCATTGTGGCTTAACTCTTCTTTCACCGTTGATGTGAATTTTTGCACTTTTCTATAAAAGCTTTCTGCCTCACGACGATGCTTGGAATCGATACTCATTGATAAAACCATAACACTCATCCTCCGCATCCTGATAGCGATCAAGCTTTTTAGCCTCAACACTTTGCTCAGCAAGATGAAACTTGCTCTTCATGATAAGCGTAGCAAACTGTTCACGTTTACTGGTGTACGGGTAATCTTTAAGCGCATTCTGTGATGTAACGATACAAGCTTCATAATTGTTTCCACCACTGGTACAGTTGCCAAAGTAAGAACCTAAGTTGTAATAGAGTTGGGCTGAATACAATTCTTTGTCAACCAGCTTGTCCTGTAAACTGAATAATTGCTGCTGGGCCTGTTCCTTATAACGTGCATCAGGATATGCGTCCAAATACTCCTGAAAGGCCGAAATGGCCGCTAACGTTTCGGTTTGGTCGAGTCGTGGTTCAGGCGTACTGTTGTAAAGGCTCTGCCCTATGTAAAACTGGGCTACCTCAGCATATTGTCCTCGTGGATACGATTTGATGTATTTCTTAAACGTTTCCGATGCTGTTTCGTAATCCATATTCATATATTCGGCCATGCCAAGCATGTAAAGACATTCCTGTGCATCCATACTCCCTTTTAAAGGAACTATGACTTCCGAAGTATGGTGGCAGCACGAGCATACTTTTCCGTTAGCAAAGCACTCCTTTGCATATTCAGTATTTATATTTGTAATCACTGCTCTTGTACACACTGTTAAACTCTTTAGCGCAACTGGTAAAGAGTAAAATGCCGACAAGGGCAGCAAAAGAAAATTTCTTCATGGGCATACAGATACTCAAAAACAACATATATGTTCAAGTGTGCAAAATTACATATAAATATTTTATTTCTCATACCACACCTGTCTTTTTGTAAAAAAATTAGCTTATAAAACATGGTTTGCCACTATTTTGTTACTAAAAACAATTCAAATATGTGCACAGCATAGCAAACACACATAACAAGACTTTATCTCCAGCCTTTATTCTGCTTACAATAACATCATAAAACAACAGGCTTTATGGTACATGTCATAAGCAGTTTACAACAATAAGTTCATTGTTCGACGGCCGTCGACAACGCGTACGACGGCCGTCATTTTCTTGACGACGGCCGCCAGCAACGCTGCTGACGGCCGCCGTACAGTGAACGCAACAACATAAAGACAACAGAAAAACATTTAAAACTCGCTGACATTAAATCACACAGATACAAACATTATGCCGCATGTTACAACAACGACTGCTAAAAATTTGAAGACAGTGCCATATATACAAATAAATTCAGTAACTTTGTATATCATCGTTAATTAGGAACATCAGGAAAACAAGGTTATTCGTGATTCATTAATTGACATGAATAACAACAAGTTACATTTCAGGAAACAGATATTCAGCACATTACAACCACATAAAAACATGGACTTTAAGCTTTACTTCAAAATATAAACCCACAGGGCGATCAGCCTCAGGCTATCCGCCAATTAAGCTGATGGAATAAAGCGGGTGACGCGGCACAGGTGCTGCTTGGCGTCACAGGTTCAGGGCAAAACCTTTACTATGGCCAACGTCATTGCGAATGCAGGCAAACCCACCTCGTGCTTAGCCACAACAAAACACTGGCTGCACAGCTGTACGAAGAGATGAAAGGGTTCTTCCCTGACAATGCAGTTGATTACTATGTAAGCTATTATGATTACTACCAACCAGAAGCATACCTGCCCTCTTCTGACACATACATCGAAAAAGACCTTGCCATAAACGAAGAAATTGACAAGTTAAGGCTGGCAGCTGTAAGCGATTTGCTGTCAGGTCGTAAGGATGTAATAGTTGTATCATCGGTTTCATGTATTTACGGTATGGGCGGTCCCGTAGCCATGCAGGAGAGTATTATACATATCAAACGGGGGCAACGGGTAGACCGTAATGTCTTTTTACGTAAGTTGGTAAATGCTTTGTATGTCAGGAATGATATTGACTTGCAACGCGGTTGTTTCTCGGTAAAGGGTGATACAGTGAATATAGCCATGGCCTATTCAGACTATGTGCTGCGCATTACCTGGTGGGACGACGAGATAGACAGCATAGAAGAGGTTGACGCTACAACAATGCGCAGGGCTGCAGACCTTTTGAAGAGTATGCCATATATCCGGCTAACTTATTTGTCACAACACCCTGAACAAAACCAACCGTGCCATTTATCAGATACAGGATGACTTGACCAAACAGGTTGCATTTTTGAAGAACTGGGCGACCCTATCAGAGCTCAGCGCATAAAAGAACGTGTTGAATATGACATAGAAATGATTAAAGAGCTGGGGCATTGTGCAGGAATTGAGAACTATTCACGCTATTTTGACGGTCGCGAGCCGTGACAACGTCCTTACTGTCTGCCTCGATTTTTCCCTGAAGACTATCTGATCATGATTGACGAAAGCCACGCAAGCGTGCCACAAATCAGCGCTATGTATGGAGGCGACCGTGCCGGAAGCAAAAACCTGTGGAATATGGTTTCCGTCTGCCCGCCGCCTTGACAACCGTCCACTGCGTTTTTGAAGAGTTTCACGAGATGATACATCAGGTAGTTTACGTATCAGCAACACCTGCCGATTACGAGTTACAGGAAGCCGAAGGCGTTGTTGTTGAACAGCTTATACGTCCCTACCGGACTCCTCGATCCGGAGATAGAGGTAAGACCTTCTGAAAAATCAGATTGACGATTTGTTGGACGAAATACTCACCCGCAGCAACAGAGACGAGCGTGTTTTGGTAACAACGCTGACTAAACGCATGGCTGAAGAGCTTACCGAATTTCTGCTCCAATCACGGGGTTAAGGCCAATTACATTCATAGTGATGTAAAAGACTTTGGACCGCGTTAAGATTATGAACGACCTGCGTGCCGGTGTATACGATGTGCTTGTTGGTGTAAACCTGCTGCGCGAGGGGCTTGATTTACCCGAAGTTTCGCTCGTAGCCATTCTTGATGCCGACAAGGAAGGTTTCTTGAGAAGCAGGCGAAGTCTTACCCAAACGGCCGGCCGGGCAGCCCGAAATGTAAATGGAAAGGTTATCATGTATGCTGACAGCATAACAGAAAGCATGAGACAAACCATAGATGAAACGGCAAGAAGACGAAGCATACAGTTGAAGTATAACGAGGATCATCACATAACGCCACAACAAATTAAAAAGATATTAAGAGTATTCTGCCACTTGAGAGCGAAGAAGGTTTGCCAACCACAGTTACCTGAAACATAAAACAACACAGGCTTATATAGAACCAGAAGACGTTGCTTTTGCTGCCGACCCTGTTGTTAAGCAGATGACCCGCCCTGAACTGCAAAAAGCATAGCAAATACCAAAAAACTGATGGAAGAAGCAGCTCGTCAGCTCGATTTTATTCAGGCTGCCCAATACCGTGATGAGATAATAAGGCTTGAAAAACAATTAGAGCTTAAATAAGAGGAACTGCCGTCATGGTGAGCAACAATAAACGTTAAATCAGAAGTATATACGCAATTCATGACATTATTTAGTAATTTTGCCTTAAATATACCAATTCAATATATTAGTTTGCATGAAAACCATTTTGATCGTTATCATGACTTTCCGGCATTTTCCGGCCTTAGCACAGAACAACAAATGGGAAAACCCGAACAGGAAAAACAGCCTGACACAGAGATTAAAAGAGAAACAACAACAAAAGAATAAGTCGAAATTAGTTGACGAAAAGTATCTTGCCGGTGCTGTTCCAGAGGTTGACGGACATGTAGTATTTACTTTAAGCAAGGACGTGCCGGGAGAAAGTGCAAACGAAATATATCAGAAACTTTACAACATCATTGATGAAATTGTAAAAGAAACAAAAGCTGACGGTCTGCAACCTGAGAGCAGAATTGCAGCTGTTAACAAAGAGGATCACATCATTGCTGCGCGTATGAAAGAGTGGCTGGTATTTTCGAGCAACATCTTTTCGCTTGATCGTACCGAGCTTAATTATACGCTTATTGCACAAGCAACTGACGGACACCTGAAAATTACGATGGAACGTATCAGATATGCCTATGAAATGAATCGTCGAAAAACAGGGGGTTCGAAGTGTCGGCTGAAGAATGGATTACCGATAAGGAAGCTTTGAATAAACGACAAGACAAAGCTTACTAAGGTCAATGGAAATTCCGTATAAAGACCATCGACAGGAAGGACAATATTTTTCGGGCGATTTGCAAGACTTTTAATATCACATATAATATCGCTATTACGGTTTGCACCGTTGTATATTTAAGAAATAACGTATGATAGAAGATAAAGAACAATATCTGCAGCGCCGTCACAGGAACGAGGATGACAATAAAGAGAACCGTTTCAGGAATACACGTCAATGGCTTAACGCTATTTTTATGGCTGGTGCCATAGCCGGAGTAATCGTATCTTACACAAACCAACCACACGTCAGGCATTATCATCATACTTGTGGCAATGTCTTTCAAAATCATAGAGTGCATTTTACGATTTATTCGCTAAATGAAGAAACTGCTTTTTCTATCCCTTCTGCTCGCTGCAGCCAATAGTTTGTATGCACAAATACGGCAGGATGACATGGAGATAATTCCATTGATGCCAACGGTGACATCATGAATCAGAAGAACCGGCGACATAATGCCGATTCATTAGGTACTAGACAAGGAAATACCTGAGGGAATTTATACATGGACTATTGACCGCCGTTTTGGAGACCGTACACCTGCAAAGCCCGACACTTTGCAGCATATGTTCATGAACTCCATATTTACAACGGGCTTAAGAGGGGAATATAACACAACCGGTAACTTAGGTTCGCCCCGGCAAGCACGAATATTTATTGATCGCAAAGAGGACGAAAAGTTTATCTTTGCCAATCCATACGATTTTGTGATAACACCGATAGAGCAATTCCATTTTACCAATACGCTATCACCGTTCACTAATCTTTGCTACAACAATTGCGGAAACAGGATTAACGGTGAGGACCACTTTAAGGCACTTTTTGGTGTAAATGTGGGGAAAAAACTGGGTGTAGGCTTCAAGTTTGACTACCTCTACGGTCGTGGTTACTACGACAGCCAGTCGACGTCGCACATTAACTATACGATGTACGGCAGCTATCTGGGTGATCGTTATCAGGCCCATTTACTGCTTACAACACTGCATCAGAAGGTAACTGAGAACGGTGGAATAACGAATGATGCCTATATTACTCATCCCGAATCGTTTAATGAGAACTTTGCAACTTCTGAAATTCCAACAATGTTAACACGTAACTGGAACCGAAATGACAGCAGAAGTATCTTCTTTACACAAAGATATAACCTGGGATTTAATCGCAAGTGCCCATGACACCAGAAGAAATAAAAGCACGTAAGTTTGCCATTGCTGACAAAAAGAGAAAGAAGAACGCGAGGCTAAAGAAAAAGCAATGAAAGATGCCGGTGAGGACATGAATAAAGTAGATTTGGACAAGGTAACTGTACCAGCCAAATATGCAGGCCGTCCCGACGATGCAAAAATAGGAGTAAAGCTGAGCCGAACGACTCTGCAAAGAACAACTTTGCAACATTCTAACGACAGGATAAGAATAAAACAGCAAGGAAGCTGCCGACAGTTTACTGGCAAACCCGCAAAACAAAAACCGACACATCATGGTTAAAGAACGAATACGTACCGGTAACAAGCTTCATCCACACGCTTAACTTTAAAAACTACCGCCGAATATTCGAGGCATACAATGTTCCTGAGAACTATTATCTGTATGCCTACAACGCAATGGAGAGGCTTCGTGGTGATTCTATCTATGACAGTACGATGAACTGGGAGTCTCAACAATACTTTTGCCATCTCGCTTCTTGAAGGTTTTAACAAGTGGGTTAAGACGGGAGCCAAGATATTCGCTTCTTATAACCTCGATCATTATACCCTGCCAGGTCTTAACGGCAGGAATACTTGGAACGAGCACAGTGTTGTAATTGGTGCACAATTAAGTAAGACACAGGGCAAAACACCGCATTACAATGCAACGGAGACTTTGCTACGGCTGGGCACAATATAGGAGAGATACACGTTGATGGTGGATTGACATTAATTTTCCACTATTTCGTGATACCATGACACTGGCACTGTGATTCTTCCATCATGAGAAGCTCGATTTTTATTATCGCCATTACCACGGCAAACATCTATGGTGGGATAACAATGACCTTTCAATGGTTGACCATTTAGGGTTCAGGGCGTACTTAATCACCAGAAAAACCCGTACACGTTTTGCAGCGTTGCCTTTGATGAAATTAAGAATTACACCTATTTTTCTACGTGGTACACAACTACTCAGAATGCCCGTTTACAAAATGTTGTACAGGTTAATCAAGCTTCTCCTATTACAATTATTACAGCTGAGGTTACCCAGACTGTACTTTTGGGCCGTTAAATTGGGAAACGGTACTTACTTTTCAGAAATCAACAAGCAATGCTTTTGCCTCTGCCTGCACTTAACGTATACACAAACCTGTATTTGAAGTTTAAAATAGCGTGTACTAAACTGTCACTTTGGTGTTGATGCACGCTATTTTACAGAATATGATGCTCCTGAATACGTAGCACCCATCGGACAATATGCTATTCAGGACAACAGTTCAAAGGTAAAGATTGGCAATTATCCCATTGTCAATGCCTATTTTAATTTTAAATTGAAGAAGGCAGGTTCTTCGCAATGATGAGCCACATCAACAGCGGTATGGGAAAATAAACGTTATTTCCTCACCCCACACTACCCATTGAACGAACGTATTTTTCCGTTTGGGTGTAAAGTTGGACCTTTGCAAACTAATGCTCTTATACAGTTGGTATCTGAAGAAAAACGAAAAACCCTGAAGGAAAAAACAGTTTTTCACGATGAGTGATAACAACGAAATCAAAACGAACAGCTGGCGTGCTCGGTATCTCGCTGCGAGGCCAAAGACGCTAACTGGTGCTGCAACACCTGTTATAATAGGTATTGCCTTAGCCCTGAAAAACTGTGGGAACAGACTGCTTTTCAGGCTGTTCCCGCCATACTTTTGCCTGTTGTTTGCCCGGCTCATGCAAATTGAGTCGAACTTCATCAATGATTATTTTGATTATATTCACGGTAACGATGATATCGCCACACGCCTTTGAGCCCAAGCGAGCTTAGTGCGAAGGGTGATAACATTACCTGCCATGAGATTGGGCATTATTGTAATCTCTATTCTGGCTGCAATCGCAGGAATACCACTTATATGGTACGGAGGCTGGCAAATGATTATCGTTGATGCTGCCTGTTTTATTGTTTGCCTTTCTACACTACGATCGTACCATGGTATGGGCGATATGCTGGTGCTTATATTCTTTGGGATTGTACCCGTTTGCCTTACTCTATTATGTTATTGTGCCCGGAGAGGAACAATCATCACCCTTTGATGTACTCGTTATTTCCATTGCTTGTGCTTGATTATCGATACTTTGCTGTGTATAAACAACTATCGTGACCGTGACAATGACCGCAGAGACGGCAAGAAAAACACTTGTTGTAAGATTAGGAACTCGGTATGGAGGGTACTCTATCTTGCAACAGGGGTTAACAGGAAGTATAATAACTCTTTGTGTTTTGTTAAATATGGCACTGGGGCTTGGTACAGTCAGATAGCTATTATAAATACTGTGTTATGCCTTGTATATTTATTTTACATCAAAACATTCCAAAGTATGATTCGTATTGGCCATGGACGTGAACTAAATAAGGTTCTCGGACCAACAGCAAGGAACATTTTCATATACGGAATCATCACGTTCTTTAATATTATACTCTTGGGTATCTCATGAAACAGCAGGTAAATCTCGATATTATGTCCTTTGTTGAACAGCAAATTCTGCCGCGATATAATGCTTTTGGTAGGTCACACGGTCTGGGACATGTTCAGCGAGTGATTAAAAGTTCACTGCAATTAGCCCTCAATGATTGGCGCCGACCTCAACATGTCATACGTGATTGCTGCTCACCATGACCTTTGGAATGGAAGGGCCTCAGCCATACACCATATTACAGTGGAAAGATTCTGCTCGCCGATGTGCGCTTACGCAAATGGTTTTCAGCCGAACAAATCAAGATTATGAAGGAGGCGTAGAAGACCACAGGGCTTCAGCATCACGGGAACCCAGAAGTATTTACGGGAAAATAGTGGCTGAAGCCGACCGTGATTTGGAAACCAGAGGTGGTATTTACTCGTGCTATTCTTTTTGGAATAGAACATAACCCGGAACTGAATAAGGAAGGACAATGGGCGCGTTTCAACCATCACATGGAAGAAAAATACAGTACAAACGGTTACATGCGCCTTTGATTCCGTGCTCACCCAATGAAAAGAAACTACGGGAAGTACGTGAAACGATTGCCAATAAAAACAATTACGAGAAGTTTTCGACAAAATTTATGAAAAGAAAAACTTAAAAATAAAACGCTCTGGTATTTATGAGACACCTTGTATTGTCCATTATCTTAATTACATCGCTTTGCTGTATAGGAAATGCAAAAAGCGTATTTTCCTCAAAAAAGACAACAAACCATACGATAATTAAGAATCTTTGTACAACGGAATCAGCTAAAAACAAATATCTTTACGCAAATCTATATATTAAACAACGATACCTTTATCTCAGATTCTAACAATACGCTACATCGTTAACAATAGAATATATTATAAAATAAAGGTATTTAATAAGATTAATCACCTGGCAGACAGTATTAATGGCATGGCTAAGGCCAACTTAAAAGCCGACCCAGAGATTGACGAAAGCTCGGATGGAACAGCATATCCCTGCCATACAATTCAACGATTTACGAAAGGATTTACGTTGCAATAAGAATCGAATTGGGACGTAAAAAAATAAAGTACAGATACAGTCTAATGACGCAAAAACTGGCCAAATATCCATCAAAATGCCTCTTTCTTCTCAGGGAATCTTATATTTAAAGCATAACAACAAAACCAGATAATTGGTATCAAGTGTTTATCGTTAACACGCAATTAACTAAGGACAGCCAAATAACAAGAAGCTGTTTCAACGCTGGAGGAAGATGTAAAAGCGTCTGTCTTTATTATAATCTATCATCCATTGGTCAATAACAATAGGCTCATTCAAGGCTCTAACAACCAAATAGTGAGTACCAGCCGATAGCTGAATACCATGCTTCACTATAATTTGTCCGCAAAAACACCTTGTTTCCACGTCTCTGTACCCAACGCATTTGTTATCTGAAGCGTGTCGGGCCTACCATCATCAATGCTTACGCTTAGCGCCATAGGCACACCAAGACGTCCGTGCGTGGGAACAAGAGCAAGACGTAACTCTGCAGTCCCCTCTTCTGCATTGAATTGATAAGTGATAAAACCACCCTTTTTTATCTTTACTGAATTCATTGAGTGTCCAAGCATATTAAGTTCTTCCCAGCCTCGTGTACCATTAAGAAAATCGCTTCCTGAACGAACAATACAGTTATCATTGTTAAAAGAAGCATCGACAGGTTCCTGATGACTGTATGTTTCTATTTCCTTTTCACTCAAAGTATCGGGTAAAAGTGGTGCATCAAAGACAGGAAGATTACGCGGTTGCATATCCATCAGCCCACGCCACTTTTGTTCATTAATCGTGTTATAAACTGAAATCAGCCACTTCAATTTCCGATAGGCCATTACACTACGTGCTGTAGGCCTGAGCGCTTCGCGGTCATGATGAAAACTTGCTATCCTACCGATGTGACGAGCCTCCTGTGCTTGCAGAATCTTTGTAGCCATAGCTGCCGACGACATAATCGGATATTCAACCATAGCAAAGTAGGAACTCTTCAGATTATCAGGAATAACATCTTCCAACTTTAACACCGAGAGCGAAAGGCTATCATAATCATTAAGATACCTTTCAAGCTCATTACCGAACTCTTCTGCACTAAAGTCGGTATTATTCACCTTGTTCTCATTGGAGAATATAGGATTAACACCAGCTTTTGGTGCTTCATTCCATCCCATAAACTCGGGTCTTCTTATCCCTGAAAGCCTGTAAAAAGTAATCAATGGCTTTATTAAGCGTGCAGCAACCTGTTTACCAAACTGAACACCAAGCCAATTTTGAAGATGCTGCTGCACGGTAGTGGGAGTTACTGTCCGTATATTCCACGCCATATCCATAAACAAATTCAGCTGATATGCCGCCACTTTGGGGTCGTGAATAGTCACCAGCCAAAGGCGGTTAGCACCACAAGTATAGGCCGTCTGCATCTCGCTGCAAACCAAACCGGGCTGTGTAGTACATAACCAAAGATAATCATGGGGTTGCCCTTCATAGCTAGCAGATAGAGAGCTGCGCCATGAGAAGCCTGCTTTACATCATCATTGCTACGTGCTAACATATAACCGTAGCCGTCATCAGCATATAAAATCTTAATGTCAACAGGCTTTATGCTCGTGTAAAGTCACATGCCATCATGATCACGGCGTTGCAACAAATCGCGGAAAAGGAGTCGCTACTTCACGATTCCCTTTACATCCAGAAAACAGAGGCTTTTTATCCACCCTGCACTGATGGTGTTTTGCCTTTTAAAGCGCAGCATCGAAACCAGCTATGATAATAAGCCGGACCAAGCAAAGCCGTCTGACAACTGTTCCTTCAATAGTTTCTGGCCCAGGCCACTACTCCACTGGGTATCATCGATATTGATTCCGCGGTATTCAACCGAAGGAACTTCTATCTTATCTAAATTCTCATCAATTTCGAGACGTTGATGTCGTTCTGGTACAATATCTCCCCACCATTTCCATACACTTATGCCTGACATTCGGGAAAGTTCGAGCAGACCATACGCTGCACCACGACCGTTGCTACCCACTATCACAACCTGATTTCCGCGCTTACCTATCCAGAAAGCGTCTTTACGGGCAATGAATTTCAACAATGGAACCTGTTTGCATTTCAAGAGCTTTTGAGTTCCTTGTTCGACGCCATATCTAACTGATATACCGCCACTTCACCCTGGTTGCTTTCATAGCATTCATTACCTGTAAGCGCTTTCATATCATCTTCAAAAAGTGAAGCAGCCTTCGTTACAACCGTGCTCACCTTACTCTGCATCGTATGGTAACAGCTCCACCTTCATGCCACCAACATTACCGCCCTTTGCAGCAGGTGGAACCAACATAACAAAAAGGACACAAAAACATATACTTTTTGCTTCATGGTAAAAGTATGCAACTCATGGTAAGATATGTTTCAAAGTATGATACAAAGGTAGTAAAAATACTTACCGCTAAGAAATTATTTGGTTTTTATTTGTATTTTTAAATATATAATCGTTATTTTTGCGTTCCCACAAAAATACAGATAAATAATGACCCTATATCCAAAACTTATTACCGACGCACTGTCGAAAGTAATATATGCAGGTACTAAGAAAAACCCTGATAGAGAGTGGAATGTTACCGACACGCCCAGTATAAATGGTATGAAAGTAAGGCTGACTCTTGCTTTTCCCTCGCGACACTGACCCTTTTTGAAGTCGACTGTAGAGGCTGCCGAAGCTGCACACTTCTATATCGTGACGAAATAGAAGTAACCATTGATACAGAATATAAGTCAACCCCACGCCCTGAAGTTGAAAAAGCTCTTGCCTGACGTAAAGAATATCATTGCTGTCAGCTCTGGAAAGGGAGGTGTTGGCAAAAGTACCGATCGGCAAACCTTGCTATTGCACTTGCCAAATTAGGCTATAAGGTAGGCCTCCTTGACACCGACATCTTTGGTCCATCCATGCCAAAGATGTTCGGTGTGGAAGAAAGTAAACCTTATGCCGTTGAAAAGGACGGCCGTCAACTTATTTGTCCTATCGAAAAATATGGCGTAAAGTTGCTTTCCATCGGCTTTTTCGTTAATCCTGATACTGCTACTCTGTGGCGCGGAGGCATGGCAACGAACGCACTTAAGCAACTTATTGCGGATGCCGACTGGGGTGAACTCGACTACTTTATTCTTGATACACCTCCAGGAACCTCTGATATACACCTTACTTTATTACAGACTTTGTCTATCACCGGCGCGATAATTGTATCAACTCCTCAAAATGTGGCCTTGGCAGATGCCCGTAAAGGAATTGACATGTACACGAATGATAAGGTGAATGTACCCATATTGGGATTGGTAGAAAACATGGCTTGGTTCACACCTGCGGAGTTACCCGGGAACAAATACTACATCTTCGGTAAGGATGGATGTAAGAATCTCGCACAAGAAATGAAAGGTTCGCTGCTCGCCCAAATTCCTATCGTTCAGAGTATATGTGAAAATGGCGATTCGGGAACACCGGCAGCACTCAACGTTGACACCATGACGGGGCAGGCTTTCATCAATTTAGCCCAGGCCGTTGTGACCACAGTAAACGTACGAAACAAAAAATTGCCAAAAACAAATATCGTTAAAGTAGACAATAAATAAAAGGGAAAAACTTGTTTTCCCATCATGCCAGCAACCCTCCTGTTTCATATTCTACCCTGACGAACCATGAAACAGGAGGGTTTTTATATAATATTCAGCTGATTTCTACGTTATTGGTTTACAATGATAAAGAAACCATTTTATATTTTATCCATACTTTCTGCATTTCTCCTTGCTGTTTAGTTCTGGTTTCGTGCGGAGCAGAACGCAATCTCAAGCGTGCAGAACGACATTTAGCCCTTGGCGAATACTTCGATGCGACAACGAATACAAACAAGCCTACCAAAAACGCCTCCCAAAAACCGTGAACGTCGCGCACTTATAGCCTCTAAAATGGCCTTTTTGCTATGATAAGTCGTTACAAACAGGCTGTGGCGCTATCGCAACGTAATCAGGTACAAACAAGCCAATATGGAAGAACATCTGGCTCTTGCACGGCAGCGCATGAAAGAAGGAAGCTATGCAGCTGCCGAAGCCGAGTTTAAACTTAGATTGATTCTTTGCCCGACAATACGTTGGCAAAGGAGGGGCTTATCGCCGCAAAAAATGCACCCCGAACAAAAGAAGCGGGAAGTCGTTACACCGTCAAGAAGATGGATATATTCAATTCTCGCAGGGCCGATTACTCACCAATGCTCTTCGGTGACGCTTACGACCAGCTTTATTTTACCTCTACCCGCAACGAGGCTATGGGCGATGAGCTGAGCGGTATAACAGGAACTAAGGCTGGCGACTTGTTTTATTCTCAAAAGGATGACAAGGGAAAGTGGAGCAAACCCGAAGCCGTGAACGGAGGAGTAAACACTAATTACGACGAGGGTACGTGCTGCTTTTCACCCGACGGACGCGAAATGTACCTCACACAGTGTGCCACAAGCCCGTCTTTTCCACGCTATGCTCAAATCGTTAAGTCGGACAGAAGCGATGCAGCGAGTAAAAGCCACGCCCATTACGCTTACAGGCGATACACTTTCAAGCTTTGCACATCCTGCCATTTCGCCTGATGGTCAATGGCTTTTATTTCACATCCGACATGCCCGGAGGTAAGGAGGGCTCGACATATGGCGTAGCGTATTACCCCTGCCGGCTTTGGTGGCGTGGAAAACTTAGGCGAACCAGTCAACACGGCAGGCGATGAGGAGTTTCCTACCTTCCGTACGAACGGCGATTTATACTTTTCAGCCAAATGGCCATCCGTGCTTAGGGGCTCGATATTTCATTGCCAAGGTAGGAAAAGACCGGCGTTACCACCTCTCCCACCGGTGATTTCCTCTTAATTCACAGGGCGACGACTTTTGGAATGACCTTCGAAGGACCGTACAATCGTGGCTTTTTCTCAAGCAATCGTGGCGATGGGCGCGGATGGGATCATATTTATTCGTTCGAGAATCCGGAAACAACCCAAACGGTAAAAGGCTGGGTCTATGAGATGGATGGCTATGAACTTCCTTCGGCAACCGTATATTGTATTGGCGACGATGGCACTAATGAGCGAATCGCATTACAGAGTGACGGCTCGTTTACAAAACTTCTGAACCCGTGTAACCTATTTGTTCATGGCAACATGTAAAGGTTATCTTAACCATCAGGAAGAAATCAAGGCTCTTCCCAACCCTGTGGAGTCAACAGACAGCACATTACAGTTTGCCCTTGCAAACATATCAGCGCCGACGCTCATCGATAACATTTTTCTATGATTTCAATAGAGCCACGCTCCGTGACTCGAGTAAAACGGTCTCGACCATTTAGTAGCCTTGTTAAAAGAGACGGAAACGTTACGATAGAGCTTAGCGCGCATTGCGATTACAAGGATCGGCCGAATATACAAGCGTCTTTCACAACGCCGTGCGGAGGCAGTTGTGGCCTATCTCATACAGCATGGCATTGCCGCCGACCGCTTAACACCCGTAGGATATGGGTGAAAGAAAAACCAAAAATAATTAAGAAAAAAACTACCGAAAAGTATAAATGGCTGAAAGAAGGCGATGTGCTGACGCCTGAATTTATACAGAAACTAAAAGACAAAAAGTAAAGAAGAGATATGCAATCAGCTCAACAGGCGTACTGAATTTTACCGTGCTCCGTACAACCTATGGCATGTTTGATAAGGACGGTAAGCTCAAAAACATACCGAAACCCAAGCCTCAGAAGGATGCAAATGCAGAAGATAACGGTTTCAATATTATCATAGAATAGAACGATTGTCTTCTATATCTACAATACATAGAAACAAAAGCATAAATGCAGCAGCTCCCTATGGCCTCGGAGGTTTATTTGCTCAAGTTGAATGGCCAACAGGCTATTTGTCAGGCTTTTTACCACATTTGTTACGGAAACACGTACATGGTTTACTCCGTCTGACGACAAAAAAAGTATAATCGCAGCCAATAAACACACCACAGTCCAAATGTAATTGCGCCGGCGTACTGTCTGTGTAAGGTTGTCCATTACACGCTCTGTAAACCCGTTATCAGGCAAATCAATCTTTGTTTCAGCAAAAAAATGCTCTAAAAGCTGCTCTTCTTCCTTGTTTATATTGATGTTTTCCATAGATGTTTATTCATGATAGCCGTTATCTTTCAAATATGCTACTAACTTCTTTTTGCCACGGGCAAGATGGCTTTTCACCGTATTAACTGGCATTTCCATAATTAAAGCTATCTTGTCAACGGGCTGTCCTTCTATCAGCTGCAGCGTAATGCACACCCGCTCATTGCTGCTCAATACGCCAAGTGCGCCCTGTAAATCCATCTTCAGTCCGCTGTCGCTGTTGCCCTTAGCCCGTGCTGATGCCGGCACAGTGTCAATATCCTGTGTCGAATGCAAGCTACGCATATAATCGTAATATACGTTATAGGCAATACGATACAGCCAGGTGAGGAACGAAGCCTTACCCTGAAACTGACCGATACGCGTGTAAGCCTTCATAAATGTGTCTTGTGCCAGGTCGTCACTCAGCTGACTATCACCTCCCGTTTGGTTCAAAAGGAATCGCCTTACAGGCGACTGGTATTTCCTTACAAGCTTGTCAAACGACTGCCTGTTGTGGAAAACAGCCACCTGTAACCAGACTGATGTCGTCAAACTTATCCAAAGCTGCTTACTGTGGTTTTTACTAATCACCAGTTGTCCTATACCGTAGAAGGCCCACAATAAGCTTATTCCACAAAAAAGTTGGCGTCACCCATAATGTAAACATAATGGCACAGCCTACACCCTAATGAAACATTTCGAATACCACGCTTCCAGTAATACTCTGGCGACTCAGACTTTACAGATTTAACCTCATCAGGAATTGGAACACCATTTTCAATGGCTTTCTCGGCCAGCTCAACCCGCTTGTTATGACGATTAATAAGATACTTCATAAGGAAGATAAAAGCAATAAACGGTGCCAGCAAGAACAACAAACCACCCAACATTATCACAATAGTTAGGGCGATACTTCCTGCTCCTAATGTTCCGCCAAACAACGACAAAATAAAGGCTTCAGGCTTATTTTAGCGGTTTGTTTACCACGTGAGTTACCTTTACAGGTTGTGCAATACTGTCATCAGCTGTTGCCTTTGACGATGTATCGCTGTATGCTTCAATGCCTTGTTGATAGGTTTTTGCCTTATCGTCTTTATCCATTTTTACGGTTTTGCCCTGATGGGAAGCCTGTTCGGTAAGAGCCTGATGGCGTCGATGTGTCGACTTTTGGGCTGCCGTAGCTCAGCCTGCATTGAGCGAAAAGCAACAATGCCATTGCAATAAAATACTGTTTTCATAATCATATTTTTGTTTTTCTTAATTTCTGCATGTTTGACGATTGCAAGCTATATATAGTTGCAAAGTAAAGAAAAAAATCATATTTTTGCAATAACAAAGTATGGTTCTTATGACATTACCTCCTCTCTTTGAAGATTATACACACCGGCTTATGGGGCCTTCTCTCTATGAAAAACTGATTGAATCTCTGGGACAAGACGCTCCTGCCAGCATACGGCTCAATCCTTTTAAATCCATTATTCCAGAACAAGAACAAACACTTAACGCCGACATCCGTCAGGCTTCACGTGTGCCCTGGTGCGACACGGGCCTGATATTGTCCAACCGTCCCAATTTTACCTTCGACCCCTTGTTGCATGCTGGGCTATATTATGTGCAAGAGTCGTCATCAATGTTCATCAGCGAGGTAGTACGACAATTGGTACACGAACCTGTTGCTATGCTTGATTTATGTGCTGCTCCGGGTGGTAAGACTACCGCTACACGCGCTGCTCTGCCTGAAGGAAGCTTGTTATTTACAAATGAGCCCATGAAATTAAGGGCAAGCATACTGTCTGAAAACGTACAGAAATTTGGACATTCCGACGTTATCGTCACAAATAACTATCCCAAAGACTATCGTAAAGCGGGACAGCTTTTTGATATTATTTTGGCCGATGTACCTTGTTCGGGAGAAGGAATGTTTCGCAAAGACCCTAACGCAATTGACGAATGGAGTTCTCAAAACGTTGAACAGTGTACGGCCTTGCAGCGTTCAATCATTGAAGATATTTGGCCGTGCCTACGCGAAGGAGGCCTTTTGGTCTACTCTACTTGTACATTTAATGCTCACGAAAACGAAGAAAACGTCAACTGGATAGCCCAAAATCTCGGAGCCGACTTTGTTCAATTAGAGATTCCTGACGAATGGAACATTACCGGCTCACTTATTGACGGTAATCCCGTTTATCGTTTTATCCCGGGGCTTACACCCGGTGAAGGGCTGTTTACAGCGGTGTTGAGAAAACATGGAGAAAGCGAAAACATACTGAAAAAAGCTTGTAAAGCAAACCAGTAAAAGCTACCGAATGCAAACGCAGCAAGGGGCAAAAGGTCTGTTTCGGCCCCTTCTGTTGACATAGCAAAAACAACGTCTTGGCTGAAAGACAACTTCACTGTTATAAACGAAGAGGATTGTATCAGGGCTATTCCCAAGTGGTGGGCACCCATGTATAACCGCATAAAGACATCGCTTCACGTCATACATGCGGGGGTGAATATGGGCTACATAAAGGGGCGCGACGTCGTTCCCGACATATCACTTGCACTAAGTACGGCTCTAAACACATCGGCTTTTCCTTGTGCCGAACTAACATACGCTGATGCTTTAAACTATCTTCGGAAGGAAGCTGTTACACTAAATGCCGGCGTACCCAGGGGAATCGTCATTGTAACTTACCGTCAGCAGCCTCTCGGATTTGTGAAGAATATCGGAAATCGTGCCAATAACCTCTATCCGCAAGAGTGGAAAATCAAGACATCACACCTGCCCTCTCACGACCATTTCATCATCTAAAACCTCGCTACACATCATGACACAACCGCAATTATCCATTATTGTGGCTATGTCGGGCAACAAAGCCATAGGCTATCATAACACACTGCCCTGGCATATCCCCGAGGATCTGGCCCACTTTAAGGCGCTGACAACAGGACATACCATTATCATGGGGCGACGAACCTTTCAGTCGTTACCCAACGGTGCACTGCCAAACCGCCACAATATCGTGATAAGTACCACCCTTAAGCAATTAAATGGCTGCGATGTTTACGCGTCATTACACGATGCTGTTGATAATTGCAGCGGCGAAAAAGAGGTGTTCATCATTGGCGGTGCATGCCTGTATAAGGAAGCATTGGCCTATGCCTCAACGCTATATTACACATATTGAACAGAATCCTGCTCATGCAGATGCCTTTTTCCTGATATTGACTGGCACAACTGGGAGGAAACATCATGCGAAAAGCACAAGGGCTTTTCATTTCTAACCTACCATCGCCAGACCAAGTAATAACTATCTGCTGTATTACAGAGAGTATCTCTTTTCATTAAAGCACCATAACAATGATAGCCTTACAGCTATATGACTGCAAGGCTATTACATATTTATTCTCACAATACGGTTTTAAGTTCATTGTCCGACGGCCGTCAACAACGTTGTTGACGGCCGTAAGACAATGCGTATGACGATCGCCAACAGTGCTGCTGACGGCCGTCGAACAATGAGTAAAAGCCCGTAAAGTATGCTGCTTACAAACAGTATACAAGGAACTTTAGCTATAAATCGTCTTCGAATTCTTCTGTATCGTTATCGTCTTCATCTTCTAATATAGGAAGATGTCTTTCGATAACAGCATTGAAACTTACAATGGTCTCACTACGCGACAAGCCTAAGGGCTGTAACTTATCGTGAATAATATTCAGCAAGTGATGGTTATTGCGCGCATAAATCTTAATAAACATGTCATACCCTGCGGTGGTATAATGACACTCTGTAACCTCCGGAATCTCACGAAGCTTCTCTACAACGTCATCAAAATCCTCAGGATCTTTCAGAAACAAGCCTACATAGGCACACGTTTCATACCCTATTTTCTCAGGGTCGATGATAAATTCAGAACCCTTAATAACGCCCTGCGACGTTAGTTTCTGAATGCGTTGATGAATAGCTGCGCCACTTACGTTACAAGCCCGTGCCACTTCAAGGAAGGGAATACGGGCATCTGCTGAAATCATTTTCAGTATTTTTCCTGTCTAATTTGTCCAATGAATGATGTGCCATACGATTTGAAAAAATATGCACAAAGGTAATGAAATTATCTAAAACTAACGTTTTTATACGGCAATTTTACACTAAATTGATAGTAAATTACAGTATTTCGCTAATTATTTATGGTTTTTATCAGTTTGCAGAATAGCTAATACGATAAGCTTTTGCCTTACGTAAAAGCCTGTTTCACATTGTCGATTATACTCATTTTTGTTGTCCTGTCAGCTTTGACAGATACGGTCATTTGTTGCTGATCTTCAGGCGACATACGCTCTCTTTCGGCCGATATATAATCGACAACATCATCCAGGTTACCAAACTTGTCATTAAGTTGAATACGTGTTGCCGTTCCAAGTGTCTTTTGAAGATTACCTTCAGGCTTCCCAATATAGATATAGGTGACTGCTGTTTTCTTCGTTAGTCGCGTTAGTTCCGTACCCTGTGGTGTACGAAATTGCACCTTAACTGCCACCTTTTGCATGTGTGTGACAATCATAAAGAAAAACAACACCGAGAAAATAAGGTCAGGAAGAGAGGCTGTATTCAGCCCGGGAACCTCATAGCGACGACGATTGAACATGCTCATTGTTGTGTTCCTTTCCCATTTAATGACTGTGCTGGTGAGACCCCTGCATGATATTGCTCGGCAATGCGTTGCGGGCAGGCATCCTTTACCTGTTCTTTACGGTCGGCCGATAATGACGTATAGGAACACCCGAAAAGCCGTTGTGCTGTTTGGTTTCGCAACTGATTGTAAGCCGATACCAACTGATTCTGTAACTGAAAAATAGCTGTCATAGCTTGCCTGCGGAGTCCAACATCAACCTTTATTAAATGCCTTTTCCCCACGATTTACAAATACGTCTATCTTTTTGTCAAGCCCTTCAAAAGAGGACGGTTTGCCATCAGTGAGCAGCTTACTATGCGAAGTAATGGTTAAATCCTAAGGTTGTACCTTTCGAAACAAACGATTCTGGTTATCATTCTGCGATCAGGGAGGGAGCTGACGAATTAAACCCTTGTCAACATCCATGTTTGTTGTGACAAGAAAAATATCAACAGCATGAAAGATATGTCGGCTGTTGATGTCGTATTCAGCCCAGGAACCTCACGTTTGCGTCGTCTAAACATTTTTTTTACGATTATACTTCGTCGCGCCATAAATGACAACGCCCACCCCTGCTGCAATCATGAATAGGGAAGTACACACAAACATGTCGGACATTTTGAGCCAGAAGCTGTCTGTATAGCTCACACCGTTAATAGTCATTGGCTGTGAAGAACCGGCAGAAAAGAACAGAAGCATGCTGCCGAGCGTAGTAAATACTACGGCATAACTTATTTTCCGGATAGGAATATTATTGTCGATGCTCTCCGATTTCCCTCTTACCCTCAAAGTTCGCAACAGCGACCACACACCCATACCAACAGCAAGGAGGGTTAGTATGTATATCAACGCCAGCAAAAGATTGGTGAAAAGTGGAGCCGTAAGATTGGGATCGTCATCAAATGGCAGGTCAAAGCCTACAAGCCAGAACAGCAAAAACACCACACATACAATGCCAATGAGCACAAAAAAGCACGCGCGAGGACAGCCGTTCTGTGGGCCATGAAGCCAGCTTATGAAAGGAAAAGCATTTCATTTCTTCAACTTATATTTCATTATAGAATCGAGAAGCGTTATCGACGATTCCTCCATCTGCGATGTAAGATGGTCAATTTTCGAGAGAATATAATTGTAGAAAAGTTGTAATATCAGTGCAACGATAATACCAAATATGGTTGTAATAAGGGCCACTTTCATGCCGGCCGCTACAATTGTAGGGCTGATGTCCCCGGCAGTTTGTATCTGATCGAAAAGCCATTACCATACCCACGACCGTACCTAAAAAGCCTAATGACGGTGCCATGGCAATGAAAAGGGTAATCCATGAGCACCCTTTCTCAAGATTTGCACTTTGTACAGAACCATAGCTGACGATGCTACGCTCGATATTATCAATTGCTTCGTCAATACGTTCAAGTCCCTGATAACAGATAGATGCAACAGGACCGCGCGTGTTCCTGCATTGTTTCTTTGCATCTTCTATATTACCCGACATGATCTTTTCATCAAGATCGGCCATAAATTTCTTTGCATTGATTTCAGAAAGACTCAAATAAATAATCCTCTCAATACAGAAAGCAAGGCCCAATACCAACGCCGTGAGCAACAAAAGACATAAAGCCAGCATTGCCTTCTATGAACTTAGTCTTCAACTCTTTGTGAATACTTGGTGCATCTCCTGCTCTACTTGTGAACTGTCGGCGGCCAAAGAGGGAGAACTTGCCATCTGTCCGGCTGCCGCTATCAAGTTCTTCATCATCGAGGCAGCTGAATCAGCAACCGACGGCGACATTTTTCTCAGTATTTGTATGAGCAGGGATGTCGGCAGCTTTGCTTCTTTTGTGCCTGTGCCAACGTACATGATGTTACGATAAAAAAGGAGGATTAGTGAGACGCCTGAAAAAGTTTTCATCTCTTTCTATGAATTAATCTACAAGAAAACAATCATCAAACTGCGGAAAGAACAGGGATTCGAACCCGTGAAGCGCTTTGAGACCTACACGCTTTCCGAGCGATGCCTCTTCAACCACTCGAGCATCTTTCCCCGTGTGTTTGATGCAGCAACTCTGTATTGCTTATGCAAGTACCATATTTTATACAGAACAGTATATAAAGTATATACTTTTAATTTTTCTTTAAAAGCTTGCAATTAGCCTTAAAATGGGCATAGACGGGGAATACGCGACATCATTTTCATTGGTCACCTCAGCCATTTCTTCATCACTTATGCCATAGCTTTCGGCAAGAGTGTGCAATACTTGCCCGATAAAAAGCACTTTCGTTGCGTTGACCTCTGTACGGAACAGGTGCCATATAAGGGCTGTCGGTTTCTAAAACTATGCGATTAAGAGGCACTGAGGCCGGTGAGATCTTCACGAAGATGACTGCTTTTAAACGTTGATACACCGCCTATACCAAGACAGAATTTGTCAAAACGGAGAAAGGCCTCTGCCTCTTTTTGATTGCCCGTAAAGCAATGAAAAACACCTCCCGGCAATTCTTTTTCATAAGCTTTCAATATGATGACATTCGTATTTGAGCCTTCCGCATGAATCATCAAAGGCAACTTGTATTCAACTGACCATTTTACCTGTTCTTCAAAAAGCTAAAAGCTGTTCACTTTCAAACTCACGGCTCCAATAAAAATCCAGTCCACATTCACCGACGGCAATGTAACGAGAGGAGAATTTTCTGGCAAAAGGAGATTCTCATCAAACGATTGCTTCATCATTGTGAGCACATCGCGCCAGTTTTTCCCCACTTCTTCAGGCTGAAGACCCATCATCGGGAAACAGAAACCGGCATAACGATGGCATACTTCCGGCACCGTCGTCAGCGAAGAAGTATTTATCGAAGGCACAAAAACAGCATCAACACCAGCTCATGCGCCTCTTTATCACTGCATCAAGGTCATCACGAAAACTCTTCTCGCCGTCTAAATGGGCATGTGTATCAATAAAGAGAAAGGCTCATATTTATACTTTCGTTTCATCATTCGTTCGGCATAGCACGAAGTTCACGCTTGCATTCCTCCTGAACGCTGACCCTGTCAAGGTATCTCTGGCTTTGTTCGTAAAAAGAAATCCATCTTGTTTTTAGCCATCTTATCAATGCTCATTTCATTGTACAAGGCGGTAACAGCAGCCACTTTCTTATCCCTATCAAAAGGATTCAGTATTAATCAGGCGTTGCAATTCTGCCCGCTGGCTGCTGTGTGGCACGGTTAAAAGCATTGATAAGCATATGGGTTTTCTTATTGGATACGATGTCACCACCTATGGCTTTACCAAATATTTTCGGGTCGCCATAAACGTCAAGATAATCGTCCTGCAGCTGAAAAGCCAGTCCAATTTGCTCACCAAACTTATATAAATTGTCGGCATCGGCCTTCGATGCACCTGCAAGAACAGCCCCTATCTTCAATGCACAGGCCAGGAGCACGCTTGTTTTAAGACGAATCATTTCAATATACTCGTCTTCACTCACGTCATTTCTTGTTTCAAAATCAATGTCATACTGCTGTCCTTCACCTATTTCGAGGGCTGTTTGTGTAAATAAAGACAGTACCTCACCAAGTTTATCGGCCGGACATTGTGCCATGCGCTCGTAGGCTAACACCAACATTGAATCGCCCGAAAGGATGGCCTGATTGTCGTTCCACCGCTTATGCACTAGTCTCATGACCACGCCGAAGATCGGCGTGATCCATTAAATCGTCAGTGCAATAACGTATAATTGTGATAGGGTTTCAGCGCTACTGCCTGCATTAGGGAATGCGCTCAGGGTCATCCCTGAACATATTATAAGCCAGCAGCAGCGTAGGGACGTATGCGCTTTCCTCCCATAAAGCACTATATTTAATAGGTTCATAAAGGCTCTCCGGCTCTGCGATGATAAGGTAAATTCGAAATAAAAAGGTTTTACCTTATTTAATATTTCATCAGCACTATACATGATATTTCGTGTGATTTTGCTTTATTATCAGTATTTATTATTCGTCATCCTGTTATTTAAAGGCTTCGACAGTAATTAATTGACAGTTTTATCAAAATTATAACTGGAAATTAACCGGTATGGCAAACATCGTACGGCAGGGCTTTCCATTCTGTAATCCAGGTTTCCATCGTGGCATCATCTTTACTACTCGTAAGGCTTCTCGGTCTAAAACAGGGTCGACCGACTGCACGATTGTCGGGCTTGCAATTGAACCATCCTTATTAATAATAAACGAAAACTACAACTTTACCCTGCATTCTCTGGCTTTGTGCTATGGGGAGGATAACGTAAGTTTCGGGTCAGCCATTTCATGAATTGGACAATGCCTCCGGGAAATTCTGGCAACTGCTCTACGGTTTTAAGCACAACCGAATCTTTTGTTATGGGTACCTGTGGTAAGGCTTCTGTAACATCCGCCTGCCTGGTAATGCCCTCTCCGTTGCCAATAACCAACTTGCTTGTAACGGGTGAAATTTCCTGCGTTGCAACAGTCTTGGGAACTTCCTGCACCTTTTGGGTAATAGCTTTTGAAGGTGTTCCTGCATTCCCTGTGGCCGAAATCATATCTTTCTGCTCAACAACGGGGGTCATATTAAGTTCATCAGGTAAGTCGTCGAGCATCTTATCATCTTCAGATAAGCCTGCGGGGCGTGTAGTAAACCCAATGCTGCAAAAAGCATTGCCAAAGCAAGAACAAGCCCCAACATAAAATTGCCTCTGCGTTGCTTATCTAAATTGGCTTTATCGCTCTTCTTTATCTCCATGGTTTACATTTGCTTTCAGCTATGTGAACAAACTTATTCAATGACATAACTTATACCGTTTACATGAGTATACAATAAAGCGGACATACGTTCGTTATCATAACTGAAATACATTGCAAAAAGTACAGCAAATCTTCAGAAAAGCATTAACTTTTGCGAAATAATTAGAACTTTTAAATGAAAAAGCCCTTTTTGTCTTTCTAATGGCGCTTAAGGCATTTTATTTACATGCCCAAAAACGAGAGCCAGACAGAATATAACTTTCTGCGTTTGCCAGTCAGCGCCCATGCTGCAGCCCTCGGAGGCGACAACATTACGGTTATTGAGGACGACGAGGCTCTTATTTTCCACAACCCTGCACTGCTATCATCGGTCAACGACAAGACGATAAACCTCAACTACATGAATTACATGTCGGGGAGCAAATATGGCCAGTGCCAGCTTCAATCGTATTGTAAAGGAGCACGCTTCTCGGGCTGTCTCTGCACAATATGTGAATTATGGTAAAGATGAAAGAGGTTGATGAGCACAATGTTCAAACCGGTGAGTTCACGGCAAAAGACTTATCTTTTGCAGGATATTTTTCGTACATGCTCACCAATCGCCTCACAGGCGGTATTTCTGCACGTTTGATTACCTCATATTGCCGACTACAACTCCATAGGTTTTGGTGTGGACCTTGGCCCTTAACTATTACGATCCTGACCATGAATGGTCGTTAGGGACTGGTGCTTAAGAACCTTGGCGGACAACTGAAAGCCTATAACGACAACTTCGAACGCATGCCGTTTGATATTCAGATGGGTGTAAGCAAACGCTTTACAGGCTCTCCTTTCCGACTGCATGCGACGTTAGTCGACCTCAATCACCTCGATTACAAATTCCTCAATCACTGTGTTGTCGGTGCTGATGTGATGTTGACCGAGAGCTTTTGGATTGGCGGCGGCTACAATTTTCCGACGTGCCGACGAAATGAAAATGATGTCTGCTGACAAGAATAGCAGTCATGGGGGCAGGTCTTTCATTAGGTGCTGGGCTCAACCTCGAACGCTTTAAGCTGAATATTGCCTATGGTAAATATCATGTAAGCAGCTCAAGTCTGGTACTGAATGTGGCGTATGAACTTTAGAAAAGTAAAAAGAGTAAAAGAGGTAAAAATAGTAAAAACAATGTTGAATATATTTAAAACATTGGCCGAGCACAATGTTTTAAAACCAGAAAAATCAATTAAAATCATCGCCCTTACATAGTGGCTTTAAACTCATAATATGATGAAAAAGATAACAATTGCCATTGATGGTTTCTCATCGTGTGGAAAGAGTACCATGGCAAAAGACCTGGCAAAAAAGATAGGTTACGTTTATGTTGATACAGGTGCTATGTATCGTGCAGTTACGTTTTTTGCATTACAGCATAAACTTTTCAGTGCCGACAACAAAGTTGACACAGCAAAACTGGAAGCATTAATGCCCGAAATTCATATCAGTTTCGAGCTAAAACCCCACTACCGGACATCCTGATACCTATCTCAATGGGGAATGTATCGAAAGTAAAATTCGTGGAATGGAAGTCAGTTCGCGCGTTAGTCCTATTGCTGCTATTCCCTTTGTGCGTACTGCTATGGTTGCACAGCAACAGGCTATGGGCAAGGAAAAAGGTATCGTTATGGACGGACGCGATGTGGGCACCACAGTTTTCCTGATGCAGAACTTAAAAATTTTTCGTTACAGCTTCGGCCGAAGTGCGAGCGCAACGCCGTTTTGACGAGTTAAAAAGCTAAAGGGGCAGGCAGCCGACTATGCTGCTATTTTGAAGAACGTTCAGGACCGTGACTACATTGATACACATCGCGAAGTATCGCCCTTCGCAAGGCAAAAAGATGCTATTGAGCTTGATAACAGCACCATGACCATAGCTGAACAGAACAGCTGGCTGATGGAAAAATACCGCAAGGCTGCCGGCAACTAACGCGCCCCTCACTCTTTTTCAACCTGAAAATACATTTAATCCGCCCGGGGTATACAATGCCTTAAGCGGATTTTTGCAGCTCATTATTTTAAGTTTTTGTAAATATATTTTTCTTTTATTGGTATACAATCTTTCTTACCAAAGTACGTTTTATTTTCCTTGTTTTCAAAAAGCATAACTATGGAAAAGCACACTAATTTGACCCACCACAGCAGTATTTTAGACCCAGTAAGGTTAAAAATAATGAGACCCACCTCATTAAAATAAGGAATGACCCTTTGAAACAGCTAGTTTTTAGGGTCATTTTGTAGTTTAATGTTACTGCACGCCGGCATTAAAAACATAAAACTAGTATTTATAGGACAAAATTAAAGAATTTATTGCGCTGTTACGCATCTGGTATGGGAATAGAAGTATTTCTAGTACTTTCCATATATCTCGTAACACCCTCCGCAAGTATGTCCGTAAATTCCAAGAAAGTGGCTGTCCATGGAGCAAATTCTGTCGCTTTCAGATGATAAGCTGGCGGACTTGTTTTCAGATGGGCATTCTCGTAACCAATCCGCCTTCTGCTCGCAGTTGGAGTTAGAGGCACTTGTTCCTGATTATGAAAACGAGCTTAGCAAGAAGGGTGTTTCTATCTTATCTCTTCACACGGAGTATCTCAAAACTCATCCTAATGGTTACCAGTATTCTACTTTCAAACACGCAATCCATGCCTACAGATGTCAAACACAAGCCGTAGGACATGTAGAGCACCTTGCTGGCGATCAGATGTATATTGATTATGCGGGTGATAAGCTAGAGATAGTCGAAGAACAGACGGGTGAGGTGCGGAAGGTAGAGGTTTTTGTGGCTACCCTTCCATGCAGTCATTACACCTATTGCGAGGCAGTGTGGTCGCAGAAGAAGGAAGACCTTATCGTTGCTTGCGAGAATGCTCTTCATTTCTTTGGTGGTGTACCCAAGGCTGTTGTGCCTGACAACTTAAAATCAGCCGTTATCCGCAGTGATCGTAATGAGCCTGTTATCAATGACGACTTCGCTGCTATGGCTGAATTTTATGACATGGCTGTTGATCCAGCTAGGGTGCGCCGTCCCAAGGACAAGGCACTGGTTGAGAATGCTGTAAAGCTAATGTATCGGTCGGTATATGTAGATATTGAAGGGCAAATTTTCCATAATCTAGAATCACTAATGTTGCTTTCGCGCATCTTTAGAAGCATTTAACAGCCGTAGATTGAGTGGGCGTAAGGAATCCCGTCAAGAACTATTTGAGGAAATGGAAAAAGATTTTCTTCGTCCTCTTCCTACCGCTCGCTATCAGATGAAGTCTAGAAAGTCTGCTACTGTCATGGCTAATAGCTTCGTTATGCTAAGAAAGCATAGTTATAGTGTTCCAACAGAGTATATCGGCAAACGTATGGAGCTTATTTACGATAATGACAATGTTCAAATCTACTATGGGTTAAAGTTAGTTACCATCCATCAGCGAGATGATACTCCCTATACCTACTCACGAAAGATGCACATAATCTTCCTGGTCATCATGGTAGCTTTGAAAAAGAGTTTGGAGGAAATATATCAACGGGCAGGGCAAATAGACAACATCCTTCTGCTTTATCTCAAGGAAGTCCGCTACGCAGATGAAATATCCACAAAAAGCCTTCCGCTCTTGCCGTGGTATCATGTCGCTGGAGAAGAAGTATGGCATGGCTCGTCTAGTAGCAGCTTGTAACTGTGCCTCGGAAGGACGACGCTATGGCTATAATGAGATAAAGGATATACTACAGAAGGGTGATGATGCTCCATATATCTATGGATGAAGATAATATGGAGCTATCTCCTGAATATAAACCAAAAACTCATAAGAACATACGAGGCAAGGATTATTTCTCAAAAGCAATTATCCAATAATAGCAAACAATTAAAGTAAACAACTATGGAACTAAATAATATAAGACAGCACCTATTGTTGCAAGAAATGGATAAGAATCAGTTATCTCTTGATTTAATGCATAGAATGAGGGCTTACGGGTATGGCAACTGCCTTTTGAAGAAAGTCTAACAACTACAATTGCAGATACTGATGACACCAGATGCCTTTTATCTTGGCTCTTATCTCGAGAATGGGACTATCGTTTCTGCAGCAGCCATTGAAAGACTCATAAAATCAGCAGGGTTTGAGATATAAAAACCTATCCTGAGCAAATAGATTATAATATCAATCGCAACCTTAGCTACAAAATGGAGAATACTCACTTGATTATGCGAACAAGCAAAAACATAATTAAACGTTAAAAAACCCTATAATCAGGCTGTTACATCATCATTACGATAGTTTTGATCTGGCTTTACGATGTAATTGCAACACGATTACGCCGTAATCGTCACACCTTTACGATGTAAAGGGAACGACATTACATCGTAAAGGGAAGTCGATTGTGCCGTAAAGACAAAAAAACATCACAAAATCATCGTTCAAAAATCAGTCTGAAATTTTCAATTTTCAACAAAAAGAAAGCAAAACCAATATATTATTTTTCTTTTTCAGAAGATAAAATATTTCATTTATTGATGAATATTATTTACAATTATTTATTTTATTGTAAAGTTATATTCTGAAAATTATCCCTTGTGATGGTGGGTCACAAACAGTCAGCAAAAAACAAAATAATGGTACGAAAAACAGGTTGTAAACAACTCTTCGTATCATCAATTGAGATGAGTCACAGCTTATGAATTTAAATTTCTTTACTGCTGTATGCTCACTCTTTTTGCTATATATTTTGACTGTTTTCCGATTATATTCTTTATCTTTGCAAGGACTGATCAAAAGTAATAGCACATGAAAAAGGTTCTGTTCACGCTCACTTTGCTGCTCGTTCCCGCCATGATAATGGCAGAAAGCTTCTCTACTTTATGGAAAAAAAGGTAACCGAAGCCCGACAGAAAGACCTCCCCAAGACCGAGATTTCTCTTCTGAATAATATCATTGCAAAAGCAACGACCGAAGACAATTACGGCCATCTCATCAAAGCCCAGTTAGAGAAATACCATGCCCTGCCGCCTGTTCAATGACGAGAAAGTGGCTTCAACCATTGAAGAAATTAAACAGAAAGAGGCTGAAACACAGAGCAAAGCTCTGCAAGCTGTTTACAATTGCGCATTGGGATTAATTTATCAAGACCTCTCACAAAGCAATATTGACCCCGACAAACTAAGTCGGCCATACTTCCAGAAAGCGATGGCAAACCCCGATGAACTGGCCCGTCACAAGACAACAGAATTGCAGCCAGCCTTTTACGTTGGGCCTTGACAGCCGAATATTCAACAACGATTTGTTGCATGTTATAGGCATGTATGCCAGAGATTACAGCACGCTTAGCAGTATTATAATGCTCATGGTAATCGCCCTGCTGCCTGTTTAATGGCACTGAAAGCCCTGCAGGAAACACGCGATGAAGATACAAAAGAAGCACGAAAATCACGTTATCTGCACAGCCTTGACTCGCTTATTGAGGTTTATCGCGACCTGCCCGAAGCCGGAGAACTGGCTGTCGAACACTACAACTTTATATCCGAATCCACCGATACCCCCGCAGAAAGTCTGGTAAACTATATTAATTACGCCCTCAATCAATGGGGAAATGGCCCCGAATGAACGTGCTGCGCAACGCATTGCTCGGCCTTCAGCAGCCCGAATTCAACATCAGCATCGGCGACCGCATGCTTCTGCCCGATGTTGAACGGCAGATTCGTATCAACCTGATACGCAACATCAATGAGCTTACCGTCAAGGTTTACAAAGGTAAACATAGGTGGAGACACAAAACTCGAGGCGTCAAGCAAGAAAGATTATGCACAACTGCGGCGCTACATTCAGCCCGTTCCCGTGCAAAACCATTACGCGCCGCTACCTCGGTCAGCCCGATTGGAAGGAGTGTGCAGATTCGGTAAGTTTAAAGGGTATGCCCATAGGTGTTTATCTCATTGAGGTTTCGGCAGATAATAAAGCCATTGAACCACAGCGCGAACTGCTACGCGTGAGCAACCTTTACGTCATTCACGAAAAGATTGATAAGAGACCCTGCGCCTTGTTACAGTGAATGCAACAACAGGAAAGGCTATTCCGGGTGTAAATTTAACCATTACAACTGAAAAGGATTGGCGCAATAAAACTGCACATGTTGACCACTTGGTAACAGGAGAAAATGGTGAAGTAATATACCATACACAACAGCGCTACCCTAATACCATTTATCCCTATACTGAAAATGACAAGGCTTGCGACAATCTTCCTGTGAATGCAGCCTACTTTAGCAATGCTATTGAACCCGAAAGTGACCAGATAAGGCTGTACACTGACCGCTCAATATATCGCCCTGGGCAAACAATCCACGTGGCAGGTTTGGCTTGGCACATTATCCCTGCAACGCTTTCAACCCAAGTTTTGGCTAAAGAAAGTATCAAACTTACACTATTAAATGCCAACGACAAGAACGTAATCGAGAAAACAGTTAGTACAGATGACTACGGCACACTGTCGGCCGACTTCGTCCTTCCGCAAAGCGGACTGACAGGAAGCTATACGGTAAAGGCAAACTTTAAGGGCAAAGGACGTGTTGTTGTTGTTCGTGTTGAACAGTTCAAACGTCCTAAATTCAAGGTTGAAATTGACAAATACAAAAAACAATATGCCCCCGGCGATACCATCACGGTGACAGGAACAGCCCGTAGTTACGCTGGTGTGCCTGTGCAAGGAGCCAAAAGTTGTATACACCGTTAAACGCGAACAAAGTTGGTGGTGGAGAAGAAACGGTGTGCGAAATGAGGGTACAGTGGTGGGCGATACAGTAGTAACTGCTAACGATGGCACATTTAAGATGAAGGTTCCAATGGTGTTTCCTCCACAAGATGACATCGATATACCTCTCTTCTATCAGCTTGTTATTAGAGCTAAAGTAACGGCAACAGATGGTGAAACACACGAGGAAGAACTGCGTCTGCCTTTAAGTAATCGTAACGCTGTGCTTACTACAAACCTTCCCACCAAGGTACAGATTGACAGCTTATCACAGTTTAGCTTCACCCGCAAGAATGCAATGGGCGAACTGATTGACGGAACCATAACCTATCGTTTTAACCAAGACCCAGAAGCTACGGCAGCAGCCAATACTCCTATCGTGCTTAGCCACAAGTTAACAGTGGGTAAACACACATTGTTTGCTACCTGCGAAGGTGACACCATCAAGCAAGAGGTTATTGTTTTCAGTATGGACGACAAACACCCTGTATTTAACACACCCGACTGGTATTACGTTTCCGCCAATCAATTTCCTGATGATGGTAAGCCCGTTTGGTTACAAGTGGGTTCTTCAAACGAAGGAACTGAGATATTCTATACCGCATTTGCCAATGGGAAAGTTATTGCACAAGGGTCGCAGCATATCAGCAACGAAGTTATTACACGTCAGTTACAGTACAAGGAAGAATACGGAGACGGACTCTCTATCTTCACAGCGTGGGTATGGCATGGCAAGCTTTATAAGCACAGCACATTTATATCACGCCCTGTTCCTAACAAAAAGCTTACGCTGCAATGGAAGACTTTCCGCGACAAACTAACGCCTGGACAGAAGGAAGAGTGGACATTACAAGTACTTGCACCCAATGGGAAGCCAGCTAAAGCACAGCTAATGGCTACCCTTTACGACAAAAGTCTCGATGCTATATATACGAATTACTGGTCGCAACCACATAAATTCAGGTTCTATCCTTGCAATGCTTTGTGGGAAGGAGGTAGTGAAAGAGCTATCGGTTTATACGGTTTCGAATCGTACAAAGCCTTTCATGTCAGCGACCTTATATTTTCAAGATTCAACGCTGACATATCAACGGAGCTATCATACGCTGTAATGCTATATGGGTAATAGGGCTGTATATACTGTCCAGCCCGTACTTATGGAGAAATCAGTTAAAATAAGAGGAGTAGCCTCTATTCAATCAAAGGCGTTTGATGTAGTAGAAACGAAAGCTACTACAGGCAACTCTTCAAATGAAGCATCAACAGAAAAGCAGGCGCTAAACGACGCTATTCGTGAGAATCTTAATGAAACTGCATATTTCACTCCTGCGTTAATGAGTGATGAAAATGGTAATTTCTCAATCCGGTTTACATTGCCTGAAAGTGTCACGACATGGCATTTTAAAGGCCTTGCGCACGATAAGGAACTTAATAATGGAATGATTGAGGCCGATGTTGTGGCACAAAAAAACAGTAATGGTACAGCCAAACATACCCCGATTTATTCGTCAGGGTGATAAAGTTCAGATAGCAACGCTCATCTCTAACACTTCAGAGAATGCTGTTAATGGCACAGCACGCTTACAGTTTCTGTCGGCCGAAGACAACAAAGAGGTGCTAACGCTCGCGCAACCCTTTGCTGTTGAAGCAGGAAAAAGCACAACTGCTTCATTTGTGCTCGATACAAAACAGCTGTCACATAACGCACGTTATGGCGATTTGCTTATTGTACGTGTCCTCGCTAACGGCAAAGACTTCAGCGATGGAGAACAGCATTATCTCCCCATTCTGCCAGACATAGAACGCGTTACCACTACGGTTCCTTTTTACACAACATCATCAAGGCACGAAAAAAATATAGAGCTTAAAGGGTTGTTTCCAGCCAGAAGCAAGGATGGGAGTATGACGATAGAGTATACCAATCACCCCGCATGGCTCATGCTTCAGGCCCTGCCTACTCTTGCCAATCCGTCAGAAGACAATGCTATTTCCTTAGCTTCTGCCATCTATGCCAACAGTATAGGGCAACAGATAATGAGTTCGTCAAAGAAGATTGCCGAAACAATCCACCTCTGGCAACAGGAAAAGGGAGATGCAAATTCAATCACCAGCAACCTGCAAAAATGAAGAGCTAAAGACATTACTGCTCTATGAAACGCCGTGGATGAATGAAGCTGCACGTGAAACTGAGCAAAAGCAACAGCTTGCAGGCTATCTTAATGAAAATACCATAAACTATCGTTTAGGTGATTTCACCGCCAGACTCCAGAAATTACAAAATAGCGACGGAAGCTTTAGCTGGTGGCCAGGAATGAATGGCAGCCCATATATGACACTTGAAGTGGCTAATATTCTTGCCCGTCTGCAAAACATCGTTTCCCTTTTCTGGTGCACTCACTACGCTGAAAGCCAATGCCTTCAACTACCTCGATAAGCAAATTACAATCGAAGTAAAAGAATTGAAGAAGGCAGAACGTAAAGGAGAGAAGCACCTTCAGCCGAGCGAGCTGGCCTGTCATTATTTATATAGCTGCGCTTTAGCAGGCCGAAATGCCACATCTGATATGAATTATCTCATTGATTTGCTCGACAAGATACCTACCCAGCTTAGCATTTATGGCAAGGCCGGTCGGCAGTTATACTGGCTCACTATGGAAAAATGAAACATGCACGTGATTATTTACAGAGCATGAACGAATACAGTGTGATGAATGACGAAACAGGCCGACATTATGAAACGCCAAAAGCTGCATACAGTTGGCGCAATTATCGCATACCTACACAGGTAGCGGCTATTGAAGCACTGAAGATTCTCTCACCTTCTGACACGACAACGATAGAAGAAATGAAGCGCTGGTTACTGGCTGAAAAGCGTACACAGAGCTGGGATACTCCTATAAATACTGTGGATGCAGTTTATGCTTTCCTCACAAATGCCAATGGCAAGATGGATATGACTAAACTTTCATCGGGCAATAACAGCGTATTAAAAATTGATGGCAAGACTTTAGAGCTGTCCAAAGCAACGGCCGGATTAGGCTATATAAAAGCAACGGTCCCTGCTGCAGACAATAAAGTACTTACCATTGAAAAACAATCTCCCGGCACTTCCTGGGGAGCCTTATATGCTTCATCATGGCAAAAGCTATCGGATGTAAAGTCGTCGGCAACTGGTTTAAGCGTAAAACGTGATATAATACCCGACCATCAGGGTATGTTAAAAACAGGAGACAAGGTGAAAGTGCGTATAACCATTAAGGCTGAACGCGATTTTGACTTCGTGCAACTGCAAGATAAGCGTGCGGCTTGCATGGAACCGGCAGAGCAATTAAGCGGTTATCGTTGGGGCTATTACTGTGCACCACAAGATAATGTTACCAATTACTACTTCGATAAACTCTCAAAAGGCATACACGTAATTGAAACATCATATTACCTTGACCGCACAGGCGACTATACAACAGGGCTTTTGTACCATACAATGTGCGTACAGTCCTGAGTACAGTGGCAGAGAAATGGTAAAATCTCTGTCTGTGAAATAAATAATAATTATGATTAAACATTTTTCTCTTACTGGGCCTGAGTACCCTTACCATGGGGGCTTATGCCCAGATTATATCGACAAAAAAACACCACTATCGACTGCAAGCAAGTTATGTTTTAAACACCCTGTTACTGCTGTATTTACGCTGAAAAACGGTGGTGACAAGTCACTGCTTATCAACCGTATAAAGACAACTTGCGGCTGTACTTCGGTATCTTTTCCCAAGAATCCTGTCACAGTAGGAGCGTCGTTTGAGGTTAGTGTAACCTACGATGCAAAACAAATGGGCCACTTCTACAAGCAGATAGGTATATTCAGTAATGCTGAAGAACCTACTATGTTAGCCATTAAGGGTGTTGTTACTGCCGAACCTGCAGGATATAGCGGCAATTACCCTATTACCTTTAGGAACACTATCAGCCGACCGTAACGATATAATGTTCGACAATGTAAATCAGGGTGACATGCCTATTGCTGAAATAAACATCCGCAATAACGGCAATGAGACAATACGTCCTGTACTGATGAGTCTTCCCAATTACCTTGCAGCAGAGGTACAACCCGCCAGAATAGCTCCGGGAAGAAAAGGGTAAAGTAATTATCCAACTGAACTCATCGCTGCTGCATGACCTCGGTTTGACACAGACAACAGTATATTTAGGTCTCTTTCCCCGGCGATAAAATAAGTCAGGAAAAAGGCAATAGCCGTATCGGCCATAGCATTGCCAGCATTAGGAAAACTTTCAGATAAACAACACCAGCAAGTCCCTAAGCTCCGACTTTCAGACGGCCAACTCAATCTCGGAAGGTTTCAAGGTGCTGCCAAAAACGCGGATTCATTCTGCTTACCAATAAGGGAAACGGTACGTTGACAATACATTCGTTGCAAATGTTAACCGCAGGGCTTGAGGTTTCACTTGCAAAAAAACTGAATTAAAAACCGGAGAATCTACTCGCCTTAAGATAACTGCTGAGGCTGGAGGATTGAAGAATGTTAAGCAACAACCACGTATTTTAATGATTACAAACGACCCTGACAACGCAAAGGTAGTCATTAATGTCAATGCAAAACCCTAACAAGGGCATACTTTATACAATAGAGAAAACTTTGTCCTGACGATTGTAAGACGGATAGAAATGGAAGTACAAATAGAAATAGATCATGGCAGTGGTTTCTGCTTTCGGCGTGACAACAGCCATCAAAAAGGCAGAAGAGGAACTTGCAGCTGGCAATACATTGTACTGTCTTGGCGACATAGTGCACAACGGAATGGAGGTAAAGCGCCTGCATCAACAGGGACTGATTACCATCGATCACGAAGAATTTAAGAAGCTTCACAATGTAAAAGTACTGCTTCGGGCACATGGAGAGCCTCCTGAGACATACGAGATCGCTGAAAGAAATCATATAGAAATCATTGACGCTACATGCCCGGGTAGTACTCGCTTTGCAAAGAAGGATTAAGAAACAATATCAGAATAAGTCGGAAGCGCAAGTTGTAATATTCGGTAAAAACGGCCATGCCGAGGTATTAGGATTGGTTGGACAGACAAAGTCAAAGGCGATAGTTATTGAAAAATTTGACGATGTGACAAAAGCTTGACTTTTCTAAAGACATCAATCTTTATTCGCAGACAACGAAGAGCCTCGACGAATTCCACCGTATTATCGACTATATCCAACAGCACATTTCACCCGGAGCCTCATTCAAAAGTTTCGATACCATTTGCCGTCAGGTGGCCAACCGGATGCCCAACATTGCTGACTTTGCAGCCCGTCACGACGTCATTCTCTTTGTAAGCGGACAAAAAAGCAGTAACGGCAAGGTGCTTTTTGCCGAATGTAAAAGCGTAAACCCGAATAGTCATCAAATAGAAAGTGCCGATGAAATTCAATTTGAATGGCTCAAAGATGCCCATACAGTAGGAATCTGTGGGGCTACAAGCACACCGAAATGGCTGATGGAAGAATGTCGTGACTATATTCTGAGACACTGAAATTGATTGTAAAGGAAGTAAAGAGATATTATTCAGGAGTTAAGGAATTACATGGAGCTATGGAGTTAAGACAATACTCTGAGCGTTGTTTATGCGATACAAAAAGTTGATGATAAACATAAGGTAAGAAGATAAAATCATACTACAATCGCCACCATTATATAATGGGGCGATTTTTTTATTTGCCGAAGCCTGCTCTACCCTACCATCTATATTACATTAGCCTCATATTTGTCTTAACTTCACAACTCCTTTTCACTCCTGAGCTCCTGAATAAGAACTCCTTAACCCCTTAATACCATCCCCACAAATCTTTGAAAAGCATACCTTTAATTTCGACATGGTGCCATTTTGTCACCGCGGCAAGACAATACGTCAGATATAATTAGTTGGGCATATCGTTTGAGTATATATAAGCGTAAAACAAAATTAGAACATAAATAAAAGATACAATATAATGAATTTCGACAAATTTACAATCAAAGCACAAGAGGCTGTGCAGGAAGCTGCGACCTTAACGTCGCAAGCTCACCAGCAAGTCATTGAGCCTGTACATCTGCTTCAGGGTATCATACAGAAAGGGCGTGATGTCAGTAACTTCATTTTCCAGAAGTTAGGCGTCAATGCAGCTCAGATAGAAAGCCTTTTAAAAGCAGGAGATGCAGCACCTGCCCCGTGTGGAAGGCGGGCAGCCTTACTTCTCGAATACGAGCAATGAGGTATTGCAGCGCGCCATAGACAACTCACAAAAAAATGGGTGATGACTTCGTAAGTATTGAGCCAATGCTCCTTGCTTTGCTCCAGATTAACTCTTCTGTAAGTCGTATTTTGAAGGATGCAGGCTGCAACGAGGAGGAAATGAAGCATGCAATTGCCGAGCTTCGACAGGGTCAAAAGGTACAAAGTGCAAGCGGAGATGAGAACTATCAGGCTCTTTTCGAAGTATGCACGCAACCTTGTTGACGATGCCCGTAAAGGCAAATTAGACCCCGTTATCGGGCGTGACGAAGAAATTCGACGTGTACTTCAGATTCTCTCACGCCGCACAAAGAACAACCCTATCCTCATAGGCGAACCGGGAACAGGTAAGACAGCCATCGTGGAAGGCCTTGCCGAGCGTATCGTTCGCGGCGACGTTCCTGAGAATTTAAAGGACAAACAGCTCTTTTCGCTTGACATGGGAGCATTGGTTGCCGGTGCCAAGTTTAAGGGCGAGTTTGAGGAACGCCTTAAGAGCGTTATTAAAGAGGTAACCAATTCTGACGGGAACATCATCCTTTTCATCGACGAAATACACACACTTGTAGGCGCAGGTGGCGGCGAAGGCGCAATGGACGCTGCCAATATACTAAAGCCTGCCCTTGCCCGTGGCGAGTTAAGGGCTATTGGTGCCACTCACACTTAACGAGTATCAGAAGTATTTTGAGAAGGACAAGGCACTTGAACGTCGTTTCCAAACCGTCATGGTTGATGAGCCTGATGAGGTAGATGCCATCTCTATTCTGCGTGGATTGAAGGAGCGTTACGAAAACCATCATAAGGTTCGTATACAGGACGATGCCTGTATTGCTGCCGTAAAACTGTCGGAGCGCTATATTTCCGACCGCTTTTTACCCGACAAGGCCATCGACTTAATGGACGAAGCGGCTGCAAAGCTGCGTATGGAGCGCGACTCGGTACCTGAAGAACTCGACGAAATTACACGTCACTTAAAGCAGCTGCAAATTGAACACGAGGCCATCAAACGTGAGAATGATGAGGACAAACTTAAGCTGCTTGACAAACAAATTGCCGAATTACAGGAACAAGAGCGTCAGTTTCGCGCCAAGTGGGAGGCTGAACGCAACCTCGTTAACAAAATACAGCAGGACAAACAAGAGATAGAAAGCTTTGAAGTTTGAGGCCGAAAAAGGCTGAGCGTGAAGGCAACTATGGTCGTGTAGCCGAAATTAGATACGGCAAGCTAAAGCAACTGAAGGACGATATTAACAACATACAACTGCAGTTGAAAGCTACACAAGGTGGTACCGCTATGATTCGTGAGGAAGTAACAGCAGACGATATTGCCGAAGTGGTTAGCCGCTGGACGGGCATACCCGTAACCAGAATGCTGCAGAGCGAACGCGACAAACTGTTGCATCTTGAAGAGGAATTGCACAAGCGTGTTGTTGGACAGGACGAAGCTATTGAGGCTGTCAGCAACGCCGTACGCCGCAGCAGGGCCGGGCTTCAGGACCCCAAACGTCCTATTGCATCGTTTATTTTCCTCGGTACAACAGGTACTGGCAAGACCGAATTAGCCAAAGCCCTGGCCGAATACTTGTTTAACGATGAGAACATGATGACGCGAATCGACATGAGTGAGTATCAGGAGAAGTTCAGTGTATCACGTCTTATCGGAGCGCCTCCGGGCTATGTGGGTTACGATGAGGGCGGACAGCTTACCGAAGCCGTACGCCGCAAACCTTACAGCGTGGTGTTATTCGATGAAATTGAAAAGGCACATCCCGATGTTTTCAACATACTTCTTCAGGTATTGGACGATGGAAGGCTTACCGATAACAAGGGACGCACGGTGAACTTTAAGAATACAATCATCATCATGACGTCGAACCTCGGCAGCCAATACATTCAGGAGCGATTCCAAAATCTGAACGACGGCAACCGCGAAGAGACCATCAGCGACACGCGGAAGAACGTAATGGAGATGTTAAAGAAGACTATAAGACCTGAGTTCTTGAACAGAATTGACGACATTATCATGTTCCTGCCGCTGACTAAAGAGCAGATTGCCGAAGTAGTTACGCTGCAAATGAAGAATGTTAAGAGGATGCTCGAGACACAAGGATTTACCTTAGAGTGGACTCCTGACGCCATTAGCTGGATAGCTGACAAGGGCTATGATCCCGAGTTTGGTGCACGACCTGTGAAGCGTGCCATTCAGGACTATGTACTTAATGAGCTGAGCAGGAAGCTGCTACTGAAGAAGTAGTACGTGAGAAACCTGTTATGATTGATGCCAGAAAATGGGAGAACTCGTCTTCCGAAACTAATGAACGGCTAATCATTAGCCTTATATAATATAAGCACTTGCATGTATCTGTAAACACTTTACAGCATACATGCAAGTGTTTTTTTATGGTTTGTTCATTGTTCGACGGCCGTCAGCAACGCGTACGGCGATCGTCATACGAGATGTGCGGCGGCCGTCAGCAACACTGCTGACGGCCGTCATACAATTAACCTTACAGGGCTAATGAATGACACTTTTATGCTGTCTGAATGTAGCCTTTATACCATAAAATCATGAAGAGATGAGCATTTTTTGTATATAATTGCTTACTATTTATTATCTTTTGCACACGATTGACGACCATTTGATTATCCATCGAAACAAAATAACAACAATCCATAAAATGAACGAAACAAACGAAACTACAAAGGAAATACTGGAGCTTCCTGAGAATGCTTTCCGCGAATTGAAAGACGGTGAGGCTTACGAACCCATCATGAAAAGCAGGCCGTGCATATCCCGAGGTGAACGTATGGTCGGTAACCTGGGGTATATTGATGGCAGTTATATTCTCAGCAGCTGCCGCCTATCTGGGCTTAAAGGTAGGACAGGTTTTTGAAGCGGCTATCCCAATAGCCATCATTGCCGTAGGTGTATCAACAGCAACCCATCGCCATAACGCTCTTGGTGAGAACGTAATTATACAGAGTATTGGTGCCTGTTCGGGTGCAGTTGTGGCAGGTGCCATCTTTACGTTACCGGCAATATACATTCTTCAGGCCAAGTATCCGGAAATAACATCTTCCTTCCTCAACATGTTCCTGGCATCGGCGTTGGGTGGTGTGCTGGGTATTCTTTTGTTAATTCCCTTCCGTAAGTATTTTGTGAGTGACATGCATGGCAAGTATCCTTTCCCCGAGGCAACGGCAACTACACAGGTTCTTGTGAGCGGGGCCAAGGGAGGAGACCAGGCACGTCCACTATTGATTGCCGGATTAGTAGGCGGTATCTACGATTTTATTGTTTCTACATTTGGATGGTGGAACGAGAACTTTACAAGCAGGTTCATCGGTATCGGACAGGATATTGCCGATAAAGCCAAGCTCGTGTTCAAAGTTAATACAGGAGCAGCTGTGCTTGGCCTCGGTTATATTGTTGGATTAAGATATGCTTTGTATATCTGCTTAGGCTCGGTTGCCGTATGGTGGCTCATAGTTCCGGGCATGTCGCTGCTGTTTCACGATCAGGTTCTCAACATGTGGGACCCGTCAATAACCGCAACCGTAGGCAGCATGCAGCCTGAAGACATATTCAAAGCCTATGCACGCAGCATCGGTATCGGCGGTATTGCCATGGCTGGCGTGCTGGGAATTATCAAGAGCTGGGGCATAATAAAAGGTGCTGTGGGGCTTGCCACGAAAGAACTAAAAGGCAAAGGAGGCAGCATTGCTGACGTAAAACGTACACAACGCGATATTTCGTTCAGAATCATAGCCATAGGAAGCATTGTCGTTATTCTGCTGACGTTCGGCTTCTTCTGGCTCGGGGTAATGAAAGGCAACCTTACTTTTGCCGTAGTTGGCATATTGTTGGTAGCTGTTATTGCCTTTCTCTTTACTACCGTAGCGGCAAACGCTATTGCCATTGTAGGCAGTAACCCCGTATCAGGCATGACATTGATGACCCTGATACTGGCCAGTGTAGTTATGGTTGCAGTGGGATTGAAGGGCCCCGGTGGCATGCTTGCAGCACTTATCATGGGTGGTGTAGTATGCACGGCATTGTCAATGGCGGGCAGTTTCATCACCGACCTGAAGATAGGATACTGGTTAGGCACCACCCCTGCAAAGCAGGAGACATGGAAATTCCTCGGTACCATTGTCAGTGCAGCCACTGTTGTAGGCGTGATGATTGTGCTAAACCAGACTTATGGCTTTGCAGGCAATAGCCTGTCAGCTCCGCAGGCCAACGCTATGGCAGCAGTAATCGACCCGCTGATGAACGGTGTAGGTGCACCATGGGTGTTATATGCCACTGGTGCTGTGATAGCAATCGTGCTCGACCGCTGCCATATTCCTGCCCTTGCCTTTTCGCTGGGCATGTTTATCCCGTTACAATTAAATGTACCCCTCGTTGTAGGAGGTGCCATAAACTGGTATGTAACGTCACGATCTAAAGATGAAAAGGTGAACAAAGAACGTGGCGAAAAGGGAACCCTTATTGCGAGCGGGTTCATTGCCGGTGGTGCATTGATGGGTGTTGTATCGGCTTTATTAAAGTTCGGTGGCGTTGAATGGTCGATAGCTAAGGACTGGTGGACAAATCCTTTATCAGAGATTTGTTCGCTCGTTGCATACATCTGTCTTATTGCTTACTTTATCAGGGCTACCAGAAAATAATATTATAATAAGTTAATATCTAAGTGGGGATATGCCGTAGCCATTGTAAAGGTTCGGTGTATCCCCTCTACCTTATTATATATCAGCTGCTAATCACGCATACAGAACTGTGGTGAAAATCCACATCACAATCAGGAAATAATAATAATTCTGAAATGAGTGAATAATTATTATGCTGTCAACATACTAACTGTCACTCATAAGTAACATAGCATTGTTTTACATTCTTCAACGCATTTAAATAGCATTTTATTACAAAAATAAAACTTTTATTACGGTTTTTGTTTGTTTTTATTAATTAATTTATTATATTTGCAACGAATTAACAACATTACTAATTTTATAAAGCACGATGAGGAAACTTTATCTTATGTTAGGTTTGTTTGCATTTTCACTTGCAAACGGCCGGGCTCAGACTATTCTAAACGAAGACTTTGAGGGCTATCAACAACAAAGTGCAACGTATTATTCGGCCAACTTTCCACAAGGATGGACCTACGAAGGTAGTGACGTTCAAACAACATGCGACTATTACACATGGAAAGTAGAATGCTATCAGGGCAAGATTCCGTCAATGACGGGGCACGGCTGGCTCTTTATGGATGCGCCAACATACAATGGAGACAAAAAAGGTGGCTTTGGACCACGTAAAGAGCGCATCCTTACGCCTGAACTTAACTTAGATAATACTTACCAATTAACATTTGATTGGAAAGCCTCACCAGCTATGGTGAATAAAAACAAATGGTATACATTAAAGGTGTATGCGGTTGATACGCAAAGCGGTAACGAAAACTCTTCTGCTCGATATAGCCAATACTGAAAGCCTGAAAGCAAGCGGAGTTACCAGCTTCAACACTTGGGAACAGCACCATTCCAAGCTCGATTTGAGCCCATTCCAGGGAAAGAAGGTTCGTATTGCCTTTGTTTACGACATGCTTAAACAATGTGGAAATGCACTGTGGATTGACAATGTGAAGGTACAACAGGGTGCTCTCTCACTTTCACCAAAGGCTCAATCGAGCCTGATGCAATACAAATTCCAGAAGATGTATATCGGCGAAAAGCATTATTCAGAGACATTTACTCTGAAGAATGTAGGTAAAAAGGGATTAAAGGTTACTGGGTTTTGAAGCACCTGAAGGCGTAACTCTCAGAGCCGATACTGCACACATCAACCTCGATGTCAACGCAACTGCCCCTATGCAACTCGCTTATAAGGCCAGCCTTACATCGCCAACAAGCGGCAATGCCGTCATTAAGACCAATGGTGGTGATATTACAATCCCCTACACTGCCACCAAGGAAGCTGTGCCGGCAGGCTATCAACTGGAACTGTTTGAAACGTTCCCGCCGGCAGGTTGGGACGTAAAGGGATGGCGTTCATCATCGACAGCGTTGGAAGGTGACAAAAGTGTTTACTCGTCAATAGACTATGATGACATGAACCTTACATCGCCACGTCTTGACCTTTCTGATCCATCAGCTCCTCACAAAGTGACGTTTACGTATAATAATCAGTTTACATCGGAAGAAGGAAATACAGTATCAGATAATGAAATTTCATTGTTAATATCAACCGATGGTGGCAAAAACATGGAAAAAAATACAGGATGGAAAAACAGGTAACAGCGAATCGAGTATTTATAACAAACTCGAAACGGTTACGGTAGATTTAAGTCAATATAACACCAACAATGTAAAGCTTCGCTGGAAAAATCCTGCTGCCGACCTCAGTGGTGAAAACAGGGTGTGAGGCGAATACAGTACGTTCCTCGACCGTGTTCTCCTGCCAAACGTCTACGGAACAGACGGTGTACCATTCGGCGTTGCCTATAATTCACCTACCAACAACAAGACAAACGTGTTCTATAAAGATGTAAAATTCGAATGGAAACCAGCACAGTTTGTTGAAGATTACAAGCTATACGTAGGTACAGCCAGCAATCATTTTGATGTGGTAAACGGACAAAGCGTTGGCAATGTAACCTCATACACGCTTGCAAATGTTCCTGACGGCAAGCAATTATTCTGGAAAGTTTTAGGTGTTAACAGCGTTGGAGAAGAAACTGACGCACCATTATGGTCGTTCACTACACAAGAAAAACAAAAAACCATTACCGCTTTCCCGTGGTTTGAAGGATTTGAGAATAACACCACGTCTATGCCATTAGGATGGTATGCTAACAATGTAAGTCAGTACTCTGCATGGGAAATTAACAACCGTTATCCATATGAAGGCAAGTACATTGCATCGACAAGTGGACGTGCTGCCGGCGATACCAACGTACTATACTCGCCTGATGTTAAGCTCCCTGCAAGTGGACAGTATCAGATTAGCTTCTGGTGGGGTAATGATCAGCCTGTAAACCTCAAAAAAGATCTCAATCGTGTACGCACAAATACATTTAAGACTACTGACAACAACGCCGATTATGGTACGTTTGAAGTATTGGTTGATGGCACATGGAAAACGTTAGACCGAATCTCTGACAACAGCGAGGAAGACCAACGATATTGGGTTCACGATGTCTTTAACCTTTCAGAATATGCAGGTAAGACCGTACAGTTCCGTTGGACATATACTGTAACCAACTACTATAACTCGAATGCTCTGGCAATTGACAACGTAGAGATTTGCAGATCTTAATTCAAGTAATGTTTCCTTAAACAAATCAAGCTGGTCTGCATACAAAGTAAACTTTGGCAAAAGCTTCTCAAGTGGTGTTATTGCAATTTCGAATCTTGGCGGCAATAGCGTAACCGTTAATTCAGCAAGTTTCTCTACACCTAACTTCACTACAACGTTAGCGCCTAACACTACCGTTGCAGCCGGTTCCTCTCAAACCTTTAAGGTTACATTCAATGCAGGCTCAACTGCTACTGCTGACTCCGTAAAGGTTACGGACAAACTAAAGATTCAGCTCAGTGATGGCTCTATAATTGAGCTTCCTGTTGAAGGAATTGCATTACCAAAAGACGTACTTTATTACGGATTTGAGGAGGATGTTACAGGAGTTCTGCCACAAGGGTTCACAGGAATCAACGTCGACGGAACGTCTTCAGAAGGTATTATGTATTGGACAACACCTAATTTACACGAAGGTGCCCCGCTTAGCTTCTGCGTATTAAACGATTCTGAATGCTTTAACAGCCTTAAAGTGCATACGGTCATCAGGCATTAATGACACGATGCAACTCTGAAGGTGCTGGTGATGACTGGTTAATATCTCAGAAAATAAACATGACCTCTGCATCAACTCTCCAGTTTGACGCACGCGCTTGGGAAACAGAAGCTTCCATCAAGCCAATAGCTACGCCGAAATTTAGAGTTCTTGTCAGCGAAACAAGTGCAACAAACCGCTCTTCTTTCACACAAGTCGGGGAGCGATTTACAGCCAAGTTTATTCGATGGTACGAACTGGACACATTATAATATCGACCTTTCGGCCTACGCTGGAAAAAGTGTTTACGTTGCAATTGAAGCCTATTATACCAACTCTCTTGGCGGTTTCATTGATAATGTAGAGTTTGGCCACATTGCCGGTACGCCTGACGGTATCAAGGGTATCAATGCCAATTCATACACAGCTGACAATAAACCCATGTATAATACCTCTGGACAGCGTATCAACAAGTCATATAAAGGGATTGTTCTACAAAACGGTAAGAAGTTTGTTAACAAATAAAACCATACTGGCAACACGCACATGGAATCGGGAAATCACGCTCGATTCCATGCTGTTTGCCAATATTATTAAACTATTTGAGACGAACTGATGTTGTTTCATCGTTTTAATATTCATCTTCTTATTGTGTTCATTTCATATCAACAGCGCTATTCGTTTCCAAATTTTTCGTTACCAGGGTACGAACAGCTCACCAACTATCCTTAATAACGTTTTGTAAATACGTATTTATGAATTACAAACATCTGTATTCCCTTTTATTTCTATCCATATTTGCATTGCCAATATGTGCACAAAAGAGGAATATCAATTTAACCATTCACGTAAATACCAATACCGGTGAAGGCTTAAACAAACAGCCTGTCAGCCCTCATGCAGTCTGATTTTTCGCTTAGTTAGTGGCAATATTCAGCTTAATACAAGTGGCACAGCTTCCGTAAAGGTATATCCGGGCAACCATCATCTCAGCATCATCCGTAAAGGTTTTGACGAGTTTGAAACTGCATTCAATGTTAAAAAAGACACTACCGTCAACGTAACTCTGAAAGAATCGTTCCTCACTCCTTTCTCATTGAGTACGAAAATCAATCATAATCCACAAACCGGTCTTAATGATATTACATTGTCCCGGAACCGTGAGAAACCGGTTTTCTTTGACGATTTCGAATCCTATGAACCATTTTCCATTACCTTTGGTGATTGGATTGGTATAGATAATGACAAGTTAAATGCTGCGCCTCTTGCAGGAAAAACTATCCCTAATCGTGGCGTATTGCAGTATGCTCAAATCATTAATCCGCTTACCGTTGACCCAGCATGGTGGTACAGTTACCCAGTATTGCGCCCTTTTAGCGGATTACAATATGCAGGTTTTACACGCACCAACAGCGGAGAAGCCAATGATGACTGGCTTATCTCTCCGGTTATTACTCCGGGCAATCATAACGTATTGCAATTCCTTGCCAAGGCTGCAGACAAATACCCTGAGAAGTTTCAGGTATATGTTACTACAACTACCGACAACCCTACCCCTAACGATTTCACTCTCATTTCAGCGGGGAACTACGAAAGTGTCGACTATATCAGATGGCATCAAAAAACATACGATCTCGGCATATACGCAGGAAAGCCCATCCGTTTTGCCATTCGTTACATAGGAGCAAGCAATAATGGAGGCAGTTTCATGCTGATGGTAGATAACGTTTATGTAGGGCAACCTGAAATAAATGAATCAGATGCCAAAGCCGGTACGGTATACGCCGACAAGGATGGCATGGCAACAAGGGCAGAAAACAAAAATAATAGCTTCCGCCGTAATCAGGCGTTCACCACTCAATCCGAATGAAAGCTTCAAGATTTACAAAGATAATGTGCTGGTTGGAACAACCAATAAATACAACTATGTTTTCCGTAATCTGCCGGCTGGTACATATAAATTAGGCGTCCAAAGCGTGTACAAAACGGCATCCAGCGCCATTGTCGACACTACAATTACCGTTGAGAGCAACACGCAAAAGCCATATTCAACATCAGTGGCAACAATAACGTTATACCTGAAGATGCTGTTCTCTCGCTAACCAATAAGGAAAGCGGGGATGTTTTCTGAAACGCTCAGCAACGTAGCCGACAATACCCACCCCAACAGCAGCAGCATTGCTTTCAATTCACTGCTCCACGGTACGTATTTATTAAGTGTAAAGGCTACCCATTATGAAGAATATACATCTGAAATTGATGTAAACGGCGATCAGACATTCAATATTGAGCTGCACGAAACTATTGTCGACCCATATAATATTATCGCTGACATTACTTGAATAACGGCAACTACAATGCAAGAAATGAAGTGGAATCAGAATGTTGGTTTTCAACGACAGCTTGAAAAACTATGATGATTTTCGAAACCAATACATTTGGAGATTGGCATAGTTACGACTTCGACAAGCACATTTGCTATCCCATTTCATTAAGCGGTTTAATTGTCGACTATCCGGGAGCAAGTACTACACAAGCACCAAAAGCAGTTACTCCTCTCGTGTTTAACCCAAGAACGACCACTCCTGCCATGACTAACGATGCAGCCATACTGGCACCTGATGGCGACAAAACCATCGCATTCTTCTCTCCACAACAAAGTGCTGCAAACAAATGGATAGTGTCACCGCTGCAAACTATACGCGAAAACTATGTTGTTCGATTTGCTGCAAAGGCTTACACAAACGCCTATGGTGACGAATCAATGGAGGTAGCTGTCAGCACAAACGGAAACAATCCCCAGACAAGCGATTTTGTAACCGTCAGTAAAATTGATGCCATCAGTGCCGGACAATGGACCAATTACGAAACCGATCTTAGCAAATATGCCGGTCAAAAGGTTTATATCGGATTACATTATACTACCTATGACGGCTTCCTTACACAGGTAGACCAGTTCTTCGTGGGCAATCCCAATGCTTCAACAGTAGCTGATGTAGGTGCTGTTATAAAATATAATATTTATGTTGATGGCATTCTCGCTGCCACATCCCCCACTCCCTTCCTGTACATTAAGCAACTTAGTGCCGGTGCCCACACCGTAGGGATAGAAGCTGTATACGCCAGTGGCAAGAGCAAGACGGTTAATTATACGCTCAACACTTCTACCGGTATACAGAGTGTAAACAAAGAAGACAACACCAATATCGCCAAGGCCGCCTCTGTTTTTACAATCTGAACGGTGAAAAAGTATCTGCCGGTAGTACGAATCACCCGCCAAAGGGCGTTTATATTCAGGTAGACAGAAACGGAAATCACCGTAAGGTCATGATAAAATAAATGTTTATCCGTTTTCTATTAAACGAATAAACATGGGGATAAGCCTCAACCGTTACAGGTTCTCTTTTCAGGAACACAGCGGTTGAGGCCTTTCTATTTATCCATTATGCCCCGTAAAAATCGGCTCGGCTCGCGCTTTTCGTTGTAATAAATAAACAAACGGCGTTTACTTCGTGACATGGCAACGTAAAGTTTACGGGCGTCTTCAGCCAGCAAGGAAGGGGTATTGACATGATAAAAATTGGGTATTCGGCCATCAACGGCGTCGAAAACAATTACATTATCAAACTCAAGTCCCTTGGCTTTATGAATGGTTGACACAAATATTCTTTCTTCAATGGTCTTTGAACTGCACAAATCAGCCTCCTTAAATGTATTGATTTCAAGTGCATGATGCTCTAATTGTTCTATCAACGATGGTTCTGTTGCCGCATGAATTACATCGGCAGCCAAAAACCTAAAAACATAATCGGCCTTTGAAACAGCATGTATCCATCCTTCCTCAACAATATTATGATAGAACTCGCGCATCACATCAACAAGAGCCGGCACACCATGTGACAAAGGCTCCCTGTCGTAAAGACGGGCTGTATCACGCTGGAAATACTGTCCATAACGTGCACGAAGCTTTTCAATTCGGTCGATAGTAGTTTGTCGTTTCAGGTATTCATTCTGACTCTCCAAACATAATTTGCCCTGTTCGTAACAATACTTTACCAACGACACCGTTGCATTTACATCATCATCAGCAAGATGAGAGTTTTCTCCTTTCAGGCCCAGTTCCTTCAAAAGAAGCTTTAATTTAAAGGCCTTTAAATCAGACCGTAACAGCCGTATAAGCTTTTAACGAATCAAAACAAACGGGGAAACGTGTTGCCCAATCAACATCAGGCAGGTACCGTTTCAGGTTAAAGTTCATGATATGATAGTCGAAGGCTGCATTGTGAGCAAGCAAAAATGCCTTCGCCTGCAAAATGAAATGAAACTACGCAAAGCCTCTTCATGTGTATAGAGACGATGGTGGCGGCGCTCATCTATAATCGGGTTGACTATATCACCCAATCGTTCAGGTATCGGTTTATCGGTTTCAATGTATACCGAAAACCCGGCTATCGTCCTCCCTCGGCGTATTTTCTCAGCGGCAATTTGTATAATATCATCATCGAATACACACAGCCCTGTTGTTTCAGTATCGAAAACAACTATATCCTTCTTTTCAAAAACTTGAATAAAGCGCTGTACATAAGGAGTGGCATCATCACCCAGAAAATCAGCAGGTGACAGTGCACGAATCTCTAACTGGTGCACAAATTTACGCGCCGTTGCATGGGTTTCGCACACCTTAAAGCCTTGCATGATTCTGGACCAGGCCAGAAAATTATGTTCGCTACCAAGCACACCGATATGTGCCAACAGCAGTTTTATCTCGGGAGCAGCAAATAAATCGGAGCCCGAAACTTTGAAATGATCGCATCCGATGGCCGTCAGCATTTCACTGACACGGTCGGCATCCTGATTGGAATTGACAATAACAGCTGTTGTCTGATCGGTAAACTGTTCATAAAGACGTCGTGCATGCTCGGCTACATCACGATATTCAGCTATAATATCTGCCGAAGCTACAAGTGCAAAGTCGTCTTCACATCCCTCTTCCGCATCGCCGGCAGGCACCGGGAGCAGCTCTTTGTCAGAGCCCAGCTGCTGTATGGCATACGTATTCAACAAATTAACGAGCGCCCGTGGCGACCTGTGGTTTATACCTAAATGGTGTACGTTTCCTGCACAACGTGTTTTAAGCAGTTCCAAAGTAGCCATTTTTGCTCCCATAAACGAGAATATAGCCTGCTGCTCATCACCCAGATACATCATAACCGGTGCCGAAGAAGTATCGTTAGAACTACATAATGAGGCAGCCCTATCATCAGCCCCATCTGCCCTGCCCCACAATTTATCGATAATAGCCAGCTGCAAACGATTCAGGTCCTGCACCTCATCAATTTGTATCCAGCTGTAATGTTTGCTGTCTTTACATTGTACGAGCGTAGTATAGGTATATTGCAGAAGGTCTTCAAAATCGAGTAAACTGTTCTGTCTTTTGTAAGCTTCGTAGGCATGTGCATACCTCATCTTGTACAGAGTATCCTGTACCTGATGACGCAGCTGAGGCTGAAAGTCGGGCGAAAACGACAAATCGGTATAGAAATCGTTGTGTTCATAAATATCACAAACAGCCTCAACGCCAAACATTTTGCCCTGAAGGCGGCATAATTCACGCAATACAGCTACATCGTCCCGGGTCATACACTCGGGATGTGTACGCAGTTCTCTGGGAAAATTATGCTTCAGCTCGTACATCAAATGCGAAAAAAACATCACCTGGCTATAAGCCCTTCTTCTGTCAAAATCGGCATTAACACGCTGCTCGTCTTCATTAAGGTACATGGCTATAATGCTGATTACTGTATCGTCGTCGATGATAGCACTGTCAGCTGCTACCACATGGTTGTCGTAAAGATAACGTGAACAGAAGCGGTGCACGTTACCCACGAATATGTCTTCGGCCGTACGGTCAGCAACCTGCCGCTCTATACGCTCTCGCATACCGCGGGCAGCACGGTTGGTAAATGTCAGGCACAGCATATCTTCAGCCTTACGCCCCTGCTTCAGGGCAAGGCAAATACGTTCGGCCAATATTTGTGTCTTGCCACAACCGGAGGCGCAAGCACTAAATGACAACCGCTATGCAGGTTGATAATAGCTTGCTGGGTTTCATCAGGAGTCCATAACGGGACGGCATTATTCGTCATAAAGGTAACAGGTAAAGACAAAGAAAGGGGAAAACACCGCCATGCGCTTTCCCTTTTATACAAAAAGAACTTAATTAGATATTATCTTTTTCAATATCCTTGAAATAGCGATAGGTGCTCACTTTCAGTTCATCGCATGCTGGTTCGTCGGCTACAATAACGCTGTGTGCATGCTGTTGCAGAGCACTTATGGTCCATGCCTGTGTTACAGCACCCTCTACGGCAGCCTGCAATGCGCGGCTCTTGTGATGACCGTTTACCAGAATCATCACCTCACGGGCATCCATTACAGTGCCCACACCAACCGTAAGTGCGTGCTTGGGCACTTTATTGACATCGTTATCAAAGAAACGACTGTTGGCAATAATGGTGTCAGTAGTCAGCGTTTTAATGCGTGTGCGACTTACCAGACTTGAGAAAGGCTCATTAAAAGCGATATGACCGTCAGGACCTATGCCGCCAATAAACAGGTCGATACCACCTGCTTCGCGAATCATCTGCTCGTAGTGAGCACACTCAGCCTCCAGATCCTTAGCATTACCGTTCAGGATATGGATATTCTCCTTAGGACAATCGATATGGTCGAACAGGTTACGGGCCATAAAACTATGATAGCTTTCGGGATGGCTTTCGGGTAAACCCACATATTCGTCCATATTAAACGTCAGCACATATTTAAAAGCTTACACGTCCTTCTTTATAAGCCTTTACCAGCTCGGCATACATACCTTCAGGCGAACTACCCGTAGGAAGTCCAAGCACAAAAGGACGCTCGGCCGTAGGTTTAAAAAGCGTTGATACGTTCAATTACATGATTTGCAGCCCATTTTGAAAGGCGATCGTAATCTTGTTCTATAATTACTCGCATACTGTTATAAGTTTAGATATATTTTCATGCAAAAATAATAAAATATCGGCAATGGGGCAAAAACAAATTATGACAAATAAACCTTTCGGTCTGTTTTTTAACGTGCCGGCATTAAGGTATAAATCATAACTGCCATGCCTGACGCCTGTATAACAGGAAAATAACTTCATAAAGGCTCATTACTTATTACCACAAAAGTCATGGCATTATGTAATAAAGCTCATCGTTCGGCGGTCGTCAGCAGCGCGTACGGCGGCCGTCGAACGCATGAGTGTGACGGCCGTCAACAGTACTGCTGACGGCCGCCACACAACGAATACCACGCCCAAACATAGGAACTGTTGCATCCTTAATATCCCATCAATACGCTATATTGATAAAAAAACATGATGATGTACAGCCTAATACCTTAGAATGAATATAAAGATATTTTACAATGCCATTCTGGCATCACATTAAGACACTCTGACATATATAAAATCATGAATTTCATACGGCACACACTTTGTGTACAGGGAAAGTGAATTTAAGAAGTTCAAAAGGCTTTGATTATTCAGATAACAAACAAATAAAAATATAAGACAGAATATCAGGAGGTAAAGAATATGATGTTAGCAAAAAGAAACAACAATTGGATGTCGAACTTGTTTGACGACTTTCTCAATACTGAGTGGATGCTACGTTTGAAACGCTACCGCTCCAGCCGTAAATGTAAAAGGAAACTGAAAAAGTTATGAAATGGAAGTGGCTGCTCCCGGACTAAAAAAGGAGTATTGCCGCATAGATATTGACAATGACGGGAATCTTTGTGTAAAGATTGAGGCCAAGTTTGAACACAGGGACGATAACAAAAAGGAGCATTATCTGCGCCGTGAGTTTAATTATAGCAACTACGAACAGAGCTACGCCCCTGCCCGATGACGTTGACCACGACAAGATTTCAGCCAGAGTTGAAAATGGCATTCTACTTATCAACTTACCCAAAATAGAGCAAAAACATGACGAACCACAACATCGCATAGAAATAGGTTAAGCGTTAAGTTGAACATTACACGATAAAATAATGAGGGAAGTACACGAATGTATACTTCCCTCATTTATATTATGGATGGGTTCTTTTACTGACAACAGGCGTTAAAACTCGTAGCCAAGCATCAGATAAAAAGAACGGTTGCGCGGCCATCGCACGTTTTTTCCACGTTCGTCCTGACCTGCATAGCCACTGCGAACGGGTATAAAAGCCCGCCTCGGCACCCAAAGTTGCTGTAAAATGACGGCACACGGCCGAACAAACCAGACCGCAACCCACGTCGAATTCCCTTATTTCCATCGTGCCCATACCACCGAACGTGGCATACGAACGGTTGTCATAATAAGTAGTTCCGCCCATGCCGTAGGCAAAATACGGCCCCATTCCCACCTGAAAAGTGGCGTCATCGCTGAGCCTGAAGTTCACTGTCACATCGAGAGGAAGCTCTAACGTCTGCTGGTATATTTTGGTATTGGCAGGATCTCCTTGCGTCCACGACGCCTTTGCACCCTTTGTAATATAGCGCAAGGCAGGCTTAATGCCAAAGTATGTGTCGGTAAAGAAAAAGTCAACACCGGCTTCAGCTGCGAAGCCCCAGACGCTTTTAATGCCCCGTACCTGCATTGAGGTATAGTCGTTGCACGATACGCCTGTGCGTAAATAAGGGTGAACGCCGTGCTTTACATAACTTCCATACGTACTTTGTGGGCGGTAAGGGTGCTCGGCGCTTTCGAAAATGTCCTGGGCATTTGATGCAATGGGAAATACAATACATAGGAAAATTGACAAGATTTTTTTCATAAGATAATACGTTTTGAAAGTTAAAGGCGGGTGGTGTCAACAGTAAATATTTTTATCCGATGACAGAATGTACAATGTGTTGTCGCGGGAAAGCATCTTGTTGACGGGCACATCAATATGGGCTACGCCCGTACCGTCACGGCGAATAATCCAGTAATCGCTGTCCTTTCCCACTATTTTGTTATATACTACCAAGCAGGAGCCGCAGGGAATAAACTTGAAATAAAGGTTCCCGGCCTGATAATCGTCAATAATATTCAGCTGACGGTCTACCACTTTCAGCAGGCCTTTGGATGTCTGCACGACGCAAACCGAATCGTTTGAGAACAGCGGCGTAAGGTCTTCATCGTTTTGACGGAAGGTGTAAACGGTGTCGCTGGGCAGCCATCCAAGCTCACCGTAAGCCTTTGTGTTCCACGGACGCACCGTCATGGTGCTGTCGGCGAAAGGCTTATACGCCATACGGTCGGCCACCATCAGAAAGGCAGACGATGCGCCTATGTGCGAACCTTCAACCATTGCTTTCGAATCCTCCGTCAGATAACGTAGGTAAAGCTGCTCGCCCGTTGCCTTATTGAAAGCCGCTACAAACGGACGGCCTACGGCTTTCATCTTGTGTCCGCCCTGCAAACCGAAAGCATAGTTCAGCATAATCAGCGTATCGCCCTGCACTTTAAGTGCTGCATTGCCAGCCTCACGCTTGGGAAGCGCACGGCTCCACATAGCTTTTCCCGTCGTGGAAAGGCAATAAATGCTGTCACGATCCGACACGAAGCACCGCCCCTTATCGTATAAAACTGACGATGATGTAGCAGTAATGGCATTGCCGTCAATGCCAGGGATATAATAAGGATAATATCCGGCTACCATGCCTACGGCGCCAAAGGCAAGACCTGCGGCAAAAGCCATGAGCAGACTCTTGCCTGTTTGCGACAGCCCCGTGTGCGCCTTGAACTGCCCTTGAAGGCCCATGAGCGGATGAATAAAGTCTACACGGTCGTTCACGACAACCATCAGCGAATCGCCTGCCATCGTCATTCGCTTCCATCCCCAGCATAAGGAGTGCGCCGACTTGGCCTCCCAAAGCTTCTCTCCCGTGCTTAAGCGGATACCCATCAGCTTATTCGACACTGCCGACGTGTAGCCAACGATGACATCTAACGAGTCGAAGACAGCAACAGGATAAAGCTTTTGCTCCCATTTCTTTGTGGTTCCGTCCATACCCAACATCGTATATTTTGAACCATTAGGCATTAAAAATGCCGTAGGGCGTGATGCGAGTCTGGAACCTTAGGGGAATATTAAGCACCGAACTACCCACTGAAAGGGTAGTTTGCACCTTGCATGGCTTGGTCCATAGTGGCACAGTATCGCCCTGATGATAGAGCGACATTAGTCCCTTTTTCGTCAATTTTCCCGTCCTTTCCTGCAGTTCTTGCACTAGTAACACCTGCTTTTTATCAGCCGAAAACGACAGCGAGGCACAATAATCACGATAGGAAATACAGGGTGCGGTGAGTGAAAGCCCTTGCGGCGTCTTTGCGAACTCTTGCATGGTCTGGGCTTTTGCATCAAATAACATGGTAAGCAAAACCCATAAAACAAACAGTTTTTTTAGCATATAAGCATTGAATAAAAAGGTTAAGGCATCATATTGAGAAGTAGAAAGCCCCGTTTAGTAAACAGGAGCTTTCTTGAGTTTCTTTTCGCTTTCCACTGAAAGTGGTAAGGTCTACGCGAATAATTTCAACCCGATGAAAGCTCTTGTGCGCATAAATATCGCCAAGTTCCTAAACTCGGGTGAAAGTTTATCAATAAGAAGGTGCAACGCATCCATCTTGTCATCATCAGTTAAATCTATCCGTGCCTTACCAAAGAAGATGGCACTCTCATATTCAGTAGTGAAGTTCTTTGGCAAAAGATGGACGTTTCCTATAATACAAAGTGACACATTGGGATTTTTCTCGGATAGCCTTCAGCTTGCGACCTTCAGGTGCACAATGAATAAAGATGCTGTTTTTACCATCCCACACATAGTTGACAGGATGCCATAGCCCTCACCTTCCGACACCATACTAAGTACTCCATATTCACTTTCGCGCAGAAGTTCGATGGCACGCTCGTCATCTAACAGCCTGTCCTGTCGCCTTACACTGGCATTAATATTCTTCATTTCCATTGTTTGTAAGCTTTTATATAAAGCAAAGATAATGATAATATATAAGAAAATAATAGACAAACCTGTAAAAACTATATATTAATCATAGAAATGCTTTCAAATTTACATTGTAAAGACAAACTGGAAAAGTTTAATTAACACAGAGAATTATGATGACAGGGAGCTACTATTACAAGCCTGCCTATACCACATAAAAACACCCGGTGCACAGAATAAAACATAGAATGCAAGGCATTACTTTCGCTCAACGTATTATTTAACGTTATCCTGTACATAGGATAAAACATAGGATGCAGGGTATTATCATAACGTAGAAAGCCTGCTCCCTATGCAGGGAACAGGCTTCTATGTTTGTTTGGAATAAGTTTTTTTGTTATTTGCTATGCCTCAGCCTTTTTAGTCTTTTCGGCGTAAGCTTCTGGTGACAGCACAGATACAGTGCTCTTGTTGCGAGCTCCCTTGTGGAAGTAGACAACACCATCTGCAAGAGCATATAAGGTATCGTCCTTACCCTGAGCAACATTCTCGCCTGGGAAATGCTTGTTACCACGTTGACGAACAATGATATTGCCAGCAATAATCTTCTGACCGCCCCAAATCTTTACACCTAAACGCTGGGATGCTGATTCACGTCCGTTTCTTGAACTGGTTTGTCCTTTCTTGTGAGCCATTTGATTACCTCCTTGTTTTAAGCGTTAACTGATTTAACTTCAATCTCGGTGAACTGTGCACGATGACCGTTTTTTACACGGTAATCCTTACGTCGCTTCATTTTAAAGACAACAACCTTGTCGCCTTTAACGAGCGGTTTCACCACTTCTGCTACTACTTTTGCACCATTTACGACAGGGTGCACCAACGGTTACTGCTCCTTCTTTGTCAACAAGCAGAACCTTTTCAAATTCAACAGTCGCACCAGCTTCAACATCTTTCATGTGATGAACAAAAAGCTTCTTACCAGCTTCTGCCTTAAACTGCTGACCGTTAATTTCTACGATTGCGTACATTTTATTAACTAATAAACTGTTTTTTCCGCAAGGCGGATGACCTGTCATCACCACTTATACGAGCCTCAACGGACTATATCGCGTGCAAAATTACGAAATAATATTGAATGAAAACTATATATAGGAAAAAGTTTTAACCTATTAGGGCAGATTAACATTGCAATAAGTATCTTTGCAAACAAAACAGAACCATAATATTAAATATGGATACCAAAAAGAATCAACAGGAATTTGAAGCACTATTACGCTCAACAGGACGTGAAGGAATAGAATATGTTATAGAAGATCTCGAAAAAGACGGATTCTTTGAAGCCCCTGCTTCATCAGGCCATCACCTGAATATACAAGGCGGACTTTGCCAACACAGTCTTAATGTATGCAAGGCAGGACTAATGATTTGGGAGGGATTGAAAAAGCTCGACCCTCAGGGAGTAAATAATGTCAAAACGTGAAAGCGTTATCATTGCAACACTTTTACATGACGTATGCAAAAACCGATATTTACAAACGTACGGTAAAAAGCGAAAAAGAACAAGCTGGGACAGTGGGAAGACTCAGAAGGTTACAGGGTATCATACAAAGATTTTCCTATGGGGCATGGAGAGAAATCGGTCATCATGTTGCTTTGTAGCGGACTGGAACTACATGATGATGAGATGCTTGCGATAAGATGGCACATGGGGAGCATGGGGGAATAAACATGAACTCGTATGAGGACCAGCGCAACTATGATACGGCCCGTCAGAAAGTATCCTTTATGCAGTATTATTCAGAGCGCAGACAGTCTTGCGGCAGCCATTATGGAAACAACAGCTGAAGATCTCGACCAGTTATAAAAAAGAATACGCTTTCCCTGTTGGGGGGAAAGCGTATATACCTTATATATAAAAGACTATGTCTTGTTTGTCTTTCTGAAATAAAAAAACCCGGATAACTCCTTAAATAATACTACTTTACTATACCTTTTTCAAGATATTCTTCAAGGTTTACCCGTACCTTTGCGGCGGCATCGTCGGCTGCAACCTTCTTCATATCTGAATCAACCATTAATTTTACTAACTCTTCAAAGCTTGTTGAATTAGGATTCCAGTCCAGCTCGGCTTTGGCTTTTGCCGGATCGCCCCAAAGATTTACGACGTCGGTTGGACGGTAAAAGTCTGGACTTACTTCTACAAGTACACGTCCTGTTGCCTTATCAATACCCTTTTCATCGGCACCTTCACCTTCCCAACGTAGTTCAATACCTACATAATGGAACGCTAAAGTGGCAAACTCGCGTACAGAATGTTGTTTGCCCGTGGCTATTACGAAGTCATCAGGCCGCTTGTTTTGCAGGATAAGCCACATACATTCCACATAATCGCGGGCATAACCCCAGTCGCGAAGACTGGAAAGATTTCCTAAATAAAGCTTTTCCTGTGTGCCCTGCTTAATACGTGCAGCGGCAAGAGTAATCTTACGTGTGACGAAAGTCTCGCCTCTCCGCTCGCTTTCGTGGTTGAAAAGAATACCATTACATGCAAACATATTATAGGCATCACGATATTCTTTCACTATCCAGAACCCATACTGTTTGGCTACGGCATAGGGGCTGTAAGGATGGAATGGTGTGTTTTCATTCTGTGGAACTTCTTCTACACGTCCATAAAGCTCAGAGGTTGAAGCCTGATAAATGCGGCAGGTTTCTGTTAAGCCACACACTCTAACTGCTTCAAGAATGCGCAATACACCAACTGCATCGACATCTGCCGTAAATTCTGGTGAATCAAAACTTACCTGCACATGGCTCTGCGCTGCAAGATTGTAAATCTCGGTCGGCCGAACTTTACTAACAACATTTAGTATTGACATGGAGTCGCCAAGGTCGCCATAATGAAGATGGAACTTGGGGCGGCCTTCAATATGTGCAATTCGCTCACGATAATCGACTGATGAGCGGCGAATAATACCGTGTACATCATATCCTTTATCTAATAAGAACTCTGCCAAATAGCTGCCATCCTCGGCCCGTAATACCTGTGATTAATGCTACTTTATCCATAATATTATATAAAGTAATGTTTTAAATTATTGTTTTAATGAATTGCGATACCACTCATAAAAGCTTTTCAACACCTTCTTCTATTTCAATTTTGTGTTGCCATCCTAATCTGTGAAGTTTGCTCACGTCAATAAGCTTACAGGGAGTTCCGTTCGGCTTCGTTGTATCCCAACATAGTTCTCCTTCAAAGCCTACGGTTTTCACAACCAACTCAGCCAAAGATTTAATAGTAAGTTCCTTTCCTGTTCCAATATTAATATGGCAATTCCTGATTTCTCCTAAACTTGGAATTGCACCACCCTGCCCTTCTGAATTATTACGATTTACCTCACCGTCAGTCTTAACTCCATAAAATACGGAAGAATATTTATCAACACCTATAATATCCTTAAAATCGACATTCAGCAATAAATAGACCGAAGCGTCGGCCATATCCTCCGACCAAAGGAACTCACGAAGCGAAGAACCATCTCCCCATAACAGAACCTTATTATCTTCAATACCGTAAAAAGCAAGTGCTTGTAGAATTCTTTCTTTCGATTCTTTGCCGTCTACATTCCCTTCTCCTATTTGTGCAGCTAATTTTGAAGTTGGATTAATGGGACGTTTATCCATATCTATCCGAATAGCTTCCCAGTTATTATCATGAATAAGTTTTGCTAAATAAACCTTACGCATCATAGCCGGGAGGACATGACTATTTTCAAGATGAAAGTTATCATTTGGCCCATACAAGTTCGTAGGCATCACTGCAATATAGTTTGTACCATATTGAAGATTGTAACTCTCACACATTTTCAGACCCGCTATTTTTGCAATGGCATACTCCTCATTGGTATATTCCAACGGGGAAGTCAGCAAAGCATCCTCCTTCATCGGCTGGGGAGCATTCTTTGGATATATGCAAGTAGACCCCAAAAAGCAATTTCTTAACCTTATGAAGGTAGCTCTGCTCGATAACATTACATTGCATTTTCATGTTTTGCATGATAAAGTCGGCTCTATACAGCGAATTAGCCATAATTCCACCTACGAAAAGCAGCCGCCAATATTACAGCATCTGGCTGTTCTGTATCAAAAATTGTTTAACCGCAAGTTGATTCGTTAAATCAAGTTCGGCATGTGAGCGACCAATCAAATTCTTATAGCCCCTGTTTTTAAGATTATTCCAAATAGCCGAACCAACGAGGCCATGATGGCCTGCCACAAAAATTTTACTATCTTTTTCTAACATATGATGCTTTTTTTATTTTCATCTTTTAAAAAGAATGGCTTTCTTTTACTTTAAAGACACTGCAAAAACAAGTTTATATCGGGTACAAAGATAGCATATTTATTTGAAATTGTTATTTAAAAATCAAGAAAACAAACTTAATAGCATAATTTATGTGATATTTCCATAAAAATTTGTTTGTTTAAAACAACTTAATTTTGCAGTCGTAAAAGTTTCAATTAGCGATTCGATATTATTTTATAACATTTTTGATAATACAGATTATGAAAAAGCTTTTATTAGCTATCACGTTGTTTGCCGCTGGCATCAACGGCGCAAGTGCGCAAGAAGGTCTTCAAAAGGCAAAAATTCCTCGACAACTGGTACTTAGGGCGTTAAGGGGGTGTCACTACTCCTATGACCTTTGACCACGTATTCCCTCTCAATCCTACAGCTGGCATCAAGCTCGGTAAAAACTTCTCCCGTCTTTGGTGCAAACATTGAAGGTTTAGTAGGTTTTGGTGACAACGGTTTTCTGCGTTGACACAGAGCACAAGACTTTCCTCCATGCAAAGACTTTTTGCAAAGATTATGAACATTGGTCTTAACGGAACTATTAATCTTACAAACCTTTTTCCTCGGTTACAATGAAGACAAAACATTCGAAGTAATTGCTGAGACAGGGTATCGGTTACAGTTATCTTTATGGTGATAAGTTCCTGAGAATGACTCCTAACGTAGGTGATGACGATGAATTGACAGCAAAGACAAGCCTTGACTTTGCATGGAATTTAGGTGCAAAAAAAGCATGGCAACTGTATGTTGAACCAGCCGTTTACTGGAACCTGACTAATGGTCCTATTGATGCAATCCACTTTGATCGTCGTGCTGCTCAGGTTGGTCTCTTCCTTGGTTTTGAACTACAAGTTCCTCACAAGCAATGGCACACACAACTTCAAGAAGATTAGTGTTGATGACCTGAACGCTCAGATTAATGATCTTCGCAGTCAGTTAGCAGCTAAAACCTAAGGAAGTTATTAAGGAAGTTGAAGTTGTTAGGAAGTTCCTGTTGAGAAAACTGAGCAAAAATCTATTAGCTGTGAGAATCTGTACTTCGTAACATTCCAACAGGGTAAGTCAATTCTTACTGCAGCTAATAAGAAGAGTCTCGACAATATCGCAGCTGGTAGCCATGTTGAGATTGTAGGTAGTGCATCTCCTGAAGGTCCTAAGGTTTTGAACGATCGTCTGTCACAGGCTCGTGCTGATGTTGTTGCAAAATACCTCAAAGGTCGCGGTGTTATTGTTGACAAATCTACTGGCGAAGGTGTTAAGGGTGTAACCCTCAACCGTTTTGGCTGTAGTTTACGTAAAATAATTGGGGATAAATGCTTTAAGCATTTAACTTATCCAATCTAAAATATTTTATAACTTGCGAAGTAACAGATGGTTGCTTCGCAAGTTTTATTTTCGTTCAGGTATCACCAAATAAAATAAAACCTTAATCTACTCCTTTTTATCTAGACTATATCATCTACAACTACCTATCAGATACGCACTAACAAAAAAATAAAACATCGATTTCAGAAAAGTATGAACATCAGATACAAAAGATGCACATTACATTAAATATTATATATAAACCGAGCTTAATGCCATATCTTTTCTATCCATAACAAGTTAAACGATTATACCATCTCCATACGAGGAAGAAATATTATGAAGTGTATATATTGGCAGTCTCTTTAAATCATATCAGTATAGAAAGAGAATCCTGTTTACGTAAAGATGACGATACCCAAGCTCTCTCACAGCATTAAATACAAACATTGTTGATTATTTAACAACAAATTATACTTTAAGATCTTTTTATATAAGAACATCCTTATCAAGGTATTGAACCTTAAGAATAACAACGAATAACTATATAATATCGGATATAAAGGAATTAATCTTAATACAAGAATTTACGAAGTATGATAATAATCTTTTATCTGTACAAACGATATAACACATTCAAACTTATAAAAATAGCGTAATAAACATATTAGTAGGTTAATAGTTCCAAAAAGTCTGTCACGATTAAAAATTAGATATACAAATACCAAATAAGCTATGAGCTTTACTAAATTCTAAAAATTATCATACCTAAATTTGCACATAACAAAAGGACTTTGATAATCTTAATTTAAAGATTATCAAAGTCCTTTTTCACTTATGCTAATAATATTGCTACACTGGAATCATGTATTAATTCCAACGCGCTCGCTCAACATTCGACTCTACATTTTTCTCTATTTCATCAGGTAAATTACAGAAGAAGTCAATTCCCGTGCGCTTCTCCAATTCCTTAATAGAAATATATTCAGTAGTACTACCGCCTAGCATGTGGTGACCATATTCCTACGGCCTGATAACTATTTGTGGCTTTTTGTATAGCCCAAGAGGGCCATATAAAAATACTTTGGGACAATAAGACCTGATGAAGTATACTTCATAATATTGCCTGCATCAATAGTTGCAGCCTTCACTACATATAGCGTATCGTATTGTTCAGCCCAATCTCTCACCTTATTTTCAAGTCCAGCCCACACTCCTCCATTGTGATCTTGAATCTGTGGCTGCATATTTGACAGGAAAAATGTTTGTGAATTCTGCTCTCTTGAGCACAGGCGATCACTCGAAGGACACAAGTGTCCCCTGACTGTAACCAGAGCCACGATAGTCGCTAAGTGTTGAGCGATAAGCTGCAGGAATAGCTGTATCTTCTTTAAAATCATTACTACGCCCAACATTCCGTTTCATATTCTCTGCATAAAGTTCATAGCAAGTCCAACGGTTAGCCTTTAAAGTCCCATCCCATTCCAACGAATATGTGATGCCATAATCGACTGTTGAATGTGTGACCTCAAATGTTTTATTGGTTCCTTGATAAAAGCGAGGAAAACTCTAAACGCCAACCCTCACGATTTCTTTTTCAAATCGTCGGCACTATTCTTATTGATATTTTCTATTGGGTTAACATTGGTATTAGTATCCCACCATGTCATATTCGTAACATAACGGTACAGAAATCCTTTTCTCCTTTTTTGTACTGTTACAATAAACTTTAACCCCAAGTGTATCACCAGCATCATTAAGAATAATGATAACACTGTCAATCTCATTTTTCTCAAAGTTCACACTTACACCCTGTTGTAAGACTGATACTTTTGAGTTTATGGGTATCCTGCGCATTTACACTAACCGCAAGTAAAAATGTAAAAAAATAATACAAGAAATTTCTTCATAGCAATAAATACTCTCATTTAATTATAACTTTACGTCCACCTATTATATAAACTCCCTTAGGTAAATGGCTCTTCTTCCCGACTACGCGCCTACCTCCAATATCATATATTGTAGTATCATTCGTTTTTGATAACTTGATCATGTCAATGGCATTAGGTATAACCGTCGTCATCATAGGATAAACCTGAGAGAAATTAACTGTTGGATTGTAACTTCTACTTCTGCTACATTTCCAGCAAGCCCCAGAAAGTCATCATTCATTGCAGTGGAAACAACTATTCCTGTTACAGTTTACCCTATCACCTACTACTGGAATCTGATAACCATGCTGGTTAAACACATTCACCAATCGTACATTACCTGTTTCATCCTGCCCCACAGCTGTGTCAGTCATGGTCATATTTGAAATAGTAACCCAGTCTGCATAATGCTGTGAGAGTTGTGAAACCTTGATACCAAGTGGCTCTACATTATCCTCTTCAACAGGGTCTGCCACAATTAGTCGAGTCAATGTCGAATGTTCAGTAGCCTCCATTATAGGCATATTCCCCTCAGAAGAACGTCGTCCCGTAATATAACCCGCAAGATGTTGATTATATACCATTGAACCTTTCTTTACAAAACCCTTCAGAACCAAAGCACCCGTAGCATCACGAATATAGGCATCTTGCCCATTAACAAAAGTTACGCGGGCATCAGTGGCCTCTGGAAAATAAAGACGAACCTCACTACCTGAAGGCTGCGCAAGGAAACCAGATATTGATGTTACCGTAGGGATAACCTGTGGCTGGGGTGTCTGAGAGCTATCCGTTTGAATCTCAATTTTACTAATATACAAGGCCTTTGAAGACGTCTGCTGATAATTTAAAGTAACCTCACCGGTGGCATTACCGGTAAATATTAGTTCCGTAGATGATGATTTTACGGCCACAGGTGCTCCCATTGTTGTAGAACCGGCACTTACAGACAACGTTGCATTAATACCATTAGCTCCACTTGTCGTTACCTTTACAGTATTAATATTACCCGTTATACCCGATGATACTAACTTAAGTGTACGTGCCGGCTTTTTCGATGAACCTATCTGGCACCCTTTTGCTGCGCTTCCACCAAAATAACCACCATCAGTTGTTAATGTCCAATTAACAGTACCCAAAGATATAGTCTGGCCAGAAGCACTAAATTCATTACCATCAAAGGTATAACTATAATGCATACTCCAAGCATTTAGAGTAGCAACGGCAAGCACAAGAAGGGCCGCCAAACGAGGAATTTTATTCATTTATATTTTTCTTTGTTACAATATGATGGCATTTATAGCCCCACTCTTTCATTTATAAATAATAATCAGTAAAAATACAACTTCATATTTTATTTTTTTCCAAACTACTATATCCTACCATGTATTCAGCAGCAGGAAGATACGATAATAGTTTCGTTGTTACAATACAACATAAATAAGTTAATACTGCAATTACGGGTATTGCGATTTCAACGGGTAGTAAGGGATGTGCTACATCAACACCAATAACGAACCGAGATATTGGACTTAAAAAACATGTGCATCAAATACATACCGAAAGATAGCTACTTACCTCTGATACAAAGCGAGGAGTTTTTACCCTTTATACAGCTAAAAACAAGGAATATACCAAAAGTAGACAGCAATAAGTTAGGAGTACAAAACTCCCATCCCCACTCTAATTCCATAGAAGGAAGCATTACACCCGGTACTCCTTTCCACCAAAAGGACCAGGCTATAAAAGCTGAACCCAGAACAAAACAAGCTGTTCCTATACACAAACGCCGCGATCGCCTCCAACTAATATGATACCGTATATAATGAGCAAGCACCAAATACCCTAGGTATCCCGAGCAGTACCAAAAGGCTCCGAAATCATTCCACAAGGCTTCTCCAAAAATATTGGGTGAGACAAAGCGGTGAATCCACGGTAAGAAAGTAGTAAAAGTAAAGAACCCTAGGAATATTCGTTCATCTTTTGCCGACACCTTCTCCAACCAGGGAGATACTATTGGTATAATCAAATACAAAGCTAATTAAAGGGTACATAAACCAAAGATGCCCGGCGTTAACAGGAAAATTCAATGGCGTCATTGCAAGCACGTTGACCGTTTCATACCATGTGCGTTTCACCCCATAAGGCTGGCAGAACGCTATACAGAATCAAAAATAAGATAAACGGTGGCAATATACGTAGAAAACGATGTTTATAAAAAGCTGACATTGTTACATCGGACCTGACTGGTACCAAAAGGTATGACGAAACAATAATAAACAAGGGTACACATGTACGTGCAATACCACCATCATAAAAAGCCACCCAAAAACCTGTTTGCATTATTGGCAAGTACCGATGATGTATCATTATAAATGTAGAAATTCTCACTGGCGTGAACTAACATTACCCAAAAACACGCTATTGTTCTTATATAATCCACGAAAGTGATACGTTGTTTCAGACGATACTTCACTTTATTCTGTTATGTCTACCGTTAATAATGCTACAAAGGTAATTATTATGAAACATAAATCAAACATTTATACATTTCTATTTTCCCATTTCAACTAAAAACAGCCATAAAAATAAAAAAACGGATACGCATTGAAATACGCACCCTGTTTAAAAACATTTCTAAAATTACTTAATGTGGGTGGTGATGGATTCGAACCACCGAAGGCAAGAGCCAGCAGATTTACAGTCTGCCCCATTTGGCCACTCTGGTAACCACCCTCACTTTTTATTTCGTAAACATCAATATGCACTTATATTGTGTTTTCTAAAAAGCGGTTGCAAAGATAGAAAAATATGTCACAAAAAATATTACAAAGCCAAATAATTAACATTTGTTTAACACTTTGTTTTATATACATTGTTATTTATTATATCCTGTAATACATCCTAAAAATATGATATTAAATCCTTTTTAAATAACGAATATTGAACCATATTGTACCAAACCTATATAAAAATAATATCAGATTTTTGCAATATAAAACAAAATGCGTATTTTTGTCATACTATTAAGGAATTATATTGAGAATGTTACCTATACGTATTCTTTCTATTTTAAAAAATGACAGCGTTTGCAGTTACTTGCATGTTTCGTCCCACAAAACACATGTGCCCTGTGGATACAACAACATCCGATAAAGGCTGGGGATTATTCAATGTTTCTGTATGTAATCTTCGTAATGAGGGTGATTACGATGCCGGTATGGAATCACAAGGGCTTATGGGAATGCCTCTGCATATCCTGCAAAAACAAGACTGGTGGCAAGTTGAAACTCCCGAAGGATATAAGTCATGGGTTCATCCTTCATCTGTAACAGAAATGAGCCGTAATGATCTCTCCGCATGGAACAACGGTCCTTTGGTCATTGTTACTGCTATTTACGGCTTTGTCTATTCAAAACCTGACACACAGTCTGCTACAATTTGTGATATTGTTGCTTCTAACCGACTTAAGTTACTCGGAACCAAGGGGATTTTTTACCACGTACAAACACCCGATGGCAGGCAAGGATATGTACTGCGTACAAAAGCTGACGAACTAAACCATTGGCGTAAAAATCTGAAAAATGGCATACAAGACATTCTGAATACTGCTCGAACCTTAACAGGTATTCCCTATATGTGGGGTGGAACAAGTACAAAAGGGGTCGACTGTAGTGGTTTTGTTCGAACTACGCTACTCCAACACGACATCATCATACCGCGTAATGCTTCACAGATGGCCATCGAAGGGACTCATTTAGATATAGCTCCTGATTACAGCAATTTACAGCCAGGCGATCTACTATTCTTTGGTACCCAGGCTACAAACGATAAGCCAGCACGTGTTTCACACGTAGGATTCTATATCGGAAACGGACGCTTCATTCATTCTTTGGGACGGGTTCGTGAGGCCAGCTTCATACCATCAGATGTCGATTACGATGCCTATAACTTAGGGCGTTTGTTATGGGCGCAGCGTGTTTTACCCTTTATCAACAAACAAGCCCATTTAATGACCACTGACAACAACCCTTTCTATAAGTAAATTAAGGTGTAAACAGACAGGTAATATTCTTACATCTTAATATTTCTACTTTTTCTTTAACTCCTATTACAAAAACAACTATGTCTTCTCGACGCGATTTTATAAAGAAAGCTACATTGGCAGCCGCTGGAGCTGCACTTACAACAACAGGTGTAAAAAGCCATTGAAAAATTTACCATGCCATCAGTTAATATAAATCGTAAGGGCAAAGGCGACGGCCGTTTACACTTACGCTTTTTCCTTACGAGCTAAAAATTACGTCATGTCTTCACCGTTGCTACGTATTCACGCACCACGACACCCGATGTCCGAGGTTGAGTTAACTTACGAAGGCATAACTGGATACGGAGAAGCCTCTATGCCACAATACCTTGGACAAACGGTAGAATCAGTAACTAATTTTTTAAGTAAGGTAAATCTTGAGCAGTTTACTGATCCGTTCCGTATTGAAGATATTCTTACTTATGTAGATAGTCTCTCTCCTAACGATAGTGCTGCAAAAGCTGCAATTGATATTGCATTACACGACCTTGTGGGCAAGCTCCTCGGCGCTCCCTGGTACAAGATATGGGGATTAACAGCATCAAAGGCTCCTTCTACCACTTTTACCATTGGAATTGATACGGCTGATGTCGTAAAACAAAAAAACACGCGAATGTGCAGATCGCTTCAATATTCTCAAAGTAAAATTGGGTCGTGATAATGACAAGGAGATGATTGAAACGATACGTTCTGTAACCGATTTGCCTATTGCAGTAGATGTTAATCAGGGATGGACTGACAAACAGCAAGCCCTTGATATGATATTCTGGCTCAAAGAAAAGGGTATTGTCATGGTTGAACAACCTATGCCCAAGAATATGATAGACGAAACAGCATGGGTTACCGAACATTCACCGCTGCCCATATTTGCCGACGAAGCTATCCAACGCCTAAAAAGACATCAGGGCAATAGAGAATGCTTATTCTGGAATTAATATCAAATTGATGAAGTGTACTGGTATGCGTGAAGCTCGGAAAAATGCTTAATTACGCACGTGCAAGAGGCTTAAAGGTCATGATAGGCTGCATGACGGAAACATCATGCGCCATATCTGCCGCAGCACAATTGGCACCAGCGGTCGACTTTGCCGACCTCGACGGCAACCTGCTTATCTCAAACGACCGCTTCAAAGGTATGCAAGTGGTTAAGGGTAAAAATAACGTTGCCCGACGCTCCAGGAATTGGAGTTACATTAAAATAAGTATGTTTTCTGCATGATGTTCTTTCCTATGATTATAAAAACAGGAAAGAACATCATCTGAGAATATAATAGGACTTAACCCGAAAAACCTTTATGAAAAAAATCAAAAAAAGTCAGAAAAAAAGTATTCTTAATTCTATTATCCCTATCTCGAATAACCAACCCAATAGTGCGTTTTCTTTCTTTATCGCTTTTCTTTTCACCATAATTATGGTTTTACCGCTTTCATGCCCAGCACCCGCATGGCTGGCATAAGGACAGGCAAAACCGTATAGCAATAGACTTTAATAAGACACACGAAGAAGTAAAAAAACTACATTAAACGTTATATTCCAGACGTTACAGACAGTTTGATGGAAGCGTGGGAACAGAGCGGTGCACTTGAAACTTACTTTATAAATGGTAAGAAACATTATTTCCATAGTGCCGGTCCTAACCTCTTTCGTATTGATAAGGCATGTCGTGATATTAAGGCAGGAGTCAGCAAAGTAGGTGATAGCGGGGCTATGACAGATGATATTGTAAATATCCCGGCCATAATTAAGAATTCAGGTCCTGACCATTTGGCAGAACCTAAACGCATACGTGTAAGATATACTATTACTGTAAATCCCGATGCTGTACCCGATGGCACTCTGCTTCGCTGCTGGATGCCTTTCCCACGTACAGATATTAAACGCCAGACAAATGTAAAATTAATCAGTACAAGCCAGGATAAATTTACACGCTCTCCCATGTCGTGCGACCACTCATCCATTTACATGGAACATAAAGCGCAAAAAGGACAGCCTACCATTTTCAGTGAAGAGTTCGAATTCACTACTCGCGGAGCATGGTTTAATTTAAAGCCTGCCGATGTAAAGCCATATAATAAGCATTCAGCTGCTTACCGTAAATTTACAGAAAACAGACGTCAACATATTATTGTGACCCCACGTCTGCAACAACTTGCCGACAGTATCACACGCGGAATCAGTAATCCGTTACTCCAGGCTCGTGCCATTTTCACCTATATCAACGACCATTTCCCATGGGCTTCAGCTCGCGAATATAGTACAATTCCCAATATCCCTGAATACGTTATTGATAACAAGCATGGAGATTGTGGTCAGGTTACTCTCCTTTTCCTTACTCTTTGTCGTGCAAAAGGCATACCAGGCCATTTTCAGAGCGGCTTCATGATGCATCCACATGAGCAGAATCTGCACGACTGGTGCGAAATTTATTTTGAAGGTCCGGGCTGGGTTCCGGTAGATCAGTCGTTTGGAATCATGGACTTTTCAAATGATGAGGCCATACGCTATTTCTTTCTTGGAGGTATAGATAGCTGGCGAATGGTCGTAAACAACGACTTTTTCACGCAACCTTTACCCTGCAAAAAGTTTCCACGCTCCGAAACTGTCGACTTTCAAAGAGGAGAAGTTGAATGGTATGGCGGTAATCTCTACTTTGATAAATGGCATTGGGCCATCGACGTTCAATACCTCGAGCCTTAACACAAACTTCAAATCATTCGTATTTTTCTATGCAATCGCATCATCCAGATAGAAAAAAATCCTATAATATGAAAACGTTTTCCTTCATCATCAGCTTATTATTAAGTTTGTATTCAACCTCTATCATGGCACAGAATGACAGAGATTCAATTCGTTGGGCCATATCTGCACGCGTGGGAGGCATTACTATTAATGACAATTCGCCTGACAACCAACCGTTTTACCTGAACGATGACGAAGGAAATACGTTCCATATCACTGGTGATTACTATCTTTCCAACCGACTTGCACTTACAGGGGGCTTTATCTTGAGAGCATAGGCATGATGACTGATGCAGCCAATGGAACCGGCTTTAAGCACATCAACATGGCTGGTATCGAAGGTGGGATAAAATATTACTTCTTTCCTTTTGAAAAGTGGATTGTGCAGCCACATATCGGTGCTTTTGTACAAACCAACTTCCTAACTTAGGGTAAAACTGTTGGCAACGGGTGTTTACAGCCCAACAAAGCTTACCACGGGCATAGTTTAAAATGGCTCGGACGTGCAATGCCCGGGACTAAGTTTCTGCCCGCAAATAGGTTTCGATATACATTTATTAAGTACACTTTCACTGTGTATTGACTATGAATATCGCTTTTGGCCTTTGGGGACACAACCGTTATGAGCGTTACTTATATTGACGGACCGCTGGTAAACCAAACGTCCACAAAAAGCAAACACATGGATACGCAGTAATATTTCTGTGGGCTTAAAAGCTGACTTTCCCCACAGAAACCCGTAAGCACCCGTGCGTGGAATAACCTACTTTGGATCATCGGAAGCTGGATTGAGTCGAAGGCACGCTAAATAAAATATTCCCGTTTTGAATGTCAAAACGGGAATATTCTTTATAATCAGATTTATTATGGAACTAAAAGACGCAAGCTATCAGCCTCAGAACGAGCTTTTTAACCATTGCTGTAAACGCACATATTCAGCTTTCGACATACGACCATTATACGATAAAAACCGCAATGACATAACGCTTTGCATGAACGCTATCTGTACTTGTTTCTTGCACAGGAGCCAATATAATACTGCGCACTTGAGGGCTAATAGCCTTCAGTTCTGCCGAAATTTGGCCGCTTAATTTCTCATAACGTGTATATTTAGCTAAATCGTTCTGAAGTGTTTGCATTTGGGCTACCTGTTCTATCAGCTGTTTCTTAGTGGTGTTAGCCGACTGAGCAGATACGCCCATGCTCGTATCGCTTAATAAAAAGACTATCACTTTCGTAACCCTGTATTACGTGCAAACGATATCCTCCCAAGCGATACATGGGTAGTTGTTTTTGCGCACGGGCTATCACATCTTTGGAAATCAGTTTCCCAATCGAAACAATCTTAATGACTTGTTTCGCATCATCACGACTCTGAGAGAGTATTTGAGTACCCTTTACCGACAATTCATTCTTCACAAAACTGTTAGTATTGTTGTCGCGTATACTGTCTTTAATAATCTGTACCGTCATATACGTGGCTGGTAATAAGGTTGCAACCGTTATTAACATGATGTACATACGCACCTTTTTTAACCTTGCAGCCTCAACAAACGGACAGCTTTGGAAGTGCATCATTCTAACACCTACATAGGTTGCCAGCGCGATGAACACAGTATTAATAAAGAAAAGATAGATGGCACCAAAAAAGAAACTGGCCTGTCCTACAGCCAACCCGTAACCCGCTGTACACAATGGTGGCATCAGTGCGGTAGCAATAGCAACACCCGGCAACACATTTCCCTTACCCTTTGTGGCCAATGCCAGAAATTCCTGCAGCGCCACCAAACAAGGCTATAAGCACATCGTAGAGTGTTGGAGAGGTGCGAGCCAAAAAGCTCTGAGCGCGCTTCGGTAATAGGCGACAGCGAAAAGTAAATAGCTGCTGTAAGTACACTGATAACCGTTGCTACCAAATAGTTCTTAGCTGAGCGTTTTAACAAGTCTAAATCACTAATACCAACAGCCAGTCCCATGCCGATAATAGGACCCATTAATGGTGAAATGAGCATGGCACCTATAATAACTGCCGTTGAATTGACATTCAAACCTAACGACGCTATGAAAAATAGCAAGGATAAGAACCCACAGGTTTGCACCATTGAAAACCTACACCACTGCTAATCTGTTCTATCGTCTGTGCCTCGTCTTCCTTATCGGGTAATGCGTTGAAATACCACTTAACGGTTCGCCATAATTTTCGATTGAGTTTGCTCCATCTTATTCTTTTTACTTTTAATTTTTCAATGCTTGCAAATTTAATAAAAAGAAAGAGAATATTCAGCTTTACACGCTCAATACTATATAATTCTATACGAACTATCTTATTTTTAAAAATCATACGGAAGTACGCTTTATCTCCGCAAAAACATGTGAAAATATTTTTTTATAATCAGGCCAAAAGCAATTTAAGAATATAATGTATCTTTTGCACATAATGAAACATAATTCTATAAAGCTTAAACGATGACAAGAGCAATTATTACAGTAGTGGGCAAAGACACCTCAGGAATCATTGCCCAAGTGTGTACCTATCTTGCTGATAACGGGATTAATATTCTTGATATCAGCCAAACCATCGTACAGAAATTCTTTTAATATGATGATGATTGTTGACCTTAGTAAGGCAACGAAAGATTTTGATACACTAAGCAACGAGTTACAAAGTTGTAGGCAACGAGAAAGGCGTACAGGCAAAAATTCAGTTAGAAGACATCTTTGATAAAATGCACCGTATATGATAACGCCATCCGAAGTATTAGAGACCAACCACATGGTTGAGCAGGAAAACCTCGATGTACGCACCATCACCATGGGTATAAGCTGCTTTGATTGTGCCGACACCAACCTCAAAACCTGCTGTAACAAAATATACAATAAAGATTACAACATGTGCCAAAAGATCTTGTATCTACGGGCGAAGAAATCAGCCGTGAAATAGGAGTCCCCATTGTTCATAAGCGTATCAGTGTAACCCCCTATAGCTCTGGTAGGATGCTTCGTGTTGCCATACTACCGCTGATTATGTACAGATAGCCCTTACCCTCGACCGCGCAGCAGCAGCCGTTGGCGTCAATTTTCTGGGTGGTTTTTCGGCTCTTGTATCTAAAGGGTATGACGCCCAGGTGACGAACTTTTAATACGTTCTATCCCTGAAGCATTGGCCTCAACCAACCTCATTTGTTCGAGCGTTACGTGGGTTCAACCAAGAATGGTATCAACATGGATGCGGTACGATTGATGGGTGACATCATAAAGGATACGGCCGAAGCCACTCGTGACAAAGGCATGTATAGGGCCGGCCAAGCTCGTTGTCTTCTGTAACGCACCTGATGACAATCCATTTATGGCAGGCGCTTTTCATGGAGTGAGCGAAGCCGACGCCATAATTAATGTAGGAGTATCAGGCCCTGGCGTTGTAAAATATGCTCTGGAGGAGATGGATCGCAATGCACACGACAACAGCAAAGGCAGCAATCGTGAAGCAAACTTTTGAAGAGTTTATGCGAAAACCATCAAAAAAACGGCATTCAAAATTACACGTGTCGGACAGTTTGTTGCACGCGAGGCCAGCAGGCGTTTGGGCGTTCCTTTTGGTATAATTGACCTATCTCTGGCTCCCACTCCTGCCGTAGGCGACTCGGTTGCCGACATTTTGAAGTGTATTGGTGTAGAGTATCCCGGAGCGCCTGGCACAACAGCGGCTCTCGCTATGCTCAATGACCAAGTGAAAAAAGGTGGTATTATGGCCAGCTCTTACGTGGGAGGCCTGTCAGGTGCTTTCATTCCCGTGAGCGAAGATCAAGGTATGATTGATGCCGTTAACGCAGGAGCGCTTACCCTTGAAAAAGCTTGAGGCCGCGACATGTGTATGTTCTGTTGGTCTGGATATGATTGCAATCACGGCGATACGCCTGCAACCACGATAGCAGGACTTATTGCAGACGAGGCCGCTATTGGCATGATTAATCAGAAAACAACGGCTGTTCGTATCATCCCCGTGATTGGAAAGAACGTAGGTGAGAGCATTGAATGGGGTGGATTATTGGGTAAGGCTCCCATCATGCCGGTGAACAGCTTTTCGAGTCAGCGTTTTTGTTGACCGCGGAGGACGTATTCCAGCCCCTGTCCATTCGTTTAAAAATTAGCATATTACCGTCATTAAGACAAAGTTTTTACGTTCCTCCCTAAAATGTTTTCCATTTTAGGGAGGAACTTTTTGTCCGCCTGCAAATTCTTTTTCGGTCCGACCTATAAATACTTTCATTTAAAAAGCAATATTTTCCTGTTCGAAATGAAAAATGTTTGTGTTTGGAAACATTGACGATTTCCATTCAAAAACCAGCAAAAACTATATAAAAGTTCGTCTTTATTCTTGACATTTTGGCTATTTTGTGTAATTTTTGGAATGATTTGAGCGAAAAAGCATTATGATTGATTCTAAAAATTACGAACAACTTTTACAAGAACTCAAGTTGTTTCTCCCTCTGAACGAATATATACCGATGAATTACGTACACTTGCGTGGGGTACAGACGCCAGCTTTTTACCGGTTAACGCCACGTATTGTCATACGTTCAGACAATGAGAAAGAAGTTTCACAAATCGTAAAAACTTGCTATAATCATCATATTCCCTTTACGTTTCGTGCTGCCGGTACATCACTTTCGGGCCAGAGCCTGAGCGATTCGGTTCTTATCGTTGCTGGTAAGAGCTGGGAGAAATACCATGTAAGTACAGACCGCAATACCATTACCATGCAACCCGGACTTCTGGGAGGCCGCGTAAATAGCATCTTAAAACCATTCGGCCGTGTGCTTCCTCCCGACCCTGCATCGGTAAACAGTGCCATGATAGGAGGCATTGTATGCAACAATGGTTCTGGAATGAACTGCGGAGTACATGCCAACTCCGACCGCATGCTGTGCTCGGCCCGTATCATTCTGGCCGATGGGACCCTGCTCGATACGGGCAATGATGAAAGCAAAAAGCAGTTTCGTCAAACCCATCCCGACTTTTATATCGCAACATTGAACAGTTGCGCGACGATGTAGAAGCAACAAAACACTGGCCGACCGTATCAAAAAGAAATACAGTATCAAGAATGTTACCGGACTGAATCTGCGGCCATTGACAGCCTACAACGACCCTTTTGACATCATTGCCCACTCAATAGTTGGTTCTGAAGGCACGTTAGCTTTCCTCGCTGAGGTTACCATGAAAACACTTCATGAATATCCTTTCCGTGCAACGACAATGGTATACTTCCACACAATGGTTGAAAGCTGTCATGCCGTAGTGGCTTTAAAGCAGCTGAAAGCACCGGCACAGAATCTCGAAATGAGTGCCGAAGACCTCATGGTTAAGAGTGCAGAGATGCTCGATTACCTGTCGTTGGCATCGGTTAACGACCCTGTTTTCCTGCAATACAAGAAGGATGTTGATGCGGGACGGATTAAAGGCGTGGCCCCTGGCGATTATCATAACCTCACTGCCATACTTACAGAAACAAAGGCTATGTCGCAGGAGGAACTCGACCACAACGTCAGTACCATCACTGATACACTGAAATCGTTCAACCTTTACCAGCCTTTCTCGTTCACCGACGACCGAGGTGTATGGAAAAATACTGGACTATGCGGGCAGGTATTTTCCCAACGGTGGGCGGAATGAGGCCAGCGGGTACCAGTTGCCTGATAGAAGACGTTGCCTTCCCGGTAGAAGACCTTCCCGAAGCCACCGTAAAGATGCAGCAGATTATACATGACCATGGCTACGATGAAGGCTGTATCTACGGTCATGCCTTTGAGGGAAACTACCATTTTATATTAAACCAGAGTTTCAAAGAACCAGAAGAGGTGACACGATACTCTGATATGATGCACGAAATTATTAAACTCGTCAAGAGCTATGACGGTTCTTTGAAGGCAGAACATGGCACAGGACGCAACATGGCACCGTTTGTAAAGTATGAATGGGGTGACGATGCTTTCGCTGCAATGCGCCGATTAAAGGAGATTTTTGACCCGGAAGGGTTGTTGAATCCCGGCGTTATGTTCAACGATAATCCCGATTGTTTCATCGAAAATTTGAAACATTTACCTGAACTCGACTACAATTTTTCACAACTTCCCGACAACAAAGAGGATGCCCTGAAAATGCAATCGCCCATGTCGACTACCGAAGAGACGATAAAAGGTGTGCGCAGAGCCAACAAATGTATTGAATGTGGCTTCTGCGAACGCAATTGTCTTACCTGTGGATTAACCCTTTCTTCGCGCACGCGTATTGCCACACAGCGTGAAATAAGCTACCTTAAGAATAGCGGAAAAGCCGGGGATCAGGAACGTGCCAGGCGCTTAGAGCAACTGTATCGTTATTATGGCGAGCAAACTTGTGCGGCTGACGGCTTGTGTGCTACGTCGTGTCCTATGCACATTAACACCGCCGACCTGACGCATTTACTACGTGCAAATCAGTTCAAATCAAAGTAAAAATAAAATATCCAGTTGGCAAAGCAGGAGCGAAAACACATGCCAGAATGTGAAACGGCTGTCAAAGGTTTGCTTACAGCTGCCAACCTTGCTCATACCGTCATTGGCACAAAGGCTATGAGCACTATCTGCGAAACAGCACACAAAACCGGGCTGCCTTTATGGACGCCTGCAATGCCCAAACCCAACCATATTGATAAAAAACGGCTGGCCGGACGTAATACTGCCGTCGACGCTGCGCGCAAAGGCGACGACGTTGACCTGAAAGTGGTTTACTTCCCAAGCTGTCTTAACCAGACGATGGGCCTGTCAAAGGATGCCCCTGTCAAAGAAACTGTAAGCCAGGAAATATGCAAAGTGCTGAACCGTGCAGGCTATGAGGTTATATTTCCCGACAAAATGAATCATCTTTGTTGCGGACAGATATGGGAGAGTAAAGGCATGATGGATATAGCCGACCACAAAACAGCCGAACTTGAAGAGGCTCTTTGAAAGCCAGTGAAGGAGGACGCTACCCCGTTATCTGCGATCAGAGTCCGTGTCTGCATCGCATGCGCAAGCTAATTACACGCATGAAACTGTATGAGCCCGTTGAATTTATAATCAAATATGTTCAGCAACATCTTACCTTCCATCCTGTTAACCGTACCGTTGCCGTACACATTACATGCTCAATGCGCGAGATGGGGCTTGGTGATGAGCTGATAAGCTCGGCCGAAAAAGTGTGCAACCCGGGTTGTTGTACCCGAGGGAAGTAGGCTGCTGTGGCTTTGCAGGCGACAAGGGTTTCAACCGTCCTGAGATGAATAAAGTACGCTCTTCGTCACCTCAAACCAGAGATAACGAAACATCATGTCGTTGTTGGGTACAGCAACAGCCGCACTTGTGAAATTGGCTTACAATATCATTCGGGCATACCTTATATGAGCATTGTTTATCTTGTTGATGAGGCTACTCGATAAAAAAATAAACAGACAAGTGAAGGGCATAATCCATCTCATGCTTTAAAAAACAACTTTCATCTCCATCCATATGCTCATTGGAGCAGGATGGAGATTTTTGTTTCCCTGAATCACGGGAAGCTGTTGTTAATCGGTACGGAAGTTGTATACATACAATAATGGCAGCTTTCTATCATATTATACGCTTATATTCTATTTTATTTCTGTCGTATTCTCCATACCATTATGATGATATGCTCATCGTTCGACGGCCGTCAGCAGCGCGTACGACGACCGTCACACCCATCGTTCGACGACCGTCGTACGCGCTGCTGACGGCCGTCGAACAATAACCTTTACATCGATAATCATGCACCATTACATAAAAACAAAAATACTGGTACACCGAAAAGGGAATACCAGTATACCGTATTGTAAACCAGATGGTAAGGTTGCGTGATAACGAAAATTATTTTTGTCCGTAAATATCTTTCAATATGGCTGCACCCACAAGGCGGCGATAGTGTGCCCCATCATAGTATAAACCGCGATAATGAGAGAAGCGGCGGTTGCGCGTATAATCGTAGACATTGCCACGACCCAATATATCCTGAAGCGTTTTTCAGGTCGTGCGGGTTCATCTGTTCGCCATGACAGTTGGGTCCTATTACCAATTTCAGGTTGGTATGGTGCCGTCGACAAAAGCTGTGTATGGTTTCCAAACTGGCACGCTGCGGCTGTTTGATAAAGGCAGGCAGCACAACAGGACGGGCAATTTCAGCATCACAGTCGGCCCATCCGCGCCCTTCCCAGTATCGTTTACCCTGTACACGAATCGTATCTTCCTGATAAAGTATGGCATCGTTCGCCAATAATGTTCGTGTAGGACACCATGGTGATATGCGATTTTTCATGCTACGGTCATACTTTCCTGTAAGCTGGTAGCGGATATAAGGCAGCAAAAAAAGCGGGTATCGAGGAAAGCACGGAAATACGTCAGCTGAATTTTTCGAGACGCTTGCACCACTTACCAGAAGGCATCATGTGCATAGGACCCTCCTGTGGCAGGCTGCTGGCAAACGTTGATGGCTCTGCTATAATCAGCAAATAGCGCACAGGGTAACGGTATAAGCTGTCAAGGGCGTGCAGTTTTAAACACAAATCGCCTAAGTTTTCGTTGTTACTGAAGAGGCGAAACGACTTTACGGGGATATTTTTATTCCAGTCGGTACTGGTAAATGCTTTTGTACATGAGTTGCCTAACACAAAAGCATCATATCTTTGCCGATGGACAAGCTGCTTCAGTTTTTCCCAACCTACGTAGCCTTCGCCCTGATAGTAAGGGCTGTTGTCATATTGTTGTGGCGTATAATCGTGCAGAACCATAAACGGATCTTTCCAGATATACCAGGCAGTAAGCAACAAAAACGGTACGGCCAGCACGAGCATTTTTCAGGAATAGCGAAATAAGCGGACGTCGATTGTTATTAACGGTCATAACCATGATGCTTTAGAATTGAACGTAAATAAAGTTATCCACACCGAAAGCACCATATAAAAAAAGATGACGAAAACGATGATAAAGTAAAGCGACCAGCGCACAACAGTACGCTGTTGCTCGGTCCATGCTATCAGGTTACGCCTGCTGTTTATATGCTCTATCACAAACATCAGAATTACCGCAAAGGCAAAAACTATCCAGTAATGGTCGTCCATTCCCAGATCGTAACTCCTTTGATATTCGATGAAATACCATCGAACATATGACGGTAGAGCGTAGAAAAACATCGCTATTTTTCGGCACACGGAAAGAAGAGTAATGAAGTGCAAAAAACACGTATGTGCGAATCATCATCAGCGGTTTCCACACCTTCGTCCCTACCCTGTTTTGCAACTCGCTGGCGCTGCTTGCTGAAAAGTGTTTCGTAAACAACCAATATACCCTGAAACAAACCATACAGAGCAAACGTCCATCCGGCACCATGCCATACACCTATTGCCACAAACGTAACCAAAAGAGAGACAAAAACACCTGTCTTTCCCCAGGAACGCAGCGACGCATTAAGCGGTGTGAAGATGTAATCGCGCACCCAAAACGAGAGCGTCATGTGCCAACGACGCCACAATTCGCCTGTTGTTTGCGAGATAAATGGACGGTCGAAGTTCGGCTGAAGCGTGAAACCAAGCATACGTCCCATGCCAATGGCCATGCAGGTATAGCCTGCAAAGTCGGCATAGAGCTGTAAAGGATAGAGCGATGTAGCAAGTAAAATCTGCATTCCTGAGGATGAAGACACATGATCGAGGACGGTAGAGAGTGGCAATGCAATACGATCGGCAATGACAAGTTTCAGAAAACAGCCCCATGCTACGAGCTTAAGGCCGCGCGTTACGGCAGTATAGTTGAACCGCTTACCCTCCTTTAGCTGCGGCAGAAGGTCGTAACCTCGTTCAATTGGGCCCTGAAAAGGAACTTCATAAAACAGCAGCATATACAGTGTAAAATCGCTCAAACTGTCTTCGGGTTCTTCCTCCCAGTAAATCTCAATCAGATAGGAAAGCGCCTGAAATGTATGAAAGAGATACCAATTGGGAACATACCCGACCAGTAACGGGAGAATAACCAAAAGCCGGCCAGCCCGACAATACCGCCCAATAAAAGCCATGTTCCTGAACGAGAGTTCAGTTTTCGGTGTATGGCCCTGCCCATATAATAGGTAAACAGCGTTATACCAAGTGCAACAAAAAGGTATTGCCAATGGTAAAAGGCAATGAAAACACAGCTCGACAACAACAGCAACGCATGCTGCCATGCGCGTGAAGAGCTTATATAATAAAGCAAAAGCGTAACACCAAACAGCGTTACGAAGGGCAGTGTAAGAAATTCCATAGAAACGTTTTAAGCGAAATGGTCTATCGGTTCTGCCTGATCATTACATCAATCATGTCACCGATGTTCTTCATTCGCACAATATCGCGGAGCTTAAAATGTACATTCCACTTCTTTTCTATTTCGCTAATAATGGTCATATTGCTCAGCGAGTCCCAGCCATCTATGTCATCTGCCGACATATTATAATCAATTTTCAGTCCGGGTTGTTTAAGCACTTCTTCAAAAATAAGGGATAACTGCTTTAAAATTTCGTCTCTGTCCATAGTTCTTATGTGGTTAAATCATTTGCTTTATACGCTTACGGTCAATCTTATTACTGGCATTCAGAGGGAACGGATTGATGTAATGGATGCTCGACGGCAACATATAGGCAGGCAGATACCGGCGCAGATAAGTCGTGAGCACATCGTCATCGTGCTGCTGTTCGCTCTCTATCACAAGCGCAATAGCTGTATTTCCGTTACCATCGTCAACTGGAAGGGCCACCGCATTAACCGCATCGTTGAAGAAATGGCGGGCTACATGCTCAACCTCGCTTAGCTCAACGCGATAGCCTTGTATCTGAACCTGAGAATCTTTTCGGCCATAATACAGCATTTCGCCGGCGGCATCTACCGAACAAATGTCGCCTGTGCGATACCAACGACAGCCGTTTTAACGTAAAAATGCTTCGTTATTCTTCTCCTCGTTGCGCCAATAGCCTGGTGTAAGCTGGCGTCCTGCCAAACAAAGTTCGCCTTTTTCGCCCTGCACAACAGGCGTACTATCGTCACCAATAACCAGTGAATCAACATGCTTCATGTCCTTACCTATGCACACAATGCCGTTAACCTCGCGTACGTTATTGTGTGGAATAAGATAAAAGGTGCTGTATATGGTGTTCTCCGTTGGGCCATAGACGTTCCAGACATGTGCATTTGGCACGCACTTTTGCCACAATTTCACATCTTCTGACGGCAGTCCCTCGCCGGCAAACAATACATAACGCATGGCTGGTGCATCAATTTCGCCGAAATATGGCCTAAGATAGTGAATCACACTGGGTACAAGCTGGGCCTCGGTTATCTGGTAATCGTCAATCAATCTGAACACTTCCTGCCACTTAATACTGCCCAAAGCAACGGTATAAATACAGGCACCACACAATAATGGCGCCACATAGCTGCCCACAGACATATCAAAAGTGAGGTCGAACATTTGCAAACAGCGGTCCTCGTGCGTCAGTTTGATACCCAGAGAAAAGAACGAATCTTCAAAGGCAGCAACGTTACCTATCGTGATGGCCACGCCTTTCGGCCTGCCCGTACTGCCTGATGTAAAAAGGATATAAGCCAGTTTGTTCTCATCATAGCTCACAGGGTCGAGGAAACTGTCGTGATGAGATGCAAACTTTTTCAGGATGGAGCACCTCGGCCGATGCAAAGGACACACCATCATTACGCGAATCAATAATGGTCTTTAGCCCAACCTGCTCTATAATATCTTCGCTACGAAGCACTGGCCAATGGGGATGAAGGGGAACATAACTTTTGCCTTCCATCCACAATGCCAGAATAGAGGCATAGGTATAAAGGTCATCATTTGCTACAAGACCGATGTTATCTTCTTTCTTTTCGCGTATAGCGTGGCGCACATTTCCCACTTCACGGGCCAGCTGCTCGTAAGTATAATACTGGTCAGCAATGCAAAAAGCGTTGCATTTTGCGTGTGAAGCAATGGTTTTGCTGCAAATAAACCAGAATGTTTTGGCCTTTGGGGAACGGAAAATCCATAAGTATTGTTATTATCTTTTAAACGATAAGCGTGTACAAAGTTACGCTTTTTCATCAATTTTGTATCTTAATGTCAAGTGTTTTCTCTATTAAACGGACAATGGTATCGAGGCTGTCTGCATCAAAATCGCCCGTCAGACGCTTGTCGGTACTGGCACAAGTAAGGTGTACATGGTAATAGTCGGACAGGGTCGGCCAGCACATAGGGCAAAAGCTGTATCCTGAAAAATGGAACTGATGAGTAGCCCATACGATACGGTTCGGTGATGGTTTGGCCCGCATAACAGGACGCAGAGCCTTACCTTTCAGCAAGCCGCGATCGCCCTCTGCCAGTTCAATACCGTCATCCTTTTTGCCGGGATGAAGCAAAATAAACACAGCCTTCGGCCACAAAAACGTCCGTACTGTCCCTGCCTGCGCGTATTTCTATCTGCGTGCCTATGTCACGAACCAGATAGTTTTCCCCTTCAATGGTGAAGGGATGTGAGCTGTTATGCTTAATTTTTTTAAAAAGGCCTTGCCCGATACTGACACGCTACGCTCATCATCCTTCTTATACGAAAGTATGGCGCGGAGCCAGAATAACCTCTGTTCCATCGCTAAAGACAATGGTACGCTGGCTGTTTCCTGCTTCAATTACAGTTGTTTGCTGGCGCATAAAATACATAACGGCAACACCTGCAAGTAACAACAGCATGGCAGCCACAGCCGCATAGCGCAAACTGAAGTGCTTTACGCGGTAGCCTGTACGTTCGCAAAAATGGGAAAAAGCGATGTCAGGATTGAGTGCGTCCGACTTAAAATGGCGCACTACATATCGGAAACTATTTTCTTTCATAACCGTTTTCTTATCTGTCTTCTATCCATTGGGTGTGCGATACGCTCCATCCGCCTAACAGTCCAAGCCCTCCTGACACATTGGTTACGGTGGGACGAATCTGCGATAAGCCATCTTTGGCAAGCTCATCATTGTTTATCTGGTTCAGGGCAAGCATGAAACGGTAATACTCTGGCGTAATACTGATAAGCTCTACCTGATAAAAATGATTGTCGCCCACTGCCCGTCGTATGAGGAAATATTAAGGTGAAGCGTGTAGGTTTGGCCGTTAATGCTGGCATCGTCAAAGATATAGAAGTTACCAAAATAGTTGTTTGAATAGCCGAACTCGTCGTCAATATCGGTTAATGGCGACAGCAACGGCTCACTTTCAATATTGAGAGAAGAATAGGTAAACCTTGTTTCGTCTATAATATTGGTATTCGATGCCGTATGTTTTACGCGTACCCCATAATACCTATGGGTTGCAGCGTCGTCCGTAAACGTCGCCATCACCTGCTTATATGTGTCTGAACGATTAGAATATTTGTCCTTAGCTTTCACCCTCTCTCATTTGAATATTACCCACAGCTACGGTATCAGGGATGGCTGTTGAGGCAGAAACCGCCTGACTGTTTCGAGCTGAAACTTGCAACGATATATTGTCACCCACACGCTGGTGGCCCGTAATGCGGTAGTATCCGTGTCCTACCGGCGTTACCATACAAGGAGTTCCGTTAACCGTATAAACCACCGAGGCGTCGTCAACCTGCTCTACTTTAACCGAATCGGCATAATAACGAACAGGTATGCTGCGCGTAACACGCATATAAGTAGTATCGCCGGGCGAAGGAAAACAATATACAACAAGGCGGCTTTCCTGATTGAACGAGTTGAGGTTAACTTTCGTCCCGGCAGCCTGCAATCACCAGAAGCAGAAGCAGAAAAACAATATCTTGAATATTTCATGTTGTTTAGAATTTTATAGTGTAACTGAATGAGGGTATTACAGGGATGTAAGCGTGGTTACGTATGCTGAACTGGCCTTTGTTATTCTGGTGTATATCAACAAACAGCGAGTTGAAATGGCAGTAGGCATTATACACACTGACGTTCCAAAATACGTTCATGTCCGTGTCTGGTTGTATGATGAAAGTCGAAACCTACATCCAGACGGTGGTAGGCCGGCAGACGATAATTGTTCGGGTATATCAAAGACATACATTCTGTCTTCAACCATATCGCCGGGTAAATTTGCGTGCGGAGGCCGACCGTCGGGCACGTCAGGGGTTTGCATCATCTGCACAGGCACGGTAACATGATTGCCACTATGATAGCTCCACGCGGCATAGGCGGCTATCTTTGACGTAAGCTGCCAGCGGCCGGGTTAAATTTATTTTATGCCGATTATCAAACTTGTCATAGTACCATTCAGGGTAAAAATCGTCAAAACGGCGCTTGTTCCATGAAAGCGTATAGGCACCCGTCAGTTCCATTCGCTTTGTTTTGTATACAGCGTCAAATTCTAAACCGAAATACTTTCCTCTGCCATCCATCACCATTTTGTCCCAACGGCTGGCCGGAGGCTCCAGTCCTGACCAGCTCGAATACTGCAAAAGGTGACGGCTTTGCTTATAATAGCCCTCCAAAGACAAAGTTAATGTACGCGCAGGCTGATAGTAAACGCCTCCCGCCCACTGCCACGAGCGCATAGGGATGCAGGGCTGATGTGGTAGGAACCCAATAGTCGGTGGGCAGCTCTAAAAAGCTATTCGATATTTTATGCACATATTGTGTCATTGACGTAAGCGAAGTTTTAAACGACAAATTCGACAGTGGCTGATACTTAACAGCCAGTCGGGGGTCGGCGTTTACAAAAATTTTGTGAGATATTGAGAACAGTGCCACGTTTACACCGGCGTTAAAACTCCAGTGTTTATCGAGCGTAACCTCATCCTCGCCATACACATTCCACTCGTGAGCATTGTTACGATACGAACTGCTAGTGCTTATAGTGTCAATATCCGGGCCCGTACCATAGTAGTTTTTATGCCGTCGGGTTTGCGGATGAAACATGTGAAAGGTGTAGTCGTGTCCCATACGGATATGGTGATGAGGCGACGGACGATAGTCGAAAGCGGTACGATAGCCCACATCATCAATCGTCGACCGGTATCCGTGCGAGTTATACATCACGCTGGTTTCACCAGTATGTGAGGGAGATGACGGCGTCATACGATCGTCATATACATAGCTATACTTTGAAACATTGTGAGTATACACCGCCGTAAAGTTAGCAAACAGCTTGGGAGAAAACAGGTATTCCCAGTTGGCTGCAACGTTAAAGTTACCCCAGTTCATCTTAAATTCGCTCACCTCGGTGTCGCCATAGTCTGTATCAACAATCTTATCCCTTGTATGAATACGGTCTTCGCCCGAATACATACTGAGCGAAAAGGCGTGACCTGTCGCTAAAGATGTTGGTTACCTTAGCGTTGAAATCGTGGAAAAAATAGTTTAAGGTGATGTCGTCTTCGTCCGCAGCGTTTGTCCTGTTATATATGGCAAAGAAAGGACGCGTGAGCAAATCGAGCCAGCTTCGCCTCAGACCGATATTATAAGATGTACGTCCTTTGCGTATAGGGCCTTCGGGATTGTACACTGCCATCAAGCATACCGATACGGTAACTGCCATGAAAATGATTGAAGTCGCCATCGCGCGTACGCACGTCGATAACCGATGACAGGCGACCCGCCATAACGTGCGGGAAGCCGCTTTTATAGAAATCGACGTTCTTTACCATGTCGGCGTTGAACGAAGAAAACAGTCCTAACGAGTGGTTTACCTGATAAAGTGGCGTTCCGTCAATCATGAAAAGGTTCTCATCGTTGTTGCCACCATGCACATAAAGACCGCTCATCAGCTCTATTCCTTCTGAAACGCCGCTGGCACGCTGCAGGGTTTTTACCACATCGGCACTGCTGAGCAGTGAAAACTCGGTTTTAATGTCGCGCATATTCAGCGATATTTTACCCGTCTGTGTGTGCATAAGCGGTGAATTTAAAGTCGCCCGTTACCACTACTTCTCCCAGCCGGGCATTCTCCTTCAGCGTAATATTCTCGGTTCTGTTCGATGCCAGCTGAAGCGAAATATGCTTGTCTTCGAAACCGATATAGCTGCAACGCAAACGATGTTCACCCACAGGCAGCGTAAGAGAAAAGAAGCCATAGGCATTGGTCATGGTACCAAGACCCGTAGTCTGGTCAAAGATGGTGGCATTAATCAGCGTTTCTCCACTCCCGTCCTTTACAAAACCGCTTATCGTATAGGTTCGTGCGGGGGCTACCTTCTTGTGCTGCGACTCGTCGGCAGCAGCTGTTTTGCCGGGCTGTTGCGCTGTTTCAGCAACACATATGTACCTTGCAGCTCGTAGCTGATATTGGTGTCGCGAAACAATGCCTTTCAACGCCCACGGCAGTAGTAAGATGCAACAGCGACTGCCCTTCGTAAATTTTGCTTAACGGTAGCGATGCATCATAAATAAAATGCACCTGATGCGTGCGCTGCAACCAGTCGATTTGCTGGCGAATTGTCATGCCTGCATTCTGCCCTTTAGCTGTAACAGCCAGCAGAAACATAGAGGCAAAAACGAGAATTCTCATAAATGATCAGTTTAGTTTTTGTTATTTTTGTTACAACTATGACGCAGCAACCTGCAAAATCCCCCAAAATATCAGAACTATTTTTTTAAAATTTTTATTCTCCCGGAGTTCACGGCCAAAAGATAGACGAATGTAACCAGCTGGCATAAATACAGAACCCGGATAATTGAACCATACCGGTGTAAAACAACTGCCGATACGCCCTCACGGTACCAGCTTTACACCATACAGTATCACACATTGTGGTTATAATGTCATTGTTCGACGGTTGTCGGCAGCACTGTTGACGACCGTCACACCCATCGTTCGGCGGCTGCCGTACACGCTGCTGACGGCCGTCGAACAACAAACAATACGACAAAAAGGAACATTCTATCGTTCATAAAGCCAGACACAAAACCAATATAATTGGAGGAGAAACAGCCAACAACCGTATATTGATGCGCATGGCATCATTGCGCATGGGCATGGATATAAAAACAGATTTCAAAGCATCAGTGAAACCGAATAGAAAATTTTTGTACGATACCCGCGCAACAATTTCATAGCCCGTGCCATTTCGTGTTCGACCGTTTTTTCGGTAATGCCAAGTTGTGTAGCAATGTCTTTATACTTCATACCATCACGCTTTCCCATTAGCAACACTTGTTTCCTGCGCTCGGGCAAGCTGTTAATAGCTGCCCATAAACGTGCTTCAATAACCGATTGTTCCTGAGCTTCGCTGTCGCTGATGGCTCCATCCAGGTCGTAAGGGGTGATATTGCCGGCGGTAGGTTTCGTACGGCGCAGATAATCAATACAGCCATTACGAACCGCTGTGTAGAAAAGGCGCGCGGCTGTGCCGGAATATGTTGCCATAACTTGACAAAACACTCCTGTACAATATCTTCAGCCTCACTACTGTTGCCCGCTAAATAGTGCATGGCATACAGACAAAGCGGCCGATAATAAGCCTTGAACAATGCCTCTATATTCATATTAATAAAAATACCTGCATAACGGCCAGTCCTATAAGCCATACTTTCTGAGGGCTTTTATTCGTCATTCCGTTATCTTCCCTGTTCTGTATTTCATAGAACAAAAGGGTTTCTTCGAAACAAAAATTACATAAAAAGACATAGAAAACAATGTTATTTATCACAAATAACAGCATATAAAAGCCGATGAGCCAGCTTAATTCTATTGAGAAAATAAAGCGGAATCGCTGTCGTCAAGAGCAATTCCGCAAATGCTGAAAACAACATAAAAGAGTTGTTACTATGCAATAATATACAATTAAATTTTTATTACACTAAAGCTTCAGAGCTTTGAAATTCTGTATTCGATATGATATTATTTATCCCACGCATCAAAAGCCAATCGGATAGCTGTCAGTCTGTGCGGTCTCATCGTTTTCGATGAAAAATCCGGGCTTCGCAAGTCCTTCGTTCTCACCAACTGCATGTGAGCTGATAATAAATTGGGCCAGATTCTCTTCGGTTTTTCAACGTAATCACGCTCGTTTTAGGGTTCTGTATATTTAAATTTCATCGTATTATCATTTTTAAATGATGATACCAGACAAAACTGTAACCAGCCTGTATCATAGTAATTCATCGTGTACTTGTTATATTTATTTTACAATTTTCTTTCTGTTAACAATATAAATTCCATGCGAAGGATGTTCTGTACGTCGGCCCTGAAGGTCGTAAAGTTTCTCGTTCTTCTCTGTATCAACAGTTTGGGCACTCCTATTTCTGTTGCAGTTCCATCAATAGTCGAATCAAAATCAACAATAATACCCTTTGCTGATGATACAGATGAGGGCAAACACAAACCAGCACGATGAGCAGGTAATTTAATAGATGTTCCGTTTCGTATGCCTTGTTTGTAAAAACCTATGCCGTTATCACCATTAGCCAACACAAAATATCTGTTGCCTGACACGCTGAATTCTCCTCCTGTTGCCGTGCCAACAAGTAAATTTCCTGTAACATCTTCTTCCACTCCGTCAACATAAGCACGATAACTTACAGTGCTATTCGGGGTAGCCTTCAAAATAAAACCAGTTTGTTTAGGTAATAACTTACCGGGTCCGAAAGCCTTAACTTTGGCTCTTCTGTAAAAAGGTGCAGTGGTATCATGGGTTACTCCTGTTACAATATAAGCCGTACATCCTGCTGGTACTTCAAAAATTCTCGTTGTTTAAAAAAGTATGAAGTATAACCCGTTGCACCAATATCAAGCTTCTCTACATAGGGAACTGGGGTGTAACCAAACGCATTCATCTTCCAATCTACACGTGATTTGTAAACCTTTGAATAATCTGTTGGCAGAAACACTTTTACATTCGTCAAATCCATATTAAACGAAGGGTATGGGAAAGGTGCATCACTGAACGTATTTACAGGTACTTCCGTAGGTAAAATATATATTTCTTCCATAGGAACACCAGAAACTCCTCCCAAACCAAACTGAAAAATAATACCGTTATGATATTTTAAACTGCTGGGAATCACAATGCGCTTCATGGAAGGTAAGTGAATAAAGGGCTGCCATTTCAATTGCTCTAAATTATCAGGTAGAATAAGTTCTTGCAAAGATGTAAGTGGATTGTTGTTATTTGAAAAAACCTGTAAAGAATACTTAACACCTGAAGCATCCTTAATTAAATTGGGAATAACAAGACGAGTTACAGCATTCCGATTATCAATATCAACAAGTTGAACCGTCTTTTCCGATTCATCTAAGACACTAAAATGCAATGTTAAACCATCGTCATTTACAACTGTAAATTGTCTTGCTGATTGCGAATAAACAAAATACCGCAGCAATAAGACATAAAAAACAAGGTAATCTTTTCATTAATAATAGAATATGATAATTAAAACTAAAAAAATACATAAATGCTTATAGTTTAAAAACAAGGAAAATACAGGACAATCCCTATAAATACAGAAAAGAACCCTTGTAAACAAGAAAAGGAAATTCGCATAAATACAAAAAAGTACTACTTCTAAATACAGAACAGACACTTTCTGAACACGAAAAGAGCCCTAAATAAATACGAAAAGTACCTCTTATAAATTCAAAACAGGCTTTTTCTGAATACGAAAAAACTCCTTACAAACACGAAAAGAAAACTACCTGACAAACGCGCAAGAATTCTCCATAAACACCGAACGAACTCCTACAAACACGAAAAAGCCCTGAAGACATTTCTGTCCTCAGGGCTGTCGTCTGTAAAAGAAGGCGGCTACCTACTCTCCCGCATTGCATTGCAGTACCATCGGCGCAAGTGGGCTTAACTTCTCTGTTCGGAATGGGAAGAGGTGGAACACCACCGCAATAACCACCTGATGTATCTTTCGCTACGCACCATAGAAAGCATCCCTGAACAGGCAATACCAGAACGATGCGGAGGTATGGTGACCTATCGCCACAAGCAAAAGACCGTATTACATAACCATCTCTATTCTCCGCAGAACAAGACATGCAATACCATACAACTGAAAACATGAGCCATACACGAGAAAGTCTCGGGCAATTAGTAGCGCTCGGCTTTGACGTCACCGTCTTTACACCTGCGCCCTATCAACGTCGTCGTCTGCGACGACCCTCAAGGGAGTTCTAATCTTGCGGTGGGCTTCGCGCTTAGATGCTTTCAGCGCTTATCCCGTCCAGACTCAGATACCCAGCGGTGCACCTGGCGGCACAACTGGTAAACCGGAGGTCTGTCCATCACGGTCCTCTCGTACTAGTGACGGCTCCACGCAAAAACTCCTGCGCCCACGATAGATAGAGACCGAACTGTCTCACGACGTTCTGAACCCAGCTCGCGTGCCACTTTAATGGGCGAACAGCCCAACCCTTGGGACCTTCTCCAGCCCGAGGATGTGACGAGCCGACATCGAGGTGCCAAACCACCCCGTCGATATGAGCTCTTGGGGGGGATCAGCCTGTTATCCCCGGAGTACCTTTTATCCTTTGAGCGACGGAGTTTCCATACACTTCCGCCGGATCACTATGCCCCAGTTTCCTGCCTGCTCGGCATGTCTGCCTCCCAGTCAAGCGCCCTTATGCCATTACACTCTTAAAGGCCGGTTACCAATCGGCCTGAGGGCATCTATGGGAGCCTCCGTTACGCTTTTGGAGGCGACCACCCCAGTCAAACCACCGCCAAACAGGTGTCCGCGCAAAAGCGCGTTAGACCTCAGACAGCCAAAGGGGCCGTATTTCAGGGATGGCTCACACATACTGGCGTACATGATTCGATGCCTCCGGCCTATCCTACACATCGGATGACCAAGGTCAATGCTAAGCTGTAGTAAAGGTTCACGGGGTCTTTTCGTCCCATCGCGGGTAATCGGCATCTTCACCGATACTACAATTTCACTGAGATCATGGTTGAGACAGCGTCCGGATCATTACACCATTCGTGCAGGTCGGAACTTACCCGACAAGGAATTTCGCTACCTTAGGACCGTTATAGTTACGGCCGCCGTTTACAGGAGCTTCAATTCAAACCTTCACCTATAATATAGGATGAGCTCTCCTCTTAACCTTCCGGCACCGGGCAGGTGTCAGGCTGTATACGTCATCTTTCGAGTTTGCACAGCCCTGTGTTTTTGTTAAACAGTTGCCGGACCTATTCTCTGCGCCTCATTAAACATGAGGACCCTTTATCCCGAAGTTACAGGGGTCAATTTGCCTAGTTCATAACCATGAATCTCTCAACGCCTTAGTATGTTCTACCCGTCTACCTGTGTCGGTTTGCGGTACGGGTGCCCCTGTGGTTATGCTTAGCGGATTTTTCTCGGGAGTATGATTACCAGCACTATTGCCGCTGTCCGAAAAACAGAAGCATACTGTCAGGTTCCGCTCTGAGTCCGGTTGCTCGGACCCATCTACACGTACACCCTTCAACGGGGACTTCCGTCGCCCCGCGGCTGTGTCACTGCTCCGTCTCCACATCGCCCAAAAGGGCAGTAACGGAATATTAACCGTTTCTGCCATCGCCCTCACCTTTCGGCTGAGACTTGGGACCCGACTAACCCCGGGATGACTGGCATTGCCCGAAACCTTAGACTTACGGCGGAGGGAATCTTACCCCTCTTATCGTTACTTATACCTACATTTGCTTTTCCATGCGCTCCAGATTTCGTTACCAAAATCATTCAACGCACATGGAATGCTCCCCTACCGATACTTTTATTATTACTATCCCGCGCCTTCGGTATCTGCCTTATACCCGATTATTATCCATGCCCGGACCTCGACTAGTGAGCTGTTACGCACTCTTTGAATGAATGGCTGCTTCAAGCCAACATCCTAGCTGTCACGGGGACCAGACTTCGTTAGACTAACTCAGGCAGAATTCCGGGACCTTAGACGACGGTCTGGATTCTTCTCCTCTCGGGGACGGACCTTAGCACCCGCCCCCTTACTGCATGACGGCCGAACAAGAGCATTCGGAGTTCGTCAGGACTTGATAGGCGGTGAAGCCCTCGCGTCCTATCGGTCGCTCTACCTCTCTTGGTCTTGTCATACGCGGCACCCTAAATGCCTTTCGGGGTACGAGCTATCTCCAAGTTTGATTGGCCTTTCACTCCTACCCACAACTCATCCAGAAGCTTTAACGCTTATTGGTGCGGACCTCCATCCGGTGTTACCCGGACTTCATCTCGGTCGATGTGAGATCACTTGGTTTTCGCGTCTACCCCACCGACTATAACGCCCTATTCAGGCTCGCTTTCACTACGGATAACGTGACTCATGTCACTTAACCTCGCCGGTGACGGTAACTCGTAGGTTCATTATGCAAAAGGCACGCCGTCACTCTATAACAGAGCTCCGACCGCTTGTAGGCGAATGGGTTCAGGAACTATTTCACTCTTCTTGTCAAGTACTTTTCACCTTTCCCTCACGGTACTCGTTCACTATCGGTCTCATTCGAGTATTTAGCCTTACCGGATGGGCCCGGCGGATTCGCGCAAGATTACTCGTGTCCCGCGTTACTCAGGGATACCGCTACGTCACGGCACGCTTCGGATAAGGGCTTTCACCCGCTATGGCGGAACTTTCCAGATCCTTCTCCTCACGATTCGTGTACGATGGCGCGGTCCTACAACCCCGGCATGGCATTGCTACCATGACGGTTTGGGCTTTTCCCCGTTCGCTCGCCACTACTAAGGGAATCATTATTTATTTTCTCTTCCTCGGGGTACTAAGATGTTTCAGTTCCCCCGGTTAGCTCTCTGCATTAAGCAGAGTAGACATGCTTCACATGTCTGGGTTGTCCCATTCGGAAATCAACGGATCAAGGGTTATTTGCACCTACCGTCGCTTATCGCAGCTTATCACGTCCTTCATCGCCTGAATGAGCCTAGGCATCCACCATTCGCCCTTTCTTACTTTCTCTGATAACCCGCATCTGTCTTTAAAACGGCCTTCCACGAGGGAATGCCAAAAAGAACAAATACGGACGCTCATACTTTCAGCTGTATTGTCTTGTGAATAAAAATATTCACGAAAGTCTTTCTGTTTTGAACTTTGTTACTTTTACAGTTTTTGCTTGTCAATATGTCAAAGAACGGTGAAAGATAACAGAGCAGAAGAATTAAAAGTACTAACCTGAAACTCTTGACTCCATTGCTTTCTGGTGGAGAAACAAGATCACGAATCTTGAGCGGCCCGAAGCCAAAAATCTCCTGAAGTACCTTTTATCCAAATATTATCAGTATATTCCAATAAAAATACCTCTATCTGTTATCAATATAAACAGTATCCGTAGTACAGGAAGCTTGCAGGACTCCATTCAACGAATCCTCCAGACTTCTCTCCCATCTCCATGATTCATGAAGACGGACCATTACCTTCTGTACTCATCGATAAGCGCACGCTCCAGAAAGGAGGTGTTCCAGCCGCACCTTCCGGTACGGCTACCTTGTTACGACTAGCCCCATTACCAGTTTTTGCCTAGGCCGATCCTTGCGGTCACGGGACTTGAGGCACCCCCGGCTTTCATGGCTTGACGGGCGGTGTGTACAAGGCCGGGAACGTATTCACCGCGCCATGGCTGATGCGCGATTACTAGCGAATCCAGCTTCGTGGGGTCGGGTTGCAGACCCCAGTCCGAACTGAGAAGCTTTCATGATTTGAATGACCTTGCGGGCATCCCGCTCGCTGTACCCCCATTGTAACACGTGTAGCCCCGGACGTAAGGGCCGTGCTGATTTGACGTCATCCCACCTTCCTCACCTTTACGGTGGCGGTATCTGCAGAGTGCCCAGCAAACTGATGGCAACTGAAGACAGGGGTTGCGCTCGTTATGGCACTAGCCGACACCTCACGGCACGAGCTGACGACAACCATGCAGCACCTTCACCAGCGCCCCGAAGAGCCTCGATATCTCTATCTCGTTCACTGGCAATTCAAGCCCGGGTAAGGTTCCTCGCGTATCATCGAATTAAACCACATGTTCCTCCGCTTGTGCGGGCCCCCGTCAATTCCTTTGGGTTTCACCGTTGCCGGCGTACTCCCCGGTGGGATGCTTAATGCTTTCGCTTGGTCTCTGACTTTAAAAGCCAAAAACAGGGCATCCATCGTTTACCGTGCGGACTACCGGTATCTAATCCTGTTCGATACCCGCACTTTCGAGCTTCAGCGTCGGTAACGCTCCGCTAAGCTGCCTTCGCAATCAGGGTTCTTCGTCATATCTAAGCATTTCACCGCTGACGACGAATTCCGCCTGCGTTGCGCGAACTCAAGCAGACCAGTTTGCGCTGCAAGTCAGACGTTGGGCGCCTGAATTTCTAACACGCCAATCTGCGGCCTACGCTCCCTTTAAACCCAATAAATCCGGATAACACGGGACCTTCCGTATTACCGCGGCTGCTGGCACGGAATTAGCCGGTCCTTATTCGCAGGGTACATGCAATGAAACACACGTGTCGCACTTTATTCCCCTGTAAAAGCAGTTTACAACCCATAGGGCCGTCATCCTGCACGCTACTTGGCTGGTTCAGGCTTTCGCCCATTGACCAATATTCCTCACTGCTGCCTCCCGTAGGAGTTTGGACCGTGTCTCAGTTCCAATGTGGGGACCTTCCTCTCAGAACCCCTACTGATCGATGCCACGGTGGGCCGTTACCCCGCCAGCAAGCTAATCAGACGCATCCCCATCCATAACCGAAATTCTTTGCTCCCATTCTGATGCCGTCAGCGGGAGTACATAAGGTATTAAGCCGCATTTCTACAGGGTATCCCTTAGTTATGGGAAGGTTGGATACGCGTTACTCACCCGTGCGCCGGTCGACGACAGAAAGCAGCAAGCTGCTTTCCCGTTTCCCCTCGACTTGCATGTGTTAGGCCTGTAGCTAGCGTTCATCCTGAGCCAGGATCAAACTCTCCATTGTAAAATAGTGTTTTAAAGGCAAAAAGGTAAAGAGTAAAAATTAAAAATAATAATTATACCCTCAACTTTATAACCTTCATTTGTAATGTCTGTCTCAGTACGCTTATCCGATAATCAAGTTTTCTGGTAATGAAATTGTTCCGGCTTTCATCTTCTCCCTTAAAAGGACAGGTGAAAGCTTCGGACAGTTCGTTTCTTTTTACCGGTCTTCATACAACTGCTTTCCAAAGCCTTAACGGCTGAAACATGCACGAAGACCGCTTCTTGTACTACTTCTTCTGTTTATGTAAATCTCTCAAAAGAACTCTTTCATTTCAGGGCCGTAATGCTCTTTCCGAGCTGCCCCGGCAATCATTTCGTCAATCATGTAAGTGATTCGTTTCCTGGTGCGGATGCAAAGGTATATAAATTTTAGATTCATGCAAGCTTTTTATGAAAAAATTTAAAAAGAAATGCTGTTTTTCTGCTTTCTGTGGCTTTCGACACGTCACCAGCTGTCCAAACACATTATTATATATAGAAGGCTGCGAGAGGAGACAACGGGCATATCTGCGCAAGCCGCAGGCAGCCTCCTCTACCCCCTGCCCCTGTGATTTCCATCATACAACAGGGCGTAACCCGTCAGTCTTTCAAACCAGATGCAGCCCTCTTTTTGAGAGAAGGCATGTGGCAATACCCTGTAAAGGTCATCGTCCGGCGACCGTCAGCAGCGCTGCCGGCGGCCGTCATGCTTGCGGTACGGCGGTCGCCGCACAACGGGTGTGACGGACGGCGGACGATGAACCCTGCGCCTGTATTGCACGGGAAAAAGGATGCAGGGGGCGATACTTCAGTCTGTCAGGGCAGCAGGAAGATGATGGCAGGGACGAACAGATTCAGTCTGTCAGGCGGCAGGAAGACGAAAATCAGGGCCGCCGCTTGATGCGATGGCCCTGATTCATTATAGAAGAATTATAATTATCCTTGTTTGGTTATCCCACTTCTCCGGGACCTGATGCGGCTGCGGGGTTATGGGCGAAGGATGCCTCCGGGCGGCATCATCGTCAAAATCCTCAACACTGCCCATCTTGGCTCCTGCCACGCAGGGACCGGCGTACTGAAATAAACAGGCTGGCCGCAAGTCTCGCCACAGGGGCGCTGCGTTTACACATACAATTGCAGGAACAATATATTTTTGCTTTCTCATGACTGTTTTTTCTTTTCTGATTTGAATTTTTATGCTACACGAGTGTATTTTCCTATTTTACTACCACCTTGCGTCCGCCGTGGATATAGACACCGGCCGTGGCAGGTTTTGCAGGCAAACGAGTGCCGAGCAGCGTATACCATGCCTCCGAGTCGGCTGCACGGGCATTGTCTGGAAAGGCAGCACAATGCTCTCAATACCGAGTTGTTTCGCCGTCCTCGAATATCGAGGCGGAACTGCTATTGCGATAACGAGCGGTCTTCGGGAAAGACAGACTCGGGCGCGGTATTCGGGAATCAAGTATTGTCGCACTCGTAGAATCCGCTGCATAGGCGGCGTTGCCCGGATGCCAGTAGAAGTCGTAGTTGCTGCCGCTGCGCGGGTACCGTCACGCCTCCGCAGCCTGTAGCAGGGTTTGTCGTCAGGCTCACGGCATGACGGGTGTAAGGAAGGTATAGCCTCATCGATGCTGGCGCTGTACCGTGAACAGGAATCCGCCCGTGCGCGGTTTACACCCTATGGAGCTGGGCTGCCGCCGTGCAAATCCTTGCAGCGTGCGGCGTTGTCGATGGCAGAGCCGTGAGCGTAGGTCGCCTACGTTGAGCCTGTGTGGGTGAATCGGCATAGGCGCTGGCATAATAGAAAGTTATAGCTGCAAGGGCATTGGTATTGTTCTGCACCGTAAGCGACGAAAGCGTCGGCGTAAAGCCGAGTCGTTGTCACCCAGTACCGAGGATTCTTGCACTCGGCTTCGGTCATGGCATGCGAGAAGTCGTACTGGTTATGTATACCGTACCGCCGTATGTAAAGCTGTCGTCGGCCTTTGTAATGCTGCCCGAGGCATAAAGTGTGCCTGCGGTGGTCTTCTTAAGGTCAACGGGGGCATACACCATCGTCTTGCTCGTGTTCAGATTCCATTTTTGGGCATATAAAGCGGCCTTGCCTTTGGGCACGACAAAGCGGCCGCCCTTGACGTTGGCAAAGGCAGAGGCTGGGATGTCGTGACCGTACCCTCGTCGGTTATTGTAACTACTGTGGGTAGGTGTTTAATGTTAGTACTGTTTGCATCAGCCTTCAAATTGCCACGGAGGGTAAGGGAGGTGATAGGAGAGTCATAAAACAACTGTGAATTGGCCAACTCTTCCATATTATGAATGTCTACTTTTGTAAGATTAGGGCATGGGTATAAGGCATGAACTGCGTATCAACAAGCTTTTTCAGTTTTGGCGCATTAAATTCTTTCAGGCTGTCACATGGTACCAGAAAAATTAAAATAACTCTTCAACATCAGGTAATGAAATTTTTCTAAAGTAGTTAGACCATATGTTATAAAGGCATGATCATTCGATATTTTGGTAGCTCCATTGACCGTGATACTTGATACAGAGGCATCTGGTGAAGACAACATTCCGCTAGTCGCAAGTTCACAACCATTAGATAAGTTTACAATTGTTGTCTTACTATGAGAAAAGAAACCATTTACAGAATACTCGTTGAAGCTTTGGAGCATTAAATGTTTGTAGCCCCAACTCAGCAAAAACATTCGAGTTATCACCAGCATCGTTACCATCAATAGAAGTTAGCTCTGGGATGTCTAATACTATGAGGTTGGTAATTCATATATGCTCCGATACATTTCTTTATGGTTACAAGTTTGAAGCCTGATAGAAGATAATGCTGAAAGATTCCTAAATAGATTTTGACAAGCATCTATATTCTTTAATTCTGGAAAAAATATATAGAGGTGATAACAGGATCATCAAATAATAAGAGCATCTCTTAAGTAAAAACCAATTGAGGAAAATCTACTGAAACGCAGTTTGTAAATTGGCGACATAAAGGCAGATCATGATTGTGTAGTATTCCTACAATACTCTTTTATGGACTCTCCTTAATAGATGTCGAGCACTCTTTAAAAAGCGTCTCGAAAAATGATATTGCTGTTACATTATATGTCTTTCCATTATAAAGAGACTGTTGTTGGAGATAACAATATCACTGAAGTTAACGATGATGCGGTGATGGTTGCATCGTCACCCGAGAACGATAATGAGTATAATCGCCGATTGTAACCTGTGCCATCGTCCTGACTGGCGCAAACGAAAATGCGGCAGAAAAAGCAAAGAAAAAAAGATGTAACTTTCGTTTCATATCCATTGTTGTTTAAAATTTTGTGTGGAAACTAATATGTAATAACTAAATGTAAAAATATAATAGAAATAATATTTATCCTGATCAAAAGAGCACAAAACCGCTGTAACACCACTTACAACACAGGCATAACCTGTTAAGGGCAGGAAATAATCATGCCGATTCCTGCTGAGGTTCGCCCCGTGCATAAGCCCTGCACAGGCACCCGTATATAATTATGTGTTTAAACGCAGTTAAACCACCTGAAAAATTTCTATGGTTTACTTGTGTGTGTGTGTGTGTGTGTGTATGTTGTAAGTGTTGGAACTGCCAAATAAAAAAAGCGTTAAAAAGATACAGCATTGTCTACATTTGTATACACCGATGCGGGCAACAAACTGCTGGGATTTAAAAATAACCGTATCATTTTAACTGAATAACCTTTGATTTTTATACAACGCTGCAAAATTAAGATAATAATTGAATAATTACTATAAAAACAACAACTTTATGCACAGAAATATCAAATAAAGGCCTTAAAGGTGGTCTCATTGAAGCATAAAAATGCGAAAACAAAAGGCAGCATCATTCTTCAACAAAGCCATATTATACTGGCTTTTCAGCCCTGAAAACCACCCAGCATCTGCTCCATTTCCTTCTGCTTAAGAATAAAAAGAATGTTCTTACCGTCGGGTGTGTAATTGACATTTGAACAAAAACCAGAAAAAGTTAAACAAATATCATATTTTAATTTTATCTTTGCTTCAGTAATAGATTTTGCGCATCTCATATTGTTAAAATATGCAGCAAACACATTAATCATATATTAAACAACGACACATAACTTTCAACATGACCGCTCATCAAATAGCCATTCTTACACTTTCTACCCTACTCTTCGGCATGCTATGGATACGCGACTTCAGAAGAAACCGAAAAGATGCTATGCCCATGCAGGGCGATGATGATTATCAAAGCCATACGGCTTTCCTGTTGCCAAGCAACAAGTGGAAATACATATGGAGTAATTTTCGCAATTTATCGTTGCAAAAGTTGGAATAACTATCTGCTGTGCTGGGTGGCCATCAATCTGTATGGCATAGGTGGAATGACCGAAAGTAGTATGATTGCCATCTGCGTGTTGCTGATATTTCACATTAAACAGGTACTAATTTTTGAAAAAGCCTACCGGGATTTTCAAAATACAAAGGTCTCGTTTCTGATATTATCGGATGGTGTTTGTTCGGTAGTCCACCCGAGTGACCTGCAGGATGAGGACACCGATTACAACAAATCGTATCAGCTGAAAGACTATATCATTACCTCTTTTATACCCTGGAGCCACGTTACCCACGTGCACATATACACGGATAACGTTGCCGTAGAATCAAAAAAATTCCTGATTCAATTTTTCTATGAGGACAAAAGTACGCTCAATGATATTCTGCGCGCCATAGCTCCACGATTTAAAAAGACTGCGACACAGACGATTTTCCTTAGTTTAGACGAAGCAAAAAAGCAGATGCAAGAGGATGCAGGGGCTGGCTGCATACCTGCTACCATACGCACCTGACAGCAAAGAACGTCCTCCGTTTACATCACAAACAGGTGGACGCCCGAACCTGCCTGCCAACATTGCATGGCCCTGTCACATGGGGAGACCAATGAGTTGTCTGGCACAAATCAGAATAAGTGAGATGCAAGACGGCAGCGAAACGGAGACTCCAGAATCGCCATTAGGGAGAAAAAGGCATGCTTTTTCTTCTTTGCGGATTTAAAGACACAGAATCGTGATGACCGGGGAATCGTACAAGGTTGTTATCTGCCAGATGAACCTGTTGTGCCAGAACGCCCCTACCCCGACGACCTTACTGCATCGTTTCGATTCGATAGCATACCCATAGTTCTGGCACCTGATTTAGGCTTCTATGATTATATGAGTTACGGGTATGCTGAGGATGGACAGACGATGACGAAAGCAACGTACGACGCTGTCATCAACCTGTATTTTAATGATCACAATATGGATATAGGGACATATGTTTGGCAGGGGCACAATGGATAGAGCATTCTCCTATCACACATATTAAAGAATTGCAAACAGACAATAATTATTTTTTGTTACTTCAATTACAAGGGTTTGCAGACGATGAAGAGAATCTGCATCCTCTGCAGATAGGAAGACCTGAATCATTAATGTTCTTTTATATTAAGAATGAGGACTTAGAGAAGCGCGACTTACACATGTATTGGTGGAGTGGCAATGATTTAAAAAGTAAAAGGGTAAAAGAGTAAAAAGTAAAAAGGATGATGGAAAGGTTATATGGTGAAAGAGTAAAAAGGTAAAGGGACAGAGAAAAGATAAGAAAACAAAAGAGTAAAAAAGCAAAGGTGGACAGGACGTGGACAGCTCTAAGTTGATAAGACACCAAGATATATACATAATTGGGAGATGTGTAGTTATGCAAATATGAGACAAGACAGAATATGGAAAAAACTATCGTGATAAGGAATATGCCTCTCAAGGAACTTCGCAAACAACTGAAACGTCTGGCACATAAAGATCTGGCAGGCATGGGATTAGACTTTTCCTTAAATATAATGGAGACTCGCGAGCCTGATCTGAATATTATTCTGCTAAGGCGCGGACATGCCAGCGATGCAGACTTTCTTACCTTATGCGATGCGCTGTTTACTAAGCTGACTGATAAAGATATTGAAGCCAAGGCATGGTTTACTCCATCAGACCGTACCCTGCAGGGATTACCACAGCATCAGGATATATTGGTAGAACAAAAAAAGGCAGAAGAATACAGTGACGATGACGGCTATTCAGAATTTTCATATCTTAAGTTGACTGCATCCGATGGCTCTATATTTCAGGAAGACGAAGAAGCTCTTGACAGATTACCCGACGATACTACCGTAGAAGCATGTTTCAAAGCTTCAGCAGGTACACAGCGCGCATACACATCGTTCTCACCTGTAAAAACATTTCCACCATCGCCAGAGAATATTATCGAAATCAGTCAGAAATTAACGCTCGGCCAAAAACTCCACGCGCGCTATATTATGCTGGCTTTTGGAGGTTCGAAAATAGGAAAAGTAATAGGCTTTATAGACTGTCTTGTCGGCGTCCTTGCACCTATTGTTGCTTTCTTTGCGCTTGTTATCGTAGCGGTTCTTGGTGCCTGGGCTTATAATGACACACTGTTACCTTTCCAAATGCCATTATACTGGTATATCTGTATTATCGTAGGGCTGTCACTAGTAGCTATTGTTCGGGGAATAAAAGCTATCATATAGAAAAATAACTCGTTTAGCCCCTAGTCTTATATGGAACGAAATAAGTACCACAATCTTTCTATATACTTTATATTTGGGTATTGCCGTTGGATTAACACAGGCTCTTATATTTGGTATCAATGAGCATTTTCGGATCTAAAAATGTTGAATATCGTAAAAGCAATAGTAAGTGAAGTAGAGGAAGAACGAACAAAAATCGGAGACCCTAATAACAAGGTTGTATTATATTTGCTCACAAACAGGTACATACATTCATCTTTTCGTTGGTCCAACGAACATACTACAAGCCCGGCATGAAATGTCGTCTTAAAGTGCATCGTGGCCTGTTTGGTATGTATGTCGCAGACGATATTGAGGATTCACACTTTAAAAAAGCATAACAAATAAAAGGACGTAAGGGAAACATCTTAATATAGCAACTATTTGATTCAGGATACACTTAATGGATAATACATATCATCACATACCTATATTGCCATTGACCTTAAAAGTTTCTATGCTTCGGTAGAATGTGTAGAGCGTGGGCTTAATCCGCTAACCACTAACCTTGTAGTAGCTGATGAAAGCCGTACACAAAAAACCATATGTCTTGCCGTTTCACCCTCACTTAAGCAATATGGTATACCGAAGACCGCGCCTTTTTGAGGTGATTGAACGTATAAGACAAATAAACTATGAACGAAAACTGGTCGCAAAAGAACAGAAGTTCACAGGAAAATCGATAGATGACCTCGCACTTAAAGCTGATAACAGCCTGGCTGTAGATTATATTACCGCAAGTCCGCGCATGGCATTATACATTAAATATAGCGCACGCATCTACCAAATATATCTGAAATACTTTGCACCTGAGGACATACATGTCTACTCTATCGATGAAATATTCATTGATATTACCACTTATCTTGCCACCTATCGTATGACACCACACGAACTTACCATGAAAATTGTAAAGGAAGTACTTTGTGAGACAGGGTATCCACGGCAACAGCAGGGATAGGCTCAAATTTATATCTTTGCAAAAGTGGCTATGGATATTGTGGCCAAAAGCATATCCCTGCAGATGCAGACGGTGTACGCATAGCTGAACTTAACGAAATGAGCTATCGACAGCAACTTTGGGATCATAAACCACTAACCGACTTCTGGCGAGTGGGACGCGGAATGGCAAAAAAATTGAACGTGTACGGTATAACAACCATGGGACAGATAGCACGGCAATCGATAACAAATGAAGAATTATTGTATCGACTTTTCGGTATCAATGCCGAATTGCTTATTGACCATGCCTGGGGATGGGAGCCTTGCACCATGGAGATGATAAAAAAATATCGGCCACAAGCCTCATCTATCGTCAGCGGACAGGTATTACAAAACCCTTATCGCTTTAAACAGGCTCGAACTGTTGCCCGCGAAATGGCAGACTCGTTGTCTTTAGACCTCTTTGACAAGCGTCTTGTCACAAAGGAAATAGTACTGACAGTGGGATACGATTGCACATCATTGACACAACAAGACATTAGTTACACTGGGCCTATAACCATTGATTATCATGGCAGACAGGTGCCACGACATGTACACGGAACGAAAAGACTCGAACATTATACTTCGTCTTCACGACTCATTATGCAGACAGTGAGTAATTTATTCGATAAAATAGTAGAGCCTCAACTACTTGTCAGACGAATCAGTATTACAGCTGAAGATGTAAAAACCGAACTCGAAGCTGCACAAGAAAACAATAAGCCTATTCTGCTTAGTCTGTTTACCAACTATGATTCACAGCATATTCAACAGCAAAAAGAGGCTAAAGAACAAACTCGTGAACGCCGAATGCAAGAAGCTACATTAAGTATTAGAAACGATATGGCAAAAAAATGCTTTGCTACGTGGGCTTGATTTTACAGATGGTGCCACCACACGCGAACGCAACCAACAAATAGGAGGACACAAGGCTTAAACATGCTTCTTAGGGTTATTCAATAAAAAGGAAGGAGGAAAAACTGTTATTTATGGACTATTCTGACATTATTAATCTATCACACCATACATCAAACCGACATAAACGCATGTCGCCCTATGAACGTGCAGCTCAATTCGCACCCTTTTCTGCACTGACTGGCTTTTGATGAAGCTATTGACGAATCAGCTCAAATCAACTATTTAGATTATATTGAACAGCCTCATAGGCTTGCCTCTGTTGAACAAATAAAACCTGTTAGTAGTGAGCATAATCTGAATGCCCCATAAAAATCAACGAATCATGGCGTCCACACGTTATAACAATATTCATAGATATATGGAAACGTACAGAAAACAGTAAGAACAAAAGAGTAAAATGTATGTTTTATCTTTTTATGTGTCATATTAATAATATTTAGCTGTGCTGATAAAAGAATAGATATGGCGTAAACTTTAACAACCAAAGGAGTATTATAAAGTTACCTCTATTGAATTCCTCTTGGAAATACGCCCCTCCTATACATCGGATGGGGGACATGGGTTAATCCGCTAAAAAGACAGAGTTCCCTGTTACTTTCAAAAGCGCAATTTAATAAAGAACAATAGGATAATTTGAGAATGTGATATATATTTGGGACATAAAACTTATATGACAATAGATGGAAGTATACGAGAATCCTTGGATGTTACATACGATTTTGAAGAAAAAGAAATGGGAGTGCGTCTATCATACTGCTAAAAAGAAATTACAATAGCAGTAATAGCCTTTCTCAAATTAAAAATTTATATCATAGTATTGATGTCGTAATATCAAAATGTGAAGGGACTCTATTCTATCCTCTTGGGATTTATGATTGATTTGGTCATCTCCAACTATATGATTTCTCCATATAAGTGTATTAAGATAGTAATTTAACGTAGCGACGATTTATTGTACATTGCCAAATTAAAATAAACGATTAAAAGATTAGATGTTAGAAACTAAAAGGCAAAAAACTGTTTCAAAGAGTATTTTTGATAGCATTGGTCAACAAAAACAAATGACGGCATCTTTATTGGACACCTCTATTTTACCCATAAAAACGAAAATGAAAAAAATATATATTAGTAAATATTATCTTATTAGCTATTTTTGTATATGTTTTGTCTTTTATACTATCATAGAAAAAGCTATTATAAATTGTGAGAGTCAGATAAATAAATTCTCAGTATTAGAAGTTAATTGCAGTAGTGGATACTCGAGGAGGTTCGAACATTCTAATAGAATTCAATACAAAAAGCAATATTATGTAGTTACCTACAAGACAATGCAAATCATTTAATCCTCAGAAATCAAATTATATTATGATAAAGCAAAAGATGAGGTGTTTGAACAAAAATGAGCTTACGATAAGATATGTAGTATTATATTTTTATTCTTTATTTATGTTCATGTGTTTGGTTGTTTGTAATAGTAAAAATCAGAAATCTTCAAATCGGTAATTGTAAAAATAAAAAGAAGTTTTGGACAAATGTAACAAAAGCTTTAGCAGAACAGGGAGTAAAAAGCTTCTTTGGGAAAGAAGTATTGTCGACCAATTACTAATGAATAATAATTGAAAAACAAATACTGAAGTATGGCAAGAAATAGAACAAAAATATTGTACTTTATCTTTGGAGGAATATTGTTGCTATCACTTTTCATGATGAGTCCGTTTTATATTGATATGTCGTGGAAAAAGTCAATATAAATCAAGACCCTTCAACGAAAAGTATGTAACACTTGCAAAACTTCCTTAATTTGAATCAAAGTTCACAACTTTCTGTATTCATCATTTTTACAGATAATGATTTAAAGCAACTACCGCATGATATACCACATCATAAAAATTCTCTATAGCAATAACGATAATCTTATCAAACAGCTTCTAAATGCTTCTAATACTGGTGGAGATTTGACAACAGTTAGTAGCAAGATTGTTATATGTCAAGGTAGAGAAAAATATTTGAAGCTCAAATTTTGCTGAGTAATAGAAAAATATCGGATTACAAAGTAGTGAAATAGGTTGGATTGAGGCTGTAAATACAAAGACTCTCATAAAAATAATATCAAGATTCGACATATATAAATACCCTATATTAATAATATAAGGAATACGATAAAAAAATAAAGCAAAAATTCAATCAACAAAAGAATTTTTGATAATAAAAGAATGAAATAACAGAGTAAATAACTATATTTGCTGTTGTCTACTTTTGTTTGACAACGTACAGCAAAAATAAAGGTCAAACTATTAAATGGTAGTATATTTGAACCAGAAGGCATCAATGTTATGCTGCTTGCTGATTTTTATACTTGAGTTATTCTATTTATGTACAATAAGCAGTTATAGCAGTGTTATTCAATTGGTATACAATGAGGAGGATCAATTATTTTGATCATATTAATTATAAATGCTTTGTCATCATGTGATTGTTTTTATAAACGAAAAAAACTTTAAGAATTGCAAATAGTATATCTGCTACGGAATCTCAAGGGCGGTGCGCTTGTGTCTGTATACAAAACGGACAAAAATGGCAATAGGATTTGATAGCATATGCATTCACATAAAAGGAGCATTTGTAGAGCATCCGTATAATTACAGAGATTACAATAGTAAAACATTAATAGTTGACAGAGATAGCTATCAATTTATAATTATCTTATCAGGTAGTGATAGCTTGCAAAACAAAGGTTATGGAGAAACTTGGGGAAATAGATAATATTCCTGCGTTTGAAGCACCGTACACGCTTAATTATTATTTTTGAAAGGCAAGTCCCACCCGATACCATTGTGGTTACAATCTATGACATTCGTGAATTACCTAAGAAAAAGTTATAAAGGAAATATCTTTTTACAAGGCACATGAGAAATAGTTGCAAAAGAGAAATGTGGCGGAGCAATTATTACTGACAACGTGACAAAAAAGGCATACACATATCATAATATTTCTTAAACCTATATTCAATCGTATCAGCTATTTGTTGATCACCAATGGATATATCCCAAAAATTACTTTTAGAAAGGGCGTCGAAGAATTTGGTTTTACAGAGTGTAGAACAATAGAGATTGCTTTATAACGTCCATTGGTACCGGAGGTGGAGGTATATCGAAAGGAATTTGTTCTATTGCTATCAATTTGCCCTTTTAACACGATATGAGTATTGATAATATAGATATGTAGGAAGAATAGCGCCTTTTGCGGTCAAGTAATTTTAACGAATTAATTCTAATGAAAGGAATCGTATCTCCAGTTAATAGAAAATGATATTCAAAAATTATTATACATAATAGAATCTACATCCGACAGGGTTTCATGCACAAATAAACTTTCATAGAGTCAGATAATTTAATATTTGACTCTATGTTGCTCCGTGAAAACAAACTATTAGAAGAACATTTGATTACTTGGTAATTATTTATTTTTCCCTTGTACAAAATAATCCCAGCCTGTTTGTACTATACATGATGTCATAAAGAAACTGGCAAACATGCAAATAACAACTAAATATTTCATTCTTTCTCGTTTTGATTCTTTCGATTTTTCTATCGCATTTGTAATATCCTTTAGTGCTGCAGAGTAAGCTGCATCAAAATTACTGTATTTATCATTAAAAAGCTTGCTTTCCATTTTCACTTGTTAGACTATCTAAGTTCATCATATTATGAGACTTAGGTGTACGTTGTCAAAACAAAAGTGCACAACTGCAAATATAGTTATTTACTCTGATACCTCATTCTTTTTATTATCAAAAAAATTTATGTTGTCATTGTGCAAATATACCTTTTTGTTTATAATTCATACTACATAAAGACTTAATTAAAGTACAAGTTTTGAACTTTTGTTTGATGACGTACATTTCCTAATTAGTTATTAAAAGGGGTTGGCCCAAAAAGGCTGTATCACTTTCATAACTATGATACAATTATTCATTAAACTATTATTTCTTTGATCTTGGGCTTACATTGAACTTCCATACTATAGAGCACATCAAGTAACTTGGCAAACTATTATACCGGATTTCTGTTCTTCCCTGCTTGTTCATCTCATATTTGGTTGTTGATCTCTGATGAAGCAAATCAAAACCAGTAATCTTAGCCAACAAAGAGCCATTTATGAAACTACGAGCCAAATGCGCATTCCAAATCCATTCAGTTGTATTCATCATAGCGCTATAATATCCTCGACGTCCATACATTCCAAAATTTGAACCGAACGAAAGTTTCCATGGGAGTTGCAATTCTGTCTCAAAGCCCAGTCTGTAGTCACCTGCATGAATATTTTCAAACCCACTTCTACTACTGTTAATGTAATAGTAAGTGCTATTGGCATAAAGTGTGAACTCATATTTCTCATTAGGTCTGAAATTCAACTTTACATTAGCACCATACTGCCAGTTATTTACGATGCTTCTTATAATTCCTGCGCTTATATCAGTTGTTGTCATGTCAACGTTATGATCATAATCAATTGTAAGATGGTTGTCAAGTGTCCATTTTCGAGCACTGTCAAGGGGTAAGCTATAGTCAATCTGTACGTTTGTACGCCAATTTCCATTAACACTTATAGGTTGCATTGTTGCTGTACCAGTTACAGTGTTATACAAAGTAGCAAACGCTATGTCATTGTCTGTTTTATTGTAATTTATCGAAGCATGCCACATTCGCTGTCCCTTTCCTTCATGCTTTAAGGATAGTGACGCATTATATCTGTGAATATTCTTCAAATTTGGATTACCTGATATTAAGAACAATGGATCAGAGTCATCACGATAGTCTATCATATTTACAAGATTAGGAATTTCTGATTTTATGCTTGCATTTAGTTCCCAGTTGTATGTCTGTCCCCAACGAAAATATGCTTCAGGTTCAAAGAATATTGTGTTTCTTTTTACATCTTTTCTGCCAGCTCTTACATAGAACATATTTTTATTCACCACTCGTAAAGGCATTCTGATGTAAACCGTATTCAATATTAAGTTTATTAGCTCCAGATGCTGCATTGAGATACCATTCCAAAAATATTCTATGGTTATTCTGATATTCTGTGTACCAATAGCTATTATTGTTATCTATTACTGCCAAGAGTGCATTCTTTGCTGATGGAAGTATATCATAGTGCAAACTATCGAATCCTACTAGTTTGTCAAGTCTGTATAGCTCATTGTTTGTTTTGTTATATTTAAAATTATAATCATATCACGGTTGTAAACTCCATCTCGCCAATTCCAATAATAACTGATGTTTCCTTTTACATCCAAATTATTGTTGTAAAGCTTCAGATAATTATTTCTAAAGTCGCGTGCATTGACCGTATTCATATATCGAAGATCATAGAGTGAAAAGCGGTCTGCATCTTGCTTGTTATACTGCACGCTAAATCCTGTATGCAATAAATCTACAACGCTTATATTGAAATTGTTTTCATTTGCAAATTTTTATATTAAACTGCTCGTTGGTATGGGTTGTTTTATCATTCAATTCATTTAACAAATAATTTCCTTCAGAATTTGAGGTGAAAGCTGATTTATATTTATTGTTATGCTTATACAAAAATGTCAAGTGTAGAATGTGTACTATATTTACCATCTTGTTCATACTTAAATGCATTTTTACTATCAAATATAGTAGACTTATTAATAGTTCCATCTTGTGCATGTTGATAAATATTTCTACTTGGTAAATATACCTCTGCATTTTTAACATTTGAATATCTTCGCCGTTGTGCGAAATAGTATTGCTTTGTGCTAATCCATTTGAACATATCGCCACCAAAGAATTTTTGCATAGCTCACATTTGCAGTTCTATTAGTTTGTAATCCATTAGTATCTTCTTGTGGGGTCCATTGCCCTTGTATATTAGCAATTTTGATTGTCATTAAGGTTGTTGACGTTTGCAAAAGCTAATAACATTTCTTTCTGGGAATTTTTCATTCCAAAGCCTTTTAGCGCAAATCTACCATTGTGCCAGCACGGATTCAGCATTACCGAATATAGTTGCATCGTATTCCTTTTTCAACTTTACATCCATGACTAAGCTCTGATCTCCATATTACTCTGCATAAGGCGCGACATAGTTCCTAATCGCTTGTATACCTTAATCTTGTTGACGGTATAAGATGGAAGATTTTCTAAGGCCATTTTGGGATTTCCTGTAAAGAAATCGCGTCCATTAATCAACAAACTCTCAATTAATTTTCCATTAACATATATCTGTCCGTCTTTAGTTAATTGTGCTCCTGGCAAACGTGACACCAACGCATCAGCATACTTCCTTCTGCAAGATTAAATGCATCAGCATTGTAAACAATAGTGTCTCCACTCATCATCATCTTGATTTTTGTTGCTTTCACTACAACATCAGACAATTCAATGTAGTCGTGTACCATCAAGATTGGCTTTGCAGATATATAAGACTGACGTGAGCTTTTTAATTCAACGTCAATGTAGGCGTCCTTATAGCCGGGCATCACTGCCTTAATGATATAACGGCCTATTTCCTTAATTTTATCATTGAATACATACTGAGCCTGTTTGTCTTGGAATGGGAATTGTGCTTCCTCAACAGTAGCAGTTGTCGTGTCAATCACAGTGCTATCAGTATTCATCAGATAAATCTTCGCAGGTATAGCAACTCCATTCATTTTATCAGCAACACGCCCCTGAATGTCGTGACCAAAGTTTTGCACCACACATTAAGAAAAACAAAAGAGAAAAATATCACAATCAATGTTAATTTATTCATAGTAAAAAGATAATGAGGGCGCCTTAAGTTATTATTTACAAGATACACCATTAATTAATATTTAAGAATTTTTACTTTATAGTTAGGCCAGCAGATAACCCCAACATACAGAGAAAAACATATTCTTCCTGTCATTCTATGTATTCAAGGATATCCATTTCTGTTACTATGGAAAATAGTTTTTACCAATATTATTCTCTGGATAAGTTTTCAATATATTTTTTTAGCTAAAAGACAACTTCTTTTTCACAAAGTTTTGTTGAGTTTCTCCGGCCTCAAAGTTAGCAATACCAGCTATCACAACTATTAATTATAAGACTATTTTTCATGCAGTACACATCTCCTCCTAAAATGGGTACATCTTTCAACTTAGAAATAATAATAAGTGCCTGTTGTTTGGGAAATGCATAGCGTTTATCCCCAAAATGCATTAAGGAATAGTATTTCTTCATATTAGTTTGCTTTTGATAGTCTGTGGTTTATAGGTTTTTGATGAAATCAACTGTTTGTTGTCAAACAAAAAGTGCACAACTGCCAATATAATTGCATTGTTTGATATTTCATTTGTATGTTATCAAATAAAAGTTTACAATTACAAATATAGTTATTTTGTTTTGTATTTGCCTTTTTGAATTTTATTATTTTTAATCCTTTTTCGTAATTAGTTTACAGTTGTATGGTAATATGATGACGGCCGTAGTACATATATTATGACGATTGTGATACTATGCGTACGACGATAGCCATACGACATGTTTGACGGCGGTGTATCTTTTACTTTTAATGACATTTTATACTATGATTACAAGTAAGTAGTAGATATATTTCATGTTAGAAATTATGTTTATGAAGATTTAAAAATATTCTCTATTCAATGTGTTGGATTGTTGAATATATTGGTCTCACTGTCTTGAATTTAAAAATATTGTTTATCAAATTGTAAATTAGGCTATAATATCTATTTACTTATATATTACTTTTTAAGGCGTATAATATAACATATGTATAGCATCACTTTTTAGTTGTAGACGTAATAAAGGTAGAAGGAAATTATAGATATACAATAAATATTATAGATTTAAATCGATACTTCGTATGCCCGGATTGATAAAAGTCATTAAAAATAGGTAGACTATTATGATGGTATTAAATTTCATAAGTTGCTCAGTTATACCTTGTACAGAAGTGCATACTTAGCATTATTTACCCTAACCAATAATTTTAGAGAGATAACGAAGCAAGAATCAATAAAAATATAATTTATAAAAACATAGTAATAAAATTACAATCTTAAGTAACTCTATTTGCAACGGTGCACTTTTTGTTTGACAACGTACAATTATATATACTCTTTTGAATTATTCCATCAAGATACCAAATAATCGTATCTTTATTTACAGAATATTTGATAGGAGAAGTTACTTCTTCGCCTACGAAATAGATGGAGTCACTCGTTATTTTTAACCATGTAACTCCTCTAAACTCCAATAACCATATAATGATGTTTTTGGAGGTATGCAATTTTTAGCTTGTCATATTCATCAAGCAGCTTGTTATTATAATAAGAAAAACTTAAAATGATTACATTTCTTTTTCATGACTTTTAATGGACTATTGAATCATAAGAATACAAAAATAAAAATATTATACTATACGGCAAATGGTTCCGTTCTCCAATAGAACACTAATACCATTTATCTTGAGATTCTTATTTACCATTTTAATTTCATAATATAGTACCACATCATATTTTTCAGTTTCCATTTATATCTGGCATAAAAACTTGATAGCTGACACGATAGATGTTAAAAGAATATTTACTTACATTTATCGTTTTGAGAGAATGTTTATCAAAACCATAATCCGATGTTATTAGGTCATGGTCTAATCCATTTTGTTTCAGTTCATTTTACCAATTTTTCCAAATAAACGCGTGGTACAAGTTTTTGATACAAGTCTATTAACTGCTTATTTATACTATCTGGCGAGGTTTTACTCTCCCAAATGCGGGTATTACATGTCAGCACTTTCTTAAAGAAAAATTCAGCGTTTGAATCTTGAGCTTGTATAGGAAGTAACGATACATAGCATACAATCAAGTATATTTTCATATTCTTCATAATAAATGTTATACGTTGTCAAACAAAAAGTGCACAACTGCAAATATAGTTATTTACTTTGATATGTCATTGTTTTATTATCGAAAAAATTCTTTTGTTGATTGATTTTTGCTTTATTATTTCTCTTATCTTTTTAATTTTCTCCCCTTGCCCTAGATATACGTCTTTAGGTGTAAGATAATCCAACGATTCACGAAAATCTTTTCTTTTTATAGAATTTCACCCAAAGCGTATGTTTTATAATTAGTATAGGAAAACGCTATAGGAGGATTGAATGCTCTCAGAGAAACATATTGTAGAGTACCGACAACGTGGAACCGTATACCTGATAATATACGACAAATAGTGGTTAAACTTTCTTTAGAGCACCTAGAGCTCGCCCCCAGTAAATTATCATTTTTATTGGAAGAGAGTCAGATATTTGTTTCGGAATCAAGCTTTTATCGTATTTTGCACGAAGAGGTCTATTGAAACGTATGGGGCATGATTTTATCTTTACAGCTGATGAATTCCATCATAAGACAAAATTCGCTAATAAGATGTGCAGACCGATTTTACCTATTTCAAAGTCAAGGGTTGAAACTGGTATTATCTCTCTATGGTAATTGATGACTACAGCAGGTATATTATCCATTGGGAGTTATGTTCTAGTATGACTTCGATGATGTATCCAGAACAATAGATAAAGCGATTGAAAAGGCTGGAATTACATTTCAGAATCCTCCTTATCTGTTATCAGATAATGGACCACGTATATTGCTTCTTCTCTCAAACAGTATCTCTGTAAGGAATATAATATCAAGCATATCCATGGCAAAAACATTGCATCCGTAGACATAAGGAAAAGACAGAACGATAACACACAGCTCAATGAAAAATATAATTAAGCTAAATTATTATTTCTGTCCTCTGAAATAGAAAAACTATCGAACAATGGGTGGAATATTATAATGAGAAAAGATTTCATGAATCGTTGGATAATCTTACAAGAGGTATATTTAGGACAAGGAGAGAAAAATCAAAAGATATAGAAATAATAGATCAACAAAGAATTTTTGATAATAAAAAGATAAATATCAGAGTAAATAACTATATTTTGCAGTTGTGCTCTTTTGTTTGACAACGTACAACATGGAGGTTGTCCCTATGGTATACTTATCACTTGAAGACTGGGCGAATAGAGTAACCATAATATTCTAAGCCCATGGTCAAAGACATTTATTACATTAGAATCAAATGCGATAGACCAAGCTCTATTTGAAGCAACCATATTGGGAGACGTAGTCCAATATCCCCCACTTTCACCCATCATTAGTTTGTTACTACTTTGAAGATATCCTGCTGCTGGAAGAAAAATCTTAGCTCCATTTATTTTGCTAATTCCTAATCTTCCATTGATTTTCGGTATTCCCATAATTGGGTACCCACTCCCAATTGCAGTTGTCTATTAACTCTTGGGCTTGTTCGCCAGAAGGTACTCTCCATCCTTCACCCAAAATATAGGCAGCAGCATCATAATTATTTTGCTAACACGCTTCTTATATTAATGTAGTCTTCCATTTTTAAAGGAATAAATGTCCAAGTCGTAAGTCTCACAGGTTCTTCCGACATAATTGTTTTTGCAGAGGTATCACCCCAAAGCAAAATAATCTCCAAATTCAGTGGGCTTTTCAGCTCCAATGTTACAAGCTGCCCATTTTGTCCCAGAAGGGAGTCTAAGATCAATTAATTTCATTTTGTTTATTATTTTAATTCTTTGAGTTTTTATATTGCCTTTGCATTATCAATAAGAGTCAGAACAGCATTTATCTTTAAGAATGAGCATATTATATCCTCATCTTTTTAAGATTAAATACTTGCTTTTTCTTCTTCGCTCAAACTCTTTTGTTTTATAAGTTCCTAACAACTGCACCTCCATGCATAATGCCAATAACATGCTTGTCCTTTATCAGCGGACTTCCACTGCTTCCCTCATGTCAATAGCATTTACAATGAAAATAATTGCCTTCCACTTCACCAAGAGCGTATGCAGATTCTATATCAATTTCATATTCTTCATTATCATTGTTCCCTTCTTTTTATGTAAGCAATAGCTTTCTAAAACATCGTCTTTTTCTGGTGTATAATCTAATATAGAAAAACCACCTTCAATATTGTTGAATTTAAAAAAAGGCTAAATCAATAAAGTTAGGGACATTATCTCTACCTCTCCCAACATATGCTGGCACTACTTTATCGAATTCTACTTTTTCCCTCGTCTATTATTACATAAGCATTGTCATATTCTCTTAAAATATGAACAGCGGTAATAAAATAGTCATTCACTAAAAATCCATGACCAACTTGTTTTTGCACCTCTTATTATAGGATATATATATTGCTTCATGCTACTTTTTATTTTTAGAACGATTATCCAATATTGAACCAACTGCATTTGTGTGTATTCTACAAAAGTTTTGCCTCCTTATTTCGCATGTGTACGATGATTCATTAGAGTTTATGCCACAATACAACAGGATATGTACGATAAGGGGTGATCACCCTCTCATCGTATAATTACCAGTAAATATAATATCGTTGTCTTTTTCTTGACATCCAGTTCTTTGTTGTCTCAAACCATTGCCCTGATGTCGAATACTGCTTACGCTAAGGCCACGATACAAATATTCTGACAGTCAGCGCAAACCCCTTGTTGAAATAAGCTAAAAAGCATAAAAATGGTAATTTAAAAACTCTGACAAGTAAATGCTATTATGAAATTAAAAAGAAACAAAAACGCATCATAGAAACTCTGAGACATTGCAAAATCTCCCAGTAATTACTCCTTTTTCACCGTCCAAAGCATTAAAAAGTATTAATAATGTAGAAAAACTAATCGAGAAATAGTATAAAACGACTCACAGGACTTTATTTCGACTCTATTAGAGATATTTAGACACAATTATCCCTGGTGTCAGCATCCATGCTTTGCCCCCCTATCTGCTTTCACGCAAGAGCTTTCCGTCAATTAGTCCGATAAATCAATCCTCGAATAATATCACCTTGGCATGATCGTAGAAGAAACCGCTTCGTAGGACTACAAAGTTAAGGAGGCCAAAGAAGTGCCGCTTCTATGGGGTTATTGTCACAATATCTGTTAGACATAAACAGTGTAATTCTTGATGCGTCTACGGCTCTGTGAAGCTATGGCATAGACTATTTGAGCTATGGGAAGTACACTACTGAAACCTTACCTCTGTTTTTCTTCAGTCGTACCTGCTTTCTTGACAACATATAGTCTGCAATCCGCTTTGGATGTTATCCAACTCGAGATTAGTAGAAAGATCCTCTGTGGTTCTTCCCTTCAGTCGTTCTTTTTCACTATCCCATTGCGACTGCTGAACGGCAATACCTGTTGAGCCAATGGAAAGTCGTTCGTTGTTGAGATATATTCTCAACATCACGGGTGTTTTACCCTCCTTGTTCACATAGTTGCTTCTTAAATAGAAGACTGCTCTGAAAAATGGTTTTCATTTGCGCTGCTGTTTTTTTAATTGTAGCCATGGAAAGGAAAGTTGTAGCCAAGATTCAATAATTGTAGCCAGCTTCTAATAGAATTGTAGCCAAAAGATTGAATTATTAGCGAGATAAACTTCTGTAACCACGCTGCAAAGTTCGACATATTTATTTGAATAACAGCAATTTGCGTGTACTCTATGCGTACTCTGTACGAACTCTTGGCTACAATTTTTTTATTTTTGCCTCAAAAAAAGTGTAGCCAGATTGTAGCCATTGTAGAGTATTTAGAGTATTTACCCCCTCTGTACGTACTCTGAGAAAGAGAATAGATATAAAAGAAAAGTATCATAACTACTTGTAGCTATGATACTTACGTTTTTGTTAGGATTTCTCTGTTGGTTTGTTCAGAGTACCTAAAGCGGAGAGAGAGGTTTGTGAACCAAACTCTCGTATCTCGTTGTATATAAACTTTCTATATGTTTTGACAAATCATCAGTGTAGCATTTTTGTAGCAGTATTCTGACTGCTTAATGACTACCATTCTGACTACCTATTGAAAGCTCAACCGCTCTCTTTTCTTGGGTACAAAGGTATATAAAATTGTACTGACCTCCAAATCTTTGTACCATAAATATTTAGAGATTTTACTGCTACACATTCCAGTGCAAGGTGCAAGCCCTTATATATAAAGGGCTTGCACCTTGCACTGGAGGACTAGTATGATTGTCTGATATCGGTTGACCTTTTATAGCTTTATCACTAATAAAAAGGTGAATTATGTTATTATTTATTTCTATATAAGTTTACTATATTTATCTTATGAGTGATATAGAAACCCTTTGCATCCGCCACCAAACAAAAAAATGCATCTGGTGCATGACGACTTGCAGAGGGTACATAAACTTGCGTGTGACGGGTTGCTCGTGCCAAGATGTTTCTATAACTTTATGTTTATGAAAGAGTTACTGGAATTTCTTCGAAATGAGAGATTGAACAAACATCTAAAACAGGCGTATCTAGCTGAGAGGTTGGGAGTTGATGAAAGCACAATATCCCGATGGGAGTCTGGTCAGATTACAATGGATTTTCTCCAAATAGTAAACTATGCGACTGTTTTGGAGATAAATGTTTACGAGATGTTTGCATATCTCGCAAGCAATGGACAAGATCTTCCCATACCTATTGCAGAAGTACACGTTGAGGTGTATACAAAAGAAGCCTACAACTCTCTTATGCAATACCTTGCGAATTCTGGGATGGATATAACAATTAAAAGCACCAAGTTGAAAAGATGGAAATAATCGCAGTAGAAAGCCAAGCCTATCAAGAACTGATAGACAAGCTCAATCGTATTGAGCAGTATGTTGAGCGCACCTCCCGTCTTATTCAAGATATTGACGACGAGCTGGAGATGACCACGAAAGACCTTATCGGGACTCTGAATGTTTCAGAGTCCACCCTTTACCGCTGGCGCAAGAAGCAGTTGGTACGGTATCGCTACACGGAGGGTGGCGATGTACGCTACTTCTTCAAGTCTATCGTGATAGCCACGAAGTGTAACCGACTCCGCGTATCAGGTATGAGAAACGATGAAGTTCTTGGGCGGCTCAACCGTTTCAAGGACAATCTCATCATGAGTTCATGTCTTAACCCTAAAAACCGACAATTATGATAGAAAAGGAACAGATTCTTTTGCTTACACAAGGAGGTTTGAATGTGTTTTCACATTTCCTTGGCTTTGAGGTGAACCTTCATCGCAACTTCCGAAGTCCTTTCTATGACGACAGGCGAGCTTCCTGCCATATCTACTACGACAGGAAAACTTCTTCTTACAAATTCTATGATCATGGAGATACCACCTATTCTGGGGATTGCTTCTGGTTTGTGGCAACCCTCCGTAATTTGAACCTGAAAAACAAGTTTTTCCCGAAGTATTGGAAACGATTGTACAAGAACTTGGATTGTACTCTTTATGTAATGGTGAAAAGCATAGCAGCCATATCACGTCAGCATATAAAGAAACTATTGTTCCCACTCCTAAGGCTGATATAACCAAGTGTACGGAAGAACGTCCATATGGTTTCGAGATACAGCCATTTGACGATGGTCTGCTGAACTATTGGGCACATTATGGCATCCATGAGGATACACTCCGTCGCTTTCGTGTACGGAGTCTTAAGCGCTATGAAAGTGTATCTGCTGAAGGCAGGAAGTTTGAACTTTATGGATCACCTACGGAACCTATGTTTGCCTATATCGGAAATGGCTATGTAAAGATATACCGACCTCACAGTCCAAAAATCCGCTTTCTTTATGGTGGACTGATGCCTGCCACGTATTGCTTCGGAATGGAGCAGATTCCTGCCAAAGGAGATATGCTTTTCATTACAGGTGGAGAAAAGGATGTACTCTCATTGTATGCACACGGCTTCAATGCGATTTGCTTTAACAGTGAAACGGCACAGATACCGACAAGTATCATTGAGAGCCTTCAGCTTCGTTTTAGGCATATAATACTCTTATATGATGCGGATGAAACAGGTGTACGGGAGGCACATAAACAGTCTGAACATCTGGTGGAATACAAGGTCTTGAACCTTTCACTTCCGCTAAGTGGTACGAAGTCTGAAAAAAAGACATTTCAGATTTCTTTTGCCTTGAGGCAACGGGGCAAAGGAACTGAAAGAGCTGCTTGCCAAGATGTTCTCAGATCTATATAGCCAAACCATGATGATGTTACGTTCCTGTGAGATTGATTATGAGAATCCACCGGACATTTCCAAATCAGTAGTAGCAGTAAACGGTGTGCCACTCGGCACACAGGATAACCTGTTCTGCATTACCGGAGGTGAGGGTACGGGCAAGAGCAACTATGTGGGTGCCATCCTTGCCGGAGCGTTGGGAGAAAAACGATTGCCGATAGAAAAGACCTTGGGATTGGAGATTACCGCCAATCCCAAAAGGCTTAGCAGTCCTGCACTATGACACGGAACAGTCCGAGGCACAACTGCACAAGAACTTGGGTAAGACACTGCGTAGGGCTTCTTTGACGGCAGTACCGAGTTTTGCCATTCTCTGTATCTTGCCTCTCTGTCCCGCAAGGACAGGCTGAAACTTATCCGTGAGGTATGGATTTGTTTCATCACAGGCATGGAGGTATCCATCTCGTGGTGATTGACGGAATAGCCGACTTGATACGTTCTGCCAACGATGAAACGGAAAGTATTGCCATTGTGGACGAGCTTTATCGCTTGGCGGGGATTTATAATACCTGTATCATCTGCGTGCTACACTTCGTACCGAATGGAATCAAACTCCGTGGGCATATCGGCTCAGAATTGCAGCGCAAAGCAGCAGGAATTCTTTCCATAGAGAAAGACGATAATCCCGAATACTCAGTGGTAAAAGCATTGAAAGTCCGTGACGGAAGTCCGTTGGACGTACCGATGATGCTTTTCGGCTGGGATAAGGCTGAGGACATGCACGTCTATCGTGGCGAGAAATCTAAAGAGGACAAGGAAAAGCGCAAGACTGATGAACTCATTGCCGTTGTCAAAGAAGCCTTCCGAAATTCTTTCAAGCTCACTTACCAAGAACTTTGTGAGGTTCTGATGCGCGAAATGGAAATCAAGGACAGAACTGCAAAGAAATACATCGCCTATATGAAAGAACAACGTATCTTGGCACAAGATACCAATGGTAACTATCAAAAAGGAGAACTATGCCGTACATAGATTATGAAACCGAAGACACTTGGCAAAAACGCCTGTTTGACAAGCTGATAAGCGTCGAGGACAAACTCGACCGCCTGCTGATTCTGCAAGAGCAATCTGTTGATACAACTGTCCATCCACCCCTGAAACCGGAATATCTGGATATCATAGATGTATCCAAGATGCTCAAAGTAGAACAAAAGACCATCTATAATTGGGTGTGGGCAGGAAAAATTCCCTATCTCAAAGCCAATGGCAGGTTACTTTTCCTTCGGGAAGAGATAGATGAAATGGTACGGAAGCGAGAAGGTTGGTAGAAGTTAGTTCTATACAAGTATGTTGGAAATGTTCATGTTTTATTTCATACTCTTTTTCCTCACTATGGTTGAAATATTATCCTGCAAGTCAACTATTAGTTTACTTTCGGGAAAATAATTCAACCAATCGACTGTAATTAGTAAAGTCTTTTGTACCTTTGCGGTTGGTTTTAATTACAGCAAGTAAACTATGAGTGTACTAAAAGGAAAAAAAATAAACCAAATGCTTCAATCCGGGCAAAAGAACGGATTGCTGTTTGCGACATGGCTCGTAGAGCATGGCTATTCCAGGCAGTTGTTGAGCAGATATCGTTCTTCCGGTTGGTTATCCTCTCTATGTAAGGGAGTCATGTACCGCACAGGCGACACACTGTCCGCTTTTGGTGCTTTGCAGTCCTTCAACGAACAAGTAGGAAAGAGTTTTCGTGTTGCAGCGCATTCTGCTTTGGAGCTTTGGGGCTTCAACCATTATGTTCCTATGGGTAAACCCCTGTTAATGGTATCAACGGCAAGTGATAAAATGCCACAATGGATGAAGCATGACATTTTCGACCGTGAATTTAAGTTTTTCAAGACAGAGGTGTTTATCAGTGCACAGATAACAACTTTAACATACTTGGACTGGAGGCTGCTTATATCCTCCCCTGAGCAGGCTTTTATGGAATGTCTGCTGCTAACACCACGCCAATATAACTATATGGATCTATTTTATATAATGGAACAGTTGACAACTCTGCGTCCGAATGTCGTCCAATCGTTATTGGAAACCACAAAAACATTACAAAATGAAGAGGCTGTTTCTATATATGGCTGAGAAAGCGGGGCATTATTGGTATGAAGACTTAGACCTTACAAAAAAATAGATTTGGGGACACATAAACTCCAACTCGTCAAATCCGGTATATATATCAGCAAGTATAAGATGATTATCCCAAAAAGAATTAAACGACTATGAATGATCAACAATATAAAAAAAGCAGGTGGCATTGTTACTACGCATTATGCCTTTGGTTTTACAAGATAACGGACTTTGCAGTTCATGGAGGTACGGCCATTAACCTGTTCCACCAGAATATGCCGCGTTATTCGGTTGATATTGACCTTACCTATATTCCGATAGAGCCACGCACAGCAAGTTTGGAAAAAGATAAATCAACATCTTGGAGAACTGAAAACAAGTATAGAACGTGCCATTCCCGGAATACATGTGGTACATAAATCCGAAGTATGGAAATTGCAGTGCACGCATGATGGTGCTACGGTGAAAATAGAGGTAAATGGTACAAAAGCGGGGCATACTTGGAGAGGTTGAAATTATGGAACTCTGTTCGAAAGCGATGGAAGAGTTTCAAGCCAGCTGTAAGGCACGTATAGTTCCTTATGCTCAACTTTATGGGGGAAAGATTGCAGCCGCCCTCAGCCGACAGCACCCACGTGACATGTTTGACTGCAAATACATGAAAGACCAAAGGCTTGAAAGTGTAAAAGACGGGCTCATCTTATGTTTATTGGGAAGCGACAAGCCTATCGTGGAATCCTTGTCTCCTAATAACATAAACCAAGAGGAGGCACTTGAAAACCAATTCAAGGGAATGTCAGATATTCCATTTACCTATACAGACTATGAGCAGGCTCGTGAATCCATTATTAAAAAGGTAAATGACTGCCTTACAAATACAGACAAGGATTTCCTCGTTTCCTTTGAGGATGGAACACCACAGTGGGATAAATGTTGCGCAGGTGATTTAAGCCTATATCCATCTGTACAATGGAAACTACTGAATATAGGTAAACTTAAGAAACAGACTCCCGATAAGCACAAAGAAGGAATAGATAAGCTAAAAGGTTATTTGCAGGTATAATGATAAAAGTCAGACATTCAATACGGATGTCTGACTTTTATTTAGCCCCTCGGCATGTGTTTAGTGCCTCCATTTGGGTCTAAAACTCTGTAAACGGCTATTATCTTCTTTGTCTTGGACAAGATAGCTTTCGTTCTTTACTCCTCCAGAATGATAATGGTCGGATAAACCCTCTCCTTGCTTCATTTCTTCTGTTTCCTCTTTTTCCCCCTCTGGTGGAGCAAGGGTAAGCGCAATCTTTCTGTCCAATTCAGCAGCTTCACTTTTAAGTGAACGAAGCTCGTCCTCTTTTTTCCAAGAACTGTTGGCAATGTTGGTGTAAACGTCTTTATTGGCTACAACCTTTGCCATTTCCTTCTCATGCGACTCTATCACCTTTGGAATACGCTCCAAGGCATTAACGAAGTTCTGACACGCAAGTTTCGGGTCTGTTGCCAACTTACCGTTATTATAAGTATAGTAGATAGACTCCTGCCCTTTCACAAAAAAGCGGTTCACCGAACAATCAAACAAATCCTTTGAAGTGCTCTCCGTCTTGACCATTATGGAAAAACCATAAACTTCACCGATTTTATTATACTCTCCTTTGGTGCGAGCTTTTTCGTCTATCTCCTGCAGACGTGCAGCAATAGCCTTGATATCGGTGCTGTCTTCCACACCTTTGATTGTCAGTTTATTTATAGGTGTACCTTCATCATCACACTCCACACGCTTCTCAAAGAGAGCTAAGTCAGACTGTGCCTCCTTGATTTTATCCGTATGGAAGGATACAGAACTTTCAATCTCTGCCAACTTGCCCGTTGCGGCATCACGCTCACGGAGAAAGTTCTTGCGTTCTGATTCCAAGGTGGTAATCTTCTTATCCAATCTTGCTTTCTCTAAAAGGTCGGTATTACCTGAAAGCACTGCTACGTATTCTGAGAAGTTCATGCCGCTGTCCTCATCCATCGAACCCTCATCGATGGTACGACTGCCAAGCGTGTTCGTCTTTAGCTGATTGATGAAAAGCTGCTTGTTATGCAGCAGGTTGAAACTTGTAGCTATCCAAGGAACGTTCCACGGCATAGATAATCACATCGACCTTGTTGTCCGCAAATTCCTTGGCTATAAGGTTTCCCTTGCGCACAGCTCGTCCGTTGCGCTGCTCCAAGTCCGAAGGTCGCCAAGGCGTGTCCAAATGATGGACCGCAACGGCACGCTGCTGTGCGTTTACGCCTGTTCCCAACATAGAGGTAGAACCGAAGATAATGCGAATGTCACCACGATTCATCGCATCTACCATCGCTTTCTTTGGCCTTTCTCGTTTCTTTACATTCCTGAATAAAGCGTATCTCGTAGGACGGGATATGATAGTCTTCTACCAGCTTACGCTTGATTTCCGAATAGACATTAAAGTCTCCACCGGGCTTATAAGTACCTAAATCAGAGAAAACGAACTGCGTCCCTTTCTGTGCATCGTACTTTTGGTAATAGTCATTGAGCATCTTGGCACAGTGACTTGCCTTGTTATCTATATGATCTGAGTAAGCATTTTTCATCAATCATGCGTAAATCTAAGCTCATCTTGCGGGCGTAGTCTGTTGCAATAAGCATCTTTGCCTTTTTCCTCGCTCTCACTCAGAGGTGCTCGTCCCAAGATTGTGGCATCGCCACTCTTAGCAAACTCCATCAGCTTGCCGATAAAGACTTCCTGCTCGGGTGTAGGCGGTATGTTATGCAGTATCTCATTTCTTTCTCCGGGGCGGTCGATACCGATGTCTTTGGCAGTGCGAAAATCGCAAATCTCCGCATAAAAAGTAATGGGGGTGAATGTAATCGACTGATTACTAATAAAAAAAGCAGAATATATAATCTGATAAGGTGAACGACTAAGAAACGAGCGAGTTTTCTTTCCCTTTCTTTATTCTGCAAAGTCTCAAAGAACTCTCTGTTTGATGTTGCAAAGATAGCGATATAATTCATATAAGCAAAGTATTTACGTTGTTTTTTCAATGAAAATCAACCTTAGACATTTCTAATTCTATAAAATCGCCATTTTAAGGTATTGCATATATCTATGAACAATGGTAATTTTGCAAAATGATAATCAAAAGAATTCTTTTAATCTTCATCATTCTACTTCTGCTGTTTCCCACTGCTAATGCTACTATTTTGAATTTAGTTGTGGGTGATACTATATACCCTACTCGAAAACATGTTTCTTCATTACATAAAACGATAGAACTCGATGAAGTTCAAGTTATTGGACAGCGGAAATTGTTTTCCATAAGAAAAGACACCACGTTTATCAATACTGATTGCCTTCGAGTAAGGAAAGGTGCTAACTTGGAAGACTTAATCAGGAATATTCCGGGCATGGAATACGACAAGGCGAACAGGCAACTATCATTCAAAGGAAAGCCATTGAACGGCGTAAACATCAATGGCGAGACCTTTATGGGCAACGACATTATCGCAGCGTTGGAGAATATGCCAACCGATGCAGTGGAACTACTGAAACTGTATGACATGCTCAGCGCATTGGAGAAAATGACGGGAGTAGATGATGGTGCCGACAATTATGTGCTGGACATCAAGACCAAATCTACCTACAATGGCAGCCTGACAGGAACACTAACGGCTGAACACGGCAATCGCGACAGACGCAGGGATGAGGTACAGGGCAATCTATTCAATGCCGATGGCGAAAACACCTCGCTGACTTTTGCGCTCTGACAATCTTAGTAATATGAACATTGGGGAAACAATTTCCAAAAACATATTGTCGGGCAATATCGTGAAGAAATTTGGTAAGAAAAATTACGCTCAATGCAAGCCTCTCACTCAATGCCTTCCACAATGGAAGCGAGAATCATGACTATGATGAGCAATATCTTTCATCGGGAACAAAATATCGGGAATCAATGCTGCTTTCCTTGAGCAAGAATCACAGTAATGCCGCAAACATAAATCTGCAGTATAACATAGACAAAAAAAGACTTTGCTGAATATAAGTGCAAATGGAAACTTCGGACGGTCAGACAACCTGACTGACAACACAACATACCTATATGAGCGCAATACGGCTGCGGACACGCTGACCTCGGGAACGCTGCGAAATAACACAAAAAGCAATGGAAAGAATTACCATGTATCTGCCGACCTCACACGGCGGATTGGCAAGGCTGGGGCATCATTTACCGTGAAGGCGACACTTGGCGGTAACTCGAATGAAACTAATAATACCAGCCTTTCACTGACGAAATTCCACCACCTGCGCAACGCTGTGGGCGGAGATTCACTACTGTTGCGCAATCTTTGCCAACAACTGCCCACCCTGCGCAACGAAAGCAGAATATCATTGCAATATACCCATCCTTTTGGCAAACAGTTGAAATTGCAGACAGGGTACGGACTGCATCACGAAGAGGATAGAAACACAAGCAACACTTACGACTATACTATACCGAATAGACCATACATAGATAGCCTAAGTTATGAGAACACACTATCTATATGTGGGCAGGAACTCACCCTGAGAATGGATTATAAGGGTAAGCAATGGAAGATAAACAGTGGCATTGATGTAGACCACCCTGACTTTGAACTACGAAGGATGAAATTTTTTTCAGGGACAACTTCCAGCATTTCCAAAAAAACAGTTTAACCATTGACTTGGAGACAAACAAACAATTTGAGCATTAAGGTTTAAACCGAATTTTTTTCCGAAATTGACCTGACCTGACTTTTCCTGAAAATCGACTTTAAAGCTGTTTTTACAGATAAATCAGGTTTCTCTAACAGACAGGAAATAAATGCTAAGTATTTGGCTTTAAACTTAAAATCAAAAAATAAGTGTTTTCTTTTAATGTTTAACAGGGCTGATTTGACAGTTGGCGGTGGCAAGAAACTTTCAGGACCTACCTCATAGACAAGTTTCAAATCAAAAAAAGTATGATAGAAAACGGTATATGGATTGTAAAGCTTCCTCGAAAATAACTTTTGTGTAGGTTCTAATTGAAGGATAATGGAACCTCCCAGAAAATTTCCAAGACTCTCAAACATCAGGATTTTGAAAATATCGGAAGTAATGCCATAAGGAATATTTGACACCACTTTGAAAGGAAATTTCGGAACTGCAAAATTCCTAAAATCACAACCGACAACTTGAACATTTCGGGCATCAGAAAATAATTTTCGTAAATGTTCAACCAAAGCTGTGTCGTTTTCAATAGCAACAACATTGTTGGCGATTTTTTTAATAAATGAACAGTAAGAAACCCCTTGCCTGCCCCAATATCTAAAACCGTATCCTGATTACTTATATTTGCTTGTCTTATTGCATCTTTTATTAGCACTTTATCAATAGTAAAGTGCTGACCCGTAAAACGAACGGGCAATTTCTTTTTTGTCATTAGTAACTTCTTACAGGTGAATACTTCTTGAGTTCAACTTATAAATGCAACTTTTTGGGTGCGGATAATAAGCAATAAAAACATTTATTTTTCAGAGAGGAAAGAGAGACAATGTCCCCTTTCTCACTCTGAATGGATAAAGTTTGCTATCTTTGCTTTAATTGTCCGTCCAAAGAAAAAAAAGTTGCAGATGAGCAAACATATAACCGAGGAACAAAGGTATGCAATTTTCTATGATGTTGCAAATACCGATGAGCAAAAAAGCAATAGCGGAAGCTATCGGAGTAGATAAAAGCACTGTTTACAGGGAGATAAAGCGCAATTGCGACGCCCGAAGTGGTAGCTATAGCATGGAGCTTGCCCAGCGAAAAAGCAGACAGGCGCAAGCAGCAAAAACATCGCAAGGAAGTGCTTACACCGGCAATGAGAAAACGGATAATAAAGCTGTTGAAGAAAGGATTCAGCCCGGAGCAGATTGTCGGCAGGAGCCGCTTGGAGGGAATTGCGATGGTATCTCACGAAACGATATATCGCTGGATTTGGGAGGATAAGCGGCGGGGTGGCAAACTGCACAAATATCTTCGCAGACAAGGTCGCAGGTATGCCAAACGTGGTTCTAAAAATGCAGGGCGAGGATTTATCCCAGGCAGGGTGGATATTGATGAGCGTCCCTGAGATAGTGGAACTGAAGGAGAGATTTGGTGATTTAGAGATAGATACAATTATTGGTAAGAACCACAAAGGTGCCATTCTTACCATTAACGACAGAGCAACAAGCAGGGTCTGGATACGCAAGTTGTCGGGAAAAGAAGCCATCCCGGTAGCTAAGATTGCAGTATGGGCACTGCGGAAAGTGAAAAACTTAATACACACAATTACGGCTGACAATGGAAAGGAGTTTGCAAAGCACGAGGAAATTGCGCAAAAATTGGAAATAAAATTCTATTTTTGCAAACCATACCACTCATGGGAACGTGGTGCCAATGAAAACACCAACGGGCTTATCAGGCAGTATATCCCAAAGGGTAAGGACTTTAGTGAAGTAACCAACAAACAGATTAAGTGGATTGAAAATAAACTCAATAATCGACCTCGTAAAAGACTTGGATACCTCACGCCAAACGAAAAATTTAAACAAATTATTAATCAGAATTCTGTTGCATTTGCAAGTTGAATTCAGCTTATAATAAGAAAGGAGATGAAGAATTTACTTCCCAACAGGACATTTTATTCCCTAAAGTGTTTGATGTTGATGGCATGTATAGGGCACAGAACGAAGCGTATACAATGAGTTGAGGCAAAAAACGTAGTATTGGTATGTGTGTCAAAGAGTTACGAGTGTTGGCTGATTGATGGGGCGCAAAACGAAACGTTTACATTGCTTTAATTTTGCTTTACATCAAGGGGTGGTTGAGGCATCAAAGCTTGAAGATAAGTTTACATTAGGTTACAGAGGGTTTACATAGGACTATAGTATAGGTTTTTAGGGCAGGTTGTCTGTCCTTTTTTTTATGGCACAATCATTACGAAACTGGCTGTAATAAAGCAATCTACGCCAATTTCAGGAGGTTCTCTGGCGACATACAAAGACAGGGATAGAAAGGCTTAGGAAAGGGCTTAAAATGCCATTAAAATAGTGTTCAAAGGGAGGTAGCGGATCTTGTACCGTTGTCTCCCTTTTTATATTGAAAAATGATCGTTTTTAGTGAGTGGGGATACAAGCGGGGTTACAAAGTGGGGTTACATTTTAGGAAAAGTGGGGTTACAAAACTCTTGCCAAGCCACCCCCCAGTAGATGGGTTGCCAGCGAACAAAAAACGGCTTAAAGTGTAAGAAACATGCACTTTAAGAGCAAGTTTCAGGTATAATCTTTTGCGTAGAAGCTTTTATATATAAGGTTTTACGCCTAAAAAGGTTATGTTTAAGGGGGGGGAGACCTACGTTATCAGTCATTAGATATATATAATGGTCGTGACATATAGTTCTTTGTCCTATACATAACTAAAAAAATTTATTGATGCTACCAATTACTTCAAATACGTTTATAATGCGAGAAATCTCAAACTCTTGATCATCAAAATTAGGATTTATTGGGACATATCGAAAATATTCTCTGGATGAACCCCGACGAATAATTTTTATAGTGCGGATAGTATCAAGGACAACTGCATACATCTCACCATACTGGATGTCGTTAATAGTACATTGCCTCAAGGCTATAATATCTCCATGATTGATCCGTGGCTCCATAGAATGCCCAGTGACATTACACCAAAGAGTGGCACGCTCAAATCCTGGGACAATGATATTGTGGTCTGGCAAAGAAGTTTGGGAGTTGGAGATCTCACAAAATCCCCCCAAAAAATCAACATTATAATAAGGCTGCCCTTTATTAGGGCTATAACTAACTACAGGAGAGACAATATCTCTTGTCTTCTTTTCTTTTAGCATATTCCCATTACCTGTAAGAAGCCATTCAGTTGAATAGTGGGGATAATTTTCAACAAGTGATTCTATCCACTTCGCCTGAATATCTGTTCCTTTAGAAATAGCCCGTGATAGCACACCCTTACTTGCCCCTATTTTTTTCTCTAAAGCACCGATGGTTATCCCCTCTTGCTTAGATATTTCCTCTATTCTTGCTAAAATTTTACACATAAATTGAAAATTATCCCCAAAAACATTTGCTGGTTGAAAATTATCCCCTATATTTGCAACGTGTTTGAAATAAAACATGCGCCCAAAAATACGAAAAAGGGCTATAACAATGAAATTTTTAAGTATTAAAGATTATGAAGAAGAAAGTGATAAAAGTTACAGCGACAGATCAGACAGTTGAGAAGTTGTACAAATTTGTAAAATTTATGAATGAAAACTCAAGTATTCGCGCATATCCGAGTGTGGATAATGAGGCGGTATTTTTTCCTGTTGATAAATATGATCTGAAGTTTCTGAAGAGTACCCTCTTGGAAAAAGGATACACACTCAGAATTGAAGACGCGCTTTAGAATGATAAAGCAGAATAAAACAGAATGTGAAATTAAGATTTAAAGATTAAAGAGTGAATAATAAACGAATTAAAAAAGTAATATGATGAAGAGATATATCCACATTCAGAAGAAGGATCGCGAGTTTATCGCAAAATCTTTCGGCATCACGGAACAAAGCGTGCTTAACGCCATAAAATTTGATGCAAAGCGTGGTCACACCGATTTAGCAAAGAAGGTGCGTAAATTGGCGATGGAGCGCGGCGGAATTATTATGATAGAGGCTCCAGAGTGGGAGACACTTCACGATTCCGATGGTTATGTGAGACAGTATCTTGGTGATGTCCTGTTAGAGTTTTCCAAGGAGGAGCCTTGGTGTGATGTGTACAATAAAGGGGCGAAAGTACGCCGCTTTGAGAATGTTATGATAAGTGACATCCAAGGTATCCAGGACTGGGCTGCTGCTTTGAGATAGAAGGAGGTACGCGATGGAGTATTACGAAGGCAGACTATGTGTATCCTATCAAGAACTTGTAGGTAGTGGCATTATGAGTGCCGCCAACTACAAGCAGACTGCAGCACGCGGCAAGATGCACGTGATGCGTCGCGGTGGTGGTGCGGCAGGTAATTATGCGCTGATTGCAGTAGATAGCCTTCCTCTCGCTTATAAAGAAAAAGTTCACGCCCTTTATCCTGACGGTGATCTGACCCACTTAAAAGGATGGGTTTGTAGCAATTATGAGATCGACCAGGCAGCTGTAGCATTTTACCATGATAGGGAGAAGACAGGTGTAGACTTGCGGCCTGGGAAAATTAGGGAGTATGTGACGAATGCAAGCGTCTTGAACTGCTGTATCAAGCTATATAATCGCGCTGCCACGGCGCAGAAGATATTTGGCGGCAAATACAACTGGGAAGAGATGGCACAAGCCATTGAAGCTCTCCGTGGTGAATACGGACATACTCTCCCCGCGAGTACTCTCCGCTTTCGGAAGAAGGTGAACGAGTACAAAAATCAGGGGTATGGCTGTCTGATAAGTGGCAAGTTTGGCAATCAGAACAAGAGAAAGGTAGATTACAAGACAAAACTCCTGATTTGTGGTTTGGCCGTGTTGCCAAATAAGCCTTTTGGCAGCAATATACATGAGATGTATATCAGCTTTGTGTGTGGTGAGCTTGATGTCTACGATCCGAAGACTGGAGAACTTTTCAATCCAGATGATTTTACGGACAAAAACGGAGATCCGAAGGAGTTGAGTGAAAGCACAATCCGCAATGTACTCAACGATCCCGCCGTCAAGCTACTCATCGAGAAATCTCTGTCGAGCTGGAGCACGTTTATGCACGAGCAGATGCCCTATATGCATCGTCATAGTGGCCGCTTCTCCTTGAGCCAAATTACAATGGACGACGTCGACCTTACTCGCAAGCTGAAAGACACGAAGCAACGCGTTCACGCTTACTACGCCTATGATGTTGTGAGCCAGTGTGTGATTGGCGCCAGCTATGCACGAAAGAAGGACGAGCGGCTTGTTGTGGATTGCTTCCGCGACATGTTCCGTCTGATCGCGCGCCATGGTTGGGGAATACCCGCTGGTATTGAGGTGGAGAACCACCTGATGAGCCAGTACAAGGAGGGCTTCTTGAAGGCCGAGGAAGTGTTTCAGTTTGTGCGCTTCTGCGCCCCTCTAAACTCGCAGGAGAAATATGCCGAGCCTCTGAACGGTGCGAAGAAGCGCAGCGTAATCCACAAGAATCACGAAGGTATCGGGCGTTTCTACGGCAAGGGCAAATGGCGCCAGGAATACAAAAAAATCAGCGACGAGACCAATGAGCTCTACGAAGACAAAGAGTACTTTAGCTGGGAGCAATTAGTAGCCGACGACCGCAAGGATAATGAAGAGTGGAATAACACGCTGCATCCCAACCAGAAGATGTATCCAGGGATGACGCGTTGGGAGGTGCTGGAGGCAAACATCAATCCTAACCTGTTGCCCTACGATGCACGGACGCTCGCTTACCACATCGGAGAGAGAGTCGAGACGAGTATTCGCCGAAATTCGACTGTCAGGGTGGCACACGAGGACTGGTGGCTGAGCAATACAAGCGTGCTGGAACGGCTTGAACCGAACAATTACAAGGTTACTGCCTGCTACCTGCCAGACGATGATGGCGCACCACAAGAGGTCTTTATCTATCAAGGAGGCAAGTTTATAGATACTGTTGAGAAAGTACAGACCTACAGTCGTGTGATGGCCGAGCAGACGGAGGAAGATAAAGCCGCATTCGTGGCCCAGCAAAAGAAGATAGCCAAGTTTAACAAATATGTTGAGGAACATGCTATTAACAGATTGGGGATACTGAAACCCGACCAACAGGCACAGCAAGAGGTGCAGGAAATAAAGGTCTCTACCCCTCTGGAATACGAGCCAAGAATACAACTGCCAAGCGCGTCAGACAGAGCAGTAGCAGATATTTAGAATAACATTAAAATACCATTTTAATATGATTAGTAATCCCCAAAAGCAACGAATACTGGAGGCGATAGCCATCAACCGTAAGAACTATCCGAGTGATGCAAAGCACGCATCGGTGTTGGGCATCTCGCCAAGTGTTTACAACGGCCTAAAAAAAGGCCAGACGGAGAAAGCGCTGAGTGATGCCAATTGGGTGAATATCGCACGCAGGTTGGATGTGAATCTGCGCGAGATGATTGAGTGGAAAGGAGCTCAGACAGAGACCTTTAAATATATCAACCTCCAGATGGAGGCGTGCCAGGAGCGCAGCCTAAGTGTGATGCTCTGCGACCTGCCGAATATCGGCAAAACCTACACCGCGCGCTGGTATGTACATGAGCACCGCAACGCCGTATATATTGACTGCAGCCAGGTGAAGACGAAGCGTGCGCTGGTTAAGAAGATCGCACAGGAGTTTGGTGTCGGCATCAGTGGCAAGTATCAGGACACCTACGAGGATCTTGTGTATTACCTGCGCTCAATGGAGCGGCCGTTAGTGGTGCTTGACGAGGCCGGCGACCTACAATACGAGGCATTTTTGGAACTGAAGGCACTGTGGAACGCCACGGAAATGTGCTGCGGCTGGTACATGATGGGGGCCGACGGTCTGCGTGCCAAAATCAACCGCATGGTGGAACACCAAAAAGTAGGATATGCTGAGATTTTTAGCCGTTACGGCGGCAAGTACAGCCGCGTGACGCCAGACCAAGAAGACGACCGCAAAGCATTTTTATTAGAGCAGGCGCGCGTGGTGGCAACCGTAAACGCACCAAAAGGCACTGACGTCGGACAAATCGTGCGCAAGAGTGGCGGCGGCCTGAGAAGAGTATATACAGAAATCGAAAAATTGAAGAGAGGGGCATGATATGAAACGTGTAAGCATCGTAATGACGTACACAGGGTATGTTCCCGAGGATACCCGTCTTGGAGAATTGAGAGAATACGCAGAAGGTCAGATTAACGATTTCTTCAGATACTTTGATAAAAATAATGATGAGGAATATGATTTTGACCGCAATGATGTGGAGATTACAGACCAGGGACTAACTATTTTACTTGAATAATATGACCAAAATAGAAATGGAGGCTATGGAAGCCGTTATCGGCATCCGAAAAGAAATGGCCAAGGCTAATCAGATAGATTGGGAACAACGCCGGTATGAGATTGCCAAGGAATGTTTGCCTTGTGTCTATCAGATGGCTCTCGAGATAGCTAAGAGAACAGGCACAGTTGAAAAACCACAAAGAATAACAGCCGTAGCAGTAGATCTTGCAGATTTACTTATTGACGAACTAAAAAAAGATAAAGAGTAATGGTAAAAAGAGCGTACAGTCCGAAGGAGATAGCAACGAAGTCCTACAAGACACTACCGTGGGGTGGCCGCTGGGCGGAGAGTTTTGGTTTACCCGAAGAGAACTCCACTTGGTTTATCAGTGGGGCCAGTGCTGCCGGAAAGCTCTTTTGTGATGCAACTGGCACACGAACTCACCCACTACGGGCAGGTGCTTTATTTAAGCTACGAAGAAGGTATCAGCCAAAGTTTCCAAGAACGTCTGTTACTCTTTGAAATGGATAAGCGACAGGGCTGGTTCCGCGTAGTAACAGAGGACACTATCGACGACTTGACCATCAGACTGAAGAAACGGCACAGTGCGAAATTTATCATCGTAGACAGCTTCCAGGAGAGCGGCTGGGAATGGCCCGAAACGAAAAAACTGATAGAAGCATTTCCGCGAAAGAGCTTTATTTTTATCAGTATGGAAGCCAAAGGACAGCCACTGGGCAAGCCTGCGCTCCGACTACGCTACAAGGCAGGAGTAAAGGTGCGCGTGGTAGGTTTTAGGGCCTATTGTCAGGGGCGCTTTAATTCCGATGCTGGAAATAGTTTCGTCGTGTGGGAAGAAGGGGTATTAAGGACATCAAATAAAACAGTGAAAAATTACAATAGCAATGAGCAAGATTGTAAGACAGATAGAACTGCGTCCTCCCAGTGTGAAGACAACGGAGGAGAGGATTGTGAGCAAGGGGCATAATTGCGAGTATTGCCATGGCAACGGTTACTTTGTTGGCTGTAATTACAAAGGCCAATCCGAAAAAGAGTTCTGCCCGATTTGTGGAGGCAGCGGTAAGGTCGATGCCGTGGTAACAATCGAGTGGAAAGCAGCAGAAAGCGTATAACTAAAATAATAAAATCATGAAGAGAATTTTAGAAAGAATCAAACAAGTTTTTAGTACTTGGCAGTCTGGTCGTGCCGCTCGTCGACGCGCCCATTATGCAGCTGTACTTGATGCCACGGCTCGCGAAGCCGTACAGGTGATGGAGTTTCAAGGCCGGCTTTATGTGAGTGTCAGCGGTGTCCCGTTGTTTGACATCGATGATGTTAGGGGCAGCCTGACAGATGCAGTAACAAAAGCCCGTACAAACTATAAAAGATGGAAGGAAGAAATGCCATGGGAAAGGTAAATATTGGACCAAGATATTATCGTGTTACTGTCATCATTAAACCGGAAGGATTTAATAAGATATTATTAGAGGGACTTTTTGTTTATGGAAAAGAGGCATATACTCTTTCGGAAATCAAAAAGAAATGCTGGGAGTTTCTCAAACCGCAAATAAACTTCGAAAAATACGATATTGACCCAGAGCAGGTAAGAACGGATATTAAACTCACGTCGCTGCCAGTTGATTTCTTACTCAATGCGGATCAAAAATAAAAAATAGGTATTATGGATAAAGGATTTAATTACGCGCGGTTTTACGCGCTCTTAAGCAACTGCCCGGCGCAGATAAGGAAACCCTTGTGGAACAATATACAGGCGGTAGAACAACGCATTTGCGTCAGATGACGATTAAGGAGTATGAACTGATGTGTTCTGTGATGGCTCAAGTAGCCGGCTATGAAACGCGCATGGCAGCTTTGCGCAAGGAGTTACGCCGTAAACGTAGCATCTGTTTGAGGCTGATGCAGCAACTTGGCATTGATACTACGGACTGGACACGAGTTGATGACTTTTGCTGTCATCCGAGGATTGCCAAAAAGCCTTTTAGGCAAATTTGCCTTGATGAGTTCGACGAGGTGATTAAGAAACTTCGCATGATAAAGCGCAAAGGTGGTTTACGCCCCATACCGAAGAGTAAAGAGCAGTCTTCTGCGTCCACCATTGTTTATGTCCAACTAAATCACAATACAACAGAAAGTTAAACAAGTATGACACCAAGAGAATTTGTAAAGCAAGCGATGGATAATATCCGGAAACTCACGAAAGACATGAGTGAGACAGAATACGATAACTGCCTTGAGCAGCTCTCTTTTGAGATTGAGGATGAGCGCCAGCAGCTTAACTGGTCGCCAAGCGAGGAATTATAAACGAAAAGATAATGAGAACAAAAACAAGCAAATGGTTTGAAGTCAAGTTGCGCTATGACAAAGTGCATGATAATGGGGCAGAAAAGAAGGTCACTGAAAGTTTTGTGATTGAAGCTCTTTCCTTTGGGGAAGCAGAAAAGATAGCCCTGGAATTTCTGGGCAGCTCGGTGTCTGGTGAGATACAAGTTATAAACATCAACCCGACGAAGTTTAACGAGGTGATCTTTGATGAGGAGGAGTCATGCGACCGATACTACAAGGCAAAACTACAGTTTATCACCCTTGACGAAAAAACAGGAAAAGAGATGCCCAAGTATTTTTACTCTCTGGTACAGGCGTCCTCTTTTGACAACTGCAAGGACACGATCCGAAAAATGAACCAGTCAACATTGATAGACTATCAGATTGCAGCCGTGTCAGAAACAAAGATTGTTGATGTAGTAGAACACAAATTATAAACGATAAAACAAAGAAAAGACAATGGGAACAAGAAAAAAGAAAGTTATTATTACGGGTGTGAATCGCGAGCAGGCTGACGAGGCGTTTGCAACTTACGCAAAGAGCGATGCTCAAGTACAGAAAATCAATGCAGACATTGAGCTACAGTGTGCTAAAATCCGCGAGAAATATGCTGACAAGTTAGCAACACTCACTGCGGAGAAAGAACAAGCATTTGATACGCTGCAAGCCTTTGCTACCGAGAATCAGGAAGACCTCTTTGCCAAAAAGAAAAGCCTTGATATGGCTCACGGTATTATCGGTTTTCGCACTGGAACTCCGAAACTGAAGACATTAAAAGGCTTTACTTGGGCAAGCGCGCTGGAACTGGTTAAGGAGTTTTTGCCCGACTATGTTCGCCAGACCTGGGACATCGCCAAGGACAAATTGCTTGCAGATAGGGAGGGTACCGTTCAGGAACCCGGCAATCCGCTTGGTCCCGGCAAGTCCATGTATGAGCAGATGGCCAAATGCGGCATGCAGGTTGTACAAGACGAGGCCTTTTACGTGGAACCCAAGAAAGAGGATAGTGGTGTATGATCCAGGAAGTATCTAAGTCTCCTAAAATAGCCCTGTGCCGTAAATGTCACGGCACAGGCTATTATCGGCGAATAGCAACAGACACCACTTTTACTGTTGAGCAGTGTCCCCAGTGTGAGGGTTCTGGCAGGGTTACAGTGAGTGCAGTAATGAAATGTGATATAAGACCTTATAAACAAAAGGAGCGATAAAGTATGCAGAAGCGACGCGGAGTAAGTTATCAGAAACGTGTAGAGGAAATCAATAGGATATATGATCAATATGCTAAGAGCGGAGTTTCAAACCGTGAGATCTGGCGACGATATGTATATCCTGTGTATGCCATAACCGAACGGACATTTTATAATATACTCAATGCGAGCGCAGAAAGTAAGAATAAGATAGCTGACGACACCCGTCAGCTATTGCTCTTTGATTTTAGTAATGATGATGGAAAATGATTTGCAGAAAGTCATCGCTCAGATTTTGAGAGATATCCGAGTTGACCTTACAGATGAGTTCGACAGAAATTTCGAGCGTCAGAGTTTCTTCTCACAAAAGTGGGCAAGGCGGAAAAGCCCTCTGCGACCTGGCGGTTCAATACTCATTGATACTGGAGGTTTACGGCGCAGTGTACAGAGCGAGACTACGGACAGCAGCATTATCTTCTATTCTTCGCATCCTGCGGCATCCATACATAATGAGGGTGGCGAAATCAAAGTGACCCGAAAGATGAAGGCTTACTTCTGGCATAAGTATTACGATACAACAGCTTCATTTGGAAGGAAGAAGAACGGAGAACGAAGACATGACAAACGCACGATACAGCTGAGTACGGAGGCCGAGTTCTGGAAACTGCTTGCCTTGATGAAAGTCGGTAGCAGTATCAAGATACCCAAGCGCCAGTTCCTCGGTACGGCACCCGAAGTGGAAAAAACGGTGACCGAAATCATAGAAGAGAATCTGAGCGAGTATTTTAACCATTTAGACATCAAGCAGAAATGAGAAAGGAATTATACAACGTTATCAAGGAAAAATTGAATACGTACGTGCCTGAAGTGGCGCACATTGACCTATGGAATCACAACGTTGAGTTTGTTGAGCAGGAGGATAACTGGGCACGCCCCGCAGTGTTTGTAGAGATAGCCACCATCAACTGCACGCCGTATCAAGGCGGGGGACATCGTGGCAAGGGACTTGTGCGCCTGCATATCGTCACAGACTGGACGGAAGGCGGACAGGACGCAGCTTGGGATCTGAGCTATAAAATCCAGTCTACTCTTGAAGGGCTAAACGGTGAGTGTTTTAACGGCATGACGCTCGTCGCAATAGACACAAATCACAACCACGAGGAAATTTGGAGAGTATAGATAGCTACGAGGTGAGATATCTGTTACCAGAATAAAACTGCATCGAAATAAAAGACCTGACGAAGAATATCCGTCAGGTTTTTTTATAGGATGGAAACTCAAACTATTAGCCATATAAATGTTGCAAGAAGTCCTCCAGATATAGTGCAAAGCCAGTCTGTCCAATCAACTTTGTTACCATGCAACCAGTCTTTTAGCTCAAGACAAGTGGCTGCGATGATGGACGAATAGATGGCCGTCCAAGGTAAACAGGCGCACAAACCGATCCCGAAACCACCGAAAAAATGCTTGTAGCGATTACTTTTCTTTAGAAATGAGAAAATTTTATTCATAACTTGTTGTGTTTTGAAAAATTATTATTACTTTTGTACTGGATCATTCCTCGTAAGAGGTTTGGACCCTATATTCAGGCAGGCGTGATTATATCAAGTCTGCCTGTCTTATTTTAAAGCCATTTGTAGTAATCTCCTCGTAAGTGTATGTCTTGTCTTTTCCATCGATGACGATCATAACGGAATGGAGACTCGTTCTTTTTACTCTATTATGTAAGGCGTTACTCAATTTATCTAAAGATAGATTAGATTCAACAAAAAGGACTAAGTCATGTGCCTGTTTTGCTCCTTTTCTAATAAGATTATCTATCGAACTTTCTGTCGGTGTCGCATTGACTTTATACTCTTGCTCTATTCCTAATGTTTTGTTGAAACTGTCTGCAGAAGGTTTGTCATTCGGGTTTGCAATAAGATCTATTTCATATCCGTACTTTTCCGCAAGATACTTTCCCACTCTTACATTTTCTTTTTTTTCAGTTTTTCCGTGTCGTGAGCTTATCCGTAATCTGCCATTTGATGTTTTACACTCAAAGAATGTTTCTGGTGCATTTTTTTCTGCCTTAGCCCAGCATGAATGCATGAGTTTACAAGCAGCACACAAGTCGTTTTCTGGAACAAACCTTTCTAACTTTATTTTACCATTTGCTATATCGCAGTCACGGCATCTTTTTATTGTGTAAGGATTATAGTCTGGTATTGTTTTCTGCTGCTTACCAGCATTAAAGCGGAAGATTCCCTTTGTGTCCTTGCCCGTTGCCTCTTCTCCGAGCGCCATTGCTTCGTCATGTGGCGTGACAGGATATTTTGATTTGCGCACCTGCACGACCGTACAGCGGCAGTTCCATCCATTTGGTGGGTAGTAGGATTCCCAGAACGGGTCGGACATCGGCAGCGTGACGCCATTGAGTGTAGCATGTTCCGGGCGCACCTTGCTGTCACCAGCCGTTCGGTATTGCAGGTTGTAGCGGTCGCCGTCCTCGGCGAACTTCTCCCATTTGGCTGCCATCTCAGCAGATGACTGGACAAAGTTATACTCGGCACGGAGATAATTTTTGTTATAAGTGTGATCTATCTTTTGTACGTCATTAAAAAACTGTTCGAATGGTTTTCGATTACCGTTCTCGTCGATGAGCGATGGGAATGCCTCATTCAACTCGTGGAAAGTTTTTATGCCTGAGAATATGTAGTTGGAGCGTTCAAGCCTTCTGCGCATCCCCGCAGACATCTTTACCTGTTTGAAAGAAGAATCCAGAACAGAGGCGTGGCTTTCGATAAACTTTTGTGCCTTGTCAGAGGCAAGGATATTGATGTCGAGCGTTGCTCCCTGCTGCTTGAAGAGTGCAGACATCATATCGTTAAAAGCCTTGGTAAGTTTGGCTTGAACTTTATCCTCTGTCTCCTTATCGAGTCTTAGCGCGTGGTGAGCAGACTGTAGAATCTCCTCATACCGGCTGTGCAGCCCCACATATTCATCTTTGCCAAGATGGAACATCGGCATTGGCTCAGCATAAGAACTCGGTTCTTCTGCGTTCGCCTTGTACGATGATTCAGTGGGGCTTAGTCGAAAAAAGGGCGAATATTTTTCTGCTGTTTGTTTTTATCAGAGTCTTCCTGCTCCTTTTTCTCGTTAGAGTTCTCTTGCGGATCTATCAACGGCATATTATTACGGCGGTCCCCCACTGGCATGGAATATTTTTCTGCAAAGTACGCAGGATCTATCTCGTAGCGATCTGTCACCATCGTCTCGTATGCAATCTGTTGCTCTGGCGTATAGTCAACCGAGTAGTCCCAGTCGAACCGAAAGCCTTTGAGAGGGAATCCGTGTTTTACCATCCGTGGAAGGAGTTGATTGTTTATCACATCCCGCAACATATCTGCATCTTCCTCTACGAGGTTTTGGAAGACTTGCAGGTGTGTTTGACTTTGCGGAGAGACTGCTGCCATCCTCAATCGTCATCGTCTGGCCTATAATGAGCTTAGAGAGTTCGGAATTAGCTCTATTTATTCGCTGGTCATAGACATTGTATGCATCGCCACGTGTCGATTCGATAAACTCCAGCTCTGTATCAAGAGGCATGACGGCAGTCTGCGAAGCACCCGCCTCGACGAGCATACGGTTAAGTCGATCTATTTCCTTACTGTCACGTGAAGAAGTCTTGGCAATACGCATTGGCATACCGAAGATTTCCCCGAAAGTATCCCAGAAAGCGAGCATATTTTTCTTCGGAATGGTATGTTGTGCAGCCTTGAGAAACAGACCGAGGTTGTCGGGTTGTCCTGCCTCTATAAGGCAGTCAGAGTATGGTGGTTTATGTATCTCTATGCCATTTCGCCAATCGTCCCCAATCTGGATGATGACACGCCCCTTTTCCGGGATGACGTGTTTACGCGGGATCAGCCTTACACCGTCATAGGATTTTAGACCATTACCATCCTGCACAACATCTCCCAATTCTATGAGTGAGTGTCCCCAATATACAGAGTCTAATACAAGGCGACATAATTGCTTAAACCATGCTTGATCGAAGTAGTATAACGCCTCTTCGCTCTCAATTCCGGCGGCATCCATAAGCTTGAAAGATTTGGCCATAACAAAGCCCTCACGCTGTCTCACGCAGCCAGATAGATGTCCATCAGCATCAGTGTCACGATAGATGTCATACAACCTTTGGCGGTTTGGGTTATCCACACTTAGTGCCATTTGCCAAGCCATACGCCAATCTGCAATATCTTTTCTTGTGAGGGCATCAGTTGTTTGCTGCAAAGCCATGATAACGTGTTTTGCGCGTTGTCGGTCATCATCCTTGGCAAGATTAAAAGTGCCATGTGGTGTATGGAGGACATTAGCATCAGAGCTTCTCGCCAGCCCACTAAAAAATCTCTTTATGTTCATTACCAGTTATGTCTTAAAGGTTTCTGTGAATGATAAATGACTCCAATACCTGACGGTTCTCCTGTAGCATCCACGACAACAGGTAAGTCAGGCACAATTTTTCCTGCCTGCACACCCTCCAGCCATTTTACGGCTCTTTCGTAGCGCTCCTTTCGGATTTCGCTGCCCATCTTCTGTGGCATGGCCGATACCATGTGATAGAGTGCAATGTCGCAGGTGTACATGACGATGAGCTTGTTGCGCTCATTGCCCTCAGCGGCGAACACAGCCTTACAGTCGTACACAGGCCGCAGGTAACTTGAAATCTCCTCCTGTGCCTCGCTCTCAGCGTTGGCACGGTTCTCGGCAGAGGTCTGTGATACTGTTTTTAGGGCTGCCTCACCGATAACTACCTTGTAATCCTCATCTGTGATAAACATTGGACACCTCCTTTTATACAGTTATATATAATGCGCGCTTCTCAATGTCCGCCACTTTGACCCCTTTACGGAAGCGATGTGTGCGCACGAGATGGCGAATATTTTGTTTAGGCACGACCTTTAGTTTTCCGCCCATATTGAGCACATAATACTTCTTTCCAAACAAAGCGGAAAGTTTTTTAGCCTTGTTTACGGCTCGCTTATATTTCCAAGCGAAGATGATGCGTTGGATGAGTTTTATCATAATTGGAATATATGTTGAATTACCATGAATTTTTGGCGGTTGGTCTTTTGCCGAAGACAGGTTGACAACTTTCCTGCCTTGCGTTGCGTTGTAGGAGCCATATTGCACCCTCGTCCGCATCAGGTGCATCGTCATGCACACGGCTGCCACGTTCGAGTGCCAATGTCTGCTCTATGCCCACCTGCATATCGGGCGAGTCCTTGAGTTTCTCGTTATAGTAAACGTAGCCACGTTCCCACAATGGGCTAATAGCTTCTATGCGCTGTATCTTCTCAGGCTTCTTCCGTTTGTCGGGCATGATGGGCAACTGGTATCCACGCAGGTTGCCCTCCACGGCGAACTCGTCCAGAATGACGTCCTGCATGAAGTTCGCCTCCATAAAGAAGAGGATAGCCACTTTATCCCTCGTCCGCTCGTAGAGGTCATAGAGCCACCGTACCATGCCCCCGACCGTGTCCTGCCGTACATAGCAGTCAATGAGATGGAGTTCATTGCCTATCTTGCCCCACAGTCGGGAAGCCTTGTAGTCATTAGCCGTTGTAGACTTAAAAGAGGGGTCAGTATAGCAGACGAGCATGTCGTACTTTCGGAGCGATTGCATAGGTTTGTACCTTATCCAGTCGGCACGGAAGATGGTGCCGTCCACGATTGGATTGTGCATCATCTCTTTCTCCCATGCACGGTAGCCAACGAAGTCGCGGTACTCCTGTGCGTCTTCCTTGGTCCATTTCTCCTTCCATACCGGTTCACCGTTCTTATCGACGGCCTGTACCTTTGAGACGAACACACCTCGCGTGGCTGCGATATTAGCCAGTACGGAGGTCTTGGATATGAGGTTACCTACCATGAGAAAACGTCCGCGTCCCACGTCGAGCGCCCCGAAGAGTGCCTCCTTTACCCAGTCAGTGAGGTCGTGTACACGCTTCTCGTTACGGCAGAGTTCGTCATCGTCAAGGTCGTCGATGACAATGTAGTCTGGACGAGCCTCACGTTCTCGCAGTCCACGCGGCGACTGGCCACGGCCAACGGCGAGGGACTTTACTCCAGAAGCAGTCTTGAACTCGCCAGCCGTCCATAGTCCGAGGTTCTTCTGCTGCCCGAAGTCAGCGATGATGCGTTGATTATATTCCAGTTCTGCCTGAATGTCTCCGAGCAGCCGGTTTGCGCTGTCCTGTGATTTGCCGACCACAACCATGAAATTGATGAGCCGTTTGGGACGCAGCATCAACCAAAGCGGCATGAAGATGTCAAAGTGCGTGGACTTGGCATGACCGCGCGGCCACATAAAGACCGCTTTCAAGTTCGGTGTATCCATGACCTTACGCGCAGCCTGATTGTGGAACGGCGCATTGTGTACCGTGCGGACAACCTCGCCCGTAGTCTTGTCGCGCAGCGTGAGGAAATGAGGGAAGTAATACTCACAGAAGGCGGCATAGTTGCTGAGCAGCCTTTCCTTTCGTCTGTCTTTCTGGGCAGGCGTCTCGTTGGCAAGTGCCGTGGTGTCCGTGATGGACTGGATGCGCTTGCAATGCTCCTTCCACTGTTCGAATGCCAGTTTCTTTTCTGCTGCTGTTGCCATACGCCTTCTACTTTATCCCCATCTGCTCGGTGAGGTACATATCCTGAAACTTGTTGATGGTCTTGATGAGCTCCGGCGTTACGGTCGGGTCAATGGTGGCACGATACTCCAGCCATTTGGAGAAGCCATGAAGACCTCTATAGCATCCACGACATTTGCCTTCTTGTCCAGCTTCTCAATAACGGAGGACAGTTTGGCGAGTTTATCGCCCAGACCTGCTATGAGTGAGGGATCTTCTGACTCATTAACCTCGGTAATGAGCTTGTCGATGGTAAGCAACAGTTTGTTGACCAGTTCAGGGCGTGTGATGTTCTTTGCAGCCCTCGACTCTTTCCAGCCTTCTGTATTACACCACTTGGAAATGGTTACGCGGGATACATCCACTTTCTCTGCTATCTCGTTTTGCTCCATTCCTGCAAGGTAGAGAGAGCGTGCCAGAGATTTTTTCTTTTCTGTTTCTGCCTTTGTCATAAATATGAGTATATAGTTTTAAGTAGCAGGCGTCTAAAAACGTCTGTTTATGAAAGCCTTTCTCATCGCAAAAGTGCCTTATTTTATTGAGGTTGCAAAAAAGAGGTGTAGTGACTTCACGGAAGCGTGCAGCGATTTCATACTTTTTTGGTAATCAGTGTTTTAGCGTGTAATATTGCAGTCGAAAACAAATTATTACACGCAAAATGGGAAAGCGAGTTAGAATCTCAAATGATAGTCTAAATAGTTATGGTTTTAGGGTCTTGACGGATGGTCTGGACGTGATGCAGTACAACCGTAATCCAGTGCTACTCTATATGCACGAGCGCGGTAATGTGATAGGCTACGTTAAGGACCTGAAGGTGGAGAATAACGAGGTCACTGGTGAACTCATGTTTGACTGTGCCTCTGAATTAAGCCAACGCTGCAAGAAGCAGTTTGAGTTCGGTAGCCTCAGGATGGTAAGTGCCGGCCTTGAGATACTTGAAACGAGCGAGGACACAGATCTGCTGTACCTGGACAGACACGCCCTACTATTACCAAGAGCAAGCTCTTTGAGGTAAGTGTCGCAGATGTCGGCGCGAACGACGATGCGCTTGTCCTACATAAAGACGGTAAAAGAGTAACCCTCGGCAGGGATGGCGAATGCGACCTGCCACTTTTGAACAATAATAACAAAAATCAAAAAACAGAAGAAATGGAAAACAAGACCATTGCCCTGCAATTAGGGCTGCCTGAGACGGCAACGGAAGCGGAAATTTCCGAGAAGTTCGCTGAGCTGAAACAACTCAAGGAAGAGAATGCGTCTCTGCTGAAAGAGAAAGAAACTCTGGCTCTGGTGAATATCACCAATCTCGTCACGCAAGCTATCGCCGAGAAGCGACTTGAGGAGAAAGACAAAGACCAGTTCGTGGAGCTGGGCAAGAAGATTGGCGCAGAGGAATTGGAGAAGACCCTGAAGGCGATGCACCCCGCGGTGAAGCTGTCATCCGTATTGGGACATCAGGGAGGAGCTCCTGCTGGCAAGCAGAAATACACGAAATTGAGTGAGGTGCCAGCAGATCAGATTGCAGCCTTGCGGGCAGATAATCCTGAAGAATACAAGCAGCTGTATAAGGCTGAGTATGGTATTGATTGCGAAATCTAAAAATAACCTTATAAAAAAGAAGAAATGAACAGAATTGTTATGATGTTAACCGCCTTGCTTATTAATGCGATAGCAGGTGCGACTGTTGCCCACACTGTAGGACTCTCTCCTTTAGCTGGAGCCTTGGGGGTAAATGCTGTGGCTGTATTTACCAGAACTATGCCTACTGGAGTTTTGCGAGCCGGTGTCTTTACAGAAATCTGGACGGGTGAATTGGTAAAATCCCTACGTGGTGGTTTAGAAGGCTCATGGCTTGATGGTTTGCCCGATCAGAGTTCTATCACAAACAACGATGTGATTCACCTTGTAGATGTTGGTGTAGACCCAGATGTACTAATCAACAATACAACATATCCCATTCCCCTTCAGGCGTTAGAGGACAAGGATATTGCTGTTAAGTTGGATAAATTCCAAACTAAAGTGACCCCTATCACTGACGATGAGCTTTATGCCAGCAGCTATGACAAGATGAGTCGTGTTAAGGAGTCCCACAGTAATGCGCTGAATGATGCCAAGTTTAGCAAGGCAGCTCATGCATTGTGTGCTCAGAAAAACACGGCCAAGACCCCTGTACTGACAACAACAGGTGAGCGTGATGCAGAAACAGGCCGCCTGCGCCTAACTCCTAATGACATTGTGGAGATGAAGCGCGCACTGGATAAACTGAAAGTTCCTTCAGACAACCGTCGTCTTGTTCTCTGTCCCGATCATGTGAATGATCTGTTGTTGGCCAGTCAGAACTTCCGTGAGCAGTATAATATCGATCGTAGTACTGGCAAGGTTGGCAAGCTGTACGGCTTCGACATCTTCGAATATGCCAATACACCGCTTTATACCACTGCCGGTGTAAAGAAAGCCTTGGGTGCGACCGCAGAAAAGGGTGAGTTCCAATGCTCTTTTGCATTCTACACTCCGCGCGTGTTTAAGGCTACAGGCTCGACCAAGATGTATTACAGCGAGGCGTCGACTGATCCTGAATATCAGCGTAACAAAATCAACTTCCGCCACTACTTTATTTGCATGCCTAAAAAGGCAGATGCAGGCGTAGTAATGGCAAGTGGATATAAGGAGAATGCGTGATGGGACATCCGATGAAGTATCTCGTCATCCATTGCACAGCAACCCCCCGAAGGGCGTGAGGTGAGTTCTGCGGAAATTCGCAGGTGGCACACCTCACCCCCACCTGCGGGGCGTGGCTGGAAGCAGATCGGATACACAGACCTTTTCCACCTCGATGGAAAAATCGAGCGGCTTGTTGATAACAATGAAGACGCGCAGGTCGACCCTTGGGAAATGACCAATGGCGCTGCAGGCTACAATAGCGTGAGCCGGCATATCGTGTACGTGGGTGGCTGCGACAGACAGATGCAGCCAAAGGACACCCGCACGGAGGCGCAGCGTGAGGCTCTAAAACGCTATGTCGTGGACTTCCACCGCCGTTTCCCGCAGATTAAGATTGTGGGACATCGTGAGCTGAATCCGAGCAAGTCCTGTCCGAGCTTCGATGTACCATCATGGCTACGTGCAATAGGAATCAGACAATAAAAACGGAAAGATATGCAAATCAGTGAACTTATCAATCTGGTGCTTGGTGGCGGACTTATGGCAACGGTAATAGCCGTTATCACAATGAAATCAACGGTGCGAAAAGCAAAGGCAGAAGCAGAAAAAGCGTTGGCCGATGCCGAGACAGTCCGGATTGATAACACTGAGAAAGCCACACGAGTACTTATCGAGAATATCGTAAATCCCTTAAAGACAGAACTCAATGAAACCAGAAAAGACCTCAATGCAACCAAGCGCGAGATGGCGAGACTCAGAAAGGCTATCGACGATGCTAATAGTTGCAAGTATAGCGATGACTGCCCTGTTCTTAAGCGGATGCGCGTCGAGCAGAAAGAGCGTAAGCAGGGAGATGTCGGTGAGCCACGCTGCGAGCCGCCTCGATGTGGACAGCACGGTGAACGTCGTCGAAAGCTGGCAAGCGCCAGTGACGGTGCCGATGTCGTCCGTAAGCTTGACACTACCCCTGGACAGTCTTCGCTTACTACCCACAGGAGCGAGCTACATCGCTCGGAAGGGGCGAGCGAGCGTGAGGGTGACACGGAGGGCACCGACCAAGAAGAAACCAGAGCAGTTAGTCATTGAGGCAAACTGTGACAGTCTGCAGTTAGTGTGCGCAAGGTATTATAAAAGTATCAGCACACTGAAGCGGCAGTTGCATGAGGCAAAGCAAAATAATAAGGAACTAAAAGAAGAAAAGAAAGAAAAGTCTTCAAATAGTTTTCGGATAATAATAATCGCCTTTATCGTCGGGGTGGCAGCCGGCATAGTATCAATCATTTTAACAAGAAAGAAAAGATGGCAAAAAGTGTTTTAGACGGAACTGACCTCATATTGTCCATCGGAGGAAATGCACTCGGCTTTTCCACAGGCTGTAAGGTGTCTACCTCGGCTGAAACGGGCGAGCGTGTGACAAAAGAGGCTTCAGGTGGAAAATGGAAAGAGAGCTATATCAAGAGTTTTTCCGAACAGATTACTGCTGACGGCGTAGTACTGATTGACGGGACAGATGAAATCCCAAGTTATGATCAGCTGAAAGATGCAATGCTGAAGGGTGAGCCGATTGATGGAGCATACAACCTCCGTGATGGTGACAAGCGTACAGGCAAGTCTACTGGAGGATATGCTGGCAAGTATCTCATCACTTCGTTGGATCTTGAAGCCCAAGCAGGTGATGACTCGAAGTATTCCATCACCCTACAGAACTGCGGACCGGTTACAAAGAATGCTACAGGATTGACTGGTAGTATCGCTAAGCCTTCCACTAGTCATTAAAAAAGGAATCATGGACAAGAAAAATATCAACACGCTAAAAATTGCAGGCAAGGAATATCCCTGTCGTGTAACAATGGGAGCTATGGTTCGCTTTAAGAATGCAGCAGGTAAGGATGTGAGCGAACTAAAACAGACCGATATTTCGGAATTGGTGTTGTTTATCTTCTGCTGCGTGCAGAGTGCGTGCCATGCAGACAACGTGAGCTTCGATATGGACTTCGAGACGTTTGCCGATTCGTTAGAGCCTGATAATGTCAACTCTTTTTATGAGGACATGGCTGCATCACAAAAAAAAACGAAGAATCCTGCACAAAGCAAGTAAGCATTGAAGAATTGCTGGGAATAGCCATGGGGTGCATTGGGATGAGCAGAGATGACTTTGAACGATGTACCCCTTTTGAGTTCTACGAGGTATGGAACAGGTGGGGGCTGCAGCATAGAGATAACGAGCGTGGCGCGTGGGAACGGGTAAGAGTAATGGCCTTGTTCTTTATCCAACCATACGTGAAGAGTAAGCTGACGGCACATGATATCCTTCCGCTTCCGTGGGATGAGGAAGAAAGCAGTGGTAAAGCCGAGGAAATTAGCAAAGAAGAATTCAAGAGACGTTTCGAGGAAGCGAAGCGGCGTAACGGACTAAAATAGCATAACCAAAATGGCAAAGGCAGTAGAATTTCAAATCAAGATAAAGAGCGTTGATGGCAGTGTCTTGAAAAATCTTACCGTAGAAGCTTCCGGACTGGACGAGGCGTTGGAGATGGTAGGTGAGACAGCGCGTAGCACAGGCTCTCAGCTGAAGGAAATGGCAGCTAAGAGCATGATATTCGAAGGTGCGATGCGGTCCATCGAAACTCTCCGTGATATGGTGGGAGGACTGACTGCTCCTTTCAATAGCTTTGAAACGGCGATGCGGAGTGCTAATACGATGGCGGGCAAAAGCGGTGAAGAGTTCGATGCGCTATCTGATAAAATTGTCGGCTTGAGCAAAAATATACCATTAGCGCGTGAGGAACTTGCCAACGGATTATACCAAACAATATCCAACGGTGTGCCTGAGGATAACTGGATAGGCTTCTTGGAGCAGTCGAGTAAGGCTGCTGTCGGTGGACTTGCCGATTTGGGACAGACCGTCACGGTGACCTCAACCCTTATCAAAAACTATGGACTGAGCTGGGATCAAGCTGGAGCGATTCAAGATAAGATACAAATGACGGCCAAGAATGGTGTAACCAGTTTTGAGCAACTTGGACAGGCACTGCCACGTGTCAGCGGAAGTGCCTCTCAATTGGGCGTATCGATGGATGAGCTTATGGCAGTCTTCGCCACTACCACCGGTGTTACTGGTAATACAGCAGAGGTTTCTACGCAGTTAGCCGCTGTATTAAATGCACTAATCAAACCATCTGCTGAAGCAACAAAGGCTGCAGAATCTATGGGCATAGGATTCAATGCCGCAAGCGTACAAGCAGCAGGAGGACTTGAGAACTTCTTGCTGGGCTTGGATGCAAGTATCCAGGAATATTCGGCCAAGACAGGACAGCTCAGCGAGACCATCTACGGACAATTGTTCGGTAGTGCAGAGGCTCTCCGCCTGCTCGGGTCTTTGACGGGTGAACAGAAAGACAAATTCTCGGAGAATATAGGAGCAATGGCTGATTCTGCCGGAACGATAGATGAAGCCTTTAATGAGATGTCAAGCACGGGAGACAGTGTCGGACAAATGCTGAAAAACCAAGTTCAGTCCATGCTCGACTGGGCAGGTTCCTTAGCCAGCACCTCTGCCCCCTATATGGAAATGATAGCCAACACGGGGCTGGCCATGATGAGCATGGTACAATTGAAAGGAGGACTTGTTGCCGTTGTGTCCGGCTTGCGTGCTGTCAAGATTGCGACCCTCGCACAGGTCGCTGCTTCAAAGATTGCCGTTCTTGCTTCCAATGCTTGGAAGATAGCACAGATTGCACTGAACTTCGTGCTGAGTGCAAATCCTATCGGTATCGTTATCATGGCAATTGCCGCACTTGTGGCTATATTGATAGCAGTCTATAACAACAGCGAAGCCTTCCGTGATATCTGCGACCAAGTATGGACGGTAGTAAAGGATTTGGCTTCTGCGGTATGGGATTTCCTTGTGAAGGCTTTTGAAAAGGCAAGTGCAGTCATCCAGGAGGCATGGAAATGGGTGAAGAAGTTTTTTGGTATTGATGATAACGATTCAGCTAAGCAGACAGAAAATATCGAAAAACAGACTAAGGCTCTGAAAAATAACACAAAAGCAAAGGTTGAAAATGCACAGAAAGCACTCAAAGACAACAAGAAAAATAATGCTCCTATAAAAAACGAGGAAAATAAGAAAGAAAAAAATCCATATGATGGAAAGACACTTATAGCCAACGCCACAAGTTACAAAGAACTTGGCAACAACATCCAGTATTATCAAAACAAACTCGAAAGTACAAAAGGGACGGAAACCAAGACGATTACCCTTTATGCCCAAAAGATTGCTCAACTCCAGAAGCAACAAGAAGCCATCAGTCGTCTCCAGGAGTTGGCGGCACGTCCAACAGAACTGAAATCCCTTGATGACATCAACAAGGAACTTACCTATCAACAAGGTCTCCGAGATCGTGCAACACAATCGGAACTTGCAGGGATAGACAAAGAAATAAATCGTTTGAATGACCTTAAAATGGCGTTTGAACGTAACGCGCACATAGATGTCGGTATTGATAAGATAAAGACATACAAGCAACTGGAAGAGGAAATACAGTTTTACTCTGATTTGCTGAAAACAGCCACAGAAGAGGAACGTATTGAGATACAGAAACAGATAAACGCCTTGAATGACCTGCGCAAGAAGTGGGACGATACACTGGCGGAGCTGAAAGCCTGAGGACATAGCAAGGCTGAATAGCATCGAAGAACTGGATACGGCTATTAGCTACTATCAGTCTAAGCAGAAAAAGGCAAGTGCCTCGGAAATATCCGAGATAGAGCGTACCATTATGGCTCTGGAGAAAAAGCGTGACGCCATGAAACAGCTGACACGTATCCCTCAGCTGCAAGATGAGGTTGGGAAACTGGACGGCATGACAGGTAGTGAGCTAACAATGGAGCTGAAAGTAATAGGACTGGATGGTATAAAAAAGCGTCTCAAGGATCTGCAGGAAATGATTTCGGATACGAAGAATCCAATGGATGAGAGTCAGCGTGCCGAAGTTAATAAACTTGTGGAGAGCTATAAGAATTATCAGAAGATCCTAAAAAAGAGCAATGTTACTGTAGAAAGATCGTGGAGTTCTCTTAAGGGTATCGGTGGCGGTATCTCATCTTTGACAGACGCTCTGCAAGGTAATCGTGGGGCTTGGGAGACCATTACCAGTGTGGTGGATGCAGCTATACAGATATATCAAGGAGTCAGCGGTATAATATCAATCGTCAATGCGCTGACAGCAGCAACAGCAACCTCCAATACCGTCGTAGCTGCCAGTGGAGTTGCTACAACGGCTGCTACGGCTGCTAAAGTCGCTGCGGCTCCTGAAGAGGTTACTGCAGCAACGGTATCCACAATTGCCGTCAAGGCCCAGGCGATGGCATACAGAGAGCTTGCCGCCTCTGAGTTTATGGCGGCACATGCCAATATCCCATTTGCAGGTGCAGGTATCGCTGCTGGATTTATCGCTATGATGGAAGGACTGGTGGCTTCTGTTGCCGTTACGCCGTTTGCCAACGGCGGTCTGGTGTACGGACCGACTCTCGCTCTTATGGGAGAGTACGGAGGGGCAAGCTCCAACCCTGAAGTAATTGCTCCGCTTGATAAACTGAAATCATTGATAGGCGATACAGGAGGAGGTTTCAGTGGCAGACTTGAGGCAAGGCTACGAGGCCGCGATATTGTGCTGGCACTTGCCAACGAAACCCGCATCAATAGAAAAAAGACGAATATAAAGCTATAAGCCATGTATATACACGGACATTTCTATAATGAACTTAATGAGCGCATCGAGGTGCATATCCTTACGCGTGGAGATCGAACTAAAGAGGTGGAGATCGGCTCTGAAGAAAGCGGTCTTGACTGGACCGAAGACCCAGTGGATATCACGACTGAAGTAAGCGATACTTTTGATGTGTTACTGTGTCAGCAGGCGAGCGTGCGGCTGCTGACGAAGAACTTCGTGCCTGACTTTTTCTGTGCCTCATGCAGGGATGTAGTGGTAAATATCTACCGAGAGGGGAAATGTCTTTTTGCTGGCTTTGTCGAGCCACAGACCTATTCGCAGGGCTACAACGAGGAACAGGACGAGATCGAGCTGAGCTGCATCGACGTGCTGACGGCTCTACAATATGCTAAGTACGGCAACGTGGGCGCACGCGGTGTGCTGTACAGTATCGTAAAATCCTCGGCAAGCCAACGGACGATGCTGGAGATGATAAAGGAGATAATGGAGGGTATGACGGCGGGGCTTGACATTAAGGGCAGTCAATCTTTGCACTGCCTCTATGACGGCAGCCGTGCCGTGGACAATCAGGAGGCAAACCGGCACGCGGTGTTTAATCAGCTCTCGGTGAGCGAGCTACTGTTCCTTGGCTCTGACGAGGACGAGGTATGGCAGCAGGATGAGGTACTGGAGGAAATGCTGAAATACCTAAACCTCCACATTGTTCAAGAAGGCTTCACCTTCTATATATTTTCTTGGGAGAGCGTAAAACGCACTGACAGCATATACTGGCGCGACATCGTCAGTGGAGAGCAAAAGCCGATGAATCGGCAAGCCGTGGACATCACCACCAAGAATGTTACGGGGACGGACACGACCATCAGTGTGGGCGAGGTATTTAATCAGATATTGCTGACCTGCAAGATAGAGAGCGTGGAAAGCGTCATTGAAAGTCCACTGGACGATGACCTCCTAAAAAGTCCCTACAGCAATAAGCAAAAATATATGACAGAGTACAGTAGCGATGGCGAGGGTATAAAGGCGATCAAAGCTTTTGACGCAATCACTCATGATAAATTAACAGACTATGATCATGCGAAAATCACTGACTGGTTTATTCAGATAATGGGTAATTCACAGTGGTCGTTTCCTCATAACGGTAAAAATCTGATGGACCTGTATTGCTCGGACAACAGGAATCAGCAGGTTCTACCAAACATTCTTGGTGCTGAACAGGGAGCTGCGATAGTATCCTTTGGCAAGGTGGAGAGAAAGAGAATCGGCAAGGATAATTCGCTTGTATCAAAAATTTCAATGACGAACTATCTTGTTGTGAGCGTAAACGGCAATGGCGAGGATCGGGATGAGAAGAAGATGTATCCGAATGAGGCTACACTGAAGGCCGCCATCCCCTGTGCAGTGTATAACGGCAACACGACAGGAGGGGTGTTCTCTCCATCAGACGAGAATACAACGAACTATATAGTGCTTAGTGGGAAGATCGTGCTTAATCCTGTAATGGCAGTAACCGATACATACAAGGCGATATACAACTACAAACCAACCTCTCTCTCCAAACTCCTCCTGGCGATGGCATCAATCAGTGGTGGCACAAGACCGTACCGAGCCGTGATAACAACGATGGTCGTTACTACACGCAACGCTGGTGGCGCGCAGAAACACCTAATTCGGAATCTCAGTGGGATGATTCCATTGAGCGTGGCTTGGTGCCGTTTACGGAAACCGGACCAGAAGAATATGAGTTTCAGTATAGTGCTATTGGCGACAGCAGCGATCAGATTTCTAAGGTCGGCGTGCTGGCGTGTATGCTCATCATCGGGGATAAGTGCGTAGTGGAAAACGGAACAGCGGGGAAACCTGGCGACTTTGAATGGAGAAAATACAAGCCACTGGAGAAATGCGCAAGCGAGGACGAGTATTATCAGCAGAGCTTTACGATAGGCTTTGACCCGAAAATTGGCGACAAGCTAATCGGGACGAAGTTCGAACTGCAGAACAATATCAGCTATGAGTTAGGCCTTGATGCGGAAGGCACGGCTATCCCCATCAGAAAAAGCGACAAAGTGAGTGGTCAGGTCAAGTTCATGATTTTAGGTCCTGTAAACTCAACATGGGACGTGATAACACGCCGGCACCCTACATTCTTTCGGCATACAAAATGGGGTAATAACGCAATACCATTACTGCCACATATCAGCAGCATATTCGTTGAATCCTTTGAAGTAAAGGTGTATAGTGATAACGGCTTAGTAAACAATACTGGCGACAACGACATTGTATATATGAGTGATACAAAGGAACAGTTTGTGAACAAAAAAGACGATATTGAGTTTCGAATAAGTTCCGCGCTAACATCTGAAGAAAGTAGGGCTATTGGAGTTACTGACTGCGTAAAAATGAGTACACCTCTGAATATTTCAACAGGCGAAGGAGTGCTATCTCTATACGATCACATACGCAAAGAAACAGGAAAACCTGAACAGTTTTACGTGGACAGCTATTATAAAGAATACCACGAACCGCGCATACAAATGGTCCAGAAACTGGTGGACACCGAGGGCGGAATCGTGGACATGTTTACCCATTACCGACATCCTGCTCTGTCCAGAACTTTTTTTGTGCAAGGGATAAGCCGAAATCTTGAGTCTGGAGAAGCAGAAATGACATTAAAAGAAATAGAGCGATGATAGACGTCAAGATAATCAAGAAACCTAAAAACGAGGGCACTACCTCGGCTATCAAGACACGGAGTGGTGCATACGAAGAAAAGTCTGTGAAAGAAGCTGCACATGCAGCCAAAGCCGATTTAGCTGAAAAGGCAGAACAGGCGGAATACGCAGACCGATCGGAGTATGCAAGCCGCTCTGGATATGCAGATATTGCGGGTGACATCGCTGCTGGTAGTCCTCTCCTTAAAAAATTCCTCAGCAAACAAGAGGATGACGCCGCAGAAGGGCATATCACCTTTAAGGATGGACTCACATCATTAAAGAAAGCAAGACTGGAGAAGGGCGTTGAATTCGGTCAAGAGTATGTGCCAGGTATTACAGGTAAAGGAGGTTTAATAGATGGTGACGGCCGTGCGGAACTGCGGTCCTTGCGCCTGCGGGAATCTCTCGAAGTCCCCGAACTACGCTACAATCGAGTGTCAATTTACACAGGTATCCGATGGGACACCTTCGGAGGCGGTATCATTGAGAGCGTGAATGAAAACTCTTGCACTCTCAAGCTCGAAAAAGGCGAAGTCGGTGCAATCAAGGAGGGTGACCTCTGCATGGGTATTTGGCACGATGAAGCAGGGGACAACGCCACAGATACGAGTGATAGCCGCACGGGTAATTTCTCATTCAAAGGCTTCAAGACTGTGTATTTTCGTGTTGATGAGATACCCGCACGAGATGCACAAGGGCAGGATAATAGCGACTTCCACTATTTCCGTTATCAGCTCCGAGATGGGCATAACATAAAGCCTTTTGTAGGGATGCACTTTGCGGGCCGTGGAAATATAAGCGACAAAGAGAGACAGAGTTTTGTCTACACAACAACCGAATACGCTCTGATGCTCACTGGCGTAAATACGTGGGAGTGGGGAGCGGATAATATCGTATCCATTACTGGCAAACTTGATGGCTTTTCGATGAAAACCGCATCGGGAGAGATAAAACAATTCAATGGATACGGCCAAGTTTTCGGCAATGCATATATGTACGGACATATCGACCAATTCGACCGAGCAGCGGAACGGATTGAGTGGGATACGGACAATGGATCAGCGATTGCCGATGGTGAGCAAACAACTGTCACTCTTAAGGCTATAAAAGGATTCGACGAAGTGCAGGCTACTTGGCGTGTTAAGTCGGAAAATGGCAGCATTACCACATCTGAAAATCCTTTTACTGTCCAGTACTCCGACTTAAACAGTCAAGCCGTAACAACGCTCTTTGAGGTACAGGCGACGCTGGTGACAGGTGCTAAAATAAGCTCTATCATACCTATCAAAAGACTTGTAAATGGTAAGGACGCGATTTCGGTTGTTATCCATACTGATAGAGGTACTACTATGGTCAATGGTCAAGGAGAGACAACGCTGACGGCAGTAGTGACAAAAGGAGGTATGGATATTACAGATACTATTGCACCTTCTTGTTTTTCCTGGCTACGAGAAACAGGGAATACAGACTACGATGCAGCATGGAATCACCGCCATGCAAATATAGGGAAGAGCATCACCGTAAAGGCGGAGGACGTCTGGCGGCATGCTCAATTCACTTGCGAAGTAAATATAAACTAAATAATTTTATCATCATGGCAACAACAGCAAAAAGCACAGATTACGATTGTAGACCCTCAACGATGCAAAAGAGTGTACAGGTCTTTTTTACAGGCTCACAGGGGTTTACACAAGGATATAATCCTGACACCCATGTTTATTCACCGGCATATACATCTGCCAATAATGTGATTACTCCAAAAGTCTACGAAACGGGTGATTCCAACGATCATCTTGCACGATGCAAGAATGTTAAGTACATAATCAACGAAACTGCCTACACGGCGTCCAACAGTAATACATCGTACGTCGTCGGAGCAAACGGGACACTGACTATTAAGGCGAACCTCGAGGCTAATCTTAACGTCATCTTCGAGGCTGATTATGTAGACGGTGATAATATCACGTCGAAGATTGGAGGAGCGTTTACTTTGATCCGAAATGAGTCAAGCGGAGCCTTGTTCCAGGTTGTCCTTACGTGTCCTAAGGGTAATATCTTCGACAAGTCTGTATCCGGCGATCTCATGGTAAACGCGCAGGCGAATCGTGGAGGTGTAGCGGATGATTCCAATGTCTCATACGCCTGGTGGGCTTTCGATATCAAAACCTCCACGTGGAAAGCCGTAGCCAGTGGTCGAGCAAATGGTAAGACTCTGATAGTTAAGCCTGACGACGTACTCAATTTTCAGACTTTTAAGTGTGTGGCAACGGATACCGGCGGAACCGATAGAGCTGCATCGGCCGAGGCTCTCGTGACCTTTGAGGATAAGACAGATCCATACACTGTCGAGTTGTATTGTCCAACTGGAGACAAGATAGTCAATGGCACAGGGTCAACGACAATTTACGCTCGCGTTTGGCAAGGCAACAAAAAAGTCGAGGACGAACAGACGGCAGACGCCAGTCGCCAGTTTGTTTACAAGTGGATAAAGCTTGATAAAAATGGTGCTGCGCAGAACTGGGATGGCACAACAAGCAATATCAAAACAGGCAATCCTATTACGGTGCTTGCCAAGGAAGTAAATACAAAGACAACGATTTTTTGTGAAGTAACTAAAAAGTGACGATATGCCGACAATTGTAGCAAGAGGGCAAATTACGATTACTGAGCAGGTCAATAACTATACATACTTTAGGTATAGCGATGATGGCCAGACATTCACGGCTCCAAAGCCGTGGGTGTCTACACCATTGCCTAAAGGGTATCTTCCTGCTGATTATATACAAGGTAATGGCGGATATATTGATACTGGCGTAGAGGCTGCATCTCCTATCAAAGTAAATATCCGTTTTCTGGCTCCGCAAAATGGTGATTACTCTCTCCTTGGTGTGCGAAAAGGTAATACGCGCTTATATCCAGCACATATCTATAACAATGCCCTAAACGTTGGATATAGTGCGCTATATAGAGTTGATGCTGGAGACTATAATAAGTTTTTAGATGTTACATCAGAATTGCGTAATGGCCTGCAATCATGCTCTATTGGCGGCACAACAAAATATACAAGTCAGGTTTCCAATGATGTTGCTCTTGGACTTAATTTATATCTGTTTGCTTGTAATCTTAATGGCACAGCGAATTATTTTGCTCCTGCTGCGACTAAGATAGGCAGATGTCAGATATATACATCAGGAGTAACACACAGTGGCTATACCTACTTGGAGATGATCAGAGACTTTGTTCCGTGTATCAATCCTGATGGCATAGCAGGTTTCTATGATGTTGTTCAGCAACGATTTTACGGTTCTGCTAATAATAAAGCCTTCACTGCTGCTGCAACCGATTTAACAGGTAAGGAGTTAGTATCGGATTCTGATACCCTAAATAGCGCTGGTAATACAGAGATTATCAGGAATAGGGCTTATTACCTTGTCAATCGAACTATTCCCGCAGAATTACGCGGTCGCCGGCTATCTGTTTCGGCTAAAGTTCAAGGGTTGTCACCTTTGGATATGGGAGTCTGTATTGATGCCTACACGACAAAGCAAGGTGGTGGATTTTTCTGGGCGAATGGACTACGCCCTAATGTTGTCTTTCCAGATGCTGACGGATATATACATATTGATAATATAAGGACTGAAGAAAATTCTACTGATATATTCTTTTATACTCGATATCATTTGGACCACACTAAAGATGATGACAACCCCATTGTAACGTTGTCAGAACTGATGATAACGGCCACTCCAACAGCTCAGTCCTTTGCTCCTACGCTCGAAGAGCAAAGACAAGGAACCTCGATAGGAACGTGGCTTGGTACTCAAGTATCAACAAGCCCTTATCCATCTAAAAACTTCGCTGATTATGCCTGGACAAAAATTGTAGGTAAAGACGGGATAGACGGCAGAGATGGGGCTGCGGGCGCATCCTTAGGTCGAAATTTACTCCGTAATGCCGATTTCCATACGCCAGAAGATATTAGAGATGTGTCTGGTGCTCTCGTTTTTCGGCTTACTGGTGGGTCTATCACAGGAGAGACTTTTAATGGTAGCGGTGTCCTTAAAGATAAGTGCAACTTCTATGTGCACAATCTCCCGTCTGGTACTTATGCTCTATCATTCTGGAGTAAAAACGCGCCGAATGATATACTGATAGATACAAACAACAGGGTATATGTGGAGGTATTCCGCTGCACTGCAAACAATTCAGCCGGAGGATGGGGCAGCTCGTATATCGCAGCTATTTACGATACACGATATTACCCCGAATGGACGAAACACACGCTAACGTTTAATTTTAAGCGTGAGATTGTGACAGACGGTGGAGAAACCTATAATTATGATAGCATCAGGGTACTATTTTATGCGAGTGGCCACACAATTTACACATCTCAGCCAAAACTCGAGATAGGTGATACCGCTTCTGATTTTTGCCTAAATGAAGAGGACCAAAAGGGACAAGACGGTACAAGCATTACCCCTAAGGGGCAACTCACAAGCTCGGTAAATCTCCCTACAACTGCACAAAAAGGAGACTCGTATATTATTGACGGATTTTTGTGGGTGTACACTGGAGCTAACACGGCTGGCGCGGTACGCGGATTTGTCAATGCAGGTAGCATTAAAGGGCCTTCAGGGGCGTCATCTTATGTGCATATTGCATATTCCAACTCTGCGGACGGTACTGTCGACTTTACGACTAAAGATGACGCTGACGATGGCAAGACCTATTTATTTGTAGGTATTTGCGTGGATACAAATTCCACCGACCCGACAGATGCTAACAAGTATAAGTGGACTGCTTTGGCTGCTGATCCAGTACGTCCCAATATCCTCTATCAATCAGGCTTTGAGGAGGGACGCATCGACTATTGGCAGGCAGGACAAGCACTCGCAAATACAAATAGATAAGAGTATCTGCAACGGCCGCAACGCGCTGACATTGACAGGTGACAATGGCGCACTCGTAGCGCAAAACATTGGAGATAGATTACAGCCAAATAGATGGTATACTCTGTCTTTTTACGCTAAAGTAAAAGCGGGTATTCATGTGCTGGCCACTGGCGGCTTTATTGAGAGCAATGCCGCTGGAGGACATTTTGCTCCTTTGCCAGATTCGACCGACCTCGATCTTCTTTCGTTGCCTCCTAACACTGACTATAAATTTTATTCGGTCACTTTTAAGACACGACCAACTTTGCCAGCAGGGGATAAATTTTTGTCATTTACTCTGTGGGGGGATGGATCGTCCATCAGTATGCCAAAACTGGAGGAGGGACAGACTGCAACAACCTTTGTGGTCCACGAAAACGACCTAAAAGCCTCAACGCTGCGCCCCTGCGGTTTGTGGAATGCATCTACGACATACGAGAATAACCGCTTATATATTGATGTCGTAAGCCACAACGGCCAGTACTACTCTTGTAAAAAGACAAATGTGGGACAGACACCTTCTGCGAATTCTCCATTTTGGGGAATTTCCAACAAGATGAAGTTTGTAGCTACGGATCTATTGCTTGCGGAAAGAGCTTTTATAGACAATCTTGGGGTGCGAAGAATTGCAACACGGGTAAACGGACCGCGTTTTATCGCAGAAGCAGGAACGTGGGCTATTTACGGCACTAACCAAAAGCCGAGTATTGAGAGCTGGGTGGACGACGAGGGAAATGCTCACCTCCGGTTTAACGACAAAGACGGCCGTGCAATCTATGACTTAGGTCCTCAAGGAGTGAGAGATATGCTCACGTCTCCAGCTTTTGATAGCATCGGTTTGTCTGCTGCCATGCCTCTTGGATATACAGACGATCAAATACAGAGAAAACTTGTGGAGTATGCAGCTGGGGGCTTAGATAAGGTTAGCTATAGCCGATATTATCAATATCATGCTGGCAAAAATGCGCTCACAAAAGCCTATGACGATAAAGTCTTTGTGTCCGACACTTTGGCTCTATCTCCTAACCTGTATTGTCCAAATGGCCGATACATTCTCAAAGGAACGGCTCAAGAAAGCGAGCCACAATTTGTCAGAGATGGCATCACGTACCCCTCTGCACTTGTAGGAGGATCTGCTACTGTATGGACTATAAATAATGGAGCTATAACCGAAACTAAAAGAATTATTTGGGTAAGAACAGTCTATAAATAAAAAAACAAGAAACAAGAACTCGCTAACGTTCTTCACCGGGGAGGAAAAGAAAAAAAGCCCCCGGCCTGTTAAAATAGTCGTCTCACTTACTATAATACAAAAACCGCCACATAGGCACAGCCGGGGGCTATATTCCCTTGACTGCCTATGTGGCGTTTTTGTATGCGCTATAATTTTAGTGAGACAATGCAAAGATATATATTTTTTGATTATGACATTAATAGAACTTTTGATAAAGTATAAAGCGACTATTAAAATACTTAGAGAAGCGGGTGTTCGTTGGAGTGATGAAGGCTTTATAAGCCTATATTTAGAGTATGTCACCTTATTAAATCAAGGAGAAAAAGTATCATATATTGTAGCGAAGCTATCAGATCAGTATTCGATTAGTGAGCGCAAAGTATATGATCTTATCAAACGATTCAAAAATGACTGCAATATACCTGCAGTGTGATTTGGCATAAAATGTCTTTTGCCTTATTGATTATGACGAACTTTGCCCTATCAAATTAGTGAGACAATGAGGAAACAATATAATTCGGCACCGCTACCTTTTCAGGGACAGAAGCGGATGTTTGCCAAGGAGTTCATCAAGGTACTCCAGCAGTTCCCTGAAAGTACGACTTTCGTTGACTTATTCGGTGGCAGCGGTTTGTTGGCACATATTACAAAATATCAGAAACCGAATTCAACCGTAGTATATAACGATTTTGATGGCTATCGTAAACGATTAGAAGCTGTGCCAGAAACAAACATCCTGCTGGGAAAACTGCGAGAAATAGTAGATGTACCACGCCAAGGGAGAATCATTGGTACACAGCGAAAACAAGTACTGGAGTGTATTCGTAAGCATGAGATTGACTACGGATATGTTGATTACATAACGCTATCTTCGTCCATCTTGTTCTCAATGAAGTATGTCACAAAATACTCCGAATTAGAAAAGGAAACCTTGTACAATAACATTAAGGCTGTTGACTATCCTTCTTGCAGCGATTACCTCGACGGACTAACGATTACCTCCTGCGATTATAAGGAGGTCTTTGAGCAATACAAGGACGTGCCAGGTGTCGTGTTCCTCGTCGATCCACCTTACCTGAGTACGGATAGTAAGACCTACAAAATGTACTGGAAGCTATCTGATTACCTTGATGTATTAACCGTTCTCTCCGGACATCAGTTCATTTACTTCACCTCAAACAAGTCTTCTATAGTGGAGCTTTGTGATTGGATAGGTAAAAACAAACTCTTCGGTAACCCCTTTGAAAATTGCCACCGCCGAGAATTCAATGCCCACATGAATTACACTGCGTCCTATACGGATATTATGCTCTATACTAACGCCGTTTGAAAAGTATTCTAATATCGTTGTAATGATGGACCCCTTGAGTCCAGTTTACCTGTTCTGCACCTTTGAGAGTCATGGTTGTCGTTGTTAGCAAGGTTTTGAGGTCATCTGTTATGATACAGATGACCTTTTTATATCACCGTGCATAGTATTGCACATCTATACATTTTATAAATATGTTTTACAATATAAAAATACATGTGCAATTATTTGCACATATAAAAATAAGTTCCTATCTTTGCACTATCAAAATAAAACAAATATCAACTACTAAAAAAAATTACGATTATGACAACTACAAATCAATTCACAGTCGAGAGCCTCATCAATGCAGTAGCAACTTTCAACGCAGATCCTTACTGTGTAGAGTATGACGAACTTGCAGAGGAGATTTTAGCAGAAATCGAAAAAAACGGAGTTGCAACTCTCACCCCCGAAGACGGAGAAGACTACGAACAAGCAAAAGCTCAACTCGAACTCAACGAAAACTACACACGCACAATCTATCAAGCAGGCGGCTGCAAATTTGCCTTAGCCGAAGATTTAGCCCCCGTGTACTACATCTGCATGACTGCTGGTAATAAAAGCGGCTATGTAGTGACCCCCGAGGACGTTGAAAACGATGGCTGGGTAAATATTGAGCCAGAAAATTTCGCCTTTGAAACACGCGAAGAAGCCGAAAAAACAAAGGCAGAACTTGAAAATTACGCTCAATCAAAAGGCTACGAAAATGCAAGTTTCCAAATTGAAGAGAGCGCGGTAATAGACTTCTAAAAAAAACAACAAGGGGCGGCCAACAACCGCCTCTATAAATATTTTGACATGGCAAAGCTAATAAACAACGTAACAAAAAAAGAGTTCGAGGTTAGGGTATCGTACGAACATCCTGCGTGTAGCTACGGTCGCGCGGTTTGGGTTGATAAAAACAACCAGGCGTACACGCAAGTAGGTACGCCAACGCCTCTATACACTATCATACCTGACGAGCAGGATGAGCGCGAGCGCATTGGCCGCGAGATTAGTGAGCTGCGTAAAGCTTCTGGGTTGTCACAAACAGAGTTAGGTGCGCGGATAGGATGCGATAGATCTTACATTGCAAAAATCGAAAACGGCCGTCAGCACATTTCTATTAATGTACTTTTTAAGATTACCACAGAGCTGGGGGTGAGGGTTGAGCTTGTTAAACATGGTAACATATAGAGTAGAGACTTTTAGTATTTAGAAATACCCTACGTCACGGGCGGCATATTCTTCGATTTTTGAGTAATATGCCGCCCGTGTGTTATAATAGCGTAAAGATAGGGGGTGTAAAAAAAAGAACATTTCGTTTTGCGGAAAATTACGCTTCGTTTTATTTCCCGCGAACATTTCGTTTTGCGGATTATACATGCGAGTTTTTATTTATTGGAAACTTCCACATCCTGTGGAAAAGCTCTATCCATATGTTGATTACAAAATACGGAAAATTTCAAAAGATACGTTAGTTATAGGGGATTATACAGACTTTGTGTTTGTTAATGGTCATGGTAATGCCCCAAATCGGGAATTGTCAAAATAAAAAAATAATAAATGTGGGGTAATACTCCAAATCGGGAGTTATTGAAATAATTATCTGATTATCAATGTACTTTCCAAAAGATAAAGTATTAGGGCAGAGTGGAAAAATCGTTGAAACTGGTCCTATGTAATCGTTCAAAGTGACCCTTTTGTATCATCCAAAGAGGGATTGGACATTCGCGGTACGATACGAGTATGGGTGTTATGATTTATCAGCATTCATTCTTCTCTACTCCCAAAGGATTTTGTCAGTTGTACTGCTTGCTGTTGTAGTCTGATGAGAATTTGGGAATAGGTTTTCGAGTTTGCCGAGCAGTTGTTGAGCAGTGGCAACAGAATGATAAGTATTGAGGACTTTCACGACTTCGTTGTACAGAACTCCTATCTTATGAGCCAAGGCAACGATTTCTGAGAGTTTCTCCAAGTAAGGTTCTTTTGCAGGGTCTTGGGTGATGACCTTAAAAGATTCACCAAGAAGCCTTGCTCGGACAAAGTCGCTCTTTGTCTTTGCTCCCGACTTGCGATAGAGTCTGATAAGTTTCTGCTGGTCTTCGGAATTAGGTATTCTGATGTGCCATCTGTCCCATCGTGGGCAGGTGGCACATCTGCCGTCTGGCTTCTTTTGTTTTTGCTTCTTCATTGCTTTCTAATCACGACTTTGGAGTGATTTAATCCCCTTTCGGGGCAAGGGTCTTTGTGGTACAAATGGCAATTTGTGGTACAAAGACACACCTTGCTGATGTAGAAAATGGGATTATAAGCCCCTGCTGTGTTACTGCATTCATTGAATACAGTAACTCGGCGTAGGCTTGCATTCGAGGAATGCAGTAATTCAGAGTTTCCTCCATCTTTCCACATCTTCCTTGTATTGGTCGAGGTGTTCCCGCAGTACCTGTTCGACATATCCCGAAACGCTCGCTCCATGCTCACCGATTCTCCGCACCACGAAGTCTAACTTTCGTTGGGTTTCCTCTGATACATACACGGCTTTGCGGTGGCTGTTGCGAAAGGGCTGGAGATATTTCCCCTGAAACTCGGATAATTGCTTTCTGTCCTTTGTTTTTTTCCCATTCTTTGATGAAATTCTTCGGTAGAAGTAGCCCTTTCTGTTGGCGACAACGCTGTTTCTTGATAGGACGGTTGAGAAAAAAATCCTTGTTACTCTCCTTGTCATTTTGTTCCTCAACTTTATCAACAGGCTCAAACCTTCTCTTTTCCTCTTCATAATCGAAGGGCTGGTCAAAATCGGGTAACTCTTCGGGCTTGCGGAGCTTAACGCCATAATTTCCCATATCTCTAATGGCTTGTTCCAAGCGTTGTTTCCTTTTTTCATCTATTCTTGCCATAATTTCTTGGGTATCGGGTTATAGTGTTTTTTTCAAGCATGGCTTGTATGTCGCTCTGCTTGTAGAGTATCTTCCTCCGATTTTGTAGAAAGGAAGCGTTCCTGAGTTTCTGTACTCTTGGAGCGTGCGTGTGCTGAGCCGTAATTGGCTGCAAACCTCCTCACCCGAAAGGTAAACCTCACCATTCAGCATCGGACGGGCGGTAGAGCAATACCGCTCCAACTTCTTCAAAGTGCCTTCCATCAGTTGTGAAAACAACTGCATCTGAGGGTCTTCCCGCGTAATGATTTCATTCTCTGCCATAATTCATTCATTCTTTGATTTCAATCCTTGACTGCATTCAGCATTTCACAGATGTCGGTCTGTTTGTAATAACACTTATGTCCAATCATGGAGAAAGGGATTTTGCCCGTATCTCGGTATGATTGTAGGGTACGCTTGCTGATGCCTAAACGCTTGCACACGGCTTCGTTGTCGAGCCATTGCTCGGTCTTGGGAGGATTACCGATGAGTTTTTCCACACGATGGATAAAGTCTGCAAATTCGGAGCGATGTCGCTCCCACGCTTTGCGGTCGATGATAATGAGTTTCATTGCCTTAATTTTGTTTTGATTACTTTATTGTTACTCAGCAAACAAACTGTTATGCAGTCCATTGCCGTACTTCTCGGGTGCAAAAGTAACCCCTCGGAAGCACCACTGCAAGAAATGAGGATAAGCAGGGAAATAGAGAGAAAGCAATAGAAAAACAAAGGAAATCCGTCTGTGTTATTGCGGTAATGAGATGAGGTGCCGGCTCGTTCCTTTTATTATTTTGTTGTTTTATCGATAATTCGATAGTTCGACAAATCGAGATGTCGAAGTGTCGATAGATAGTTTTATCGATAGATTATTTTGACGATATATAGTTTTGACAACAGATAGTCATGACAACAAATTGTACAAACAATAGATTGTCCGTATTATCGTCAGTCCTATCTGTTGTTAGTTGTTACGCCTTGCGTCCAAAAGAGCCCTGAGTATGCCGTATTCTTGTCGTGCCTATCTCTCTACGGCAGCCCAGCCTTGCAAGGTTGGGAGAGATGAATACGACCGCATGGATATAGAAAATGGCAATACCACCTTGAAACAGAAAAAAATCCTGCGGTGGAGATTCTTCTCTCCATCCGCAGGACTCGACCTTCGGGGCAGACAGGCTGCCGTTGTACCTTTGCACGATAAGAAACGGCATCAGGAACTTTGCGTGCGCCTTTGCCTACAACGCCTTCGGGCTTGCTTCCTCCGTCTGTTTGACCGTTGGCAGATTGTTGCTCTCGATGAGCAGCACTATCGTGCCTGTGAGTTCGGTGTAAAGACGGCCGTATTGCTCGTCAGAAGCCAATGTGTCCGTCAAACCGAACTTGTCGAATGTGGCTTGAATAGCCTTGTTCGACAACAGTATAGGTACGAGTTTCTCTGGGAGCGGTGCAGGAAGTTCCCTTTCAAACTCGTTTTCCAACACGGATATAAGCGTATCGTACTTGGAAAAGTGCAAGCCTTGATACAATGCCTCGCTTGCCATGCTCTCCGCTTCAATGTGTGTAAAGCCTTGTGCTACAGCATCGCAGTAAACTGTGAGAGCCATATCTGCCCGTGCAGTGATAAACTCCGTATCTTGCAACTTTTCGGGGTGATGCTCACTCATGTAACTTCTTAACTTCAATCGAAAGTAGGAAAGTTCCTGTTTGTTCTTCTGTTTCATTGTTTTTCTTGTTAAAAAGTTGGACTTCTTTTTTTTGAATCATTCATTACGGCTGTTACATCCCAATTATGGGACTTGACTTTTTCGGTGTTCTTGACGGACACAGCCGTAAGGCTTTACGCAGTACCCTTGTATGCTCACTACCCATCGAGGGTTGCATTTCCTGGCAATCTTGCTCTTGTTCACCCGTGCATAAATCTCGGTCGTGGAGATAAAGCGATGCCCCAGCATCTTGCTCACCGTCTCTATCGGAAGTCCGTTCTCCAGACAGATGGTCGTGGCAAAGGTGTGCCGTGCGGTGTGCGAGGTCGCTTGAGTATGCGGTGGCAGTCCTGCCTTAATACATATCTCCTGAATAGTTCTATTGAAATTACTGTTGCTGGGAAACTCTCGAAAGAAAAGCCCCTCCCTTCGTCCGTGGCTCACAATGGCGAGTATTTTCTCGGCAACGGGCAGCAACGGGACAATACTTCTGTTCTGTGTCTTTGTTCGACAGAGCGATATGTACCTACGCCCATCCCCGAATGTATAAACATCGTCCATTCGGAGTTTCTTTAAGTCTGAGAATGCCAGCCCCGTGAAACATCCCAAGAGGAAAATAAGTCTGCAATGGTTATCTGTCGAGCGGTGCGGACGGTAAGCCAAGAGTTTTTGCAGGTCGTCCGCCGTAAGTGCATTGCGCTCGTAGGTAGGCGTTTCTATGTCTATGAGTTCAAAAGGGTCTTCACGAACGTATCGCTCCTGCAATGCCTTGCGAATGACCTGATGCAAGTGGCGTAGGCGGTTGCCGACACTGCTTTCCTTGTTTCCCAAGTCCCGAAGCATAAAAAGGCGATAGTCCTCAAGCAAAGTCTTGTCCACCTCTGTGGGCATACAGTCTGCCCTGTCCCTTACTTGCAGGAAATGAACAAAACTCTTGTAGCTGTCCTTAAAAGCCCTGACAGTTGCCTTGCTTAATGTTCTGCCCTGCAATTCCTCCTTGTATTCACAAACGGATTGATATAGCTCCGTAAGTGTTGGCATGGGGCGACTTTGCTGCATATAACGCTCCTTGAGGTATTCCGCCGTGATATAGTTTTCTTCCCTTAATGTACGTTCATAGAGTGAATGCAAGCACTCTTCTATTGAGTTCAGTTGCAGATTGATGCCGCTTGAATTACCTGTTGTCGCCTTGATGCACCCTTTTCGGGCAAGCCACTCGTCGGGGGAAGTTTGCAACTGCGTGGAAAACGATGAGGACGTTCCATTACAGGTGATACGGCAACGGATTACGCATAGTCCGTCTTCATTGGTCTTGCTTCTATCTATGTAGAATAGTATGGCAAATGTACTTTTCATTGTTCTGCGGTTTTTAGTTGGTCAGTTGATAATGTGCGAGTTGTGGAAGTATTTTTCTCTATGTCCAGAAAGACACGCTCGGGAGATGTCTCCGCATACACTTGCGTGGTTTTGATTTGACTGTGTCCGAGCATTTTGGAAACGCTCTCAATGGACACGCCCTCCGACAGTGTCATCTGAGATGCGAAGGTATGCCGTGCCATGTGATAGGTCAGCGTTTTCTGAATACCGCAAAGCCATGCTATCTTTTTGAGGTGTATGTTTACCGTGTCGCATCCGGGTATGGGCAGCAGATACCCCTTGGGCGGTTCGTGTCGGAAAGCCCTCGTGTGAATGCCCCGATAACGCTCGATAATGGCAGCGGCTTCGGGAAGTAGGGGGATGTGGCACACGTTGCCCGTCTTTATTCTCGGCTTGCGTATCCAAGTCATTCCCGCTTCGTGAAAGACGTGCTGCTCCGTCAAGTGATACACGTCGGTATAGGAAAGTCCCGTCAGGCAGGAGAAAAGGAACATGTCCCTCGACACTTTTTCATAGCCTTGCAGTTCGTCTTCTCCCAAGGCTGCGATACGGCTTACCTCCTCCCTCGTGATGTAACGTGGAGTGCCCACTTCCCAACGAATGGAATGGTTGATGAAGGGATAGGTGTCAATGATATGCCGTTTATGCAGGTCTTTGAGCAAGGAAGCCAGCATGGAGAGATAACCAGCCGAGGTATTGAGCTTGAAGCCCTTTTCTTTGGCGAAGTAGTCCTCCAAGTCTTTGATGAGGGCTGTGTCCACTTTCTGTACGGGAATATCCTCCACATGGTAGCGGTACCTGACGAAGTTTGCCAGATGCTTGCGGAAGAGCAACAGGCATTTTAGTCTGCGTTCGCTGCGGTCTATGCCCACACGCTCACGGAAGCGGTTGATATACTCGCCCGTATGATAAAGCAGTCCTTGCGACTCGCTGTTCAACCCGAACACCAATTCCCTTACTCGCTCTGCCGTGACGCGAGCATCGGATTTTCCCGAAAGAGACTCATAAACCTTGTGAATACTCACCTGAAGGCGGTCAAGTTCCTTGTTTACCGATACGGCTTCGGCACTCTTGCCCAGCAGTCGGTTCTTGCGACTGTCCCACAAACGAGGAGTACACGAGCATTTGCAACTAAATTGTACCATAGAGCTTCCTGCGCTGATGCGTCCCATGATGGGACTTTTTCCGTTTTTGTCCTGCGTACCTCTCTTGAGGTAGAAAAGCAGCTTGAATTTTTCTTTTTCCATTGTTTTTTACTTGCAAAATTACACTTCTTTGAGGAACTTTGAGTGGTGCAAAACATTGATAATGAAAGAGAAAACGCCGTTTTAGTTACCACTTTCAGCCGTCCTTTTCCTTTCATCGTTTTTCGAACGATTTGGTAACTGAACTCCCTCCTTTTCGCTCCCTTTTCTGCCTGTTTTCTATGATGCAACCCTAAGAAGAAACAAGCAATATCCGCTGTATTTCAGTCAGATATGACTTTTATGCCATTTTCTGCTTTCTACTCCCATACTTCCGCATAGAAAGCAGCCAGCTCAGGCACCTTAATGAAGGTCCTAAACCGCTCTTTCTGAATGATGTCGTTTGTGATGGAGAACTCGTAGTCGGTAGATTTCTTGGCAAAGACGGCTGCCCATGCGTCAAAACTGTTGATATCTTGCTTTTCCAAAGCCTGCGGACGAAGATACTTGAACAGGAGATACAACTCCGTCAGACTATTTGAAATGGTCGTTCCCGAAAGGAAAGTGGCTCCCAAATCCTTGCCGGACCTCTCCTGTATGGTACGAATGGCAAAGAGCATGTTTAAGGCACGCTGTGAGCCATCAAGGATTGCCCAAACCCGACACACGGTCGTGGCGGGTATTGAACATCAGGTTCTTAAATTGGTGGCTCTCATCCACGAACAAATGGTCAATACCCATCATCTTGAAGTCCACGGCATCGTCCTTACGCTCTGCGATACTGTCCTGTATGTTCTGTAACTTGGCTTCAAGCGTCTGCTTGCGCTTCTCCAAGCCTTTGAGCATACCACGAGAGATGTCTCTTCCTTGTTGTCGCAACACCTCGAGGTTCTCTTCCACAGAGTCCAGTTCCTTTTGCATAATCGCTTCCTGTATCTCTAATGCCTGCGGTATCATGCCGAACTGTTCATGTGTAAGTATGATACAGTCCCAGTCGTTGTTCTTAATGTCGTTGAAGATACGTTGTCTGTTCTGCTTGTTGAAATCATTCTTACCTGGATAGAGTATCTTAGCATTAGGATAAGCTTTCCTAAAAGTATCGGCAATGTCGAAGACGTTTGCTTTCAGCCCGATAATCATCGGCTTGTTTGAGAGTCCCAATCGCTTCATCTCGTAGGCTGCCGTACACATGATGAGCGTCTTACCCGCTCCCACCTCATGGTCGCAGATACCGCCGCCGTTGGTCTTGAGCATCCACACGGCATCTTTCTGGCTTTTGTAGAGGTCGGCAATGCCCAACCTTCTGAGGTCAAGGTCGGGAAACGTCTGGTGCGTACCGTCAAAGTTGGGTCGCACAAAACAGTTGAAAAGGCGGTTGTACCTGTCGGAGAGTTGCTGTTTGAAGGTATCTGGTGTGCGCCCGAGCCAATCAACAAAGCCCTGCCTGATTTCCTCAATCTTGGCATTTGCCATCTGGATAGCATGTCCGTCCCTTACTTTAATGGTCTTAGTCTCTCCCGTAATCTTGTCCGTCACCTCCTTACTCTTGTTGATGTCGGGAATGGTATTGTGAAGTGCGTGCTTCAAGAGATTGATGCCGTCATAACGGCGGAACTCACCCTGTACGGCATACTTGTGCCAGATATTGGCATTCTTTCTGTCGCAGACAATGGAATACTCGTCCATGTTGGAATGGTAGGATACGCCAATATCCGTCCCGAAGAACTCCGAGGCGAACCTGCCATAGACTTTGGCAGGTATCCAGCGTTCACCGAGATTAAAGTCAAGGTCTGCAAATGGAATGGGTGTTGGCGTGGCTGCACGCAAGGCAGCAAGGCTCTGTTTTGCCTCTTCGTGGTTGGGATGATCCAAGAGCCACGACTCGATACGTTCCGCCTTTTCTATTACATTGCCCGAAATGAACTTGTCCGCCACCTCGTAAGCATTCTCTTCGGGATTGAAATAGATACGACCTTCCAAGGAAGAAATGATGTCGCTTTCCTCCATATCAGGTAAAAGCGAACTCATGTAGTCAAGTTCCACCGTGCCGTACTTGTTGAGCGATGCGCCCAAGGCCTCCATCGGGTCAGCGGCAAAGGTCAGTTCCGTAGTAGAAAATGCCGTAGGATGGTCAAAGATATCCGCCTTGACGTACCTGCCGTTCTCGGAGCGTTCCAAGAACAGCATTTCCACGCCTGTGGCATCCATCTTGATGATGTCGGTGTTCGCCTTTGGTTAAAGTAGCCCCAGCGTGCAACATAGTCATTATAAAGGTGGTTGAGTCTGCTGCGGTCTTCCCTGTCTTCTGCATGGTTCTCTGCCTCGTAGTCATAAAGACGATGATAGCACTCTCGTATCTCGATATAGGCTTTGAGACGGGAAAGCTGCGCATACGGCAAGTCCATCGGGTTGAAGGTCGGATGTCGCTTCAGGTCAGAAAGAAACCCCACCTGCCCTTTCTGCACGACAATGGAGCCGTCTCTTAGGTGTGAGTCCGGCGAAGAGAGAAAAGGACGTGGTGAAGCGTCAAACTCCTTTCTAACTTCCGCTATCGGCTGCGGCTTGCGCTCCTCGGCTTCGTTCATGAAGTCGAAAAGTGACGGCTCACGTGAAGTGGAAGAAGCTGCTTTCCTGCTACTACGGGTACGACGTTGAGGAGAGGTTACTGACTTTTGTATATTGGACTCCGATGGTTTCTGGGGAGCTGTTTGAGTTATAGGACGGAGCGCCTGTGAAGTTCCTGAATTATCCTTGATTTCATTGTTTACACGGGTAACTTCTCTTGTCCAAAGGCTGTATTCCTCTGGGGCAAACAGTGACAGTTGCTCCGGTTGTCCGATATCTTCCATGTTATTGTCCACCACCGGATGATGATCGTCGTCAAAGAATATTGTCTGTCCGTTCATCTCTCTTGGGACTTCAATATCCGTACGGATTTCTTGTGGTTCCTGCTCGTATTGATGGTGAAGTGTCAAGGCGGGTACGCCTTCGGGCGCAGGTTCAATAGTCATGGAAGGCTGTTCTGATACGAATTGTTGTGGGGCAGACTCTGATGATGACGGCTGTAATGGGATTGTCTTGCCGCCAGAAATGGTATCTTCCATTATCTGCGTATCGTTCTCAGAAGCAACAGCTACAGTTTCCTTAACCTTATTCTCTGTTTCTGCCTTTGTTACCACTTCTTCCTTGATTTCCTCTGCCACCACTTTTTCTTTGTATATTGTCCCCTGACGATTTCTTCCAGTTCGGCTATCTCATGCAATTTCTTAGGAGAGAAGTACAAGTCACGTTCAATGCCCAGTCCTCTTACCTTCACGCCTTCCATCTCATCAAGGGACATATTGCCAAGCTCCCAGCCGTAACCCATTGTCACGGCACCGAAACCAATGCGGCTCTTAGGGTCATATTCCAGAAGGTAGGCTGTGTATGCTCCCATAGGGAAGAAATAGCGTGCATAGGCAACCTTATCGCCAATGAGTTCCTTTTCCGTGCTGTAAAGTTTAGGCAACTGTTTCCTGATACTGTCGGGCATGAGGTTATAGGCATCGTTTATACCCTTGTCTTCTGTCTTTGTCTTCTCTATTTCTTCTTCCCGACTTATGGTGATACCCAACTTGCGAAGCTGTTTCTCTGCTTCTGCCTCTCGCTCTACCTCTGTCATCGCTATACCTGTTTCATATAGTTTACGGTCGACACGTTGTCCCATTTCAAGGGAGAGCCTTGTTCGGAGACTTTCTGCCATTTCCTCAATCCCTCCTGTGAACCGATACTCCCATGCAGGTCTTCCATAAGGGTCTGTACCCATTATGCACTCTGTGGCAATGGTGCGATGAGAAATGTCCTTCCATTCTCCTACGAAAAGAGAGTTATGCTTGAAGACGACAGAAGAGCCTTCTTCCTTAGGAACGGAAACGGTTTCTACGAACTGCTGCTCAATTCCCTTGCTGATTTCTTTACCTGTTTGCTTCTGCAGGACGATGAGGTCACTACCCACGTCCGTTCCAGCATTGTCTGAAAACATACCCGATGGCAGTCGGAGAGCGGAGATAAGGCGACTGTTTTGCATGAGGTAACGGCGTATGGCTTCATTGCGAGGACTGTTCAAAACACCCTGTGAGGTAATGAATGCCAGTAAGCCACCTTCCTTGATGCAGTCTAGACCTTTCACGAAGAAGTAATTGTGAATGGCACGTGTTGACTCACGTTTAAGAGTGTCCTTACCTTTGCTGTATTCTCGGTCATAAACCATGAAATCACCGAAAGGAATGTTACTTGTAACAAGGTCGTATTTGTCTTTGTTTTCTAACTCCCCTATAGCTTCAAAAGGCTCATTTCGGACGAAGATATTGCCTTTACCATAGGGGTGTAGGGCTTGTGAGATGCGGGCAGTGAGCAGGTCCTTTTCCATTGCATCTACAACACCCGCTTGCTTTGCAAAGGTCTCGGCAAATGCTCCCATGCCAGCCGAAGGATCCAAACATCGACGTATGGGTACATTTACAGAAGTGAGAGCATCGGCAATGGCGGTGACAATACGAGTATCAGTATAGAAGGAGGTCAGTACGCTTGCCTTGATGCCCTCCCAATACCGCTTGGCGGTGTTGGCTTCTACGGCTTCACGATAAATCATCTGTTTGAGCTGCTGTGTCGGTTCAAAGAGATTCTGCTCAGACTTGCTCCAATAGCGTATATCATCGGGGGTATCTGTGCGGTTGAGTACACATTTCAAGCCACCGAAGCCCTGATAGTTCCGTAAGATACTTTTCTCTGCTTCGGTGGCTTCGCGGCGTTCCTTTTCTAAGCGCAAGACCACACGGATGGCCTCCGTGTTGGCTTGCAGGACTTCTTTCTTATTATATGCCATAGTGTTTTCTTTTAATAAGTGGAGGTAAAAAGGTCGGGAGATATAAGTATTACCTCCCGATCTATATCTGTAAATCTCCGTTTCTGTCGGGATTATTTTCCTCTTTGTTTTCCTTTCTTGTTCTCAAACTCAAAGGAAGTGGTGTAGTCTTCGCCCAGAACAAGTCGGGCATTGAACTTCTTGCCTGCCTTGCTGGTTAGCCCTTTAAGGATAGGCGTACGACCGGAGCTTATCAAGTCACGGATATTATCTTCAGAGAGAAGTATGCCGCAGACTTCACGAAACACGTGAAAACCACAGGTTTCATGCCTGCACTTGGCTACCTTGGCATAGATGCCGACACTCTGCTGTCCGCACTTTGGGCAGCGGTATACAGGATAGGATTTCTGTTCGGGAGTAAGTGTTAGGAGTTCCTCGCAGATTGTTCCCACGTATGAGTTGATACCCTGTGAAAACTTATCCGCAGGCATTTTCCCCGCCTCGATGGCGGCAAGTGCCAGTTCCCATGCACCTGTCATCTCCGCATTGGCAATTTTCTTATCTTTGACAATCTCATAGACTGCAAGACCTTTCTCGGTAGGTATGATGGATTTCTTCTCCCTACGGATATAATCACGGAGAATCAACGTTTCGATGATGTTGGCACGGGTGGCTGGTGTTCCAATACCGCACTCTGCCATCGCTTTCTTACTTTCTGCATCTTTGACCTCTTTTCCTGCGTTCTCCATAGCAGAAAGCAGTGTTGCTTCTGTGTAGAGAGGTTTAGGTTTGGTCTTATGCTCGGTGATGTCCGCATTGACAAGTGGCAGGATTTCACCTTCTGTCAAGTTCGGCAATGAAGACAAAATCTGTTCATCGCTATCCTCTTTCTTTTCAGCTTCTACTTCTTTACCTTTCTGTACAGCTTTCCAGCCTAAAGAGATTTGTCGGTATGCTTTCCAAGTAAAGGTATTGGTGTCATCCGTGAACCGTACCTGCATACGCTCTTCCTCGGAATTGGGGGAAAAGGCTTCGACAAAGCGATTGACTACCATTTGATAGATAGTTGTTTCATCTGTCGACAATCCTGATGGTGGCTCACCTGTCGGGATAATGGCGTGGTGGTCGGTAACTTTGGCATTGTCCACAGAATGGCGGTTAAGTGGATTTGATAGTGGCATGCCTATCTTGCGTAGCAGGGCGGGTATTTCCTCGAAAACATCCTCGCTGATGTATCGGCTGCCAGTACGGGGATAGGTCGTGATTTCTTCTCATAGAGGCTTTGGGCTATCGAGAGGGTCTTGTCTGCAGAAAAGCCGTGGCGTTTGTTGGCATCCTTCTGCAAGGCAGTAAGGTCGTACAAGAGTGGTGGCGGTGTACCAGCCACCTTTCTTAACGACCGTTTCTACCGTAAGCTGGCTCTGACTGCGGAGCGTAGCGAGAGCAGTCTGTGCCGTGGCTTCACTCTCATAGTCTGCACTGCCAATGGCTTTCAGCGACACACCCTCTTTTTCTGTAAGGACGGATATTTTCCAATAGGGTACGGAAGAGAAATCACGGTTCTCTATGTACCGACGGCAGACCATAGCAAGTGTCGGGGTCTGTACCCGTCCCAAAGAATAGCCGCCTTTACGGGCAATGGACAGCGCACGGCTTGCATTGATGCCCACAAGCCAGTCAGCTTCGCTTCTTGCCTTGGCGGAGTAATAGAGATTGTCGTAACAACTTCCAGGTTTGAGGTTGGAAAGTCCCTCACGAATAGCCTTGTCTGTGAGTGAACTTATCCAAAGACGATCGAAAGGCTTTCTACAACCAAGATGTTGGTAGATATAGCGGAAGATAAGCTCACCCTCTCGTCCTGCATCAGTAGCGACGATGATACGGTCCGTCTTGTCAAAGCAGGAGCGTATCACTTTGAGTTGTTTTAGTGCTGCTGGGTCTGATATATACTCCTTGTCCTTACGGACTTGGCGGACAATAAGTTGGAAAGGATTGGGACGAATGGGTAAGTCTTCAGCCTTATAGGCAGAAAAACCGTAGGTTTCGGGCATGGCAAGGGCGATGAGGTGTCCCATTGCCCATGTTACCACATAACCGTTACCTTCTAAAAAACCGTCTTGTCTGTTGTTTGCTTCTACGACGCGGGCAATATCTCTGGCTACCGAGGGTTTCTCGGCAATAATACATATATTCATTTGTTTTATAATTTTAATTTGTAACTTTGTACCAATATATTTCTGCACTTTGTGTGGAATATCATCAGGCTTTGGTATAATCAGTCATATACTGCCTTTATTGATAAGTTTTACAGCAGATTGCTTGACAATCTTAAGTTTTACCAGAAAGGAGAAACAGTCTATGAATTCAAATTATATTATATTGGCTCTTGGGGTTGTGGCAGATAAAGACCTTTGTACATAAAGATGATATATTCCTAATACATATAGTGATTAACCCCACTGCCGCCACATACAGAGACTCGCAAAAACGAGTCTCTTGTTTTTTTACATCTTACGTCCGCGGCGCTGCTGTTTCTTCTCGTCCTGTTTCTGCTTTTGGGCGGCAGTGGGCTGTGTCTGCCCGGACTTTAACGGCTCGTTCACGTTCTTGGTGGCTTCGTTGGTCTTGCCTTGGTTGTTCACGGCAACCTGTGTCTTGTGTTCTTCGGCTACGGCTACCACCTTTTCCTTGCCGGTCTCCTGCTTTTTGTCTGGGTTCCACTTGTAGAAGCGTGGGCGGTTCTGTTCCTTGTCCATCTTGACGTAGGCATTGAAGGGCTGCCCTTCCTTGTCCACCATGTTCTTTAAGTAGAGCGTGCGACCGTCGTCCAATGCTTCACGCTGCTTGTCGGAAAGTTCCAAACCGCAGAGCTTATGTGGTGCGCCTTGCTGCTGAGAGTGCTGCTGTCGCTCTTTCAAGCCTTGCTTGTTGTTGAAGATAAACTCGATGCCTTTCTTCTCGGCATTGACTTGCAGGGTGGCATCAAAGGACTTGCCACTCTTGGCGGTCATTCCCTCCACTTTCACGGCTTTGCCCTCTACAAGGTCTTTGTACTGCGCATCGGAAAGCGTAACGCCTTTGATTTCCTTTGGAATAGCCACACGGTCGGCACGAAGGGCGATGAGTTCGTTGGTCTGTGGGTCAATGGAGACGTATGCGGCAAATGACTCACCATTCTTGGGTGTAATTTCGATGGTCTTGCCAAGATTGCCCGTTGTAAGAAGTTGGTCTTTCTCTTCGGGCGAGAACTTGTGTCCCATATAAGGGAAATCGAGCTGTGGCTCTTTGCGAAGCGGGTGAACTGCCAAACCAATATTACCCTCGCCATCGGTACGAAATGCCAAACGGGCATCAGTATAAATGGTAGTATCACCGATAGGCACGGCAATCGTGATAAGATTGCTCTTTTGCCAATTGAGCATCTTTGCTAACTCTCCGCTCTGCTCCAATCGCTCACGTGAAAGTCCGAGGTTGTCAAGCTGCTTCCAGTCAATCTTCGACTCGTCAATGGCGGTGGCATTCTTCTGTTTGGGCAGGAAGTCGTCAAAGCGCACCGACTGTCTGCCAACTGCTGCTTGTTCTCCGGCTTCTCACGGTTCTGAAGCATAGTGTGGAGCGATGCCACACCTTGCTCCACGTTGTTAGCCACCACCTTGTAGAGTCCGAAACAGGGACGGCTCGTTAAATTGTTTGAGGAAGTTGGTCATGAAGTTCTTCAGTAAGCCGTCTTTGTTGTTGAATTTCAAAAAGGCTGCTTGATGCACATCTTGGGCTTCCGTTGTTTGGAGTTTGCCCTTGTCGTCAATACCCGAAACTACAGACAGTTTCCCAGCTTCATTCGCATTCTTCACTTCCGTGCGGTCTTCCAGTACCAACACGTAATTGTCATTGTTGTTCGATTCCATAAATCATTGTTTTAAGGATGAGTAAATCATTATCGAACAGCAAAAATATAGCAATAAGTCTAACAATTCTATAATAGAGATAAGAAGGGAAATACAGGGAAATGTAAAGAAAAAAACTCTATTATAGGAACTTTTCAAATGAGCGTAATCGATTTTTTTGGAAAAATCACGAGAACTTCAAAGTAAAAGTAAAAAGCAAAAAAATCTCAAAAATGTTTTGCAAATCTAAAAAAATAAGATATACTTTTACAGAAATAATAAAAGCAGAGCTTATGAGAACAGTTTTACTAATGTACCTTTCGTTTCTCTTGACCTCTAATGTTTTTGCTCAAGAGCGTGCTTTCAAGTTGGGTGTTCGCTTATCAGGCGGTTATGGCTTGCATAACGGTATCGACAAGATTTTGGTAAGCGAAAATTATTATTCCAATTACAGTTTCGAGAAAAAAGGCGCCTTTGTTCCTGGTGCCACTGTTTTTCTTCAATATCATAAGCCACAAACTTTATTCGGCGTAGAGGGCGGTATCGCTTACTACCAAAAGGCGGCTTCCGTTCATTATACAGATATCAAGAAGTTGGACTATACCCTCTCCATGCGGCATCACATCTTGGGTGTTTCCGCTTATTTCAATGTCTACCCGATGAAAAAGGGATTTTTTATTTCGGTGGGTGGCAAAGCGGGTGCTAATCTTTCTCCTCGCGGAGTTACTTATACATCCAATCAGGAAGACCCGAAATTTTCTTCTTACGGCTACGGCACCGTAGCTGAAACCGAGCGCCTCTTAAAAGACAAACTGACGGGCTGCGCCGATGTCTCGTTAGGCGGTGGTATCGGCTATGAGTTTCCTTTCGGCTTGGCGGTGGATGTCCGCTATCATTACAATTTGCTGAACTCCATCAAAACGGAAACCAATGTATTCCGTTGGGTGGAACATGCCAACCACGGTCAGCAAATAGAACTTGGTGTCAGCTATCTGCTAGACTTAAAATAATGCGATATGGAGGGCAAGAGAAGTCGTACCCGGCAGATAACATTTTGGACGGTTATCGTGCTGATTGTCATTATCCTGCTTTTATTGTTGCGTAAGTGCAATAAAAGTGAAGAACAGGTTGCACCCAAGCGACAGATACCCAAGGAACAGCCTGCTGTAATAGACAGCGTTCCCACAGATACTACAATAGCAGTATTGAAGCCTTATACATATAATAAGGTAAAGAAAATAAAACCGGTGCAGAAAACAAAGCTGGGACAGAAAGAAGGACAGAATGCTGCGGAGCCTGATGAAAAAACACCTACGACAGAATCGATTATACAAGACAATGAACCGAAAGAACCGCCGGTTATAGCCGGGCAGGACACTACCTATGAGACGATCGACGCCACACCTTTAGCCCCTGCATATGTTCCCAAACACCACGAATTCCGTATCGGTCTCCATGCAGGCGGCGGTTATAGTTTCATCACACAATTAGGCGGCATCTCCGAAAGCGGCAGTATCCGTCCGCAATACACCCTGAATGAAAAAGGCGCCTTTGTACCTGCCATTGGCATCTTCGGTACTTGGCGATACGGCAGAATCGGTGCCGAAGTAGATGTCGATTACATGTACATCGGCTCTTCACTTGAAGAGCACCGGAACCTGACGGGCATCGACGAAACGACGACTTACCGTTTCCATATGCTTGCTCCGAAACTTCTTCTCAGAGCTTTTACCTATCGAGACTTTTATTTGGGGGTCGGCGTCGGCATGATTATTCCCTTTACAAGTCGAAATATAGATTTTTCTTCCACCCGTACTCCTTTCTTCCGTTCGGTGGACGAGTTGATACGTATGCACCTGCGCGAGACCATCAACCCTCGCATACAACTGACACCTGCCGTTAAAATCGGCTATGCCTCTTCCAAGTTGGGTTTGGAAGCCGGATTGGAGTACCAATTCGGCGCCACCGACCTGATGCGCACCCGTACAAACAGTTACGGGTATAACGAAACACACAACAATACACATTTGTTGCTTCTTACAGTGGGATATAGCATTCCTTTAAAGAAATAATAAAAGAATATCAATTGTAAAACTAACAAGGATGACAACAAAATTACTTTCAATAAGCATTTGTTGCTTTATGTGCGTAACATCATTCGCCCAGTCTCCCGGCGGTGTGGAGGGTTATGCGGCATGGGGCAATGAGATGACACCCGTCGAGCTGAAAAACACGCAGGGACTGACATTCATCGGTGTCGGGCAGATTTTGGATAACAAGGAGCGCACCATTTGGAGTACCGGCAATGGAAAGGCGGTAAACCGCATTCAGACCACCTCGCGTGCCGCCAACCTCGGCAGCGGTACCTTTATGAACTACCCGAAGCAAACGCTTCCCGCCATTCGTCTGTTTACTTATACCTCCGCCACGGGGGACGGTAAGGGACAGACATTTTATGTAGGACACCATGAAAACAGGAATCTCCCTGTTACCGATATGCGAAACGGCATCAGAGAATACGCCGTTTATAACCGTGCTCTGTCCTCACAGGAGCGCAGCCGAGTGGAAAGCTATATGGCGCTCAAATACGGTATCACCCTGCGTCACAATTATCTCAACTCGCAAGGTGCTGTTATCTGGAATGTGCAGCAACAAAAAAACTATAACAACCGTATTGCAGGTATCATCAATGACCCGCATTCGGGATTAACCAAAACGGCAGGAAGAAGTTCAGAGGAAGATGCTTTTATCACCGTCAAGACGCGAGCTCTTAAAGAAGGTAGTAGCTGTATATGGGGCGATAACAACAAAAAACTTGCCTTTCCGATACGAAGACCGTGGGCAAATGGCTCGCTCGCGAGTGGACTTGCGTAACACGTGCGATGAACGGCAATACAGCCGATGTTGTCATCGATACAAAAGATATCCAGCAGCTTCAACCCTTATCTGACGGCGAAAGCTATTACTTGGCTGTCGATGGCAGCGGAACGGGGAAATATCCCCTTAACCAACTTAAATACTATAAAGGCATAAAACAGAATGGGGATAGTATTATTTTTCAAAACATCGATATTGCTAAAACCGACGGACCTTCCGTCTTTACATTAAGAGCCGCCAAGGATATGTTCCCAACGCTCGAGGTATCGCAGCCCTGCTGCGCAACGGGTGCACAGGGGAGTTTCGGACTGCTCATCACGGGTGGAACGGCACCTTACAGGATAAACATCTTAGATGAAAACGAAAATAAGAGTATCTATGAAAGAACCACTTCCGACAGCATCATCGCATTAGGCAATATCGAGCAGGGACGTTATCGTTTACAGGTAACCGACCGCATGAACAATGCTTTTACCAATACCTTTATTATCTCGAACAGCGATATTCCCGATGCCCCCGAGTTAAGTAACCTTGTCTTGGAGGAAGGTGCAAATAGAGAATACACGCCTGAACAAACGAATAACGATTACACCTACACATGGGAGACACCCGACGGAAAATATACCGACGGCAAACGTATCACATTCGGCAAAGACGGAATGTATGTGCTCCATATCACCAACAAGGAAGGCTGTACGACGACAAGGGCGCTGAATGTAAGCACTACACCGTCAGAATCATTGGATAACTATCGTGTCAGCCCCAACCCGACCACGGACGGTTATGTAACGGTGCAGGTCGAGCTTAATCAGTCGGCACCGCTTACCCTGTTGCTTTATACGACGGGCGGCGCTTTGGTCAGTCATGAAGAATATGGTGCCGCCACTTACCATACTGCCAAATGCTATCTGCCCGGAACGGGTGTCTATATGCTGACGCTTCAATCAGGCAGTAAATCGAAGACGGTCAAACTGATCAGAAATTAAAAACAGATAGAACAATAGATAAAAAAAAGAGAGTTCGACAAGGAAGTCGATAAGAAAAGTAAAGCAGGAAAACGATAGAAACATGAAAGCCTTAAAATATATTTTACCCGTACTGACAATCCTTTGCCTTTTGGCATGCTCGGATAACAAAAAGAAGATGACCATACGGCATCGAACGGTGCAAAACGATGCGGTATCCGATCATCGTATCCTATCGGAAAACGTGCAGAAAGGCGGCAGTCGCAACCATAATACAGTAAAGGCAACTCAACCTCAAAAACAGACAACAACAAGGCTTGTTCTCAATAGTAACAATAGTAAGAAGAGACCTATACAGAGCCGTCAGGATAACCGCCGGTTAAAAGACCTGAAACATCGAACGCTCAGTAAATATTTCGCCGATAACAAAGCCGACACGCTTAAAGCCGGTCGTGCCGAGCTATGCGTCCCAGGGGGAAGTATGGGGCGCGGTAAAGTATTAAGCATTACCCCGCTGAAAAAGAGCGAGCTGCCGCACCTGCCTGCCGGCATGGTCAATGTAACGGGCGGCTGCGACACGCTCATGGCAAAGAATGACACCACAGCCGGTTATCGCTTCCTGCCGCATGGTAATCACTTCGTGCACAGCATGGCAAGCATCGCGGTACCTTACGACAGTACATTGATTCCCAAAGGCTATACCACCGATGATATACACACTTACTACTACGACGAATTAACCCGTAAATGGACTTTGCTGAAATCGAGAGGCATCGACACGAAGCATGCCGTTGCGATGGCGGAGACCTCGCACTTTACCGATGTCATCAACGGTATCATCAAGGTTCCAGAGAGTCCCGAAACACAGAATTATGTCCCTACAGGTATCAGTGAGCTGAAGGCTGCTGACCCGGGCGCAGGCATTCATCAGATAGAAGCGCCCACCGCAAACCAAAACGGTACGGCAGCCCTTTCTTATCCTTTCGAAGTCCCCAAGGGCAGAGCAGGCATCGCCGCTTCTGCCGGACTGCAATACAGCAGCGACGGCAGTTCGAGTTATGTAGGCTACGGGTGGAGCCTGCCCGTGCAGAGCATCGACATCGAAACCCGATGGGGTGTACCGCATTTTAGTACAGAGTATGAGAGTGAGTCATATTTGTTGATGGGTAAGCAGCTCAACGATCGCGTTTATCGTAAAATAGACATGGATAAACGTAAGAGTGAAAAACAGTTCTCTACAATGGTTGAAGGCGGTTTTAATAAGATTATCCGTCACGGCGATTCGCCCAAGAACTATTGGTGGGAAGTAACCTCAAAAGATGGTACGGTTTACAGTTATGGCGGCTATGCCGGGGCGGTCGATGACAATACGACCCTGACCGATGGCAATGGCAATCGCATCAAATGGGCGCTGAAACGCGTAACCGATGTGCATGGCAATTTCGCCACCTATCACTATACCAAAAGCGGTAATAACCTTTATCCTCAAAAAGTATACCTACACGGGGTTCGGCAATGAGGAAGGACTTTACAGCATTCTGTTTGACATTAAAGATGAAGCGCGTACCGATGTGGTGCGTTCGGGACGTTTAGGTATACTCCAAACAGATCAGGCACTATTAAAGCGTGTGTCGGTAAAATATAAGGATGAGCTACTGCACGCCTATGATTTGCATTATGAAGCAGGTGCATTCGGCAAGACCTTACTGATGAGCATCGATCAGAAAGACAGTAAAGATGCTCTTGTTGCCACCCAACGCTTCGACTATTATAATGACATTAAGAACGGCATGTTCGGTGATGCCGAAGAATGGTCGGTAGAGAACGATACAAACGATGGCTACCGAAAACTTTTGGGACACCAAGTCAAAGACTGCGATGACAACCTTAGTATTTTAGGTGGCGGTTATTCGTCGGGAGGTTCCGGCGGCGGCGGTTTTATGATAGGCTTCGGTTTTGCATTGGGAACGATCAATGTAGGTACTACTTATACCCATTCTAGAAATACCAGTCGTGGAGAAATAACTTTCATGGACATCGATGGCGACGGATTACCCGATAAAATCTTTCTAGGCAATGGCGGCTTACGGTATCGAAAAAACCTTTCGGGAAAAACGGGAAAACTATTGTTTGGCAAGAGCCAATTGATTAAAGGTATTAACGAGTTTTCTAAAGTGGTAAGCAACAGTAACACCGTCAATGCCAATGTTGCTGCGGACTTTAATGTTGTTACACCGGGTGTGAGTTTCGGCAAAACTTGGGAAACCAGTAGAACATCGGTCTATCTGTCCGATTTCAACGGCGACGGCTTGGTAGACCTTGCTAAGAACGGTACCGTATGGTTTAACCATATCGGTGCGGACGGTATTCCGACTTTCACACCGAGCAGTACGGGGACCCCCAATCCGATTATCGGGCACAGCACGGAGATCGACAGTTCATATATCCCCGACTATAAAGCTATTCGCGACTCCTTGGAAAAGGAGTATCCTTTGCACGATGTCGTACGTATGTGGTTGGCACCCTTTACCGGACAAATAACCATTAACAGCAAGATTACCAAGACTACGACAAAGGGCGATGGTATCATTTACAGTATACAGAAAGAAAACACTGTACTAAAACGCGATTCCATTCTCTTGACCGGCGTTAAGCAAGATAATATTCCTGTCAGCATTGTGGCAGGAGAACGTATCTTCTTCCGCCTGCAATCCCGTTATTCGGGGTCGGAAGACAAGGTGGAATGGGCTCCTGAAATTACATATAGCAGCATTACAGGCAACACCACCACTTATTTAGGCCGGGATTTAACGAAATACGATGCCGCCAAAGATTACTTGGAGGGCTCTACCAAGACCATTCCGTTAAACAAAGACGGACAAGTAAAGATTACGGCACCTTATAAGAAAGAAAAGACCAACGACGATGTTACCCTGTTGGTGAAAAAGAAAAACAAGGGAGGCGAAAGTATCTTAAAGAGAATCGTATTGCCTGCCGGTACAGTTGCAGATGATACTTATACGGAAACATTGGATATTCTCGAAGCCGACAGTACTTATCTTAGCTTTGAGATGCAGACCGATGCTTCCATCGACTGGAAGAAAGTCAGTTGGAAACCGGCTTACAAATATGTCGGTACGGAGGACAGCATGTCGATTGTACCATCGAGAGAACTCTACAATAAGCCTGTCCGAGTGAAAACGTCCAAACAGATGACTGCTATTCTGACCAAGACGGATTCACTCTATCGTGCCGGTATTTTGCTTGCTCCCGAATTGGTTGTAAAAAGGCAGAATAATGAGGATCACGACACTGCCACTGTTTATATGACCATCAACAAAGATGATGGAACCTTACTGTATAAACACAGACTCAGACTCAATCAGACAGACAGCCTTGCTCGAGATACCATTAAGATAACAGATACGACAACTATCGAAGCAATGGCTGCTGGCAAAATACATGTATCCTTCAATATGCAGAATGAACTAAATTCGGCCCTATCGGCACGATTGGATATTCTGCGCGACTCATTGATTTATACCACAGATTCCTTGGGACATAAGATACTGAGCGATTCGATTGTAAGAAAAATAACATCGATAGATGCTTCTGTGTTCTCGGCATATAATACCGTGAATTTCGGCCCTTTATACAAAGGATGGGGACAGTTTGCCTATAACGGGAACGGCGAGTATCGCAACAAGCCCATCGAATTAACGGCATTGAATATCGATACCGATAAATATAAAAATATTGCCGACCGATTCAGACACAGTAAAAAGACGGAAGATTTACAGGGCGCTGCTTTTACAGAGCCTAAGAATCAACGTTTCTTCGTGATGGGTTATAATACCGTTCGTAATGCGTTTGTAAGTATTGCGGAAGATGCTTATATCGCCGGCGGTATGCAAAGCAGTGCGCGTATGGGTGAAAATGAGATCGAGGTAGACAGTATCAACTATGCCACTGCCGGTGAAGGTCTCTCTGCTCCGGTTCTCGTATCGAAATCGAACAGTACGGACTATGGTGTCAGTGTCAATGGGGAAATCAAATTTATCTCTGGTGGGCTAAGCGGTAGCAAGAGCGACCAAAGCACTTATATGAATACCGCTTCGATGGACTTGAACGGCGACTCCTATCCCGACTGGATAACGGAACATAAAGAAAAAGTCGATGCACATTATACCCGACAAACCGGAAAATTAGACGACTGCAAAGCACAAACAAATGTAAAGGTTCCGCATTTTGAAAGTTCTGCCTACACATTAGGTGCAAGTATCTCTGGAGCGGTAAAGACAGACCCTAAAGGGGCTATAGCTGTCAGTATTTGTCCCAAGAAGAGTTCTAAGAAAAGCAGCTCGGAAAGTTCAAATGCCGGAGATGGGAACAAAATTTCTGCTGTCTCTGTTTGTGCCAGCGGTAACTTTACCAAGGGTTCTTCTGAAACCGAACGCGATTGGGCCGACCTAAATGGCGACGGACTGCCCGATATGTTGATTGGTGGTAATGTTAGATATAATCTCGGTTATGGTTTTACCGATGAACAGCCCAGCGGTGTTACCGATTTAGGCTCTTCTTCCAATTCTACATGGGGAGCAGGACTGGGTATGAAAATTAATATCCTCGGTCCGGCAGATATTTCAGGTGGTATCAACGGTACCAAAACGACAACAAAACACAATGCCCTTTTCAGCGATTTGAACGGCGACGGACTGCCCGACATGATCAGTCGGGATAATAACGATTTTACGGTTCGCTTCAATACCGGGAACGGTTTTCTTTCGGATAATCAGCAAGGAAAGGGAGATATTGGAAAGAGTCTGGCTACCTCTATTTCCGGTCATGGAGATTTCTCCGTAAAAATCAACGTCCATATCTTTTTCTTAAAATTCACACTCACCCCGATTGTCAACGCAGCTACATCAGAAGGTGTCAGCCGTACATTGTCCTCAATTACAGACATCGACGGCGACGGATACCCTGACATTGTGGAAAGTAAAGGTTCGGACAAATTGCTCGTTCACCGTAACCTTACCGGACGCACGAATATGCTTAAAAGCGTAACGCTGCCCTTCGGCGGACATATCGATTTGGCATACGAACGTACCAAACCGACTTTCGACCTGCCCGGCAGCCGTTATGTATTGAGCAGTGTGGAAACACGCGGCGGTTACAAGGAGAATGGTGCGGCACGCTTGCGCAATGAGTTTACCTATGAAGGCGGATTCCGCAACCGTAAAGAACGCGACTTCTTTGGTTTTGCCAAAGTAACGACCAAGCAAATCGATACGGAGGACAACGATAAGCTCTACCGTTACTCCGTTCAGACTTTTGGTAAGAATCATAACTACTATACGCATGACCTCGTTACCGAAGAAGCACTCTTCGATGCCAACGACAAACTGTTGCAGGGAACGGTTTATACCTACAACCTCAAAGTACAAAAGGATACGACGGTTATCTTCCCCGCACTTGCTACCGTCAAACAGTCTATTTACGACGAGACGACGGGCGCATCCATGAGTACGACCGTTACCAACGATTATGATGCTTACGGCAATCTCTCTGCCTATAAAGAGAATGCCACAGGCTACGAGCTAGATGCAGACATCGAATATCATCAATTAACGGATAAGTATATCGTTGCCGTTCCCAAGCACATCGTTGTCGGCAATACCGGTACTACCTATCGGGAACGCAGCACCAAGGTGGACGACAAGGGCAACATTACCGAAATTACGATGCATAATACAGGTGCTCCTTCCGTCTATAACCTCTCTTACGATGTCTACGGCAATATCCTAAAGCTCATCAAGCCGGAGAACAGTAAGGGACAGCGTATGTTCTATGCCTACACCTACGATGATGTGCTTCACAGCCTCGTTACTTCGGTAAAAGACGCTTACGGCTATACTTCGGGCACGGTCTACGACTACAAGTGGGGCGTGCCGACAGAGACGACCGACCTGAACGGGCAAAAGATGCGCTATACCTATGATGACATGGGGCGCCCCGTGACCATCACCGCTCCCTACGAGATAGAAAGCGGACAGCCCTTTACCATCAAATACGAATACCTGCCTGATCGGCGAAGCGCGCACACCATTCACTATTCGCAGGACGGCAACATCGACACCTACACCTTTGCCGACAGCCTGATGCGTGCCGTACAGACCAAGCAGACGGGCGTCGTCTGGAAAGGCGCTGCCGCCACCAAGGTCTCCATTGTCAGCGGACGCGCCGTACTCGATGCCTTCGGGCGCAACATCGCGGCGTATTATCCCATTACCGAAGCCTTTTCGAATATCGCACAATATAACACCACAACGGGCGATCCGCAGGCGACGACGGCTTACGACACGCACGACCGTAAGACGGAGATAAAACTACCCGACGGAGCCACCACCCGCACGGCTTACACCATCGTCAATCACGACGGCGAGCCGATGCTCGAAACCAAGGTTACCGATGCCTTGGGCAGAAATGCAGAGAGCTACACCGACGAAAAGGGACGGCAGCGGGAGACCGTCCAACATGCCAGCGGCAGCGATATTCGGGTAAAATACGAGTACGATGCCGTAGGACAGGTCATGGCCGTTACCCACCCCAACGGGCATAAGACGACTTACGAATACAACCTGCTCGGCAGAAAGTTGAAGGTCGATCACCCCGATGCGGGCGAAGTGGTCTGCACCTACGACCCGGCGGGCAACTTGACCACCAAGCTCACGGCGCAGCTCAAAAAGAGTATTTCGGGCAAGGCGTCCATTACCTATACTTACGACTACGAGCGTATCAAAGAAGTGCTTTATCCCAAGAACCTCTTTAACCGGGTTACTTACACCTACGGCGCGCCGGGCGAGAAGTACAACCGTGCGGGACGGCTGATGCTCGTCGAAGACGCATCAGGCGGCGAAGCCTACTATTACGGCAGACAGGGAGAGGTCGTTAAGACTGTTAGAACGGTCATGGCGAGCCTTGCCGACATACGCACCTATGTCTATGGCGCCACCTACGACAGCTGGAACCGCGTACGTACGATGACCTATCCCGACGGCGAGACGGTTACTTATCACTACAATGCGGCGGGACAGGTGGAGAGTCTCACGAGCAACAAGTTCGGCAAAGAGGAGACCCTTGTCGAGAAGATAGGCTACGATAAAGACGGGCACACCGTTTACACCAAGCTCGGCAACGGCACGGAAAGCCACTACACATACGACAAGCAGCGCGAGCGTTTGCAGGAGATGACGCTCACTTCGGCAGGGAATACCATCATGCAGAACAAATACAAGTATGATTTGGTGGACAATATCCTCGGCATCACCAACACCGCTGACCCGCAGAATATCGCCGATAAGAACAAGGCGAAGCTCGGCGGGGCATATAGCCACAGCTATGTCTACGACGATATCAACCGATTGATTTCGGCAAACGGTAAAGCCAAGACGGCGTCGTACCAATTGGATATGACCTACGGCATCATGGGCGAGCCGTTCACCAAGAAACAAAAGGTGGATTCGAGCAAGGTGGCGCAGTCGTATGCGTTCGCTTATCTGTACGAGGACAGCGACCACCCGACGGCACCCTCGCAAATCGGGCATAACCATTACACTTACGATGCCAACGGGAATCCGCTCACGGTAACCAACGATAGCACGAGCGAGACGCGCGAGATGTACTGGGATGAGGACAACCGGTTAATGGTGCTTTCGGATAACGGCAAGACGAGTCGTTATACCTACAATGCTGATGGGCAGCGCATCATCAAGAGTCATGGCTCTATGGAGGGCGTCTATATCAACGGCGCACCGCAGGGAGATTACGTTCCATGAGAACGGTAACTATACTTTGTATCCTGCATCGATTATCAGCATCAATAAGAACCGCTTTACCAAGCATTACTTCATCGGCGACAAGCGCATCGCCTCTAAAAATCGGTGTCGGGCAGTTCAATAACGTATATGGCATCAATGGAAATATAGTTACGGCAGGACAACGCGATTATGCTGCCCGGATGCAGAACATAGAAGCACAGCGTGAGGAGTATTACAAGAAGCTCGGTACACCACCGGGTGTGCCCACCATGAAGGGTAACTATGCCGACCCTGAAAAATACAGGTGTAGGCTATAACGCCATTATCGGCGAACTCGGTGACCATAGCGTACCCAAAGGCTGGCCGCAGACACCGAAGTTCAGTCAGCCGGGTACGCCTCCAGGACCGCCCGTGCAGTGGAATCCGCCCACCAATCCCGAAGACGTGCCCGCAGGCTATGGCTATGTAGCCAGCGACACCACAAGAGAAGAGACCTTCTTCTATCACTCCGACCACCTCGGCTCAACGAGCTATATCACGGATAAAGATGCCAACATCACCCAGTTCGATGCTTACCTGCCCTACGGTGAGCTGTTGGTAGATGAACATTCTTCATCAGAAGACATGCCCTACAAGTTCAATGGTAAGGAATTAGATGAGGAAACGGGACTGTATTACTACGGTGCCAGATACATGGATCCTGTGGCAAGTATTTGGTATGGGGTGGATAATTTAACAGAAAAGTATGTGTCGGTAAGTTCGTACACATATTGTAACGGAAATCCAATTGCGAATATCGATGTTATGGGAATGTTTCCTAAGGGCATTGTTGTAAAACATGTCGAAACCGTTGTTCAGTACCAAGCAGTAGGCTCTGCCAATACGTTAATGGGGATACCCCGTGAAGTAACATACTATACCTTTACGGAATCAGCCGCTCACTTATTGTCTTTGGTAGCGAACGTTCCCATTACGTATGTGAAGAATGCAAGGCTTGAAGAATTCATTTTTCAACCCGAAGGCAATTGTGTTACAATTGGTGGTTCCCCCGATAATGCACGAATCCTTGTGTCGCCATATTATCTTGATAATAGCAAAGGTGGACAGGATTATGACCTCTGGTTCCGCGAATTCTCGCACGAGGTGGGACACACTAAGCAGATTGCGCGCGATAAGGACCTGACAAAATATTTGCTTAAAACAATAGCAGGTTATATTAAGGCTGGCAACCACGACGATGCTCCTCGCGAAATAGAGGCTGAGCAAGGGAGTGATACATATAACGCTTTCCGCCGCTTCGTTAAGACACACTTCAAAGCATCTGTCGAGAATTTGTTTAAGAATGACAAACTGAAGGAGAAAGACAAAATTGAGCAAATCAATAAATGGTGGAATGAATTCAAAAAAACAGACAAGCAATGAAAAAAATAAAAATAATATTGGTAACAATAGTGTTTACACTTTGTGCATGCGACAATCATGACTTCACGTTTGACGAAGAGAAACAGACTTTCTACGTGTATGATATGTTAGGTTTTTATATTGAGCCTGAAGGCGAAAAAGAATTATTCTACTCCTATGACATAAAGTTAAAAGAAAAAAAGAAAGAAAAAGGAATTGACACACTTGACTTAAATAATATTTCTTCGAAATATCAAGTGGAGGCATGCTTTCCTAATATTGATACGGTTATAAATAATCCAAAGCGTGCCGTATTGGTACCCAACACTCGATATCGAGTCTTGCACATGGGAATGGGAAGAGTGTATGGTATCAAATATTATCGTACGGATTCCGCTGGGAGGCTAAGAAATGAAGAAAAGCCAGAGCCAAATACAAAATAACAAAACCACTCTCGGCGGAAGTACCTACGATGCTAATGGAAATCTGCTCACGATAACGAACGAATCGACCAGCGAGACGCGCGAGATGTATTGGGACGAAGACAACCGGCTGATGGTGCTTTCGGATAACGGCAAGACGAGCCGATATACCTACAATGCCGGTGGCGAGCGCATCATCAAGAGTCATGGAACGATGGAGGGCGTCTATATCAATGGCGCACCGCAGGGGATTACGTTCCATGAGAACGGTAACTATACTTTGTATCCTGCATCGATTATCAGCATCAATAAGAACCGCTTTACCAAGCATTACTTCATCGGCGACAAGCGCATCGCCTCTAAAATCGGTGTCGGGCAGTTCAATAATGTTTATGGTATCAATGGAAATATAGTTACGGCAGGACAGCGCGATTATGCAGCTCGAATGCAGAATATAGAAGCACAGCGTGAGGAGTATTACAAAAAGCTCGGCACGCCGCCGGGTGTTCCCACAATGAAAGGCAACTATGCCGACCCGGAGAACACGGGCGTGGGCTATAACACCATTATCGGCGAACTCGGCGACCACAGCGTGCCCAAAGGCTGGCCGCAGACGCCCAAGTTCAGTCAGCCGGGCACGCCTCCCGGACCTCCCGTGCAGTGGAATCCGCCCACCAACCCCGAAGACGTTCCTGCCGGCTATGGCTATGTGGCAAATGACACCACAAGAGAAGAAACCTTCTTCTATCACTCCGACCACCTCGGCTCAACGAGCTATATCACGGATAAAGATACCAACATCACCCAGTTCGACGCTTACCTGCCCTATGGAGAGTTGTTGGTAGATGAACATTCTTCATCAGAGGACATACCCTATAAGTTCAATGGCAAGGAGTTGGACGAAGAAACAGGGCTGTATTACTACGGTGCCAGATACTACGATCCGAAGATAAGTTTATGGATGAGCGTAGATAGATTCACTGAGAAATATCCGAATTCTTCGCCATATCTATATTGTCTTGGAAATCCTATAAAATTTACTGATATATATGGAGACAGTACCGTTATTGATAATAAAGGATATATAAAATACTATAATCCGAAAGATAAAGATTTGAGGGTGTTCTTAAATGGAAAGTCCATAGGCGAACTTGGAGGAAAAAAATAAATGCAAATGGATGGTTCAATAATCTTCTTTCAGAAAATGTTGATGAAGCAGAATCTATTTGGAATCCTGTTATATTCAAAAAATATGTTCAGCAATATGGAAAGTGGGATTATAAATACAGAAGTCCAGCAAACGCAAATAAACAACTAAGAAATCATATTTTAGGTATTGCATTTTATAGGAAAGATAAAGAAAAAGGTAGTGGAGATTTGGGGGAAACAACTTTCCTCTTCAATAGAATGAGTGGCAGATCCGAAGATCTTAATAACTTCCATTTTGGGGTAGTTGGTAAAGCTTTGGCTTTTCCATTTACTGAAACTTTTATGATGCAGATGGCAGGTTATGCCGAAATGGGAAAATGGAGAGATGATTATAAGGCTGGCAAAAGATCAACACCTCAAGTGCCTTCTTCATGGAGACCAATAGTTATTACTGGATATTATCCTTCTTCAATGGGTGGAGCCCCGATATATGGTATAGGATCTCCTTATGGGGATAACCCTATTGACAATCAATGGATACGGCGAGGTTTTAATTATTATAATACGAAATACAAATAAAAATATACTCGGCATACAATGTTGTTCACAACATCGTATACCAAGTTAATTGTGTTATATATGAAAAAAAGTGTATATTGTTACCATTATGCTATTTTTCAGTGCTTTCATGCAGGCAAACCTGTCCTTGCACAAGAGAATACCTTATTGCTAATTTTTCTAAATAATGAAAAAGTATTTTAGTATGCTTATCGATTTTTTTACAACAGCCACGATATAGTAAATAATAAAGAAGAACAGTTTGTCTTTACATTAAATAGATGTAAAGATGATGTGGATATTGACATTATTCCATATATAATAGATGATAAGAAAAAAACAAATTTCTTTGAGTAATATTAGAGCCAACTTTGAAAGATGTAAGAATATTCTTTCAACATATAATATTAATATTAGAAAAAGTGATATTGTAAGCGTGATAAATTGCCTTAAATCTATAAATTGTAGAATGGTAAGAAATACTAACTATTATAGCGGACAAATAGAATTTATTCCATATCAAAACGAATGTAAAATATATCATTCTTATATCTACCACAAGAAAGAGATTTCCCCTGATATTATAAAGTTCACAGGTAAACCCATTAGTTTATCTCGCCTTGGAATACATTTTACACTGTCAAATGAGAGCATGTTATGATTGGTAATGCTCCAGATTGGAAGTTAAGTTTTTATGTCCCTATTGTCAATCTGAGTCAATCTTCAAAAGTGGGAAGAATTGCAATGGCAAACAATGCTACCAATGCAAATATTGCCACAAGCGTTTTATTACTGACTACACCTACAAAGCCTATCTTCCTAACATCGATTCTAAAATCATCCAACTGACCAAAGAGGGATTAGGCATTCGTAGTACGGCACGAGTATTGGGGATTTCAGTTACCACCTTGCTCAAAAGGATTTTACAGATAGCAAGCAAAATCAAACAACCACCTATCGCTGTAGGCAGAACCTACGAAGTAGATGAAATGCGGATATTTATCGGTAAGAAAAGTTGCTTACGATGGTTGGCTTACGCCTTAGATAGAGAAACAAATCAGGTGGTTGCCTTCAATGTTGGCAGACGTACCAACCGTACTTTGTCGGTAGTACTTCACAACCTTTTCCTATCCAAAGCCAAATTTATTTATACCGATAAATTGAAAAATCACGGCTATCTTATCAGCCGAAAAATTCACCGTACCGTTTTCCGTTCTACCAACCATATTGAGCGGCACAATCTTACACTTCGCACCCACCTAAAACGATTGAACCGAAAAATGATTTGTTACAGCCGTAGTTTATTAGTACTAACGGCTATCATAAAAATTTACTTGTGGGTATAACTCTGTTCCTTAATTGTCGCACCACATCCACAATGCTCCATTGGTGGTTGCGCTATTTGTTTGGAATGAGATGAGATAAGACAGGAGTGTTCTTTATCCTTTGAATCTCCGAATCGACAAGCGAAAGTATCTCTCGCTTCACCTTACGATAGTTGGCTTCGATAGTCTCTTTGAGATTATCAGAGCCAACTTCATTTGTAAAGTCTACTATTACAGGTATGGGCTGATAGGCTTTCATCTCAGCAGAAACCTTTGTGCTATCCACCACTATCTCTGCATGGAAAATCTTTTGATCAATACGCTCATCAAAATTGTCAGAAACAGCACCCACAAACATTCCTTGCGTGAGATTGCTAATTTTAGAAGCTGGGATAAGGCTGTCCATTTGTGTGGAGATAGAGGTCGATTTGTCATTACGGTTAATGGTCATGGACTGCCGTTGCTGCAAGACCTTTCCAAATCGCTCAGAAAGTGTCTTGGCGGTTTCTCCTACGACTTGACCACTGAACACGTTGCCCACAGTATTTTGTATCACTTTACTTTCTTTGTCCCCATAATCGCGAGTGAGCTGTGAGAAGTCCTGAAAGCCCAAACACACTGCTACCTTGTTGCTTCGGGCGGTAGCAATAAGGTTGTCCAGCCCACGGAAATAGATAGTCGGCAACTCGTCAATAATTACAGAACTTTTGAGCTGTTTCTTCTTGTTGATGAGTTTCACAATACGACTATTATAGAGTCCAAGAGCAGCTGAGTAGATATTCTGACGGTCGGGGTTGTTACCTACTACAAGAACTTTCGGCTCATTCGGATTATTGATGTCGAGAGAGAAATCGTCACCCGTCATCACCCAATAAAGGGCAGGGCTTATCATACGAGACAGTGGTATTTTGGCACTGGCTATCTGTCCCTGCAACTGGTCCTGTGCTCCGCCTTCCCAAGCATCCATAAAGGGTGAAAGATAATTGGCAAGTTCATCGTAGGAAGTGAGTATCGGGAATATCTGTGCGTAGGGACGGTTGAGAAATTCGATGGCATGGGGAAAGGTGCAATACTTCCCGTCCTCATAGATTTTCAGAAACCAGATGATGGCAGCCAGCAAGATAATCGGTGACTCCACGAAGAAGTCTCCCTGTTTCTGAATCCACGAGCGGTTAAGGTTGAGCATGATGGTATAGGCACTCTCATAGGCATCCGATATATCCGTCATAAAGGCTGGATTGATAGGATTACAGCGGTGCGACTTTCTTGGGTCGTCAAAGTTGATTACATAGAACTGCGGCTTTACCTTGTATGCGCCCAAATGCTGGAGCAAATGATTATAGGCAATCTCGGAAAGGTCGGGAAACTTGTAGTCGTAGATATACATGGCAAAGCCTTTTTCTATCTGCTGCTTGATATAATTGTTCACAATGGCATAGGACTTACCAGAACCTGGTGTGCCGAGCACCATTGAGGCACGGAAGGGATTGACTACGTTAATCCAGCCTTTGTTCCATTTCTTTTTGTAGTAGAATCGTGTAGGAAGATTGACCGAGTATTCATTCTCCATCAATCGTGTTTCCTGCATGAAACTCTCGTTCTCCGTGTTGAATACATCGTCCATCAGGTTGTTTTTGAGCAGTCGGCTCATCCATACACCTCCCATCAGCAGGCAGATATAACCCACGGACAGTGTGAAGATATAGAGCGAAGCGGCACCGACCTTGCCGATGGGCAATGCCAAGAGCCAGCAGTTGAGGAAGAAGAAAACGAAGCCTGAGAAAAGCACCGTCCAAATCTTTGGCCATGTGATTTTCTCTTCCTTCACGCCCTTTGTTCCCAAACAGGACAAGGCAAGAAATATCACACAAAACAGCTTCGTCCAAAGGATGGATGAAAACAAGCCCGTAGTGCGCTGAAAGTTCATCAGTATCTTGTTGATAATACCGAGCGTGAAATGCCACTCGTGAAATGCCTCGTAGCAGAACCAATAACAGTTGGTAAGGAGAAATATCACCGATATACCCCGCATAAAGTCCATGACTTTTCCCAATGCCCTTAAATCGTCTTCCTGTGCCATAATGCTATTTTTTATTGTTGTTAGAAAATCGTTTGAATGTTATTTGAACGGTGTACTTAACGCTTCCTGTGTTTAAGATTTACCTTGTTTTGTTTGCGAAGTTTGCGTTGCCATGCCGCTTCTTTCCAATCATCATTGCCCGATGAAGAGAAAGTTTCTCCCACCATATCGTCAATAAGTTCATCGATAAGATTATCGCTTTCCTGCTCATCATACTGTGTTGTCTGCATCTGTTTCTGTAAGGTAGTATCAATCTTACCATAAAGCGATTCATCCAAGAATGGATTATTCTCCGGGTTAGAGAAGTACTCGTTAAACTTATTGGCGGCATATCCTTTACCCAATCGGGAACCATTGACCGCAATGCCCCTGTCATCATCAATGAACGTGATACCATAGATGCGTCCACCCTCATTCTTTCGGATAACTACACGCAAGCCTTGCTCTTCCAATCTTTGTCGGAGTTTTTCTTCTGTGTCGGGAGAAGTGCGCATCGTTTCTAATACCTTTCCTCTGATGGTTGGTATCAATGGCTTAACCATCTGCTTCGATTTTAGCGTCTTGTTTTGAACGGCAGTATATCCTACACCTCTGCCAATGTCCGAGGCATGAATGGGTGTACTGACCTTATTACCTTTGTCATCGGTAGGAACATAGACCAGCCCATCATATCGCTTGCCCCTATTCTCGGTCTTTACCTCCTCTACCGCAAGGTTGTATCTGCTCAAATGGCATTGAGTTCGCCCAAGGAACAGAAGCGATAATGCTTCAGAACCGTGCGAACAACGCTTGCTACCTGCTCCTTGATATTCCCTTTACCAATATCCACCTTGGGTGTTTCTATTTCCACCTTCCCACTAACCTTTGAACTTGGAATGAGACCAAACTTTCTTTCCAAGGCATCGGTAATTTGCTTGCTCCGCCGTTTCTCAAACTTATCATTAATCTTCTGCCCACGACTGTCCACCCGAAGTGACACGATGTGGATATGCTCACGGGCGATGTCGTTGTGCTTGAACACAATATAGGGTTGCTTGCCATAGCCGAGTGCTTCCATATACTCCTTGGCAATCTGCATAAGCGTTTCATCGGATAGTTTTTCGTCCGGATGCGGATTGAGGGAGCAGTGAAAGACCGTTTTCTTTGTCCTGCATTGCACTGGTATCGCCTTTTGCATATCGGCAAGTACCTTATCCATTTGAAAAGTCCCATCGAAGCTTTGCCGAAGTTCGTTCACGCAGAGAACTGCCGCTTCGTCGTGCTGCACCTTTTTGAAGTTATATCCCAATGCTCCTCCAAGGTTCTCGGTAGAAGAAATCTTTGCAATCATATTCCTTTATCGACTATCAAATTGTTCGGTCAGTTGGATGGCTTTCTGTTGTAGCGTGATGATTTGACCAGAGATTTTTTCCAATTTTTCAAGTAAAATCTGTGCAGTTTTCACACTGTGATAAGAGTTTATTGCGCGTACAGTTTGGTTGTAGAGTACGCCTATCCGATGATTTTCGGCAATCAAATCCGAGAGTTTACGATAATAATCCACAGCGGATTTATCCACTGTTATCACCTTGAACTTCTCTCCAAGGATACATCCACGCACAAAATCAGACTTCGATTTTGCACCGGATTTATGGAAAAGTTCAATGACTTTTTGCTGGTCTTTGGGACTGGGAAGGCGAGTATCCCATCTATCCCATCGTTCTACGTTCGGTTTCATCTTCAATTTGGTTTGTTATTATGACTTTGGAGTAATCATTCCCTCGCACCGAGGCAAGGGTTCTTTGTCGGCAAAAAACGCAGTTTGTCGGACAAAAACACACCTTGCCAATATCAAGAAATGATACGATTGAAGTATCCACCCTTGTGGGGTGTCTGCTTCGGGATTTTTCCTCCATGTATTATTCTCGCCTGCAAAGTTACGGCGAGTTTTCAAATAACTCATTATCAGCGATATTCACTCTTTTTCCTTGCATTTCCCTGTACTTCACAGGTAGTTGAAACTTAGGATAAAACCTTGTTATTTTGCAACCAGATTCAGTTGAAAGACAGCTTGAAACCTATATGGATGAAGAGTCCAAAATAATGATTTCAACTTCAAAAATCTCAATCAAGAAAGGTTTGAACTGCGGATAGTTTTATGTTTTTGAGCTGAGTCAAAATTGAGCTGGGTCAAAACCAGACTTTTAGGTCGAGTCAAAAATATGGTTTCAACAACAAATATGACATGACTTGTCAGTCAAGATATACATTAACTTATAACATAAGTAACAACCGACTATGAATATGGAAAAGAAGAAAAACAATCCCATCTATCTGGGCTTCGCCTCACAGAAAGGCGGAGTTGGCAAAAGCAGCCTTGCCGAAGTGCTAGCTTCCATACTATATTACGAGAAGAACATCTCCCTTGCCGTCGTGGATTGCGACGGTACGCAGGAATCTTTCTATAAACTCCGCGAACGCGACAGAGATCTCATCGAGTCCTCACCCGAACTGGGCAAGGAACTTCATGAACGCCTGTCGCGCTACGGCAAGAAATCGTATCATATCATCAGAAGCAAACCAGAAAGAGCCGTTTCCGATGTCATGAAATACTTTCGTAAAAATGAAGACGGCGCCGCAACTGATTATCTTTTGACTTTCCTGGTCATGCCCTTACCAGTGCCATGATGGATTTGTCCATTACGATGGACTACATCATCTCACCTATAGAAGCCGACCCACAGTCGCTGGCATCGAGTTTTGCATACGCCAAGACAATCAGGGACTTGGGTGTCGGGTTTGAAGGCTCACGCATTCAGGACTTCTTCCTGCTTTGGAACAAAAATCAACCGCAGTGCCAGTACCATGGTCATCGACCTGTTCAGCCAAAAATGCGAGGGAGCAGGGACTGCCGATCTTCGATGCCCGTATCTACAATTCCGTACGATTCAGCAGGGAGTTGGCACAAGGCGGTGTCAAAGGTGTTTTCCGATGCTCCTACCTACCCCCAGCAACGACTCTCCGTCCGCAGACGGGTGTGGACGAGTGGGTAAGGGAGGTCATGGAGAAACTCAACTTGAAAAACAGAGGATAGCGTATGAAGTCACTGAAAGAACAACGTGAGAAGCTGTTTCAGGAGAAATTGGCAGAGATGGCGGATATTGGTGTCAAGAAGCGCACAGAAGAGAACACACCGACTTTTGACGTTCCCATTGATTTGGATGATGATTCAGACTCTGTGGAAGAAGATAAAAGTGTTTCTCTTCAAGGGTATTATGGACAAGAAGATAAAATATCAAAAAGACATACCGCTTTGATGACTGCACCGCCCATACTGCTCGGCCCGAGAAGCGAAAGAGAAACGCCAGAGCGAAGGATTCTTCCCCAGCAATGGACTTTCCGAATACGAACAGCGATTTCTGACGGGTGTCCGCAATGGGCGCAATAAGTCGGGCTTCAGTATCCATACTGAGATACTCCAGATACTGCGTGATGTGCTGAGCGACATCAGATCGGAGGCTTCCATCACGGGGTATATTGAGAATATCCTTCTCGATCATTTGAAAAACGTATCGAGTTTGTTGAACCATACCGCCTCACAACGCAGGCGCGATAAAACCATAGACTTATGATAATCAATTTATTGTTAGGCGTATTGCTTTTTGCTGGGTATAGCGTGGATAGCTCTCGGCATCGCATACTTTTTGGAGGTTATTTCAAGATTTGGCAGCCCAATCGGGAAGAATACACCAAAGCAGAAAGGAAACGGGCACGGCACAAGTCTCAATACATCCGTTTCCCAAGAGCAGATTGACAATGCACGTCACGTTTTGGTGGGTAGGAGCAAGCCTTTTCATTCCCACTCTATCTCCAAAGTTCCCGCTGTTTCCTCCTCTGAAAATCCAGATGAAAAACCTAATACTTTTGCAGAGAAAAACTCACCTGTACCCGAAGAAACAAAAGAAGCGGAAGGTACAGAAGAGGACAATGAAATGCAGGTTGACTATACAATGGACGAATCTGACGAAGACACTATCATCCGTGAGGAACTGCAAATCGCCGATGCAGTGATGCCAGAAATTTCACCGTCCGCTATTCTTGCACGGGAAGTAGTCCGTATTACCGGCTGGCACAAAAAAATGACGACACGCTTGATGAGGAAAACGAAGCCGAAGTGCTGGATACTCTGCAAAGCATACAGGGCACACAGCTTATGGACTATATCAAAGAGGCAACGCTCAAGCAGGAGAAAGACCATCAAAAACTTCTTGCTGCCATCCGTAAAGCAGAAGAAGCAGAAATGACGAACGAAGAAACAATATCTCCCGAGTCTGATTCTGCACAAGAGAATAGCGATGCATCGGAAGAAGCCGATCGTCCACTGTCATACTATCTGTAAGACTATTGTTTTTGTTCATATTGTAAAGTGATCAAGGGGTGACTCAAAAGTAAAACAATCAACCAATATCAGTCATACGATAAAACCGAGCCACCCCTTACCATCTCTACCCAAAAGAAAACAATTCATTTAACAACTTAAAATAAAAAGAACAATGAACAACAA